>Ga0302270_10000002_pt1 | contig 349817 bp, 307 predicted proteins | sample III_Bog_E2_3_FD_198773 | JGI IMG/M metagenome (GOLD analysis project Ga0302270, IMG submission 198773) | Peat permafrost microbial communities from Stordalen Mire near Abisko, Sweden - III_Bog_E2_3 | ecosystem: Environmental > Terrestrial > Soil > Wetlands > Peat | place: Sweden: Abisko... | reverse complement strand
CAGCATCGCACTGCGCACCTCGTCCAGCGGAACACTGTGGGGCGTGCCTTCCAGCAGAATGTGCAATGTCTCGCGAACCACGCCCACGGCGCTCCACAGCACCATGCCCGCGATCAGCAGCGAGAGTACCGGGTCAATCCAGAACATGTGGGTGAAGTAGATGCCTGCGCCGCCGGCAATCACCGCCGCCGTTGACAGCGTGTCGCCCAGCATGTGCAGAAAGACGCTACGGATGTTCACATCGCCGCTGGACTTCCACAGCAGCGCCGCAATCACGCCATTCATCACCACGCCGATAGCAGCTACCAGCATCATGGTGCGCGGCGCAACGGCTACCGGAGCGGCCAGGCGATGAAGCGCAGCCACGGCGATCCATACGGCGATCACCACCAGCATGAGCGCATTCACAAATGCTGCCAGCACCCCGGCGCGCTGGTAACCGAAGGTCTTCTCCGGCGTGGCCGGTCGCGATTGAAAGTACACGGCTACAAAGGAGAGCCCGAGCGCCAGAAAATCCGAAATATTGTGCCCAGCCTCAGAGATCAGTGCCAGGCTGTGCGCGCGCAGCCCGGCCACGAATGTGACCACGACGTACGCCAGCGTGAGCACCAGCGAGGCCTGCAAAACCTTCTGCATCCGCCCTGTTTCCCGGGATGTGGCGTGCATATGCATGAGAGATGAGTGTAACCGGAGGGGCAGCCCTTAGCTATGGCTGCTGGCAAAGGGCTTCGAGTCGGCCGTTGCAGCATGGTGCCAGTCCGGCTCAGTGCCGTTGCGCAGGCCGCTCCAGTTTTCAGAGACGATAATGCTGTTCGCAGGGTTGCGCGGATCGTACTTAATGGAGACGGGCAGATCAATGCGGAAGTGCTCCGTTTCGCTCCTCAGAGTGGCCACGTCCTGGCAGCACTCATACACCACGCCGGCAATGCGGTAGCGGTATCCGATGAGCACCGCTGCATCTTCCTCATCCTGATGAAAGAGGGGTGTGTCCACGATCACGCCGTCAATAATGCGCCCGGTCAACGCCAGTTCCATGCGGCGGCGGCGCTCCAGCTCGTCGCTGCTCACCCGTCTGCCGCGCAGCACATACGCAATCAGGGCCGCGGCACCGGTCACGCCGGCAGCCAGCGCGCCAATCTCTTCGCGATTCCTCGGATGCATCAGCTTTTGCAACGTCTCCGGCAACAAGGTTCTCCTTCGCAGCTCAGGGCAGACAGGCTTCACCCAACTCTGAGGATAGTGGAGCGCGCAGCGGTTACAGCCGCTAAATCCGGGGGAGGGGTACCCTGCGATATACTTCTCTCCTGGTACACCATGCGCGAATTCCCTACAAATACGATGCTTAAATCGACCGCCGGAAGCAAAAATCCAGCGCAAAATGCTTGGCCTGTAACAGATTTTTCACTGGCGGCGGGGCGCATCCGTTCCACCACCGTGGTCTGTGTGCGCCGCGGCAGCAGCGTGGTGATGGCGGCAGACGGCCAGGTCACGCTCGGCTCGTCCGTTATCAAACACAGCGCAAAGAAGATACGGCGCCTCTACCAGGACAAGGTGCTCGCCGGGTTCGCCGGCTCCACCGCCGATGCCTTCTCCCTCTTCGGCCGCTTTGAGACCAAGCTGGAGCAGTTCGCCGGCAACCTCGGCCGCTCCGCCGTGGAGCTGGCGAAGGATTGGCGCACCGACAAGATGCTGCGCCAGCTCGAAGCCCTGCTGATCGTCGCGGACGTGAACCAGACGTTTCTGCTCTCCGGCACCGGCGACGTGATCGACCCGGACGAAGGCATCGCCACCATCGGCTCCGGCGGCCCCTACGCCCTCGCCGCCGCCCGCGCACTGATGGAGAACACCCAGCTCTCGGCCCGCGAAGTCGCCGAAAAATCCCTGCGCATCGCCGGCCAGATCTGTATCTATACGAATGACCAGTTCACCATTGAAGAGTTGAAAGCGTAGATCAAATGCTATTACTACCATTGGGGATAATTGGTATGTCAAAACGATGCTTTGTAATCCAAAAGTTTGACGGAGATAAGTATGACAGCCTCTACGAACAGGTCTTCAAGCCTGCTATCGAAGCTGCAGGATTTATCCCGTATAGGGTAGATGAAGACCCATCTGCATCAATCCCAATTGAGACCATCGAGCAAAAAATTACTGACTCAGATGCATGTTTTATCGAAATATCCGAAGATGCTCCGAATGTTTGGTTTGAGTTGGGCTATGCGATAGCAAGAGATAAACCACTATGTCTGGTTTGTTCTTCGACACGCGAGAAGTTCCCTTTTGATGTGCAACATCGCAAAATCATCAAATATCCAGTAGAGTCAGTGCCCAGTGACTATGCTGCTCTTTCTAAGAGCATCGAATCTCGCTTAACAAGTATCGTTAAGAATGATTTGGCGCGTCAGCAAAACACTGATGCAGCAAAGGCATTGGCGGTAAGTCCAGAGACTAGTGGACTAAAGCCTCATGAGCTTTTAGCTTTGACAATAGTTTTTCAGTCGCAATTCACTAATGGAATTAGTGGGTGGAGCTTGAATAATGAAATGGAGCGGAGTGGATATACCGGAGTTGCATCCGCACTGGCGCTTTCAGGATTAAAGCGTAAGAAATACATAGAAACACGCACCGTAGAAGACCAGAACGGCAATGTATATGACAGTCTATTTGTTGCTGAATTAGGAGAAGGATGGCTAATAAACCATCAAGATGAACTTAATTTGAAAATCGACAAGATTGTTGACGAAGATATTCCATTTTAATAGTGCTAACAGCAAGTGTTGAATAGTTAGAAGCGGCGAAGAAAAAAATATGGCAATCTACCTACCCGGCATCGCGGAAGACCAGGCGCTCTCACTGGACCAGTTGACCCCGCGCGAGATCGTCGCCGAGCTCGATAAATACGTCGTGGGCCAACACGCCGCCAAGCGCGCCGTGGCCATTGCGCTGCGCAACCGCATGCGCAGGCAGAAGCTGTCTCCCGAACTCGCTGACGAGATCATGCCGAAGAACATCATCATGATTGGCCCCACCGGCGTCGGCAAAACCGAGATCGCCCGCCGTCTGGCCAAGCTGACCGGCTCGCCGTTCCTCAAGGTCGAGGCCTCAAAGTTCACCGAGGTGGGCTATGTTGGCCGCGATGTGGAATCGATGGTGCGCGACCTGGTAGAGATCGCTATTGACATGGTGCGCGATGAAAAACTGGAAGAGGTGGAAGATAAGGCCGAGCTGAGCGCGGAAGACCGCATTCTGGACCTTCTGCTGCCGCCCACCCCGCCTCCCGCCACTCCGCCGCAGTCTACCCACGAAGCCATCCAGCTCCCCGCCGTCACACCCGAGGCCGATTCCGTCACCCGCACCCGCGACAAGCTCCGCCAGCAGTTCCGCGAAGGCCGGCTGGATGACCGCACCGTGGAGCTGGATGTGCGCGAGCGCAATCAACCGCAGTTTGAGATTATCTCCAACCAGAACATGGACGAGATGGACATGTCATTCAAAGACATGCTGCCTAATCTCTTCGCGCCGCGCACCAAGAAGCGCAAGATGAAGGTCGCCGAAGCGTTCGATTACCTGGTGCAGGAAGAGGAGCAGAGGCTGATCGATATGGATCAGGTGATGCGCCTTGCCGTGGAGCGCGTAGAAGACTCCGGCATCGTCTTCCTCGACGAAATTGACAAGATTGCCGGGCGCGAAGGCGGCCACGGCCCCGACGTCTCCCGTGAAGGGGTGCAGCGCGACATTCTGCCTATCGTTGAAGGCACTACGGTGAACACCAAGTACGGCATGGTCTCAACCGATCACATTCTGTTCATCGCCGCGGGCGCATTCCACGTTAGCAAGCCGAGTGATCTTATCCCGGAGTTGCAGGGCCGCTTTCCTATCCGCGTAGAGCTGCATTCGTTGACGGTCAACGACTTCATCCGCATCCTGACCGAACCCAAATCCTCGTTGGTAAAGCAATCCACCGCGCTGTTGGAGACCGAAGGCATTAAGCTGGAGTTCTCTCACGAGGCACTGCAGGAGATAGCTCACTTCGCCTTCCGCGTAAATGAGACCACGGAAAACATTGGCGCGCGGCGGCTGCACACCATCATGGAACGCGTGCTGGACGAGATCAGCTTCCAGGCGCCCGATCTCTTCAAGACGGCGGAAGAAATTGCCGCCGTCCCGCAGCCCATTGTGTCAAACGAGCCAGGCCACACCGCCGCGCCCGCCACACCGCTTCCCGTGGTGGAGCGCGTCACTCACTCCGGCACGGAGAAGGTCATTGTGGTCAGCCCGGAGTATGTCCGCGCGCAGGTAGCCGGCATTGTGAAAGACGAAGATCTCTCGCGCTACATCCTCTAGCGTGGCCGAACGAAACTCGTTTACTTCATTCTGCTCTGCGCGTGATTTAATGACTGCACATGCTTTCCCCTCGATCCCAAGACGGCAGCCGCTTCCTCTCTTCCGCAAATCAGGAGCGTCTCAGCAGAATTCTGCGAGCGTCTATCTATTGCCTGTCGGCGCTGTTTCTTTTGCTCTTTCTTTACACGGCCCTGCGGCGCGTCCGCTATCCGTTTGAACTGGAGTGGATTGAGAGCGGCATGATGGTCTCCGTCATGCGCATTGCGCACGGCCAGGGACTTTACGTCGCGCCCACACTGGACTTTGTGCCCTACCTCTACGCGCCGCTCTACCTGTATCTGGCTGCCGCACTGACAAAAGTGGTCGGCATTGGCTTTGCCGCGCTGCGGCTGATCTCCATCGGCAGCACGCTGGCGAGCTGCGCTGTTATCTATGCCATGGTGGCGTCTGAGAGCCGCGGGCACCGGTATGCCCAGTTGGCCGCAGTTGCGGGCGCCGGCATGTTCCTGGCGTGCTATCCGGTGGTTGAGACGTTCTACGACTTTGGCCGTGTCGATTCGCTCTTCGTCTTCCTCTTTCTGCTGGCCATCTACTGCACCCGCCGCGCAAATCCTGTCGTCGCCGCCATCGCCTGGATATTGGTCTTCCACACCAAGCAGACTGCGCTCCCGATCGCCATGCTCATGCTCTGTGCAGACTGGCAGCGTCCGCGCCGCATCGCCACCGGGGTGCTGAGCTTCCTGGTCATGCTCGGCGGCAGCATTCTTGCGCTCAACCATGCCACGCATGGCTGGTACAGCTTCTACATCTTCGGCGCAACCCGCGGCCTGGGCGTGGTTCCGCGGCAGTTCGCACTCTACGTGCCGCAGATGTTGCTTGCTCCTGCCGGCATCGCATTTGTTCTGATACTGGCCGCGCTGCTCTTCCGCCCGCTGGCGCTGCGCAGCCGGGCCGCATCGTTCTACATCATCACCTCGATCGCCGTATACGGCTCCATCTGGTTCATCTACTCCCATGCCGGCGCCACGGTGAATGCCATGATGCCGGCCTACGCGTGGACCGCCGTCCTCTTTGGCATCGCGGTCTCACGCCTGCTCAACGGCCTGGCTCACAATGCTTCCGCGCAGAATCAACTGGCGGCTGCCGTTGTGCTGGCGGCCGCGGCCGTGCAGCTTGCCATGTTTATCTATAACCCCGGCCGCTACATTCCCACCAGGGAAACGCTGCACACGCGCATGCAGTTCATCGATCAGCTACGCGCGATTCCCGGCGAGATCTATGTGGTGAATCACAGCTGGGACAACGTGATGGCAGGCAAGCAGCCCCATGCGGAGATGGAAGCACTGGGCGCGGTGCTGGATTCGCCCACCGGAGCGGTTCGCATCCGTCTGCGCGCGGAGATGCAGCAGGCGGTCGATACCCACCGCTTCGCAGCCTTCGTTCTGGACGGCACCGCGGAAGGCTATCCCTATACCGGCAAAAGCTGGGTGCCGCAGGATCTCTACACGCAGTACCCGCTCGCCATTTCCGCCGCTGGACAGGATAAGCCGCGCTTCCTGACCTCAGAGCCGCAATGGATCTACCTTCCCTGCAACGCCGATTTTCAAGATAGCGTATTGACCAATACATTGGAGTTCGTCCACGCCTGCAGGCGCTAGAGAATTTTCCGGAAAGGTATAGACCGAATCCGAGGGTGCAAGCGCCATTTTCTATCAAGGAAAATGGCATTCTCTACTTCATCCGGTTCACGGTATTCCGGAAAATGCTCTAGAGCGCAGACGGCGCGGATACGTTCCTCAGTGCTGCGCGCAGCCTGATTCATCCGCAGCCGCATCCAGCAATCGCGGCACATCCACGGCTCCCGGCGAGGGACACTGCAGATAGATGTACTTCGGCTGCGAGGTAAAACGCCGCGCGCTGCCCCCGGCATCCTCTATGCGCACAGGGTAATACGCAAGGAAGTCCCGAGGAATCCAGGTACGGGGCAGCGCCTGAAAATTCTCTGCCGTTCGATCCAGCACGATGGCGCTCAGGCGGCGGCTATGCACCAGAGCAGCGTAGTCCTCCATCAGCCGGTCGCCATTCTCCTGTTGCTTCGCCTCAATGACTTCGCCCACCGCTTCGCTGTCTGCATATTCCTGCTTACCCGCGGCCAGCGCATACTCCGGATGGCTGAAGACCATCACCTCGCCCGGTATCCTGCGCAGCCGGGCCTCAAAATTCTCGCGCAGCGCGGCCTCGTCAGCAGACGGAGCCCAGTCGTCAAAGGAATAATGCAGTTGCGCAAACTGTGCGCCCGCGGCCAGCAGCAGTATCGCCAGCGCGCTCTGCGCCCATCTGCTCTGCTGTGCTGCCAACCGCTGGTAAAGCTTCCCCAACGCAACGCCGAAGAGCACAGCGATCCATGCATAGGCCGGAATGAGCGAGTTAGTATTGGCCCCGCGGTGCGCGCGGATATAACCCGTATAAAAAATCATGCCCACGGTGCCGAGCGCATAAAAGCTGAACGTCGTTCCGCGTATGACATGACGCCACCGCGGATACAGAAGGACTGTTGCTGCGACGATTACGATCAACGCCGCTCCGCAAACACCCGCCATATCGAACCGGAAAAACTCCATTAGTTTATGCGGCTGCAAACCGAATCCGCCGGACATACCGAAGACGTAGTATCTGTACCAGCCATGCGTCATGCGGTTCAGCACAGCAATACTCGCGCCCAGCAGAACAGCAAATGACGCCAGCCCCGCCAGCACGCGCCGCGGCTGTGGCCACTGATGGCAGAGCATGAGCAACGCGATGGGCAGCACGCCCTGCTTGGTCTGAAACGCGCACACCCACAGCAGCGCCGCAAACCACGGTGACATCCGCCGCGTGGCATAGAGAGCGCACAGCACAAAGAAAATGTAGAGCATGTCCACGCGGCCCACGTCGAAGCTGCCATCCACCGCCGCATAGCACGCCGCGAATAATCCCGCTCCGGCTATTGCCGCGAAGTACCTGCGCGTCTCGCTGAAGACTAACGCGATGATGGCCGCAAAGCTGCCGCACGTCGCCGCAATGGATAGAGCCCGCAACGGGACGTATGTGATGCCGGTGACCTTCGCCAGCGCCGCCGAGAGATACAGGTAGATCGGCGTGTAAAGGTACGGCGTGAAGTGAATACTCGGCGCAGCGTAGAGCGGCAGCCCCGCGCAGATATGGCGCACGCCGGCCAGCATGCCGTCTTCAATCCAGTCATATTCGTAAGGACTATGAAAGCGGCGGCGCGCAATCAGCACGAACGCAATCATCGCTGCGGCGGCCAGCAATATCAGCAGCCCGCGCAATGCCTGCGTCACGCGGCGCATCACGCGCAATCCACTCGCTTCCGGTTCATTGGGCACAGCTACGATGATACCCGCGCAAGCAAAAGGCCCGCGAAGAGTGTCTCCGCGGGCCCGGACTTGAAAATCGTAAAAACAGTTAGACCGCTACTGCGCCAATCTCTGTCAGACGCTTCGCCAGCAGGCTCTCCAGCCCTTCCAGTGCCTTGGAGAAGCCTTCAATGCCCTCCTTCAGCTTATCGGTCGCCATGCGGTCGGCTGCATGCATCTTGTCAAAGGTGGCCTTGTCGATCGTGATCTTCTCAATCGGCATGGACTTCGCCTTCTCCGCATCCAGCTTCTTCGGCAGCGTATCCTGCGATGCGTCCAGCTCCGCCAGCAGATCGGGCGAGATGGTCAGCAGGTCACAGCCTGCGAGCTCGCGAATCTCGCCGATGTTGCGGAAGCTCGCGCCCATCACCAGGGTCTTGTAGCCGAACTTCTTGAAGTAGTTATAAACGCTGGTCACGGACTGCACGCCGGGATCTTCTGCGCCGGCGTAATCCTTGCCCGTATCTTTCTTGTACCAGTCCAGAATGCGGCCGACGAACGGCGAGATCAGCGTGATGCCGCCCTCAGCACATGCCACCGCCTGGTGCATGCCGAAGAGCAGCGTCAGATTGCAGTGAATGCCTTCCTTCTCCAGAATCTCCGCCGCCTTGATGCCTTCCCACGTGGAGGCAATCTTGATGAGCACGCGATCCGTCCCGATTCCCAGTTTCTTGTAGCGCGCAATGATGTCGCGCGCGGTGGCGATGGTGGCCTCTGTGTCATAGGACAGACGCGCGTCCACCTCAGTGGACACGCGGCCCGGAACAATCTCCAGAATCTTGACGCCGAACGCCACGGCCAGTTCCTTGAATGCCTCGTTCGCAACGTCCTTGTCGGATGCACCGGGGTTGTTGGCGCGGGCTTTCTTCAGGGTGTCGTCCACGATCTGCTGGTACGCCGGCATCTTCGCGGCCTTTTCCAGGAGCGACGGGTTGGTGGTGGCATCCTGCGGTTTAAACTTCTCCATGGACTGCATGTCGCCGGTATCTGCCACAACCACGGTCATGCTCTTCAACTGTTCCAATAATGTCGCCATAAAGCTCCTCATTCTTACTTGATAGATCTTTGGATGCGCCCACACGGGGCCGTGGACATCAGCACTTTTATTTTACTGTGAAATTGGCAGGACCACTTGCATCGCGCCAAAAAGCTGTCTAAACAACTGGATTTTCAAGCATCCCGATGCCCTGCACCGTCACCCGCACCACGTCGCCCGCCTGCATGGGGCCGACGCCCGCCGGTGTCCCCGTCGGAATCAGATCGCCCGGCTCCAGCGTCATGGCGGCGGAGATATAGCGCAGCAACTCCGCCACGGGAAAGATCAAATCCTTCGTGGAGCCCTGCTGTTTCGTCTCGCCGTTCAGCTGCGTGGTTACCGCCAGCGGCATAGTCAGGGCATCCACTTCATCCGTCACCACCGGGCCGACGGGGCAGAAGGTGTCAAAGCCCTTGGCCCGCGACCACTGCCCGTCGCTCTTCTGCAGGTCGCGCGCGGTCACATCATTCACGCACACATAGCCGCGAATGTACTGCCGCACATCCTCATTTGCGCCAACCTGGCAGCAGCGCTTGCCGATGACGATGCCGAGCTCGCCTTCAAAATCCACGCGATTCGATTGCGCAGGCCGCCGGATCGGCGCTCCCGGCGCCAGCAGTGCCGACGGCGCTTTCAGAAACAGCAGCGGCTCCTTGGGCACATCATTGCCCAGCTCGGCAGCATGTTCCTTGTAGTTGCGCCCGATGCAGACGATCTTCGATGGCTTCACCGGTGCCAGCAGCTTCAGCTTTGACAGCGGCTTCGGCTCAAAATCCGCAATGGCCGGCAGCGGATCTTCCTCCGGACCGGCCATCGCCTTCACCGCCCACAGCGCGCCCTCACGCTCTTCTACCAGCGCATACTGCGCCACACCATTCGCGATACATTTGCAATACTTCACACGTCACCTCACTGTTGCGGAGTCGTTTGTACTTCGGCGCTGCGCGCGCTTTCATTCCCGCTCTTGTCCACCGCGCTTACTGAGTATGCGAATCTGTGCCCATAGGTCTTTCTTTCCACACGAAACGCCGGGACCGCCAGCAGCTCACTGATACGCACCGGTTCAGCGCCCTCGCGCGACAGGTCGCGCGCATAGACGTAATACCCCGCCAGATCGCTCTCCGTATTGGCCTCCCAGGAGAGATCTATCCCTCCTCCAATCGGAGTCTCGTCAGTAAAAGCCACTGCCACCGTTCCCTGCGGCACACGCGGTGGAAATACGTCGCGCACCTCCACGGCGATGCTCGCACCGGGCTCACTGCGGACCTCTACGCTCTGTCCGTCAAGCTGCAGGCGCTGGATGCGCTGAGCAGAGTATTCATACCGTTCGCCAAAGACCGCGCCGTTGTCCATGGTGCCACCGGCATCGGTATGCACCCGCAACAGTTGCAGCTCGGGCTCCGGTTTCGGTGCAAATGGATTGGCGTTCTTTTTCGCCGGAGCAACCGGAGCAGCGGCAGCCAGACGCGCACGATGCACCAGAATCTCCATGCCTTCCGCGCCCTTCTGCCAGGTGAGCACCACACCGTGCTCCGTAACCGCACCATGCAGCCGGGTAATTGGCGCAGGCGCTGGTCCGCTCGCCGAATACGCGGGATTCGATACGCCCGCGGAATGGGCTAAGGTGTTCTGCACCTCAATCTCATACGTCAGCAGCTGCGGTGCGCCGGTCAGCAGGGATGCAGGCAGCGCATCCTCTATCTCAACCGCTGCCTTCGGCATCTCAGAGAGCGCGCTTACCTGCCGGCAGACGCCAGCGCCTACGCGCCGGCACAGCGTCGCCTTCTTCTGCCCTGCCAGCGCCTGTCCGTCGCTCGTGACCGAAGGCATCGTCCAATGCAGTTGCACGGCATCGCCCACACGCTGCGCCTTCAGATCGTCTACGGGGCGCGGCAAATTGAGCGAGGGTGGCTGCGGTGAACCGGGGCTGGCGCATCCCGCCGCGAAGACCAGCACAAGGCTGATGGTTGCCGCTGCAAATTTGAGGTTCGTGGGTCTCATCGAGTTACGCCTGCATCACTTCCATCTTACGCAGTATTTTGCGCGTCAGCCCGGTCAGTGCCGTGCGCCCCAGCGCGTCCGCTGCCACCCAGCGAACCTCTACCGTTTCGCCCGGGGCCACCTCGCGCTCCAGTTCTCGGTCCGTGTAGACACTCACGTCATAGTTCGTATTGGTGATACTGTGTTTCACAGCCAGCACCGGCACATAGGGCGCAACGACCTCGGCAGAGAGCGGCGGCAGCTCCCACATGCCCGCCATCAGCGATGCATCCGCCGCGCGCTGCACCAGCAGAACCTGCGTTGCCCCATTGCGCTTCCGCATTGCGAGCAGGTACGCGGCTTCGCGGCGCAATCCCCTGGCGCGCTTCAGCGTCCGGTGTTCGCCGCGGGTCAGGCAGAGCGCCTGCACGGGGCATTCGCCGCACAGCGGGCCCCGCGGCAAGCACACCGTTGCACCCAGCTCCATCATGGCCTGATTGTGCTCGCTGAACGGCTGCGGGACGCGCAAATCCGGCTTGGCCGCCGGCAGCAAAGCCGCCGCCTGCGCTGCGATGAACTTCTTTCCGGCGGCGCTCCTATCCTCCGGCCTGCCAGTGACGCGCAGCAGCACGCGCTCCACGTTGCCATCCACCACGGCCACGCGTTCACCATAGGCAATACTGGCAATCGCGGCAGAGGTGTACTCCCCAATGCCGGGAAGTGAGCGCAGCGCTGCCGCGGTCTGCGGCAAGCTGCCACCGTGCTCTGCACTCACCAGCCTGGCCGCCCCATGCATCATGCGCGCGCGCCGGTAGTAGCCCAGCCCGCTCCACGCCGCCAGCACCGTTTGTTCGTCGGCAGCGGCCAGTTTTTGAATGGTAGGAAATTGCTTCAGAAATCGCCGGTAATGTTCGATGACCGCCTGCACCCGTGTCTGCTGCAGCATGATCTCAGAGATCCACACCTTGTACGGATCATTCACGCCGCGCCATGGCAGCACCCGTGCATGCACGCGGTACCAGCGCACCAGCAGACGGCGAAACTGCGCCGCATCAAGCTCTGAAGTTCGAGGACGCTGGGCCATTCCGTTATTGTACGGAGGCCGCTAACCCTTCTCGTACAAGAACGGCATGTTCCACTTGATCGTTTCTTGCCCATCCGGTGCGCCGCGATGCATCAACGAGCGCACGTGCTCCAGAACCGGCGGCGCAAAAGGCCTTGCTTTGGCGATGTAGGCATCCACCCGGGAATCTTGCGTCATGCGGGCATTTTAGCTGGGGCAAGCACCCGTTGCAGCTAAAAATTAAGCGCGGCTTCCTGCCCGATTCGAAAGAGAACGTCCGCTCCGCACTTGCTCAGCGGCTCTCTAGAAGTGTCGAACACCGGGATTCTCCGTCTCCTGCTTCGACGCGCGCTCACTCTGGTCAAGTGATTGCAGAATGAACTCCGGTTTACTCAGGCCGACCGAGAGTGCGAGTGTAAGCACAATACCGCCGAAGAGAATACCGAAGGCAAGATCGACAATCAGGCCGCCGATATCCAGATGATCCAGCGCCATGGCGATGGTCAGCACCATCACCATCCACTTCACGCCCTGGCTCAGCAGACGGGCGTAGTGCAGGTTCAGGTTGACCGCGCCGATCAGCACCGTTCGCGCCAGAAACCGCGCTGCCAGCGTGCCCACAATAAGTATCAGCGCCGCGCCAATGCTATGGCTCACATACACGATCATCAGTGCGGTCAGGCGGCCGTTGTCGTTATACGCCGCGGCAAACGCGGAGATGCCCACCACCGCCCCCGCCACGATGCAACCCCAGAACACCAGCTGCGAGAGCAGTTCAGAAAAGCTGCGGATGGAAGACCACTCCAGCAGATCGCCGGACATGCCGGTGCGCATCCGTTCGTCAAACCGTATCGCATTCAGAAAACGGCGGATGCCATAGCTGAGCAACAGCCCGACCAGAGCGCTCACGATCAGCGCCAGAGCCAACGCAAAGATCGCGGGCAACAGCAGCGCCACTTTATCCAGTACACGCAACAGCGATGCGTGCAGTTCCACTCCGACTTGCTTGAACATATGATTCCTCCTCGCACACCCGTCCCGGTTTGCAGCTATGCCTATGGAGAGAAGCGGTCAGGCCACCGCCAGCGCGACATCAGGTACGGCTTCTGTGTCTCAAACGCGGCTGCCAGCGCGGCAATCTGGACCTCAGACTGCTCATCGGTCAGGCCGGACATCTGCCTTACATGAGATGCGGCCCAGCCAAGATAGAGTGGCACAAACGCGCCAATCAGATGCTGGCGGCTCACCGAGCGTACGTGGTACGCAACCAGGAAGTCATACACAATATTGACCCACAACTCATTCGCCATCGCGAACTGATCGGCCGGCATCTCCACCAGCCGCTTCAGCCGGAGCTGCGTGCCCGGCGCCATGGCACGCGACCACACATCCTGAAGATTCCCTGCCGCCAGATGAAATGACTCATACATTCCCGCCGCATCGGGAGCATGCGCCGCATCCGCCGGCGCCTCCGCCATCGTGGCAAAGGTGACGGTGCGTAGCGGCAACAGAGAGATTCCCTTCTGCCACTGCCCCGCGCGCAGCTCCGCATCGGCAAAGAACGCGCTCAGAATGTGCCCCAGCAGCTGCGTCAGGTCAGCGGTTGCGGGCTGCACAAAGTGGCGCGACCAGCCGCCGATCTGCACCATTTTGCATTGCTGCACAGCGGCTTCCGTCACTGGCCATAGCAGATTCTCGTCCTGCGCCATGGAATCAAATCGCGCCGCAGAAACCGCCAGTCGCTCACAGAAGTCCGCCGAGAGCGCCATGTCCGCCGCCAGCGGAAAGCGCACATCCGCACCGTACAGAGCGCGCGTCAGCGGATGCAGCACGCCGGTATTGAAGAGCGCCTCGTACTTTCCGGTGTGGTAGAGCGGCACCGCAAGATCGAATCCGTCTGAGAGCACAGCTTTCGAAAGTGCGGCAATTGCAATGGGATTGATCGAGCCCACATCCTGGCCAAACACTATCACCGCACTCGCGTCATACTCACGCGCCAGGCGCCCAAGCTCGGCATAGGTGCGCGCCGGATGCGGCCAGCGTTGCGGCACCACAGAAGCCGAAGGCTCATACGCCGCCAGGGTTACAGAGGAGCCCGCAGGCACATGCGCCGCTATGCCATCATCCTCTCTGCTGCCACCCGTACGCGGATAGGCAACCGTGATGTGCAGCGCCGGATTTTTCTGCACCAGTTGCTCCATCAGTTCCGTCAGCCGCAACAGCTCTGCCCCATTCACCGGCGCAAGATGCAACACCAGGTTTGCCGGGCTGCCGGTATGGACCGCCGCCGCGGGAATCTCCGGATCGGCGTGCTCTGCCGCGCGCACCGGCTCGTCATAGGGGGCAGTGATCTCCTCCGCCTCCGCCGCTGTCTCCGGCTGCTGCACCTCGACCGGATACTCTGCCGCATAGACCTTCTGCAGTTGGAACCACAGGAAGGAATAGGGCGAAAGTGTCATAGTGTAAGGCTGCCCCGTGATTTTTGGGAACGCAGTGTAGCCGAACATCTCCACGGGAATGCGACCCTCGAACTCGTCCAGCGTGAGCGTGACCGGCTGCGCAAAGCGCGAGAGATTGGCCACGCACAGCACTGTATCTCCATCCAGCTGCCGCAGATATGCCAGCACCTTCGTGTTCAGGGGATTGAGAAAGCGCTGGGTACCGCGGCCAAACACGGGAAACAGTTTTCGCAGCGCGATCATGTTGCGCATCCACTGCAGGATGGAAGATGGATTCTCCACCTGCTCTTCCACGTTCACGGCCTGGTAGCCGTAGACCGAATCCCTAATCACCGGGCTGTAGAGATTCGCTTCCGCAGCCGTAGAAAACCCGCCGTTCGGCTGCGCGTTCCACTGCATGGGTGTGCGCACCCCATTGCGGTCGCCCAGGTCAATGTTGTCGCCCATACCGATCTCGTCGCCGTAGTACAGAATGGGCGTACCGGGAAAGGAAAAGAGCAGGCTGTTCAGAAGCTCAATGCGCTGGCGATTGTTATCCAGCAGCGGCGCCAGGCGGCGGCGAATGCCAAGATTAATCCGCGTGCGCGGGTCAGAGCTGTACGCGAGATACATGTAGTCGCGCTCGTCGCTGGTCACCATCTCCAGCGTCAACTCATCGTGGTTGCGCAGAAACAGGCCCCACTGGCAGGTCGGAGGAATCTCCGGCGTCTGTGCCATGATATCCAGAATCGGCCGCGTGTCTTCCTGCCGGATCGCCACGTAAATCCGCGGCATCAGCGGAAAATGAAACGCCATCTGGCACTCATCCCCGTCGCCGAAGTAGGGACGTACATCGGCGGGCCACTGGTTCGCCTCCGCCAGCACAAACCGGTTCGCATACTCAGCATCCATCACCGCGCGGAAGTGTTTGATGATGGCATGCGTCTCCGGCAGGCTCTCGCAGCGGGTGCCGTCGCGTTCCACTAGGTACGGGATCGCGTCCATCCGCAGCGCATCCACGCCCATGTCCAGCCAGAAGCGCATCGCCTTCAACATCTCTTCCATCACCAGAGGATTGTCGAAGTTCAGATCCGGCTGATGCGAAAAGAACCGGTGCCAGTAGTACGACTGGGCCACCGGATCCCACGTCCAGTTCGATGTCTCTGTGTCAGAAAAAATGATGGGTACAAGCGGAAAGCGATCATTCGTCGGGTTCCAGACGTAGAAGTCGCGGTCAGTGGAACCCGGCGGCGCTTTGCGTGCGCGCTGGAACCACGGATGCTGATCGGAGGTGTGGTTCATGACCAGCTCGATCAACACCTGCATGCCGCGCGCATGCGCTTTCTCCAGAAACTCCTTGAAGTCAGCCAGGGTGCCGTAGCTCGGATGCACATCGTTGTAGTTCGCAATGTCGTAGCCGTCATCGCGCAGGGGCGAGGGGAAAAACGGCAGCAGCCACAGGCAAGTCACGCCTAGATCCTGCAGATAATCCAGCTTGTCGATCAGGCCGCGAAAATCGCCGATGCCGTCGCCGTTGGAATCAGCAAACGCGCGCACATGCAGCTCATAGATAACGGCATCTTTGTACCAGAGAGGATCCGTGGCGCTCCCAGCTCTCTTCACGTTGCCTTCTATCTCCCCATTTTCAGAATCGGCCAGCGCCGAGCGAGGGTTCTTAATACGATGCGTTTTCTTCACCTTACGGTTGTGTGCTCGGCGCCACTACAACCCCTCGCCGCGTACGCGCCTCATACAAACAGGTTCCGCAGAGATGCACGCGTCTATCTCCTTCTTATGAGTATGTCTCGCTCTGTTTCGCCCAGATCGACCTATCGTCTCCAGTTGAACGCCGAATTCACACTGGATGATGCCGCCGCGCTGACGGACTATCTTCATGCGCTGGGCATCTCGCATCTCTATGCCTCGCCGTATCTGCAGGCGGCGCCGGGCAGCATGCACGGCTATGACGTGGTGGACCCCCACACGATTAACATCGAGCTCGGTGGGGCAGAAGCGCACCAACGGCTATGCAGAAAATTAGCCGAGTACGGCATGGGCCAGATTCTGGATATCGTACCCAATCACATGTCGCTGGCGCGCACCAACCTGTACTGGTGGGACGTACTGGAGAACGGGCCTTGCAGCCGCTATGCACACTACTTTGACGTTGCCTGGGAGGAGGCGGAACCGCAGCTGCGCAATAAGATTCTGGTGCCCATTCTCGCCGGCCAGTATGGCCGCATGTTGAACGACGGCAAGATCAAGCTCGTGCGCGACAACTTCCGCTTTGAAGTGCGCTACGAAGATCACCGCCTTCCCATCTCGCCGCATACGCTGGGCAAACTGCTTGCCTCTGCCGCCGACATCTCAGGCTCTGACGATCTGCGTTTCCTCTCCCACGCCCTCGCCGTTCTGCCCTGCCCTCTCACAACGGACGTTGCCGGCATTGAAGCGCGTCATCATGACAAGATCGTGCTGCACAATCTGCTGGAACGCCTGTGCAGCGAAGACGCCACCGCTTGCTCCGGCATTGAAGAGGCTGTCGAACGCATCAATGCTTCCGCCGATCGGCTCGATGAATTTCTCAACGCGCAGAACTACCGCCTCTCCTGGTGGCACACGGCGCAGCAAAATCTCGGATACCGCCGCTTCTTTGATGTGAACACTCTGGTCGGCGTGCGCGTGGCCGACGAGCGGGTCTTTCAGGATACGCACCAGCTTTACCTGGAGTGGTTGCATGACGGCATTCTGAGCGGCGTGCGCGTCGATCACCCGGACGGCCTGCGCGATCCACGCCTCTACATGGACCGCCTGCGCGCCAATGCCCCGGACGCGTGGATCGTGGTGGAGAAGATCCTTGCCGGTAACGAGACACTGCCATCCACCTGGCCCGTGGATGGCACCACCGGCTACGAATTCATGAGCCAGATGAATGGTCTCACCATCTCTCCCGATGGTCTGAATGCGCTGGATCGCATCTACGCCGGCTTCACCGGACGTAGCGCCAGCTTTGCGCAAATCTGCCACGACAGCAAGATTGAGATCTCCCAGACCACGCTGGGCAGCGATGTGAACTACCTCACTCACCTCTTCTCTAACATCTGCGAGAGTAATCGTGAATATCGCGACTACACGCGCGTGGAGGTACGCCGCGCCATACGCGAGATCGCCGCCGCCTTCCCCGTCTATCGCAGCTACGTCAATCCTGCGCGCGATGAGGTCTCGGCAGACGATGTGGCCGCGATCGACCGCGCGGTTGAATCCGCCAAGTCTACTCGCATCGATGTCGAAAACAATCTCTTTGACTTTATTCGCGATGTTCTCTTGCTGCGCGTGAAGGGTGAGCGCGAGTCTGAATTCGTCCTGCGCTTTCAGGAGTTCACCGGCGCGGTCATGGCCAAGGGAGTGGAAGACACCGCCTTCTACTGCTACAACCGGCTGGTCTCGCTCAATGAAGTCGGCGCCAACCCCGGCGACCCGCTCATCACGCTCGCGGAGTTTCACGGCAATAATCAGCGCGCACAGAGCCAGCAGCCGCTGCGCATGGTCTCACTCACAACGCATGACACCAAGCGCAGTGAAGATGTGCGGGCACGGCTCAACGTGCTGAGTGAGATGCCGAATGAATTTGGCAAGGCAATTGAGCAATGGTCGGAGATGACGCGCCCCATGCGCTCCGTCGTGATCGACCGCAACACGGAATACCTCTACTATCAGACGCTGATCGGCGCGTGGCCCATCAGCATGGACCGCGCGCTGGCCTATATGGAGAAGGCCACTCGCGAAGCCAAGCAACAGACCAGCTGGACGAATCACAATCCAGAATTCGACGAGGCGCTGCGTCATTTCATCCGTGCCACGTTCGAAGATGGTGCCTTCACGCGAGAGATTGAGCGCTTCGTCGCTACACTTCGCGATGCGGGCTGGATCAACTCCCTTACGCAGACGCTGCTGAAGTGTACGGTGCCCGGCGTGCCGGACACCTACCAGGGTTCCGAACTGTGGGATTTTCGCCTGGTCGATCCTGACAACCGCACCCCGGTTGACTTCGCGGCGCGCCGCGCCCTGCTGCGCGATATTCACTCTGCGCAACCCGCGACCATTCTGCAGCGCATGGCCGAAGGTGCGCCCAAGCTCCACGTCATCCAGCGCGCGCTGGCCCTGCGCAAGGAGCGGCCTGGCCCGTTCGGCAGAGAGGGCACGTACACGCCACTGCTCGCCAGCGGTATGCGCGCAGAGCACTGCATCGCTTTCCAGCGCGGCGGCGATGTCGTTGCGATCGCGCCGCGCCTGCCGCATACCCTCGCGGGTGACTGGCAAGACACTACGCTGGAACTCCCTGCCGGCCGTTGGCGCAACGTGCTGACCCATGACATCTGCGCGGGTGGCGTTCAGCCACTGAAGAATCTGCTTGGGCTCTTCCCCGTTGCCCTGCTGGCAAAGGAGTCATCCAGTGCGTGACATTTCCATCTGGGCGCCCAATGCAAAGCGCATACAGGCAAAGGTGGATGACGCTACTTTTCCTATGACGCCGCAGCCCGGCGGCTACTGGCACACCGTGGTGGAGAGCGCGCATCACGGCTCCGACTACGCCTTCCTGGTGGACGACGATCCGCACGCCTATCCCGACCCGCGTTCACCCTGGCAGCCGAACGGCGTTCATGCGGCTTCGCGCATCTACGATCATTCCCTCTTTCCATGGAACACCGCACAGTGGAATGTTCCCGCTTTGGCCGATGCAGTGATCTACGAACTGCACATCGGCACCTTCACCACGGAAGGCACATTCGATGCGGCTATCGCGCACCTGCCCTATCTGAAAGATCTCGGCGTCACGCATGTTGAGGTGATGCCGGTTGCGTCCTATCCCGGCCAATGCGGCTGGGGATACGATGGCGTCTCGCTCTACGCGCCGCAGGAATCTTACGGCGGCCCCGACGGGCTGAAGCGTTTTGTCGATGCCTGCCACACCACGGGACTCGCCGCGGTGCTGGATGTGGTCTACAACCACTTTGGCCCTTCCGGAAATTACACAGGCGTCTTCGGACCGTACATTTTGCATGAGCATGAGACGCCGTGGGGCGGCGTGGTCAATCTGGATGGCGAGCACAGTGCACAGGTCCGCCGCTACTTCATTGACAATGCGCTCATGTGGCTGCGCGACTACCGCTTTGACGCGCTGCGGCTGGATGCAATCCATGCGCTGCTGGACAAATCACCCGTGCATTTTCTGGCGCAGCTATCCACTGAAGTGGCAGAGTTATCGCGCCTCCTGGGTCGCCCGCTCCAGTTTATCGCTGAGAGTGACCTGAACGATCCGGTTGTCGTCACTCCGCGTGCGCAGGGCGGCTACGGTATGGACGCACAATGGAGCGACGACTTCCATCATGCGCTGCACGCTGTACTGACCGGCGAACAGCAGGGCTACTATGCTGACTTCGGCTCCGTGGCGCAACTCGCCAAATCGCTGTGCAGCGCCTACGTCTACGATGGTCAACTCTCGCCGTCGCGCCATCGCCCGCACGGCCAGCCAGCCAGCGGTCTCAGCAGCGACCGCTTCCTTGGCTACATTCAGAATCATGATCAGATCGGCAACCGGGCGCAGGGGGAACGCATTCACGCCATCGCCGGCATGGATGCAGCCCGTCTGGCGGCCGCACTGGTGCTCACGTCCCCCTTCATCCCACTCATCTTTCAGGGGGAAGAGTTCGCCGCCTCCGCACCTTTCCTCTATTTTGCCGATCATGAAGAAGTGGAACTACGCCGGGCGGTCTCCGAAGGCCGCCGCAAAGAATTTGCTGGCTTTGCGTGGGGCGGCGAAGTCCCCGATCCGGAGAATCCTGAGACCTTCTTCCGCTCGCGCCTTCCATGGAACGAGCTTGACCCCGCTGATTCCGCCAACGAGCATCACGCCATGCTGCGGTGGTACCGGCGTCTGCTGCAGTTGCGCCGCGAAGAGCCGGCTTTGCGCGACACCGATCTCGCCCACGTGCACACCACCTTCGATGAAACCGCGCGCTGGCTGGTGGTGCAGCGCGGCAACATCCAGATCGCATGCAACTTCAGCACCGCGGCCCGGTCCATTCCGGTAAGCGGGCAGAATGAAGTGCTCGCCGCCTCGGCTGACGGCGCCGTGGCCGGCCCCGCGTCTGTACAACTTCCGCCCCTCTCTGCCGCTATCCTGCGCTCCGCCTAGCGCGCGAAGGCAAGATCTATCTGGATTACCTGCGCAACGACCGCGGCGCAACCTCGGTCGCGCCCTACTCATCACGCGTCAGCGTCTTACTCCCGCCATGCTGCGTGCGTTCAGAATTAATCTGTAAGTACTGCAATCGCAGTTCCCTACACGCTCTTCATTTCCTCCTCGCCGTATCCATGCGAATATGGATGGGCAGTGCGAAACGCATCTGCCGGGTACATCCACATCAGGAGCGCAGAATGAAAAAGCTTGTCCTTCTTCTTGTCGTGAGCGGAGTATTGGCCCACGCCGCCACCAAGCCAACCACCTGGACCGGGTCCTGGGCTGCATCTCCCATGGCAACCCCGGTCCACGCGCCCGCCGCGCCTGCACCTTCCCCTGGAACTCCGGCACCGACGCCTGCGCCTGCTGCCACCACCACGCCCGCACCTGCAGCCGCAAATGCGACCGGCGAAACCTATCGCGACATTGTGCACCTCTCGCTGGGCGGCAGCCAGATCCGTCTGAAGATCTCCAATGAGTTTGGTGCTACCCCGCTGACGCTGGGCAACGTGCATGTCGCACTCAGCGCGGGTGGCAACGCAGTTCAGCCGGCTACCGACCACCCTGTCACCTTCGGCGGCGTGCAAAGCGTTACCATTCCTCCCGGTGCGCTGGCCGTGAGCGATCCCGTGGCCATGCCGGTCGCCGCGCTCGCCAATCTCGCCGTCAGCATCTTCGTTCCCGAGCAGCCCGGCGCCACACTCACCTATCACGCTTTGGGTGCTTCCTCTAACTTCATTGAGAAAGGCGATGCCACCACGGCCGCCACCTTGAGCGAAGCGAAGCGCGTCACCTCGTGGTACTTGCTCAAGGGCGTTGATGTAGATGCAGGTCCGGGCGCATTCAACATCGCCACTCTCGGCGACTCCATCACCGATGGCGCCAAGGCAACGGTCGACGGCAATGCCCGCTGGCCAAACATTCTGGCCAACCGCCTGCAGGCCAATGCGAAGACCGCGAAGATCGGCGTCATCGATGAAGGCATCAGCGGGAATCGCCTGCTGAACGAAGGAGCCGGACCAAGCAGCCTGACGCGCCTGGACCGCGATGTTCTGGCGCAGAGCGGCACAAAGTATTTGATCGTGCTGATTGGAATTAACGATATCGGGCGCACCGCGAAACCCCGCGGCCCTGATGACGGCATCACCTCCAATCAACTCATCTGGGGCCTGCAGCAGATCGTCGAGCGCGCGCATGCCCGCGGTATCAAGGTCTTCGGCGCCACGCTCACGCCCTTTGCCGGAGCAGGTTATCAGGACGCACAGGGTCTGAAGATGGTTGAGGCCGAAAATAACTTCATCCGCACCAGCGGCGTCTTTGACGGCGTAGTTGACTTCAATAAGACCATCCGCGATCCCGCCAAACCGGATACCTTCCTGCCCATCTATGATTCCGGCGATCACCTCCACCCGAACGACGCGGGTTACAAGGCCATGGGTGACTCGATCGACCTCAAACTGTTTCAGTAACCCACGCGCGCCGCTTCGAAGTCGCCCCTTCGAAGCGGCGTTCTCATCGCCAGGTCCAGTCCCGGAGAGCTTCCCCTGGTTGGCGGCCAGCTCCCCGCCTTCTGGCAGGTCTGATTCCGCTCTCCGCCTTGCTCTCAGACACGGCCATAGCGGAGAATTGAATCTTCGCTGTACTTTGGCGAATCGAAAGGCTTAATGCCACCCGCCGATCAGAATCCGCGTAGTTTTGAACTCACGCTGGCCAGCGCCCGCTCCACCATGCTCTTCAGCGAGATCGTGCAGCTCGCGATTGACAGCTTCAAGGCCAGCAAAGTCCGCTTTCTGCTCACCATGCTGGGCATGGTCATCGGCTCCGCCTCCATCATTCTGGTCGTCACCATTGGCCTGACGGGCAAGCAGTATGCCCTGAACATGATCCAGAGCATCGGCCCCAACATGGTGGAAGTGATGTACCAGGGCGGCACCGTCGCCGGGCCCAATAACACCTCCACGCCGGATTACCTGACCAACGAAGATATGGCCGCGGTCAACGCGCAGGTTCCCGGCATCGTCGCCTCCTCGCAGATGCTTGAGATTCGCGACCATGTGAACATGGGCAATGGCATTCAGAAGGAGGCGCTGGTGCTGGGCGTTTCGCCGCAGTACAAACAGGTGCGCAACCTCATCCTGTTGGGCGGCCGCTTCTTTGACGATCAGGACACCACCACCCACGCCAAGGTCGCCGTGGTCAACGAGCCCTTCGCCCGCGCACTCTACGGCAATGACGATTCCGCCGTCGGCAACACCTTCAGCCTGAGCGGCATTCCCTTCGTCATCATCGGCGTCTTCAAAGAGAGCGTGGACACCTTCGGCCAGTCGGAGATTGAAGAGAACACCATCCTCATCCCCTACCCGGTCGCGCGCTACTTCACCGGCACGGATACGGTGAAAGAAATCTTCTTCTCCATGGCCGACGCCAGCATGGTTATTCCCTCATCGGCAGAGATTGACCGCATCATCCAGTCGCGCCACCGCCCCACCTCGGTCTACAAGGCCTTTAACCTGACGCAGGTGCTGACCGTGATGGGCAAGATCGCGAACATGCTGACCATCATGCTCACGCTGGCCGCTGCCATCACGCTCATCGTCTCCGGTGTCGGCATTATGAACAGTATGCTGGCCACGGTGCAGGCGCGCCTGCGCGAGATCGGCATCCGCAAAGCCCTGGGCGCGACCGCGCGCGAAATTCGCCTTCAATTCCTGGTGGAAGCAGTGTTTATATCGCTAAGCGGAGGCATCATCGGCACCCTGGTTGGCCTCTCCGTGCCCTTCGCCGTCGATGTCCTCACGCCGTTCAAGATTCCCATTTCGATCTGGTCCATTGTGATCGCTCTGGCCACATCGATCCTCGTAGGCGTAGGCTTCGGCACGCTTCCCGCCAACCGCGCCGCCCAGCTTGACCCCGTCGAAACCCTGAAATACGAGTAGCGCCGTTCATTCACTCCGGCTAAGAATCCATCCACCGGCTTGCATCCATGAGTCATTCTGAGCGGAGCCGCAGGCGGTGTGAGTCATGGCGGAGTGAGTCATTCTGAGCGGAGCCGCAGGCGGAGTCGAAGAATCCAGACGGTCTGTAATGTTCCCTCACCGCTCAGATATTCTCGCCCCATGCGACGCTTTTTCTCGTTCTACCGCGCAATGGAGGCATTCACTGTTCCGCCACTCATCGCTACATGATGAGTGCGATCTGCTCCAGCTCCTGCTGAATGTCTTCCACCGGGCAACCGGTGGATTCCAGCCGGAAGGCGGCGTGGCGCGCATCGTGGGTAGAGACTCCATAGCCGCGCCCGGCGAGAAAATTGCTCAGCAGATCCGCCGCCTGCCACGAATCCAGTCCGGATTGCAGCAAATCGCTGCGAAGAGCGTTCAGGTCCGTTGTCGAAAATTTCTCTACTTGTGCCATGCGCTCTCCTTGTCTACGGCGTCTGTCGCGCGGCCCCGTTGAATGATTAGACGCAGTTTTCCGCAAAGCGATGCACGCAAATGCCTTATTGCCCGCCCATTTTCATGCCATCACCAAACATCCATTACCATGGAAGGTGGAGAACACGCTCATGAATATGTCACTGCGGCCGGGCGCAGCCGAACCGCTCCTGCTTGATGGCGTCGCTATCGCCACTGCAATCAAGGCCGAGGTCGCAGCCGACGTCGCCGCGCTGAGCGCCGCTGGCCTGCAGCCTGGTCTCGCCGTTGTGCTGGTCGGTGCTGTTCCTGCATCGCAGATCTATGTGCGCAGCAAGGTCAAGGCCTGCGCCGAGCTCGGCATCGCCAGCGACCTGCTTACGCCGCCTGAATCCATCACCACGGAAGAATTGCTCGCCATCGTCGCCGAACTCAACGCACGCGACGAGGTGGACGGCATCCTCATCCAGCTTCCGCTGCCCAAACACATTGATGCGCGCCGCGTGCTGGATGCTGTCGACCCCGCCAAGGACGTCGACGGCCTGCACCCCGTGAACGCCGGCCTGCTGCAATCCGGCCGCCCCGCACTCGCACCCTGCACCCCCGCCGGCATTATTGAGATGCTGAAGCGCATGAAGATTCCCATGGCAGGCCAGAACGCCGTCGTGGTGGGCCGCAGCGATCTCGCCGGAAAGCCAGCCGCCATGCTTCTGCTCGCAGAGAACGCTACCGTCACCATCTGCCACAGCCGCACACGCGATCTCGCCGCCTTCACCCGCAATGCGGATATTCTGGTCGCCGCCATCGGCATCCCCGGCTACATCACTCCGCAGATGGTGAAGCCCGGCGCTGTACTGATTGACGTCGGCATCAACCGCATCAACGACCGCGCCGAATTTGATCGTTTCTTCGCGGGCAATGCAGCGCGCGAGGAAGGTTTCACCAAGCGCGGCTACACCGTCGTCGGCGATATTGATCCCGCCGCATTCACTCTCAGCGGAGCCTACACGCCCGTACCCGGCGGCGTGGGCGCGCTCACCATCGCCATGCTTATGGTCAACACGGTCCGCGCTGCGCGCCTGCGCCGTGGAGCGAGGTAAGCCGATGCTGCGCGTCGGACTGACAGGCGGCCTGGGCAGCGGCAAGAGTACGGCGGGAGAGATCTTCCGCTCGCTTGGCGTCCACGTCTCTGACTCTGACACCGTGGGCCGTGCTCTGATGCAGCCCGGCCAGCCCGTCTACGACGAGGTCGTCGCGCGCTTCGGCCCGGAGATACTGCTACCCGCGGATGCCCTGGGCCGCCGCTCGCTGGACCGCCCCGCTCTTGCGCGCCTCGCCTTCTCCGGCGGCCGCATTGAAGAGCTCAACAGCATCGTGCACCCCGCCGTCATCGAGGCGCAATCGCAGTGGGTGGAAGCGACCCGTGCGAGCGCTCCCGACGCCATGGTCATGGTCGAATCCGCGCTGCTGTTTGAGACGAAGTACGGCGGCGAAAGCAGCTCTGCGCCCGCTGCCGCCGGCGATGCGGAAGACCGCGAGATTGCAGCCGCCGTCTCCACCACCTGCTGGCAGACGCGCTTTGACCGCATGGTGCTGATCGCCGCCCGCGATGACATCAAAATCTCGCGCTACGTGCAGCGCCTGGCCGCCGGGCGCACGCTCTCTGCAGCCGAACGCGCCGCGCTGCAGGATGATGCACGCCGCCGCCTGGCCGCGCAGATTGCCGACGACGTGAAATCCCCCCTCTGCGACTACGTGATTGAGAACAACGGCGACATCAGCACCCTCAACCTCGCCGTCCGCCGCGTCTTCGCCGCCCTGCAAAGCTCCGCCGCGTCACTCGCGCGCAACGTGACGCGATAACCCCGGCCCTACTACAATCGTCCTATAGGCGATGCTCCATTCCCTATCGCCTCAGGATCAATTTCAGAGGGTTGCACTCCAGATGAGATTTCGTCGTGTCCTCCTCGTTCTGCTGCTGCTCGGCGGCTTCTACTTCATCACCACCCACGCTGCGCCTTCCGGCGCGCTGGCTGCCTGGCTGGAGCGCATTGCGCCGGCCACCCGCACCGCTGTGCTCAACGGCCCGCTGGGCAAATTTGAACTGACCCAGGCCAATGCGCAGCCCGCCTTCGACGCGGAAGAGCAGAACAACATCGCCGTCTACAAAAAAGCGCTGCCCTCCGTAGTCAACATCACCTCCACCGCGGTCGCGTTCAACTTCTTCTACGGCCCGGTGCCGCAGCAGGGCCAGGGCTCCGGCTTCATCATCGACAAGCAGGGCCACATCCTGACCAACAACCATGTGATTGATAACGCCCAGCGCGTGGAAGTAACCCTCAGCGACCAGCACAAGTACAAGGCCCAGGTCGTCGGGGTAGATAAGACGCACGATCTCGCGCTTCTGCTCGTCAACGCGCCCAACCTCGTTCCGGCCACGCTGGCTGACTCCTCCGGCCTGGTCGTCGGGCAGAAGGTCTACGCCATCGGCAACCCCTTCGGCCTGAGCGGAACCATGACGCGCGGCATCATCAGTTCCATCCGTTCGATCAACGGCGCGGGCGGCGCGCCGATTGACAATGCTATCCAGACCGACGCCGCCATCAACCCCGGCAACTCCGGCGGCCCGCTGCTGAACTCACGCGGCGATGTGGTCGGAGTCACCACGCTCATCGCTTCCAACGGCGCGGACCAGAGCTCCGGCGTCGGCTTCGCTATCCCCATTAACACTGCCAAGGCGGTGCTTGACGACTTCGCCAAGTATGGCCGCGTGCGCCGCCCCACGCTGGATGTGGTGACGCTCCCCATCGGGCCCGACCTCGCTGACCAACTCGGCCTGCCGTCGGATTACGGCGTGCTTATCCAGCGCACTCTGCCCGGCGGCGCTGCCGAACGCGCCGGCCTGCGCGGCGGCAACGAGCGCGCCTACCTCGGCAATACGCCCGTGAACCTGGGCGGCGACCTCATCGTCGCCATTGACGGCCATGAGATCACTTCACCGCAGGACATCTCCAACGCCATGAACTCGCACCACTCCGGCGACACCGTGAAGGTCACCATCTACCGTGGCCGCAAGCGGCTGGACGTGAATGTTGTGTTGGGTGAAGCGAAGGGGCAGGAAGTCTAGAGCGCAGCACTGAGTCATTCTGAGCGGAGCTGCAAGCGGAGTCGAGGAATCCGGATGATCTCAACGGCCCGCACAGCTTCCGCCGTTTAAATGCTCATGATCTTCCGTACGCCGCTTACCTTGCCGTCGCGGCGCACATATAAGCCGTCGCGGCACTCATACTGCCCGCTCAGCACCCGCGCAATGCCCTCTGGATACGCGATGTGCTCCTGCTCCAGCACTCGCGCGGCCAGCGACTCTTCCGTGTCGCCCTGCAGCACCGGTACGCTGCGCTGCAGGATGATCGTGCCATGATCCACCTGCTCATCCACAAAATGCACGGTACATCCGCTCTGCTTTGCGCCTGCGGCCAGAGCATCGCGATGCGCATGCATCCCGGGAAAATCCGGCAGCAGCGAGGGATGAATATTTAGAATGCGCTCTGGAAATTCAGCGATGAAGCGCGGAGAGAGAATGCGCATGTACCCTGCAAGTATCACCAGATCGGCTTTGTGCTGATGCAGCCGCGCAATCATCTCCATATCGTGCTCGTCACGCGAGCGCCCGCGCGATTCCACCACCGCCGTCGGCAGGCCCATCTCTTTCGCAGCCACGATGCCTGGCGCGTCCGCCACATTGCTCAGCACAATTGCAATCTGCGCGCCCAGCAGGCGATTTCCCTGAATCGCTTCGGCAATGGCCAGAAAATTCGAGCCACGGCCCGACAGCAATATCCCCAGACGTTTCATCAAACTATCCTCGATACTGCGTTGGATGCGGGTTAGGTCTGCGAAGTTTCATTCCGCAAAACTCAGGCGTAGTTCACCTTGCGCTCGCCCTTCACAATGCGCCCGATCAGGCAGTGCTTCTCGCCCGCGCGGTCCAGCATCGCCTTGGCGCGCTTGTAGCGCTCCGCCGGCATCACCAGCACCATGCCGATGCCCATGTTGAAGGTGCGGTACATCTCATCGCGTTCCACATTGCCCAGCTTCTGCAGATGCGTGAAGAGCGGCGGCACGCTCCACGATGCCGTCTCCACCAGCGCGCCGCAACCCTTCGGCAGAATGCGCGGCAGATTTTCCGTAATGCCTCCGCCGGTAATGTGCGCCATGCCCTTCACAATGCCCTCGGCCGTCAGCTTCTTGATGATGGCCAGATAGCTGCGGTGCGTCTTCATCAGCGCCGCGCCTGCCTTGTCCTTGATCTCGTTCACATAGCTGTCCGGCCCATACTTCGCCACTTCAAAAAACAGCTTGCGCGCCAGCGAATATCCATTGGTATGCAGGCCCGTCGAAGGCAGGCCCACCAGCAGATCGCCCGGCTCAATCGTGGCGCCGGTGATCAGCTTCTCCCGGCTCACCACGCCCACAATAAATCCCGCCAGGTCGTACTCGCCCTCGGCATAAAATCCCGGCATCTGCGCCGTCTCGCCGCCGATCAGCGCGCACCCATTGGCGCGGCAAGCCTCGGAGATTCCCGTAACCACCTTCTCCACCACTGAGCCTTCCAGCTTGCCCGTCGCCAGGTAATCCAGAAAGAAGAGCGGCACCGCACCCTGTACGGCAATGTCATTCACGCAGTGGTTCACCAGGTCAGCGCCCACGGTGTGGTGGATGCCCAGCTCAAACGCAACCTTCAGCTTGGTGCCCACGCCATCCGCGCTGGAGACCAGCACAGGGTCAGGATACTTCGCCAGATCCAGCCCAAACAGCCCGCCGAATCCGCCAATGTCGCTCAGCACCTGCTTGTTGAAGGTCTTCTTCGCCAGATATTTGATGCGCTGCTTGGTCCGGTCACCCGCGCTGATGTTCACGCCGGCATCCGCATAGCTTACCGCCTTGCGCTTAGCGGATGGTTGGCCGGCTCCGCTCTTTTCAGGCAAGGCATAGCTCCTTTGGTGGATGCTGCTGATTTGGATAGAAGCCCGGGAGTAAGCACCGGAGAACCTTTAGTTTAGCAAACACCCTTGTGGACGCGTTTCTCACCGCAGATTCCCACGTCACCCATACCCCTGGGCGCAGACAACCAATGCGGGTGCCCCGGGTCTCGCCTCTGAGACCCGGGCATTCACCCGCCATGAATCCTTCCGCTTCACTCCCTGTCCCCTTCCTTCCCCCGTCTTATACTTAAACTCGATGACCACCCCAGCCCGCCCCCACGTCCGTTCGCGCCAGCTCCAGCAACGCGCAGAGAAGTTCCTGCCCGGCGGGGTCGATTCCCCCGTTCGCGCCTTCCGCGCCGTGGGCGGCAACCCGCCCATGATCGTCCGCGCCGAGGGTGCCTTCCTGATCGACGCTGACGGCAACCGCTACATCGACTACGTCGGCTCCTGGGGCCCGATGATCCTCGGCCACGCCGAACCCAGCGTAGTCGCGGCCATCCAGAAAGCCGCTGCCGACAGCCCCAGCTTTGGCGCCTCCACGCCCGCGGAAGCCGACCTCGCCGAGATCATCATCCGCGCCGTGCCCAGCGTGGAAAAGCTGCGCTTCGTCAGCTCCGGCACTGAGGCCTGCATGTCCGCCATCCGCCTGGCGCGCGGATTCACAGGCCGCAACATCATCATCAAGTTTGAAGGCTGCTACCACGGCCATTCGGACGCGCTGCTGGTCAAAGCCGGCTCCGGCGTGGTCACCTTCGGGATTCCCGGCTCCGCCGGCGTCCCAGCCGAGACCGTGCAGCACACGCTCGCGCTGCCCTACAACGACCTCGCCGCCGTGGAAGCAGCCTTCGCCCTGCACCCCGGGCAGATCGCCTGCATCATCGTCGAACCCATCGTCGGCAACATGGGCACCGTGCCCCCCGCGCCCGGCTACCTCGCCGCGCTGCTCGATATCGCCCACCGCAACGGCGCCCTGCTGATCTGCGATGAGGTCATGACCGGCTTCCGCGTCGCGCTGGGCGGCGCGCAGAGCCTCTACGGCATCACGCCCGACCTCACCACGCTGGGCAAGATCATCGGCGGCGGTCTGCCCGTCGGAGCCTTCGGTGGCCGCGCGGAGATCATGGATATGCTCGCGCCCCTCGGCCCCGTCTACCAGGCCGGAACGCTCAGCGGCAATCCGCTGGCCATGGCCGCCGGCATCGCCACACTCTCAAAGCTCGTGGCGGATCAGGCCACCATCTATCCGCAGCTTGAAGCCTCCGCCAAAGCCGTGGCCGATGGCGTGGCCAACGCCGCCCGCTGCCAGCGCATTGCCCTCACCACCAACCGCGTCGGCGCCATGTTCACCTGGTTCTTCACCGCGCAGCCCGTCACCGACTTCACCTCCGCCGCCACGTCTGACAGCGCGGCCTTCGCCACCTTCCACCGCGCCATGCTGGAATCCGGCGTGTGGCTGCCGCCCTCGCAGTACGAAGCCGCCTTCCTCTCCACCGCGCACACTGAAGCCGACATAGCCGCCACCGTCGCCGCCGCCCGCCAGGCCTTCAGCCAGATGGAACCCACCGCCTAGTTTTTTGTTTGTCATTCTGAACGAAGTGAAGAATCTGCTGCTCTGTCATTCTGAGCGTAGCGAAGAATCTGCTTCTGTCTTTCGTTTGTCATTCCGAAGCGCAGCGCGCGGAATCTGCTTTTCGAAGGTTTACCTCCAGCCAAACCCTGTTGCTTCTTCAACCAACCCTCCCCGAGTCATTCTGAGCGAGCGTCAGCGAGTCGAAGAATCCAGAGGGTGCCTGCGTACCCCGCACAGCCAGAAAGTTCCCAACTAAAATCTCCAGGCGTTCATGCAGAGCGAGTGCCCTGTCAGGCCCCCACACCGCATGAGGCCCTGTTCCCTGCCTTTACGGCCGGAAGTACTGCGTGCCATTCACCGGCTGCTCTATACGGGCGAGGAGCTGGTCGCGGTGGCGCGGGTTGTTCACGAAGTCAATCTCTGAGGTATTGACCACCAGCAGCGGCGACGCGGTGTAGTGAAAGAAAAAGTGCTCATAGGCGTCGGCCACGCGGGCGATGTATTTTTCGCTGACGGCGCGCTCGCTGGGCGCGGCTTTGCGCTTCAGCCGCGTCTTCAGCACCCCGGGCGTGGCCTGCAGATAGATGACCAGCGCGGGCGGCGTGATCTCCGTGCGCAGGCGCTCGTAGTAGCGGTTGTAGATCTCCAGCTCGGCGTCTGACAGGTTGACGTAGGCGAAGAGCTTGTCCTTCTCAAAGATGAAGTCAGAGACGACGGGCCGCTCGACGACCTCGGCTGTGTCCGGCGCGGCGCGCAGGCGCTCATAGCGCTCCATCAGGAACCACATCTGCGCGGCAAAGGCCATGCCAGGCTCCTGCTGGTAGAAGCGGTCAAGGAACGGGTTGTTCTCCGGCTCGATGACGGTGCGGGCGTTCAACTTCTCCGCCAGCAGTCGCGCGAGCGACGACTTGCCCACCCGGAGCGGGCCTTCAATGGCGATGGAGCGGGGTGCGGTGAAGAGGTTTGGCATAATTTAGCGAATAAAAGACGAAGATAACACGGGGACGGGGGCAGGGGTAGTGATTTACTGGGTTCAGGGGGGGTTAAAAAACTACTTCTATCCCTTGATGCTTCTTCTTCAGATTTTGGGTTGCGGTTGTGTCATAGCAATTCACCGGGCAGTTGTGTATGCTGGCTTCCTGTTGCCGGATGAATGACGCATGAAGTTCCAGCGAGTTTCGATCTCAGTCGCAATCTGTTGTGCAGTTATTCTCGGCGTGGCTGGATGTGGCGGAGGCAGTACGCCTGCGGGGACGGGAGGCGGATCCGGCAACAGTCCAAACTATACGACGTGTAGCGGGCAGCAGGTACCAAACTGGCGAAGCGCCGTATTCCAGAGCAACTATCAGGCCGCGATTCAGCAGGTTATCTCACACTATGGGGCTAACCCGATCATTGGGTACATCCGCATTGGGATGGGACGGGGCGGAGAGATTAATTTGCCGCAGGGCTGGAACGATTCAACGTCAGGCGCCTGTTACACGAACTACACAACAAACTGGGGATACACTGCAGGCGGCGACGCGACATTTACGTGGAATGCCTACTTGCAGTCGATGGTGCAGTATGAAGGAAGCCTCGCGTCGGCCAAGCCGCTGCTGGTAAGCATTACGCCCGTTACCGGAGCGGGGATTGCAGTGGACGATTTTATTGCCCCCATTGCAGTCGCGAACGGAATATCTTTCGGCAACCAAGGGCTACAAGCCAGCGATATCACCAACTATCCAAGCTGTAGCGGCGACTGGTGCAATCTATTCGCCAAGAATCCTAAGACACCGGTTCGCGAGTTGCAGACCTATGCGCAGAGCTGTCCGGTTGGCACCACGTGCAGCAGTGCTCTATCCACCAGCACTGGACCGCTGGATCCGCTCATTCCGTTTGCCACTTCTCATGGCTCGAACGACGTGGAACTCTATTATCAGGACTGGCTGATCGCGTACGACCCGGCGTATGCGAGTTCGGTGGGGGCGAGTGGCTCCAGTGCCGCTTACCAGGCGGCAATCCAAAAGGCGGCGGCAATAGCCGGGGTTAACCTTCAGGTTTTGTTTCCGCCGCAGACGGGGAATCCAGACTATGCGGCTGTACAGCAATATCTGATGACGAACCCTGCGGTAAGTGGAGTGGTGATTGATGTTGACTGGTCCGATATCGATATAGGGAACAGCGTAGCGGGGACGCACACAAAGTATAGTTTCGCTATCACTGACGCCGCGATTCAGCCGTGGATCGTTGCAGGGAAGACGGTGAACCTCGTCTTCCAGAACTCGACTTACGGTGGTGGAAGCAATTGCCCAGGGACAGGAATCGGTTCGAACGGATCGGTAGGCAGTAACTGTGCGATTCCGCCGTGGGTGTGGACGGCGCTCTCACACTAACCGTTCCGGTATTAGGACTCAGTGGATTGTTAGACTGGAAACTATGCTTACCCCGATTCTGAGTGCGGCTGGAGTGGCGGCGGCGGCCGTGGGCGGCTATGCGTACGCGGCGATGTGGCCACCTTCGCAGATCTTTGGGCGGACGGTGGTGGCAGGGAACGATCCGGACGAGTTTGCGCTGACGTATGACGATGGGCCCAATGAGCCGGAGACGGCGATGCTGCTGGAGTTGCTGGCCGAGTACAAGGTTCATGCGACTTTTTTTGTGATTGGCCGCTTTGTGCGGCAGCGGCCGGAGATCGTCCGCGCCATTGCGGCGGGCGGGCACACGGTGGGGAACCACACCATGACGCATCCGAAGCTGCTCTTCTGCAGCAGGCAGCAGGTGCATGACGAACTGGCCGGATGCAATGCGGCGATTGAGGATGCGCTGGGCGAGCCGGTGCGGTTCATGCGCTGTCCGCATGGCATGCGCAGGCCGGATGTGCTGCGCACCGCGCGCGCGCTGGGGCTGACGCCGGTGCAGTGGAATGTGACGGCGCAGGACTGGAACCCGATTGGCGCGGAAAAGATACTGCAGAACGTGGAGCGCGGCATTGCGCACAACCGCAAACGCAGACGCGGCTCCAATATCCTGCTGCACGACGGCGGACAGGCCGGCATCGGACAGGACCGCAAAGCGAGCGTGGAGACTACGCGCAGGCTGCTGGAGAAGTATGCGGGCAGCGTGCGGTTTGTGACGCCGCGGGAGTGGGTCTAAAGACAGGGAATAGGGAGTAGAAAGAAGTGTCATTCTGAGCGCGCCCTTGCGCGAAGAATCCCGAAAGTGTCTGCGCACCCCACACCGCCAGTAAGTTCCTAACCGGAAATCTCCAGGCCGTTTACCCCGCGAATCCACATCAGGGCTCCCCAACTGCACAAAGCCCCAATCCCTGTTCCCTATTTCCTGCTTCCTGCCTTCACAAACGCCAGCACTTCCTCGGCATGGCCCTCGGGCTTCACTTTCTCAAACACATGTAGCAGCCGCTGATCCGGCCCAATCACGTACGTCGTGCGATCCACGCCGGTCACCGGCTTGCCATACATGGTCTTATTGCGCAGCAGGCCAAACCGTTTGATGATTTTCTCGTCAAAATCAGCAAGCAGCGGATAGGGCAGGCCGTACTTCTCCTGAAACCGCTTCTGCTTCTTCACCGTGTCGCGCGAGATGCCCAGCACCACCACGCCAGCCCGCTGCAGTTTCTTGAACTGGTCGCGGAAGCCGCACGCCTCAATGGTGCAGCCCGGCGTGTCCGCCCGCGGGTAAAAGAACAGCACCACCGGGCTTCCGGCGAAGTCCGTAAGATTCACCGTCTCACCATCCTGGTTTTGCAGCGTAAAGTTAGGAACGATGGTATTAATTTCCAGCGCCATGATCTTCTCCCGTTGCAGCGCCCAAAGCGCCGCTCAATCCAGTATGCCGCAATACGCCGCGAACCGGCACGCGGCCAGCTCGATGCCCACGCGCATCCAACCAGGCATGAGGCTTGCCGCCATCGCCGCCCTGCTCTGCGCCGCCGTGCTGCCCGCGCAGACGCGCCGTGGCCCCGCGCCCGAGGCTCCGCAGAATGTGACCCGCGCCGTGGCCGTGTATGAGTGGACGGGCGACCTGGCCAAGCCCACCGCCGCCCGCGTCATTCCGGTCTCGCTCTTCATCGACCAGCACTTTGAGGATGCCGCGCTCTACCTCTCGCGCCCCGTGCCGATGGCGCTGCAGACCGGCACGGTATATGAACTGCAAACTGCAGGCGCGAACCGCGGCACCATCACGCTGCAGACCGCGAGCCGCGCGCACACCATGGCGGGCAACGGTTTTGACGATGGCTGGTTTGGCTTTGCCAGCTACAAACCTGTGCCCAAAGCGCCGGTCGTCGCCGTGAACACCGCGCCCAGCAATGCCCATGTCATCGTGAACGATGGCCGCCCGCACTTCGCCAAACGCCCGCCCGCTGACACTTCTTCGCCGGCTTCAACCACCACGGCCAGCACTGAACCGCCGCCCGATCCGAACCGCCCCACCCTGCACCACACCAACACCGGCGACCCGCAGTCCGCGCCCGCGCAGCAACCTGCATCCGCATCCACGCCGACAACCACAAGCTCCGCCCCACCGCCTGCGCCAACAACAGCAACGCCCGCGCCCTCAGCCGATCCCGACCGCCCCACCCTGAAACACGCCGCACCGCAAACCAAAAAACAGAAGCACGGCAGTGATGATGCGTCGGTCACCGATGCGGGTGGGCTGCTGGCCGAGGACCCGAACCGTCCGCATCTGCATCATGGTGCGTCCAGCGGAGCGGCGGCGGCGCTGCCTCCGCTGAAGGGCCTGCCCGCCAATATGCAACAGATGGCCGCGCTTTCTGATGCCGCCGACCGCCCCGAGCACGACTTCACTTACATCTGGCCCGATGCCACGCAACAGCCTGCGACGCTGGCCAGGCTGGAAACGCTGGCCCGCGCCGCGCTGCCCGCGCCAGCCCCGGCAGCGCCCGCACCGCACACCGCCGCCCACGCACGTTCGCACAAGCCCACGCCGCCGCCTACGCCTGTCGCATTCGTCAACGAACAGCTGCACGCGTTTGAGATCAGCTACGGCGGCGCGAACGTCTTCGTCTTCACCGCGCAGACCGCGGGCGAAGGCCCTGACCTGCACTACATCACGTTGCTGGCGCAGCCCGACGTCTACGGTGAGCTGCACGTGCTGCTGCAATCCGTGACCGATGCGGCCCATCTGGACCGCACGCCCTGGATGCGGTTTGTGGACGCCATCGACGCCGACGGCGACAATCGCGCCGAATTGCTCTTTGAGCTGCGCGGCCAAACGCAGCGGCAGTTTGTGCTCTACCGCGTGGCCCAGGGAACGGCCCAGCAGGCCTTCGCCACCGGCACCACGCCCTAAGCCGCGAAAATAAATTCTGCCGGTCACCGCACAGTGCTGCTCCGCGGATGTACTGTTTTGTCCAGGAGAATTTCATGTCTCACAAGAAGACCTGCAGAATGTCCAACAATTTCGTGCATGAGATCTGGAACTCAGATGAGCAGACCGCCAAGTGCCCGGTATGCCATGCCATCGTTCCCTTCTTCAAGATCAACGGCAAGATTAAACTCAAAGAGCATGCCCCGTTGAAGGAGCATGCTCATCTGGAAGTTGCCTAGCGTTTAGATGGGATAATTCTTCAGCCACTCGCGGAAGGCAGGGCCGAGGTCGTCGCGCTTCAGCGCAAACTCCACCGTTGCCTTCAGGAATCCCAGCTTGTCGCCCGCGTCGTGGCGCTTCCCCTCATAGCTGAAGCCGTAGACCTTCTCATACTGCAGCAGCATCTTGATGGCGTCAGTCAGTTGCAGCTCGCCGCCCGCGCCGGGCGTCACCTTCTCAATCATCTCGAAGATGCGCGGCGTCAGAATATATCTCCCGATAATCGCGTTCTGCGACGGCGCTTCCTCCGCCTTCGGCTTCTCCACCATGTTCTTCACCGCCAGCAGCCGCGGATTCTTCGCGTCCGGCGTGCAGTCCAGACATCCATAGGCCGAGATCGCCGCGCCCTCCACCACCTCAGACCCCAGGATCGACGAGCCCGTCTCGTTGTACGCCTCTACCATCTGCTTGATGCACGAGACCTTCGACTCCACAATGTCGTCGGGCAGCAGCACGGCAAACGGCTCGTTGCCGACCAGCTCCTTCGCCATCAGCACCGCATGACCCAGCCCCAGCGCCTCCGGCTGCCGCACGTAAGAGATCTTCGCCAGCTTCGCAACAGACAGCGCCACCTCCAGCAGCGCCTTCTTGCCGCGCGCTTCCAGCGATGCCTCCAGCTCCGGCGAACGGTCAAAGTGATCTTCCATCGTCGACTTGCCACGGCCCGTCACGATGATAATCTCCGTGCAGCCCGCGGCCACGGCCTCTTCCACGCCGTACTGGATCAGCGGCTTATCGACCAGGCACAACATCTCCTTCGGCGTCGCCTTGGTTGCGGGGAGAAAACGCGTGCCCATGCCTGCGGCCGGAAATACTGCTTTACGAACTTTTTGATAACTCATAATGATTCACCCTACCTGCGTCAATGCAGCTTTCCCAATGCAACTTCCGTTGCACCCCTGCTATCCCTTAGCTGTAGCTATCTTTTGAAGTATTGCAGCAATATTCGCCTTCTCTATATCGCGAACATCCACGTGATACCGTTCTTCAATCTTTACGTAGAACGGTTCATTTGTTAGTCCCTCGTGAAAATCCCAGAGCGAAGACTCATCTGACATCCAGGCCCCGTCTAGTTCGAGAATGTTTTTTGTGAATTCATCCTGAAGTTCTTGATATTGAGAAATTAATTCATCTGAAGCGAGTCCAATCTCGCGCGGTGTAGAGCTCTGTTCTTTATGCCCTAAAAGCGCGCGCAACCACAACCACGGCCTCATTATTATCCTGGTCCGCTCTTTGCTCATTGCGCCCCCATCGTTTTCTTCCTCACAGCACCGGAGTGTCATCCCCCAGCATCGCCTTGCGCACCACCTTGATCGGCGCAAACCCCTGGCGCATCAGGCTATCGTGGAATCCGCCCAGCGTAAACTTCGCGCCCTGCTTCTTCTGCATGTCCGCGCGCAGCTTCATAATCTCCAGCTTGCCCAGCGTGTAGTAGAGATACGTTGCGTCGCTCGTGCCGCGCTTCGCTTCCATCTCTGCAATCGCCGGGGACTGGTACCCGTCGCTCACAAAAAACTTCACCGCATCGTCAAAGCTCATGCCCTGCGTGTGCATCTGGATGCTCACCACGAACCGCGCATCGCGCAGCAGCGCATCCTGCAACTGACCCAGCCGGATCAGCTTGGCCTCATGCTCGTCCTTCGCGCCCACGCCCGGCTGGCCGTAGCCCTCGTCCAGCATCATCTGCTCGCAGTAGTGCGCCCAGCCTTCAATGTTGGTGTTCGCCCCCAGCACCCGGCGGATATCGCTGGGAAACTGCGGCTGCCACAGGAACTGCACATAGTGGCCCGGATACGCCTCATGCACCGACGTGCTCACAATCGTGCCTACGTTGAACGAGGCCATGTGCTCCGCCACATGCTCCGGCGTCCAGTCCTTCTCCGGCAGCGTCACGTTGAAATAAGCCTTCTTGGAATTCTTCTCGAACGGTCCCGGCGAATCCATAGAGGCCTGCGTGGTCGCGCGCATAAACGGCGGGGTTTCTTCCAGGGTGGGCCGCACATCGCTGGGCAGCGTGATGATGTGCTTCGCGCGGATGAATGCGATCTCACTATCAAAGCTGTCCTGGAAAGCCTGCAGCAGCTTGTCCGGCGCCGGATGGATGGTTGCCAACTCGGCCAGTTCCTGCTGCGGCGTCTTCTTCGGATCGATCTCTTTCGCCACCCGCTGGAACTCCGCCTGGTTCCTATGCAGGTCGGCATAGGCGATCTGCAGCAGCTTATCCAGCGGGATATCCACCATCTCGTCGTACAACAGCTTCTTGCGGAAGGTCTCCGCGCCGAAGCGGAATTCGCCGTTCGACCGCGTCAGCAGGTCCGTCTTCATCCATGTCTTGTAGCTTTGCAACGCCTCAATGACCGCGGCATTCGACTTCGCAAAGTCAGCCTTCGTCTCTGCATCCGTCGCACCGGCAAACGCCGTGGGCACATCGTTCTGGAAGAAGCTCACCAGTCCGTCAATCTGCTCCAGCGCAATCTCGGTATAGATCTTCGGCGGATTCTTCAGGTTCTTGCGCGCCTCCTGCAGCACCTGCGGAATCTGGCGCTCGCGCTCCACCGCTGCGCGCATCCGCACATTCACCGGCGCATAGTCGCGTTCCATCAGCACAAAGATGCTGTTGGTCACGCCGCTGGAATAGTTGTCAGGGTTCTTCTCCCACATACGCACGTCTTCCAGCATCAGCAGTTGCCCGCGAATATTGTTCACCAGGATGGCGTAGTCCGCCGCCTCCGGCGCATCCAGCGCGCTTGGGTCAATGCCCTGCAGCTTCTTCTCCCACGCATGCAGAGCCGCAATCTCGCGCTGCAATCCTGCGGCGGAATAGTCCTCCAGCTTGCTGTCGTACTGGTGCAGGCCGGCAGCCGTTCCCACCGTCGGCGCGAAATGAAAATACACTTCTTCGAAGTACTGGTCCGTGTACACGTGGAACGTCTGCATCGCGCCGTCCGCGCTGACATGCTGCGCCTGCGCCGGAATAGTTGTATTCATCGCCATCAGTACCCCACACAAAGCAACGGTTCGAAAAATCTTTTGCACGATTTCAACTCCTGCTGCTGCGAACTAAGTGCATTCTAAAGTGCATTACAGAATGGTGCCGCAGGAATCGCCCACATCCGTTTGTGGGTGTCATCCTGAGCACGCCCTTGCGCGAAGTATCCCGAAGGTGCCAGTCTCACGCCACACCGCCAGAAAGTTCCCGACCAGAAATCTCCAGGCGTTCATGCGGAAGATCCCGCGTCAGGCCCCACCCGCCCGCACGAAGCCCTAATCCCTGTTCCCTAATCCCTGTTCCCTGTCTCAATACTCTCCAGCAGCGCCTTCGCCTCGGCAATAATCTCTTCCGCTTTCACTGCACTGATGGGCCACTTCATCACGCCCTGCGGCGTAAACTGCGCGCCGTTCTTGGCCTGCTGCGCCACCAGCTTCATCAGTTGTGCCGGGTCGGCCTTGCTGTCCTGCGCAAACCGCAGGTGCAGCATCTCGCGCATCTGCGGAGCCTGGTTGCGACGCTTCGGGTCCATCGGGATCTGCGTGCGCTTACGGTCCAGTTGCGCAATGCCCGCGCGCTCACACTCCAACCGCAGCTCGCTGGCCGCCAGCAGATGCACCACCGTCTCCGGCAGCGCACCGTAACGGTCTTCCAGCTCGGCGCGCACATCCGCCAGCACGCCGCTGTTCTCCGCGCCTGCAATACGTTTGTACATCCGCAGCCGCTGGTTCTCTTCCGCAATGTAGTCCGCGTCAATCCGCAGGCTGATGCCGAGATTGAGCTGCGTCGCCGGCCGCTCCAGCGAGGCTTCGCCCTTCATCTTGCGCACCGCCTCTTCCAGCATGGTGGTGTACATCTCAAATCCGATGGCCTCAATGTGTCCGCTCTGCTGCCCGCCCAGCATGTTGCCCGCGCCACGCAGCTCCAGATCAAGCGCCGCGATCTTGAAGCCCGCACCCAGGTCGCTGAACTCCTTCAGCGCCGCCAACCGCCGCCGCGAAATCTCGCTCAGCTCTTTCTCCGGAGGAATCAGCAGGTACGCATAGGCACGCCGGTTCGAGCGCCCAACGCGCCCGCGCAACTGGTAAAGTTCGCTCAGCCCGTGACGTTCCGCGCGGTTGATCAGCATGGTATTCGCCAGCGGAATATCCAGCCCGTTCTCAATAATCGTGGTCGCCACCAGCACATCATACTCATGATTCATGAAGGCGAGCATCACCCGCTCCAGCTCCGTCTCGCCCATCTGCCCATGGCCCACAATCACTCGCGCGCTCGGCGCCTGCTCGCGGATCATCGACGCCATGTCGTAGATCGTTTCCACGCGGTTGTGTACGAAGTAAGCCTGCCCGCCGCGCTCCATCTCCACTTCAATCGCCGTGCGCACCAGCTTCTCATCAAACTTCGCCACCACTGTCTGGATGGCCATGCGGTCCTTTGGCGGCGTTTCAATCACGCTCATATCGCGCAGCCCGATCAGCGACATGTGCAGCGTCCGCGGAATGGGCGTGGCCGACATGCTCAGCACATCAATCGCCGCCCTCATCTGCTTCAGCCGCTCCTTGTGCCGCACGCCGAAGCGCTGCTCTTCATCCACGATCAGCAGTCCCAGGTCCTGAAACTTCAGGTCCTTGCTCAGCACTCGATGCGTCCCGATCAGGATGTCCACCTTGCCCGCCGCCACCTTTTCCAGAATGATCTTCTGCTCCTTCGCCGTGCGGAAGCGCGAGATCATCTCGACATTCACTGGGAAGTTCGCGAACCTCTTCTTGAAGGTCTCGTAGTGCTGGAAGGCAAGCACCGTCGTCGGCGTCAGCACCGCCACCTGCCGCGAATCCTGCACCGCCTTGAACGCCGCCCGCATCGCCACTTCCGTCTTGCCGTAGCCCACGTCGCCGCACAGCAGCCGGTCCATCGGCTGCGTCGATTCCATATCGCGCTTGATATCGGCAATCGCTGCCAGCTGATCGTCCGTCTCCGTAAAGTCGAATGCTTCTTCAAACTCGCGCTGCAACGCGCTGTCCGGCGAGAACGCCACGCCCTCCGCCGCCTTGCGTTGCGCGTAGAGTTTCAGCAGCTCATCGGCCATGTCGGCCATGGCCTTTTTCATGCGAGCCTTGGTCTTGGCCCACTGCGCATTGCCCAGCTTGTTCAGCTCCGGCGCCGGCCCTGCGTCCGTCGAGCGATACTTCTGGATCAGGTCCAGCCGTGTCAGCGGCACATACAGCCGCGCCTGCTCGGCAAACTCCAGAATCATGAACTCGATGTTCACGCCGTCCTGCGGAATCTCACGCAGCCCCATGTACTGCGCAATGCCGTGCTCCACGTGCACCACGTAATCGCCCACCGCCAGGTCGCGGAAGTCCGATAGGAATGCCGAAGTCTTTGACCGCCGCGCCGCCGGACGCGCCGCAACATCCGCATCGTCCGCCAGATCCTGCGCGCCGAAGATCACCAGTTGCCGCGCCGTGGTCTTCTCAATGTCCAGCACCTGCACGCCATTCGCCATCGGCGTCTTCACGATCACCGGCGTGCCCACCGCACCTGCCAGATAGCTGGACTCGTCATAGATCGTCTCCGACCCGGCATGTACCGTCCTGCTGCCCAGCCGGTACGGCACCTTGTACTCCTGCAGCATGGCCGCCAGCCGTTCCACCTCGCCCTGGTGCGGAGCCGTCAGCACAATGCGCGCATCCTGCTCCATCAGCGAGCGCAGCTGCTCCACCAGCGATGGAATGGACCCGTGGAACCGCTGGGTCGGGCGTGTGGCGAACTCCACCTCGCTCAGCGAATTCGTGTCCGTATCGAAAACGTCCACCGTGCCCAGCTGATCCAGATCACAACCCGGCAGCGCGCGCAGCTTCTCTTCCACATCCCACGGCGTCAGATAAATATCGCCCGGCCGGATCAGCGATCCAATCCCCGCGCGCTCGTGCCTCTGTTCCACCTTGTTCCACCAGCGCTCGCCCTGGTTCTTCACCATCGCGGGCTCTTCTACAAACACGCGCGGCACCTGACCCTGCGCCGCCATCAGATCAAACAGGCTGGCCCGTGCACCCGCCACCGGAGCAAAAAACTCCCACCCTGGAAACACGCTCACCTCGTCCGGCAGCTCCTCAAACTCGCTGTTGCCGTTGCCTGTGCTGTTGTCGTTGCTGTTGCCGCTGCCTGTTTCGTCGTCCCCTGTTCCCTGTTCCCTATTCCCTAATCCCTGTTTCGTCAGCCGCGCATGCACCGCCGCCAGCAGCTTCTCCGTCACCGGAGTCTCGGTCAGCGGCAGCAGCAGCGCCTCATCCAGCGGCGTCGAAGAGCGCTGCGACTCCGGCTCAAATTTGCGAATGCTCTCAATCTCATCGCCGAAGAAATCCACGCGCACTGGGCGGTCCATCTCCGGCGAATACACGTCCATAATGCCGCCGCGCACCGTCACCTGCCCCGGCATCTCCACCACATCCACGCGCGTATACCCCACGCTCAGCAGATGCTCCATCAGCATCTCCGGCATGTACTCCTCGCCGCGCCGCAGCCGCAGCGCCAGCCCGGCATAGTAATCCGCCGCAAACAGCCGCATGCAAGCCGACTCCACCGGAGCGATCACCATCTGCGCCGCGCCCGTGGCAATCTTCCACAGCGTAGCCGCACGCATCTCCTGAATCTCCGGATGCGGCGAAAGATTTTCGAAGGGAAGCACATCGTGCGCCGGGAACCGCAGCACGCTCTCCACCGGCAACGCCCCCGTCAGCTCGCAGGCCGCCTGTACCGCGGCATGCAGCGTCTCGGCCGCCTTGTTGTCCGCCACCAACACCAGCGCCGGAGCCTGCCCCGCCCGCCCAAAGTACGGCAGGTAGAGCGCCCGCGCCGTCGCCGTCAGTCCAGACACACGTCTGCGCCCTGTACCAGCCCCCAGATGCAGCCGTACACGCGCAAACGCGTCAGATTGTTCCAGCTCCGCAAGCAATTCGCGGACAAACGGCAAAACCATACTGACTCAAGTCTAGCAGCGCTAAACAACGTAGTTTCGGGGTGGTTATGTTTGAATGCCGCAGGCTTGAGTCACGTTTATAATTACTTATGAGGTGAAATATGGGCGAAAACAGTATCCAAAAGACGGCTGTATCAAAGCCAGGCTCTGCGAGAGACTCAGCATATAAGCCATCAGTTCCAAAACAATACACTCCACCTGCTGCAGTTAGGGTTCCGCCCCCGATAAAGCAAGGAAAATAATCGATGCCACAGGGATTACAGGCCTTACTGGTTTTGTTTGTGTTATTGCCTGGTTTCGTAAGTGCTGGCATCGTGAGGCTTTTAAGTGCTCAGGGCAAACAGTCTGAACTCGAGCGCGTAATCGAAGCACTTATTTTTAGTTTTTTCACATATCTCTTCTATCTTTTGTTCTTTGGATGGAAATGGCCAATTGAGTGGTCTGTCAGTATTGATGCGGCGAAGACTACTCACTATTCACTTCAAAGTTTGCATTGGGGAATCCTTTTCCTGCTCGTGTTTCCATGTACGCTGGGATTTGTTTGGGGAATCATCAAGAGCAAAGATCTTTTATTGACACCTTTGCGATTTCTCAACATTACCGTGAGGACAAGCCGAGAATCTGTCTGGAACGACACTTTTTACAACCTTGAAGGTACCGTTCAAGTGGGTTTGGCAGACGGAAGAAATTTGATGGGCTGGGTAAGCAGATATTCTGATTCTGGTGGAGAACGTTCTGTTTTTCTCGAAAGCGCTGCGTGGGTTGATGCTGAAGGAAACAGAACTGAAATTGAGGGCTCAGGCGTGCTCCTAACAGAAAAATCCGGAATAGAGTACGTAATGTTCCTCGACAACAACTAAATTTGTCTAAATTTTGAAATTGAGTTTATTTCGTCTTATGTCCACATCCACCCTGCTCTCGCCCGAGATTCTCGCCAAGTACCAGCCCGTCATCGGCCTTGAGGTCCACGTTCAGCTCCTCACCGCGACCAAGGCCTTCTGCGGCTGCGCCAACAAATACGGCATGGCGCCGAACACCAACGTCTGCCCCAGCTGCCTCGGCCTGCCCGGCGCGCTGCCCGTGCTCAACAAGCAGGCGGTCGAGTTCGCCGTCCTCGCCTCCCGGGCCATCAACTGCCGCATCAACGAGACCAGCATCTTCTCGCGCAAAAACTACTTCTACCCCGACCTGCCCAAGGGCTACCAGATCTCGCAGTTTGACAAGCCCCTGGCCGAGCACGGCTGGCTCGATATTCCCGACGCCGCGGGCAACACCAAGCGCATCGGCATCACCCGCCTGCACATGGAAGAAGACGCCGGCAAGAGCGTCCATGACGGCCAGGCCGACTCCGCCACCCGCACCTCCATCGACCTCAACCGCTGCGGCACGCCGCTCTGCGAGATCGTCTCCGAGCCTGACATCCGCACCCCCGACGAAGCCTTCGAGTACCTCACCAAGCTCAAGGAGATCCTCCTCTACACCGGCGTCTCCGACTGCAATATGGAAGAAGGCTCCCTCCGCTGCGACGCCAACGTCAGCGTCATGCTCAAGTCCGATTGGGAGAAGCACGGCGAAAAAGCCTTCGGCACCAAGGCCGAAGTGAAGAACGTCAACAGCTTCCGCTACATCCGCGCCGCGCTTGAATACGAGATCGAGCGTCAGATCGAAGTCATTGAATCCGGCCAGCGCGTCGTGCAGGAGTCACGCCTCTGGTCGCAGCCCGAAGGCCGCACCTTCTCCATGCGCTCCAAGGAGCAGGCCCACGACTACCGCTACTTCCCCGAGCCAGACCTTCCCGCGCTCATCGTCAGCCAGGAGTGGCAGAGCGAGATTCTGAAGGCCCTCCCCGAGTTGCCTGAAGCCAAGCGCGCGCGCCTCGTTGCGGAATACGGTATCACCGCAGCCAATGCTCAGGTGCTCACCTCGTCCATCACCTACGCGGATCAATTCGAGATCGCAGCAAAAGCTGCAAAGAGCCCGACGCGCGTGGCCGGACTCATCACCAGTGAACTGATGGGCCGCCTGAAAGCTGCTGGTCTTGAACTGGAGCAATCGCCCATCTCGCTTGCTGGAATTGCTTTTGCATCCGACCTCATGGACGAAGAAAAACTCTCCAGCAAGATGCTGAAGCAGCTCTTCGACATCTGCTTCGAGAAGAACGAAGACTTCCCCGCCGTCTACGAGCGCGAGAAGCCGCAGCAGATCTCTGACGCGGGCGCGCTGGAGAAGATGATTGACGAGGTCATCGCCGCCAACCCCAAACAGGTGGAACAGTTCAAAGGCGGCAAGACCACCGTCTCCGCCTTCTTCGTCGGCCAGGTCATGCGCGCCTCCAAAGGCCAGGCCAACCCCGCCCTGCTCAACGAGCTCGTCATCAAGAAGCTCAATGCCTAGGGCGAGTACCATTCTTCCTGCTGCGAACGATGACCGAAACCTTTCACTGAGTCATTCTGAGCGGAGCCGAAGAATCCAGACGGTGTTTGTATACCCCATGCAGCTTGAAAATTTCTAACCGGAAAGCTCCGGGCATTCGTACAGCGGAAGTTCGTGCCTGTATGGGCAACGTGGCCTTATCTGGATTCTTCGACTCCGCCTGCGGCTTCGCTCAGAATGACTTGTTTTTGTCTTTGCTCTTGCTTTGAAGGGGTGCGGCTTCAGCCGCCGGGTGCCCTATACATCGCGCACTTTTTTTTGCGATGTGGGGGACATCGTCGCGCAGCGGCGACCGCTCCTGCCCCATGCAGTTTTTACTTCATCGTCTCCGTGCCGATGAAGTCGCCCATCCACTCCGTCTCATCGCTCCACGCCAGTCAGATTCAACTCGCTCATCGCCGTCCTCCCGCTCCCTACAGCGCCCTGTGCCCGATATCGCGCCGGTAGGCCATGCCCTCAAACTCGACCTGCTCCAGCGCCGTGTAAATTCTATCCAGCGCGCCGCGCAGCGTCGCATCCGCCGCCGTCACGCCCAGCACGCGGCCACCTGCGGTCACCACCTCGCCATCCTTCAGCGCCGTGCCTGCATGAAAGATCTCTACATCCTTCGCCGCGCTCTCCAGGCCGTGAATCGCAAATCCATTCTTAAACTTTCCCGGATAGCCGCCGCTGGCCAGCACTACGCAGGCCGCCGCTCCCGGCTTCCACTGCAGCTTCAGCTCCTGCACCGTGCCATCCATGCTCGCGTTGAACATATCCACTACATCGCTCTCCAGCCGCATCATCAGCGTCTGCGTCTCCGGATCGCCAAAGCGCGTGTTGAACTCCAGCACCTTCGGCCCCTCCGCCGTCATCATCAGGCCGATGAAGAGCACACCTGCGAACGGCACGCCCTCTGCGCGCATTCCATTCACCACCGGCAGCGCAACATGCTGCATCACCCACGCACGCATATCGTCGCTCATCAGTTCATCGGTCGAGTACGCGCCCATGCCGCCGGTGTTCGGCCCCGTATCGCCTTCGCCAATGCGCTTGTGGTCCTGCGCGCACTGCATCGGTAGCGCGCTCTTGCCATCGCACAATGCGAAGAATGAAATCTCCGGCCCGTCCAGCAACTCTTCCAGCACCAGTTGCACGCCCACTGCGCCCAGCAGCTCGCCGCTGAAGATGCCCTGCGCCGCCGCCATTGCTTCCGCATGGTTCGCGCACAGCACCACACCCTTGCCCGCGGCCAGACCATCGGCCTTCACCACCACCGCATCAGCGAAATCCCGCAGCGCAGTCTCAGTCTCTTCCAGCGAATGGCACACCGCATACCGCGCCGTTGGAATGCCGTGCCGCTGCATGAAATCCTTGGCAAAGGCCTTGCTGGTCTCCAGCATGGCCGCGCCCTTCGTGGGCCCGAACACGCGCAGCCCGCGCGCCTGCAGCTCATCCACAATGCCCAGGCTCAGCGGCAGCTCCGGTCCCACCACCGTCAGGTCCGGTTGCTCCGCCAGCACCACGCGTAGCAGGTCGTCCAGGCTCGCGCTATCCACTGCCACGCAACGCGCTCGCCGTGCCATGCCGCCATTCCCCGGCGCGCATACGATCTCGCCCACCTGCGCTGACCGCGCGAGCGCCCACACTATCGCATCCTCACGCCCGCCACTGCCGATTACCAGTACCTTGATCACTCGACCGTCTTTCTCGTACGCGCATCCCGTGCGTCATCCGCTGCATATTTTATTATTTGTCATTCTGAGCGTAGCGAAGAATCTGCTTCTGCACTTGTTCTTGCCGTTGTCTTTGCTGACCTGCTGCATCCACCTACCCCGCTGCCGGGGTCACACGAAGCTCCGCTGCAATCGCCGCCGTCAGTTCCGATACATCCATCGAGTGGCCCACACGTACGCGGTAGCCTGTCGCGCCTTCCTGCTTCATCACGTAAACAAATGCGCCCGGCGTAATGCCGATAGCCTTCAGCCCGCGCAACGTCTGCCCATCCTCGTCAGAGACGCTCGCGATCATGTAGCTGCCTTCGCCCTGCACATCCGTCAGCGGGATCGAAGCCGTCTCGTGCATCTCGCCGCTCAGCGATGGAATCGCATGGCCGTGCGGATCGCTCTTGGGATAGCCCAGCTTCGCCGCGATGCGCTCCTCAAACCGCTCGGAGATGAAGTGCTCCAGCCGCTCGGCTTCGTCATGCACCTCTTCAATCGGATAATCCAGAATCTCGAACAGAAAGGTCTCAATCAGCCGATGGTGCCGCACCACCTCCAGCGCGCGCCGCTTGCCCACCGCTGACAGCCGCACCCCGCGGTGCCTCTCATACTCCACCATGGGGTCCGCCGCGCCCGCCAGCTTCTGCAGCATGTTTGTGACCGACGCAGGCGCCACATCCAGCCGCTCCGCCAGCGAACTGCTGGTCACGCGCCGCTCCTCGGCTCCCCCCAGAAACAGGATCGCCTTCAGGTAGTTATCAACTGATTCGCTGCTTCCGCCTGTGCGCCGCGCGTCTGTCATAGTCCTATCCACATCTAGTTTGACCTATTTCTCAATATTAGGTATACCTAATATCTAGGCTTACCTAAAAATATCCGCCTGAGACGGGTACCGAACGCTTGAATTTGGCACTTCTCCCTGGAAAATCGTACGCCAAATGGCTGACATTCCTGACAATCCGCCGGCCTTGAAGTCCCTTGTCGATTCTCCAGCAGTCACCACTGCTGAGACGGCACCACACCCCAGCAAGTTTCGGCTGCTGCCCGAGCTGCGCCGCGGCGAGCTCTGGACGTACTTCGGCCCCGCCTTCATCGCCAGCGTCGCCTACATCGATCCCGGCAACTTCGCCACCAACATCGACGGCGGCACGCGCTTCGGCTACAAGCTGCTCTGGGTGCTGCTGTGGTCCAATGCCATGGCGATCCTGATTCAGTATCTCTCCGCCAAGCTCGGCATTGTCACCGGCCGCACCCTGCCGCAAAGCTGCCGTGACAACTTCTCCCGCCCCACCGTGATCGGTCTCTGGATTGCCGCGGAGATCTCCGCCGTCGCCACGGACCTGGCCGAGTTCCTGGGCGCGGCTCTGGGCTTCTACCTGCTCTTCGGCTCAGGCCTTATCACCCACGGCTGGAGCAAGACCAGCGTCCTTCTGTTGGCGGCGCTGCTCACCTCCATCTGCGTCTTCCTGATCCTCGCGCTCGATCTCGCCGGCTACCGCTTCCTCGAATTCGGCATCATGGCCTTCGTCGCCATCATCGGCGTCTGCTATGCCGTCGAAGTCTTCCTGGTGCATCCGGACTGGAAGCTCGCCGCCATTCACACGCTGCTTCCCAGTGTGGACCACGGCAGCCTCTACATCGCCGTAGGCATGCTGGGTGCGACCGTGATGCCCCATGTCATCTACCTGCACTCCGCGCTGGTGCAGCCGCGCCTGCGCCAGGCTGCGCTGGACAAGGCCAACAGCCGCCACTTCATCCAGCGCTTTCTCAAGTTCGAGCTGATTGATGTCTTCGTTGCCATGAACGGCGCGTGGCTCATCAACTCCGCCATGATCCTGATGGCCGCCGTCGCCTTCGGCTCACTCGCCACTGCGCATGGTATGGCGCCCGTGGCCAGTATTGAAGACGCGCATCGCACCCTCGGTCCGCTGATGGGCAGCTTCTCCGCGCTGGTCTTCGCCGTGGCCCTGCTCTGCTCCGGGCTGTCTTCGTCCACCGTCGGCGTGATGGCGGGCCAGGTCATCATTGAAGGCTTCCTCGACATCAAGTTCTCTATCTTCCTGCGCCGTTTCCTCACCATCATCCCCGCCATTGTGGTGATCGCGATTGGCCTGGATCCGCTGAAGATCCTCATCTTCTCGCAGGTCCTGCTGAGCTTCACGCTACCCTTCGCGCTGATACCGCTGCTTATTCTCACCGGCCGCACGCAGGTCATGCGGCGCTACCGCAACATCCGCCTCACCCAGTGGCTCGGCTGGCTGACCGCCGGCGTCATCATCGCACTGAACGGTCTTCTGCTCTGGCAGATCTTCGACTAGGCAGCCGCGTCAATCCGCGGAAGAATCTGCTTCTCTCTTATTGCGGAATCACCGCGCCGTCCTTGATCCACGTTGTGATGGCAGCAATGTCTGCCGGCGAGAGCTGGTTGTGCGGTGGCGGGGGCATGGGCATGGGGTCATAGCTGGGGCCTTCGTGGCGGATGAGAGCGACCAGCAGGCTCTGTTCCGGGTGGAACGGCACAATCACCGTGCCGTCTTTGCCGCCGCGCAGGATGCGGTCCCGCGTCTCCAGGCTGAGCCCGCCCTTCTGCTTCACGCCGTTGTGGCAATGGGTACAGTTCGCCTCCAGAATGGGCTTTACCACGGTGGTGTACTCGTCAACAGGCGCAGCCTGGGCATGGCCGTTAGCCGAGCCTATCAGAGCTGCGCCGGTGACCAGCCCCACGGCTGCGGCAAGCGTGAACAGGCAGGTGGCGGAGAAAGCAGGGAAGTTCATGACGGGGATTTCCTTCTTGAAGTAGAGTGTGCCGCGGCGTTTCTCCATAGTAACAACCCGAGTGGAAGAGAAAAATCTCTGCAGCACCGGCAGCATCTGTTCCTCCGGCACCATGGCCGCAGATAGCCGGGCGGTTTAGCATTAGAAAGCCATGCATGAGCTTGCCCCAGCCAACAGACAGCAAATTGACATTGAGACGTGGGAGCGCCGTGCGCTCTACCGGTTTTTTGTGGGATTCAGCGAGCCCTATCACGGCGTGTGCATTCGCGTGGACTGCAGCGCCACCTATCACTATGCGAAGGCGCACGGCTACTCCGTCTTTCTGTCGCTGCTGCATCGCTCACTCGTGGCCGCGCAACTGGTGCCGAACTTCCGCACCTTCATTGACGATGATGGCGCATGGCTCTATAGCGAGGTGCACGGCGGCAGCGCCGTAGGAAGACCCAACGGCACCATCGGATTCGCGCACTACCGTTACTGCGAGCGCCTGGAAGAGTTCCTTCCCGATGCAACAGCGGAGGTGAAACGCGTCCAGCAGCGCACCGACCTGGAGCGCCTGAAGCAGACGAATCTGATTCGCTATTCCGTACTGCCCTGGATGGATTTCACCTCCATCTCCCACGCGCGCGATCTGGCAAAGAGCGATTCCGCACCGCGCATCACCTTCGGCAAGATAACCGAAGCCAATGGCCGCCGCACCATGCCCGTCTCCATCCACGTTCACCATGCGCTGTGTGACGGCCTGCATGTAGCGCAGTTCGTGGAACATTTCCAGCGGTTGCTGGATGCTCCCGAGGCTGTGATTGCATAGCGCAACGGAGGAATCTGCTGTTGCATCGTCGCGCAGCGACGACTGTTCCTGCCCATCCTCCCGGCGGAGCGCCATCCCTTCAATCAAATACTGAGATCCTTCGCAAAAGCGCTCAGGATGACGAACCCTGACGTGGCGCATGACAAGAGCGTGTTGATGCAATACTTCAGCTCCCAGACCAAATAGAAACGCCGCCTCGAAAGGCGGCGTTTCTATTTGCAGGCGATTCAGACGAACTAGTCGGCGTCGTGCTCTGACTCGGCGCGCTTCCAGGCGATAAGATCGCCCAGAGTCGTCGAGCTGGAGGAAGAGGTGGAGCTCTTCATCTTGCCGCCCTTGGAAGAAGAGGAGGTTTCGCGCTGCTTGTAGTTCTCCACCTCGGCGCGGCTGGCTTCTTCGCCCACTGCGCGCAGGCTGAGGCCCACCTTCTTCTCTTCCTGGTTCATCTTGATGATCTTGAACTCGTGCTCCGATTCGGGCTCGAGCGTGACCGGCTTGTGCTCGGCATCCGTCGCTTCTGAGACGTGGCACAGGCCTTCAATGCCCTCTGCGATCTCAACGAAGGTACCGAACTGGGCGGAGCGAAGCACCTTGCCCTTCACCACATCGCCAACGCGATGCTGCGCGAAGAACGTCTCCCAGACATCGGGCTCAAGCTGCTTGACGCCGAGCGACAGGCGGCGATTCTCCGGCTCCACGCCGAGAACCACTGCACGTACTTTGTCACCCTTCTTCAGCAGCTCAGACGGATGCTTCACACGCTTGGTCCAGCTCAGGTTAGAGACGTGAACCAGGCCGTCGATGCCGTCTTCGATCTCGATGAAGGCGCCAAAGTCAGTCAGGTTGCGGACGCGGCCTTCCACAATGGCGCCGGTCGGGTACTTGTCTTCGAGCTGCTCCCACGGATTTTCCTGGAGCTGCTTCATGCCGAGCGAGATGCGGCGGTCGGTCGGGTTGACGCTGATGATGACAGCCTCCACCTCGTCGCCGGGATGCACCATCTTCGACGGATGCTTCATGCGCTTGGACCAGGTCATCTCAGAGACGTGAACCAGGCCTTCGATGCCCTGCTCCAGCTCAATGAACGCGCCGTAGTCGGTCACGGAGAGCACGCGGCCCTTGACCTGTGCGTTCACCGGGTAGCGCTCGATTGCGTCCAGCCACGGGTCAGGCGTGAGCTGCTTGAATCCGAGGGAGACACGCTGCTTCTCCTTGTCGAACTTGAGCACCTTCACCTGGATCTCGTCGCCCACATTGACGAGGTCGCGGGGGTGGGTCAGACGGCCCCAGCTCATGTCGGTGATGTGCAGCAGACCGTCCAGGCCTCCCATATCCACGAATGCGCCGTAGTCCGTGAGGTTCTTGACTGTGCCGGTCAGGATGCTGCCCTCTTCCAGCGACTTCAGCGTCTCATCGCGCTTGCCGGTCTGCTCCTCTTCGAGGAGCTCCTTGCGGGAGACGACGACGTTGCCGCGCTTCTTGTTCAGCTTGATCACGCGCACTTCAATCGGCTGACCGATGTATGCGTCGAGATTGCGGACGGGACGAATCTCCACCTGCGAACCGGGCAGGAATGCCTTGATGCCGATGTCGACGGTCAGGCCGCCCTTGACGCGGCCAAGCACCATGCCGGTGACCAGGGTCTTCTCCGTGGCCGCCTTCTCAATGGTGTCCCACACCTTGTGCTTCAGAGCCTTGTCGTAGCTGACCAGGAATCCGCCTTCGGGCTCTTCCCGCTCCACCACCACTTCCACACTGTCGCCGGCCTTCAGCTTGGGTTGGCCGGTATGATCCAGCACCTGCGCCAGCGGAATCAGTCCTTCGGACTTCAGGCCCACATCGACCACCACGTGCTTGTCCGTGATTTTGATCACGGTACCGGTCACGATGTGCTCTTCGTAGGTTGTCTGGTTCGCGGCCTCGGCAGCCTGCTCGCGGTCGAAGTTCTCCAGTGCGGCGGCAAAGTCTTCCATGCCGGCTTCGTAATCGGAGTCCTCGTCCTTTACAGCGGTCGCAACGGGCGACAGCTCAACGGCAGGGGTGTGGTTGGTCTCAGTTGACGGGTCGGCAGTTGCCGTAGCCGTCGCTTCGGGGGTAAGGGTTTCCAGTTCGGTGGTCAGGGGTTTGCTCTCGGTTGATTCAGGATTGGTTACTTCAAACATTCGCTGGGGCTCCGGGACAGGATACTTCTAGCTCGTGCGCGAATCTCGATCTTTGACGGTCCACCCGCGGCAGAATGCTATTTCAGCAGGGCCGGCTTCCCGTCGTTTCCCGATGCAAGTCAGCTCTAGTGAGTGATGGCCTGGCGGGCGCGAAATCGATGGCAGAGGGAGCGTACTATGCCTGTTTCCCACTCACAGCAGCTCAACTCAACTATACCGCTCCCGCAAAAGCCGTGTCAATCCGGCTCCCAGCGAAGATGCACACAAAGACCGCATAAATATTGGTCCGAAGAACCTCTGCCGCCGAATATCGCACGCGCGTCTCATTTCTCGCACAGACCTCCCTGCCATCGCCGCTATACTTGCCTGTATGGATCACCTCTGGACTCCCTGGCGTTATCGCTACGTTACCGGGGCGGAGCAAAAGGAGCGCGTGGATCATCGGCTGGGCGTCCCCCCGGCCCTCTCCGGCCACTATTCGGCAGACCTGGGCTGCGTCTTCTGCAACCTGCTGGCTTCGGTCGAAACGGCGATTGCCAAGGGAGTCGATCCCGAGGAAGCGGAGCGCGCGGCGCTGATTCTGCACGGCTATGAGCACTGCTTCGTCTGCCTGAACGCCTATCCCTACAGCACAGGGCACATTATGGTGGTGCCCTACTGCCATATAGATTCCCTGGGAGAGCTCGATCCGAAAGCCGCACAGGAAATGATGCAACTTGCCCAGTTCGCCGATCAGGCCCTGCGCCAGACCTATTCGCCGGATGGGCTGAACTTCGGTTTGAATCTGGGCCGGGCGGCCGGAGCGGGGGTGGCGGAGCATCTTCACTTGCACGCACTGCCGCGCTGGCTGGGCGATACCAACTTCATGACCGCCACCGCAGAAACCCGCGTACTGCCGGAGCCGCTGGATGTGACCTGGCAGAAGCTGCGCGCTGCTTTTGCCTAGGCAAAATTAATCTCCTCAACCCCAAAAATTGTTTGACGGCTGATGCAACGCATGGGATAACAGGAGCATCTTTATGGTCAGCGGACCTGCTCGACTCCGCTCAAACCCACATCTCACCGTTATTCCGAGGTGCTCTATGTCTCATCCAAACGAGCTCGCTCCACTTCTGCCGTTCCACCCAGAGGGAATCAGCATTCCTGACCTGCGCAGCACGCGCGCGCCGCGCAGTGAAAAACCGCAGGCTCACCTCTATAAGAGTGCTCCGGTGCTCGCCTTCCGCCCAAAGCACTCGCACCCTGAACCGGAGGATGCGCGCATTACCGGCATGACGCGTTCGCTCTACCGTCGGCTGCTGGCATTGAACCTGCGCAAGACCCCGGCCTCGGTCGCGGCTGCTGACGACCTTGCCGCATCACCACTCTCTGCATAAGGATGTGTGGAGTGCAAAAAACCTGCCCGTGCGGTAGGTTTTTTTGTGCCCGGATGGAATTCGTTCGACTTTATTTTGTCATTCCGGAGCGAAGGACTCTGCCGTGCCTTCACCCCGCCCAAAAACCCTGTCATCCCGACCGGAGCATCGCGCCCTTGGCGATGCGCAGCGGAGGGACCTGCTGTACCCTCACCCGTCCCCAAACGCTGTCATCCCGACCGGAGCATCGTGCCCTTGGCGATGCGCAGCGGAGGGACCTGCTTCTGCATCGCCGCCCAGCGAAATACTGAGATCCTTCGCGTTGCTCAGGATGACAAGCGGTGGAGGTGTTCAGAGGACAAACGGTGGAGATGTTTAGAGGACAAGCGGTGGAGGCGTTCAGAGGACAAGCGGTGGAGGCGTTCAGAGGACAAGCGCCGACGCGCTGACAAATGACGGCTGCTAGGGCCTGGCCGGGGCGGCGGGTGAATCCTCCCGCGAGTGCGGCCTGTCATTGATATGCGTGGATTCAAAGTTCACGATGCGCCAGGCGCCGGAGGGATAGTGCAGGTAGACGCGGGTATAGCGCAGACTGCTGTGAATCTGCGTCGGCGGCTGGGTGGCGTTATTGGTGGCGTCCACCTCGACCTCTGATGTAACAACGGCGGTGTCGCCGTGGATCGCAATCTTCTCGTCGCGCACTTCCAGCTTGTGAACCACGACCTGGCGCGCCTGCATACGGGCCAGCGTCTCCGCTTTGGTTGAGACCATGCCCTGTGAGCTGATGCCGATGTAGTCCTCAGCCAGCAGCTTATCGACTGTGGCCACATCGTTATTGGCCTGCGCCATCCGCCACTGCTCTTCCAGCCCGGCGATGACCTGCTTGTAGGTTTTTTTCTGGCGATGCTGCGCGCTCACAGGCAGGGCAATTGCGGCGCATAGAGCGATCGCTAACACAGCCGAGTTGAAACCACGCATCCGCATAGCCGTACCGGATAGTAGAACGCTTTGCAGCCGGAGTCAAAACAAAATCCGTCAGCGCCCCTGTCCGTTAGACGCCGGCGCTAGAGAATCGCCGTTAGATTCTCGATCTCGCGCTCTTTCATCTTCTGGTACAGGCCGCCGACGGCGAAGCGCTCAAAGTGCGCGGTGCCGCGGTGGGCCTCCAGCGCCGGTTCGTCGCGGTACTGCTCGTAGATCACCACGGTGTTGGCGTCATCTTCCACGAAATGGCTGTTATAGCTCACGCAGCCTGGTTCAGCGCGCGAAGCCAGCGTGAGCTGGTGCAGGATGGATTCAATCTCAGCGTGATCCTCTTCAGCAAAACGCATGCGGACAATAAAACTGATCATGCTCATCCTCCTGCTGCCTGCAAGCCCTAACGCGGCAGAGCGGCTGCAAACTCCGGCAGTGTAATGGTCTGGTCGCGATCTGGCCCGGTGGAGACGATACCGATCTTTGCTCCCGATTCCTTCTCCACGAAACGGAGATAATCCTGTGCCAGCTGCGGCAGTTTATCAAACTCGGTAATGCCCTCGGTGGAGCAGTTCCAGCCCTTCAGATTGGTGTAGATCGGCTGGATGGACTCTATACCGCGGATGTCCGCAGGCACAACGTCCGTCACTTTGCCGTCAATCTTGTAGCCGGTGCAGACCGGAATCGTCTCGCACTCATCGAGCACATCCACCTTGCTCACCACCAGCCACTCCGTGCCATTGATCATGTTGGAGTAGCGCAGCAACGGGATATCCAGCCAGCCGCAGCGGCGCGGACGCCCGGTCACAGCGCCGTACTCCTTGCCGCGGGCACGCAGCAGGTCCGCGCCGGAATCGAAGATCTCGGTGGGGAATGGGCCTTCGCCGACGCGGGTGACATACGCCTTGCACAGGCCGATCACGGTGCCAATCCTGGTTGGGCCAACGCCCGTGCCGGTCACGGCTCCGCCCGATGTGGACGAGGAGGACGTGACGAACGGGTAGGTGCCGTGGTCAATATCCAGCAGAGTACCCTGCGCGCCTTCAAACATCACGGGCTTGCCGTCGTTGATGGCCTTGTTCAGCAGAACGGCGGTGTCGGTCACGAAGGGAGCGATCTTCTCCGCGGCGCGCGCGTACTCCTCATACATGCTCTTGGGGTCCAGCGGCTCCGTGCCGAAGAGCGCGTGCGCAATGGTGTTCTTCTCGTGGCAGGCATTCTCAATATGGGTGCGCAGCAGCGCATTGTTCAGCAGGTCCACCACGCGCAATCCGCTGCGATGCATCTTGTCTTCATACGCCGGGCCAATACCGCGGCTGGTGGTGCCGATCTTCGTCCGGCCGGGAGCGTTCTCCGCCGCCAGTTCGATCATCCGGTGGTAGGGCAGGATCACATGGGCGCGGTTGGAGATGAAGAGCTGGCCGTCAATCGGCAGGCCCGCATCCTTCAGCCGCTGCACTTCGCTCAGGAAGGCCATGGGGTCAAGCACCACGCCGTTGCCGATCACGCCGATGCAGCCGGGCCGCAGCACGCCGCAGGGAATGAGCTGCAGCACGAACTTCTTGCCGCCGATGATGACGGTATGGCCGGCATTGTGGCCGCCGGCATAGCGCGCAACCAGGTCAAACTTCTCAGACAGGACATCGACGATCTTGCCCTTGCCCTCATCGCCCCACTGGGCGCCGAGGATGACGGCGGAATTCTTCTTTTTGGCGGAAGTGTTCATGGCAGTGCTCACGCTGGCGGTTTCTCCGATGCGGATGGGTTTGGTGAAGGGTGCATGCGGCAGATGAGGCCGCTTCCCATTCCTTATTCTATACCGCCAGACCTCCCTCGAAACTCAGCCATTCCCCCATCCGGCACAATCATCCCCTAACGGCCATAACACCTTGAATTCCGCCGCGCCTCGCTCTAATCTTTCCTCTTCCCCGCAATTGTCTGTTGTCTTCGCTTTTATCTTTCGTTAACGCCACGGCTTTGGCCACAGCACAAGGAGTCTTCTCTGTCATTTGAGGAGCCGCTTCAGCCACATCACAAAACGTCTCATCTTTCGCAAGACCATAGCTTCAGCCACATCACAAAACGTCTCATCTTTCGTTAAGGGCACGGCTTCAGCCGTGCCGTAAAAGCTAAAGAAAGCATGGGCTTTAGCCCCTGAGGTCACCTTTGTCCATCCCAGCACGAGCGCATAACTTTGGCACCTATTTCGTAACCACCTCCTGCGCAGAACGCCGCCGGGTCTTCCAGGTCGACCGCAATGCGAAACTCCTCGTCGAAACAATTCTTCATTATCGCGGGCACTTTCTTCTTCACGCTTATGTTGTGATGCCCGATCACGTTCACCTCATCCTGACGCCGCAAAATGTCACACTTGAACGCGCGATGCAGTACATCAAGGGAGGATTTTCGCATCGCTACAACGCCGAAAAGAACGTGAAGAGCGTTCTCTGGCAAAAAGGCTATACGGATCACCGAATTCGCGATGCAAAGGACTATGAAGTGCGGAAGCGGTACATCGAGCAGAATCCTGTTGTGCGTGGAATGACAGGGAGTTCCGGGGAGTTTGAATACTCCTCCGCAAACGGTCGCGTTGCGATGGACGATTACCTCAGCGGCTAAAGCCGCGTCCGATCAGAGCCGATTGTGGCACAGCTAAAGCTGTGCCCTTAACGAAAGAAAGAACAACGGCTAAAGAATGGGCAGATGGCTAGGCCTAAGGAGCGCCAACGATAACACTGTTCTCAAAATGAGTACAGATGTACTCATTTTGAGAACATAATCCTGTCACATCCCAGAAAGTGCCTCATTCACGCCCGCAATCAGCTCAAAACTCCGCAACCTGTCCTTCTGCGCATATATATGCGAGGGAATGATGATCTCGTCGGGCTGCACCGTCTCGATCAGCCGCGCCAGCCCGCGCTCCACGGTCTCCGGCCCGCCCACCACGGACACGCCCAGCGAGTACTCCACCATCGCCTTCTCCTGCGGCGTCCAGATCGCTTCCATGTCCTCCACCGGAGGCGGCACCAGCCCCGGCATCCCGCGCCGCAGGTACAGAAACGCCTGCTGCAGCGAGGTAAACAGACGCCGCGCCTCGTCGTCCGTGTCCGCCGCCACCACGGACACGCCCATGATGGCGTACGGCTTCTGTAGATACTGCGATGGCCGGAAGCTCTCGCGGTAGATGCGCATGGCCGCCAGCAGCTCGCCCGGCGCAAAGTGCGAGGCAAACGCGAACGGCAGCCCCATCTGCGCCGCCAGCTCGGCGCTGAAGGGCTTGACCCCAGCAGCCACAGTGGAACCCGCAGCCCCAGCCCCGGCACCGCACGAATCTTCTGCCCAAACGTCTCTCCCGCCCAATCGAATACAATAGATAGAACGCTATGTCTGCCGCTTCCCCATCTACAACGCCTGTCTGGACCGCACCGGAGATCACCGGCAAGCGCCCCATGCCGCTGGGCCGCCGTATAAAGGCAGCCACCCGCAAGCTGCGCGAGATCGGCTCCATTGCGTCTGCCGTGCTCTCCACCGGCCACCCCTACATGGCGCACATTGTGCCCATGCGCCGCTGCAATCTGGCCTGCACCTACTGCAATGAATTTGACGATTTCTCCGACCCGGTTCCGGTCGACGAGATGCTGCGCCGTATTGACCATCTCGGCCGCCTCGGCGTTTCGGTCATCACCATCTCCGGCGGCGAGCCGCTGCTGCACCCCGAACTGGACCAGATCATCGCGCGTATCCGCAAGACCGGCGCCATCGCCGGCATGATCACCAACGGCTACCTGCTGATGCCCGACCGCATCCAGCGCCTCAATAAGGCCGGGCTGGATCACATGCAAATCTCGATTGACAATGTGATGCCCGATGACGTTTCCAAGAAGTCGCTCAAGGTGCTGGATGCGAAGCTGCGCATGCTGGCCGAGCATGCTGACTTCCACGTGAATATCAACTCTGTCGTCGGCGGCGGCATCGCCCACCCGCAGGATGCCTACATGGTTTCCACTCGCGCGCTGGCGCTGGGATTCAGCTCGACCATCGGCATCATCCACGACGGCAGCGGCCAGCTGAAGCCTCTGGGTGAAGCGGAGCGCAACGTGTGGGACGCGGTGCGCAAGCTGACGCGCCGCAGCTACTCGCGCTTCAATCATTTTCAGGAAGCCATCGCCAACGGCAAGCCGAACGACTGGCGCTGCCGCGCGGGCGCGCGCTATCTCTACATCTGCGAGAACGGCCTCGTCCACTACTGTTCGCAGCAGCGCGGCTGGCCGGGCGTCCCCCTCAGCGGCTACACCAGGGCCGATGTGAAGCGCGAGTTCTACGCGGAGAAATCCTGTGCGCCCAACTGCACCATCAGTTGCGTGCACCAGGTCAGCTACATTGACCACTGGCGCGCGCCGCAGAAGACCCACACCACGCCCGGCGCGCACGGCGACCTCGTCCAGTTGCGCTAAGTAACGCGAAACATTCCTGGACATTGTGTCATGCCGGTTCCCTTGAATATTTGTCATTCCGCCGTGAAGCGGCGGAATCTGCTTCTCGCCTACGTCTGCACAGCCACTGCTTCTTCTGCATTCTTCCTGCGAACGCCACGCACATACAGCAGCGCGCCTGCCAGATTCACGCCCAGCGTGACCAGTCCGACCTTTAGCCCGAAGATGAACTTGCTCGGCACATAAATAATCGGCTGAAGCGCGAAGACCACGCCCAGCAGCGTAATGAACGCACCCGAAAGGGCAGACAGCACCAGCCAGAAGCCCGGGCGCGGCAGGTGCCTCAGCTTTTTGCTGAGCACCACCGCAACCGGCACCGCAAAAAACATCACATAATAGATCCCGTAGCTGGCCAGGCTGCCACCGTTGATGAGCTGGAAGGCTTCTTCATGCCCCGCGCCGTAGAGCGAGCCCACGCCCAGCGCGAGCGCGCACAGGGTGATGAAGTAGAGCGAGCGCGTAGGCGTGCGAAAGCGCGGATGCAGCCGCGTGAACCACTGCGGCACCAGATGATCCCAGCCCGCGACCAGCGGCAGGCGAGAGGTCGCCGCGATGATGACGGAATACTGCGCCACCAGCGAAAGCGCCAGCGCAAAAATTGCCGCGCGGCCCAGCAGCACGATCCACAACGGCACCGCGCCGCCGCTTCCGCCGAAAGCCGCTGCCAGCACCTGCGGCACAGGCGCGGCAAGATCGATCTGCGAAGCCTGCGTATATGTCAGCATAGAGACCGTCATCAGGATATAGATCAGGCCGGTCAGCGGCGCGCCGATCCACGCGGAGCGCAGGATGGATTTGCCCGGGTCGCGCGTCTCACCCGCAAAGATGGCGAGCTGTTCCAGCCCGGTCAGCGCGCTGTTGCAGATCTTGCTGAAGATGTTGATGCTGAGCAGCGTGATGGCGGGAAAAGCAAAGCTGATAGGAAGCTGCGGTGAAACATGCGGATGCGCCTGGCTGGAACCGGGATGATAGACGATGAGGATAGCGAGAGAGAATCCGAGAAAGAGAGTGACCGCGGCGGCAAAATGATTGACCCACTTGCCGATGTGAAAGCCGGGAATCGTAACCGCCAGAATGATGCCGAAGAGCAGAAGGTTCAGCAGGAGAATAAGCGGCTTATCTTCAGCGATCCATGCCCAGCGCGTGCCCAGCGCAAAGGCCACGCTGGAGGAGAACAGGATGCTGAGATTGGAGACGGCGAAGAGCGCCCACAGCGCGAAGTTCCACGCTGCCATGAATCCGGCAAACGGGCCGAGCGCATACTTCGTCCACTGGTAGACGCCGCCTTCCAGCGGCCATATCCGCGATGCGTACTGCACCACCATCGCCTGCGGAATGAACATGGCGAGGATGCCGAGTATCCAGAACCAGACGTGGCTGGAGCCCTGGCGCGCGGCAATACCGCTCCAGGTAATGCCCACCACCAGCACGACCTGCATCAGCACCAGATCGCGAAGCCGCAGCTCCTTTTTAAGGCCGTGGGAACTGGCGGCTGGCTGAGGTGTCTGTTCAGTCAAATCCATAGGGGCAGGTCAGCGCTCAGAGTAGCACCTTTACCGCTTGCCGCCGACAGTCGCGAATGCAGCGTCAATCACCTGGTAGAGCGTGCTTACGTCCTGCACCTGCTGAATGCCGCGATTGGTGACGACCCAGATAGTGGGCGTCTCCTGCAGGCCAATCCTGTCGCCCAGCGCGCGATCCTCTTTCACCCTGGCCGCAAGATGCTGCTGCGGGTCCACGGCGAAGGGCCACTGAATGCCATGGGTTGCGGCGAAGTGCAGGGTGAAGTTGCGCAGGTCTGACGGGCTGGAGATGCCGTTCTGCGCGGCAAAGACCGCGCCGCGATACTGCTCGGCCAGCGACGGATTCTTCAGCGTGTCCTGGATATAGCGCGCATTGACGGCGGCTTCAAAGCTCCACGGATGCATGGGGCCGAGGGGAAAATCGTGACGCACGATCGGGATGTTGTACTTGCGCGCCGCCTCGTGCACGATGGGGTACGCGTGCGCGCAGGATGGGCACTCCATATCCTCGAACTCCCAGATCGCGACCTTGGCGCCGAACGGCGGCTTAATCATCGACGTGTCTTTGAAGTGCGTCGGCGAGGGTTGCGAGAACTGGGCGTGAGCGGGAAGAACCGCGGTGGCGGAAAAAAGAATGGCGAGAAAGAGTATTCGGCGCATGATAGTTGGACGCATCTGCCTTTCAGGTGTTTTCAATTTTATTATGCGCTTATGAAAAATCCAGCGCTGCACTACCGCGGCTACTCCGCTTTTTCTGAGAAGGTGTGGATGCCGCACTCCAGCTTCTTGCCGCCCCAGCGTCCGGCGCGGGGATTGCTGGGGTCAGTCGAGAGCGCCGTGCAGGGCTCACAGCCGATGCTGGTGTATCCCTGCGCATAGAGCGGCAGTGCGGGAATGCCGTGCTCGGCGGCGTAGGCCTCAACCCGCGCCCAGTCCCAGTCAGCCAGAATGCTGATCTTCTTCAGGTGCTTGCCGGCAGGCGTAATGTGCTCCTCGATCTTGCGGATATTGGCGCGCGTGGGCGACTGCTCACGCCGCAGGCCGGTGAACCATAGCTGGAACGGCTCAATCGAACGCATCAGCGGCTCCACCTTGCGAATCTGGCAGCACTGCGCCGGGTCCACAATGTGCAGCAGGCCAAACTGCACCTCATGCTCGGCCAGCGTGGTGCGCGGCAGCGCATTGACCAGGTTCAGGTTCCACTCCTTCGCCATGCGGTCGCGGTAAGCGATGGTCTCTGCAAAGTGATAGCCGGTCTCCAGAAAGATGACGGGAATTCGCGGCTGATGCTGCAGCAGAATATGCAGCACCACCATATCTTCAAGCTGAAAGCTGCTGGTGAAGCAGGCGGGTGCATGGGGTGCGGCGGCAAGGATCTGCGCGGCTAATTCCTGCGCCGTGAGCGCCTCGGGATCGGCGATTACGGAGAGGTCCGCAGCCGGCGGCATTCCGCCCGGCTTCACCTCCGCGATGGTGTTGTTGCCTTCCACGCTCATTGGCCGGCTCCCATCTGCTTGAGCAGGTGCTGTGACGCTTCCACGTCGCTCTCACTCAGATGCTCCGCGCGCAGGAAGGATTCTTCCGGCATAAAGCGGCGCAGGGCATTCCAGGTCTCCTGCGAGATCGGCGCTGCCGAGATCGCGGTTGCGCCGGCCAGCTGCGAGGCACGCACCGCAGCCACAAAACCGGCGGCGGGAATATGCTCGTCGTCCAGCAGCACAACGCGTTCGCCGCGCGCCAGCAGCTCCTCTGCCATGCGCAGCGCCAGTTCGGCGCGCTCCGGCAGATGCAGGAAGCCTGGCAGCGTGGCGGCGTCAGCACTGCTCTTCTCCAGCGCGCGATCAATCATCACCGCGCCCACGGTAGCGTTGCTGATCGGCTCAATCAGAATCATGCTGCCGGTCAGGCGATTCTCGGCATAGGTATCAAAGAAGATGGGCAGGCTGGTCTCAAACTCCACCTCCCCGATATCATTCATCTCCAACTGGTGCGCCGGCACATGCGCAAAGCTGTTCACGTCGGCGCGATAGCGGATCGCCTTTACCTTGGCGCGTACCGTGCGCGTGGTGTGCTTGGCCAGGTAGGTCTTGCCCACGGTGAGCGGCTGCTCGTGCATCCACACCACCTTGGCGCTGAAGTGCTGCACGGCGTGCGGCAATTGCTCCGGGCGCACCAGCATGTCGCCGCGGCTCAGGTCGATCTCATCTTCCAGCTCCACCGCGACTGACATCGGATTCATCGCCGACTTCAGATTGCCGTCAAAGGTCACAATGGCCTTCACCCGCGTCTGCTGGCGCGAGGGCAGCGAGATCACGGCATCGCCCTGGTGCAGTACGCCGCTGGCAACCTGCCCGGCGAATCCGCGGAAGGTCGCGTCCGGACGCAGCACCAGCTGCACCGGAAAGCGCAGCGGTGCACCGCTCATGCTCACCGCCACCGGAACCGTCTCCAGATATTCCAGCAGCGTCGGGCCGGAGTACCACGGCATATTCTCGCTGGCCTTCACAATGTTGTCGCCCGCGAGCGCGCTGACGGGAATCATCTCCACGCTCTTGAGCCCGAGATGCGCGGCGAGCGCGAGAAACTCTTTGCGGATGGCGTTGTAGCGCGCTTCGTCATAGTCGATGAGGTCCATCTTGTTTACCGCTGCTACCACATGCGGAATGCCCAGCAGCGAGGCAATGAAGGTGTGGCGGCGCGACTGCGAGAGCACGCCCTTGGAGCCGTCGATGAGCACGATAGCCACATCTGCTGTGGAAGCGCCGGTGGCCATGTTGCGCGTGTACTGCTCGTGGCCCGGCGTATCCGCGATGATGAACTTGCGCTTTGCGGTGGAGAAGTAGCGGTACGCCACATCAATAGTGATGCCCTGCTCGCGCTCGGCCTTCAGGCCATCCGTAAGCAGAGAAAAATCCATTCCGGTGGCGGCGCGGTTCACGCGGCTCTTCTTGATGGAGGCCAGCTGATCTTCGTAGACCGACTTCGTGTCATGCAGCATACGGCCAATCAGGGTGGACTTGCCGTCGTCCACGCTGCCCGCCGTGGTGAAGCGCAGCATCTCGTGGTCGAGGTGCTGTTCGAGAAAATTCTGGAAGGCCGCGGAAGGCTGTGCCTCGGGCTGCAGGTCCATCACGCTTGCCGTGGCGGGAACGCTTGGCATTAGAAGTAGCCCTCACGTTTCTTGGTCTCCATGGAGCCCTCTTCATCGTGATCAATGGCGCGGTTCTCGCGCTCAGAACGGCGGAAGGTAATAAGCTCTTCAATGATCTCCGGCAGCGTCTGCGCGCCGGAACGGATGGCGCCGGTGCAGGGCATGCAGCCCAGCGAACGCATACGCACCACCATCTTCTCCACCTTCTCACCCGGCAGCAGCGGCGTATCGGGATAGACCACCACAATGCTGCCGCCGCGCACTACAACGTCGCGTTCGCGCGCAAAATACAGCGGCACAATCGGGATCTTCTGCACATAGATGTAGAGCCAGATGTCGAGCTCGGTCCAGTTGGAAAGCGGGAAGACGCGGATGCTCTCCTGCTTGCGCAGGCGCGAGTTGAACAGGTTCCACAGCTCGGGGCGCTGGTTCTTCGGGTCCCACTGCCCCGCCGGGTCGCGGAAGGAGTACACGCGTTCCTTGGCGCGGGATTTTTCTTCATCGCGGCGCGCGCCGCCAAAAGCTGCATCGTAACCGCCCTCTGCCAGGGCATCCAGCAGCGAACGCGTCTTGAGCAGCCCGCAGCAGTTCTGCGTTCCCAGGTCAAACGGATTCGCGCCCTTCGCAATCGCGTCTTCATTGCGATGCACAATCAGCTCTGCGCCCAGCTCCTTCGTGTACTGATCGCGGAAGGCGATCATCTCCGGAAACTTGTAGCTGGTATCCACGTGCAGCAGGGGGAAAGGAATTTTGCCGGGAAAGAATGCCTTCTGCGCCAGGCGCAGCATGACGGAAGAATCTTTGCCGATGGAGTAGAGCATGACGGGCCGCGCAAACTCGGCAGCCGCCTCGCGGAAGATAAAGATGCTCTCCGCTTCCAGCGCCTGCAGATGGTTCAGCCGCGCGGGCGTGAGCAATTCCTGCACGGCCGCTTCAGCGCCTGCAATGGCGCTGCGCACGGTGCTGGTTACGGTCTGTGCAATCGATGAACTCATAGGCGTCAGCTGCTCCGCAGACAGGCGGGCGTCTGCGTTTTATCCCGGCAGTAATGTATTTGATGGCCGCACGGCAGAAAGGACGCAGCAAAGCGGCCTTCGGGGCCTCTGTCCGTGCATGGCAAAGCACTCTTTTCAGTGTAACTTCCGTATGGCCGCGCGGCAAACGGTGGGCATTGCGCTTGACTTGACGCCGCATTTTCCATAGGCTCTATCTACGGTCGATGAGCATCTACTCTCAATCCCGCATGTGTTGTATGTGTACCTGTCGCTAGGCTCCTGCCGCGCGCGTACCACCCTGTCTCCCAAATACAACCACATAGCCCGCAGCCGAACGATGGTCTTATAGCGTTTCCGGCCCGCAACTGAGAGAAAAGCATCTTGATCGCACAGCCCTTATTCCCCGCCTCACCTCGTCACCCTCGCGCGCACGTCTCGCCAGAGATGCATGCCCCGATGTGTTGTTGTTGCCGCTGTTGTTGCTGCTGATTCCAGCCCTTTCCCAACAACTCGCAACGCCCCGCCTTCTGCTACGCAGACAGGAGCATGGGCCACACACATTTTTTTGAGGAGATTCGTGATGCACAGCAAGATTCGTTTCGCCACGGCCGCACTGCTGGCCGCCAGCTTCATCCCCGCCTTCGCCCAGAGCACAACCGCCCCCGCGCCGACGAACCAGGACGTCCAGCAGACCCTGGAACAGCTCAAGCAGCTCATCCAGCAGCAGTCCGCTCAGATACAGAAGCAGCAGGAAGAGATTAACGCGCTGGAGAATAAGCACCCGGTGCAGCCGCCCCCGGGCACACCCATCCCCGTACCGGGAGCATCCAGCTCTACGTCCACGTCAAATGCCCCGGCAGCCGTCGCCGCGCCCGTGACGGGCGGAGCCGTCGTGACGCCGCAACCCAACGGCACACCGTACCAGGGTTACGGCGAAGAAGCGCCACTCTTCCTCAAGCTCGGCAACGCCACATTCACACCGGGCGGCTGGATCGATTTCACTTCCATCTACCGCACCACAGATGTGGGCAGCGGCTTCACCACCTCGCTGGGCAGCATTCCCTTCAACAACACAACCGCGGGCGGATTGAGTGAAAATCGTCTGACAGCGGCGAACTCCCGCGTCTCCCTGCGCATCGATGAAAACATCGGCAAGATAAAGGCCTACGGCTATGCTGAGGCTGATTTCAACGGCTATCTGCCCGGCAACGTCTACGTAAGCACGAACTCTGACAGCCTTCGCCTGCGCGTCTTCTACATGAACCTGAGTGCCGGCAAGTGGGATCTGCTCGGCGGCCAGAGTTGGTCATTAATCACGCCCAACCGCTCCGGTCTGTCGCCGTTCCTCTCCGAAATCTACAACACGGTCCATCTGGATACCGCATATAACGCCGGTATCGTGTATGCGCGGCAGGCACAGCTTCGGCTCGTCTATCACGCCAGGCCGAATGTCGCGTTTGGCCTTTCCATTGAGAATCCTGAGCAGTACAGCGGCTCCGCCGCCACCTTTCCGGCTGCCTTCAGCACCACGGAGACTGACACCAACAGTGCGTCGACCAGCGGGAGCGGCGGCGTCGCCACGCCCAACCTGCATCCGGATGTCGTGGCCAAGCTCGCGCTCGATCACAAATTCGGCACGCGCAACTGGCACATTGAAGCCGCTGGCCTGCTGACACCGGTGGCTATTGCCACCACTGCAACCACCACCAAGCCATCGGTGAAGGACCAGCGCGAAGGCGGCGGTGCGACTCTGAACCTGAACTTCGAAGTGGTGAAGGGCCTGCACCTGATCGCCGATTCCTTCTGGAGCGACGGCGGCGGGCGCTACATTGGCGGGCTTGGACCGCAGTTTGTTGTGGCGCAGTATGGCTCAACCAGCGCGCCTCTGACCGCGCAGCTGGTTCACGCAGGCGCAGGCTTGGGCGGTTTTGAGTACCAGGCCACCAAGAAGACGCTCATCTCGGCGATCTACGGCGCGGATTACTTTGACCGCGTCTCTTCGATCGATCCCAGCACCAACAAGCTGGTAGGTTACGGCTTTGTGGGCAGCGCTAACAGCAATAACCGTACGATCCAGGAAGGGACCTTCTCCACCGTCACCAATCTCTTCCGCAAGCCGTCGTACGGTGCCATCCAGCTCATTACGCAGTTCTCTTACATCGTGCGCACCCCCTGGTACGTCGCTCCCGGCACACCGAAGAATGCGCATCTCTTTGAGAACTACTTTGATATCCGCTATGTGCTGCCGTAACCGCGAAATTTAACCCGGGGGTGGCCGGAATCGGCCGCCCCTGCTGCATCATCCAAAAGAAAGCGAGAAAACTCATGCGAATCCTGAATGCCATTCGAACCGCCGGCCTTGCGCTCTTTACCGCGCTCCCCTTAGCCGCGGGCGCGCAGACCGTGATCCACGTCGGCTACTTCCCCAACATCACCCACGCGCAGGCGCTGGTGGGCCAGGCGAATGGCCAGTTCCAGAAGGACCTGGGCGGCGCAGCCACGCTGGACTGGAAGCAGTTCAACGCTGGCCCGGCGGTGATCGAAGCGCTGTACGCGGGCGCGATCGACATCGCCTACATTGGCCCCAGCCCCACCATCAGCGGCTACACCCGCTCCAACGGAGAAGCCTTGCGCGTGATCGCGGGCGCCAGCTCGGGCGCGGCATCCCTGGTCGTGCGCAACGGAGCCAACATCAACAGCGTGAACGATTTTCACGGTAAGAGCATCGCCACGCCGCAGCTTGGTAACACGCAGGACGTGGCGCTGCGCGAATGGCTCGCGGGCCACGGCTACAAGACCATCGACAAAGGCGGCGACGTACGCGTGCAGCCCACGGAGAACCCGGACCAGCTCACGCTCTTCCTGAAGGGCCAGCTGGATGCTGCCTGGGCACCTGAACCCTGGGCCACACGGCTGGTGCATGACGGCGGCGGGCGCATCTTTCTGGATGAGCGCGACCTGTGGCCGAACCATCAGTTCGTGGCGGCGCATGTGATTGTGAGCACAAAGTTTCTGAAGCAGCATCCTGACCTGGTGAAGAAGTTCCTGCAGGCCCATGTGGAGGTGACGGACTGGATCAATGCGCATCCGGATGCCGCCAAGACCCTGCTGAACCAGCAGATTCAAAAGTCCACCGGAAAAGCCCTGCCTCCGGTTATCCTGAATGAAGCATATTCACGGCTGGCCGTGACCTATGACCCGATTGCCTCTTCGCTGTATACCTCAGCGCAGCACTCGGTCGATGCGGGATTCCTGCGCAAACTGCCGGATCTCTCGCATCTCTATGACCTCACGCTCCTCAACCAGGTTCTGGTGGAGCAGAAAAAGAAGCCGATTCAATGAGTCTTTCCCAGCCGGACGCGGCCCCACCGCTGCGTATCGTCAGTCCAACGCCGCGCCGCACGGTGCGGCACAACGCCAACATCGCACTGGTTGGGGTGGAGCAGAGCTTCACCACCCGCCAGGGGCCGCCGCTGCTCGCCCTGGATAACATCAACCTGAACATCGCAGCCGGAGAGTTTGTCTGTATCGTCGGCCCTTCCGGCTGCGGCAAGACTTCACTGCTCTCGCTCATCGCGGGGCTTTCCTTCCCATCGCGCGGCGAAGTGCAACTGAACCACCGCGCCATCACCGGCCCGGGTACGGACCGCATTCTCATCTTCCAGGAGCACGGACTCTTTCCCTGGCTCACCGTCGGGCAGAACGTCGAGTTCGGCATGAAGATGAATGGCATGAAGAAGCCCGAACGCCGCCAGCGGGTGAAGCATTATCTGCAACTGGTGAAGCTGGCCCAGTTTGAAGACAGCTATGTGCATCAGCTCTCCGGCGGCATGCGCCAACGCGTGGCCATTGCCCGCGCCCTCGCCACCGAGCCTGACATTCTGCTGATGGATGAGCCTTTTGCCGCGCTGGATGCGCAGACGCGCGACATGCTGCACGATGAACTGGAGCGCATCTGGCAGGAGACACGCTGCACCATCGTCTTTGTGACGCACAACATCCGCGAGTCCGTCCGTCTGGGAGACCGTGTGGTGCTGATGACCTATCGCCCGGGGCGCATCAAGGCCGAGTTCAAGGTAGAGATGCCGCGGCCCCGCCAGATTGAAGATACCAATGTCGCGAAGCTCTCTGCCCGCATCCTGAGCGAGATGCGCGATGAGATTGGCAAGTCCATGCAGGCGGAGTACACGCGATGAATAAGCTGGCGAAAAATATTCTGTTCTACGCGGTCCTGCTGGGTGTCTGGTACGGCATCACGCGCGCGCACATCTGGCCGCCGTACCTCGTCCCCGCGCCGGGCGACGTCTTTGAAGCGCTGCGTGATGGATTCAAGGACGGCAGCATCTGGATCGGCATCCGCGTCAGCATGGAGCGGGTCGTCATCGGCTACCTCACCTCCGTCGTGCTCGGATTCTTTCTCGGCCTGGGCATTTCCACCAGCAAGTTTCTGGAAGACACGCTGGGCCGCCTGCTGACCAGCCTGCAATCGCTGCCCAGCATCTGCTGGCTGCCGCTGGCCATTCTCTGGTTCGGCCTGACGGACAAAGCGATCTACTTCGTCATCATCATGGGCTCGCTCTTCTCCATCACCATGAGCATGGAATCCAGCCGTGCGGCGATACCGCGCATTATCCCCATGGCCGGCAGAAACCTGGGCGCGAAGGGGCTGCGGCTCTTCTGGTACGTTCTGCTGCCGGCGAGCCTGCCGCACCTGATCTCCGGCCTCAAACAGGGCTGGGCCTTTGCCTGGCGCGCGCTCATCTCCGCCGAGATGATTATTATCTCGCTGGGGCTGGGCCAGCTGCTGATGACCAGCCGCGACCTGAACGATATGAGCCAGGTGGTCGCCATCATGATTGTCATTCTGGTGCTGGGCTGGGCGATTGACGCCTTTGTCTTCCGCACCATTGAGCGCAAAGTGGCGCGGCGCTGGGGCCTGAGCGTCCCCTCCTAGCTGGACGCTGCCGCCCCGGAAGGGCGAAACTGTAAGTGCAGGAGAGAATTGCAGCATCCCCAGGGGTGCGGCAATCATCTCTTAATGTGCGAGGGGATTGCGTTCTGAAGGACTCGGCTTACAAATTAGGCATTTGGGGCTGCGCTGCGGCCATGCTCGGACTGTATGGCCCGATTCTGCGCGCCCAGAGCGTTGCACCCTTTGTGGTGCCGAGTTACGCTCCCTCCACCGTGCGGCTCACCACCAGCTCCGCCGTCAATCCGCTCTACGGCAGCGTGAACGCCAAGCCCGCCACAACGACGGCAATCCAGCTTTCACTGGTCGATGCCGTCAACCGGGGACTGGACCATAACCTGGCGCTGACGCTGGATCAGCAAAACCAGCGCATCGACGCGGGCGAGACCAAATCCGCATTCAACGCTCTCATGCCCGACATGTCTGTGCAGGCGCACACCGGAACCCAGTCCACTGACCTGGCGGCCATCGGATTCAGTCCGGCACTCTTCACAAGCCTCGTGAGCGCGTTCAACCTGCCCCCGGGCACAACGTTTCCCAGCATTGTGAAGGTGAACACCACCGGCGCGCAGTTCAATCTGACGCAGCAGCTCTTCAATCTGCCGGCAATTGAATACTATCGCGCAGCCAAGGCCTACTCGCACGTGGCCGAGCTGAACACGCTCAACACGCGCGGCAACGTGGTGCTGCTGGTCAGCTCAGGGTATCTGCAGACCCTGGCCGCGGCGGCGCAGTTGCAAAACGAGCGGGCCCTGCTGCGTTCTGACGAGACCGCCCTGAACCAGGCGCACGATGCTCATGCCGCGGGTGTGGCCACCAATCTGGACGAGCTGCGCGCGCGTGTTCAATACCAGCAGCAGCAACAGGCCGTGGTGAGCGCCGAGAATACGTACACGAAGGATAAAATTGCGCTGAACCGCATGATCGGACTCGCCGCGGACCAGCCGATTGAGCTGACGGACACCGCGCCCTACGCCGACCTTGCCATCCTGCCGCTGGACGAGGCGAAGCAGACGGCCTTTATCCACCGCAAGGATTACCTGAGCCTGCAGGCACAGGTACGCACCGCAGACATGCTGCACCGCGCGGCGCGCTACGAGCGCTATCCGTCGCTATCAATGGATGGCTACTACGGCGTGCTGGGCGAGACACATGGGCTGTACCACGGTGTCTTCAATGCAGAGGGAACGCTGAAGCTGCCCATCTTCCACGAAGCAAAGTTCCGCGGAGACCGCGAAGTAGCCGATGCGCAGCTCTCGCGGCTGCGTTCGCAGATCGCCGATCTGGAAGTCACCATGGAAGCGCAGATCCGCACCGCCATGCTGGATGTGCAGGCCACGGCGCAGCTGGTGAAGGTAGCGCGTAGCAATGTGGATCTGGCGTCGCAGGAATTGTCAGACAGCAATGACCGTTTCGCTGCCGGCGTGGAAGACAATCTGCCCGTGGTGCAGGCTGAAGCCTCGCTGGCGGGCGCGCAGACGCAGCTGGTAAACGCCCTCTACCAGTACAATCAGGCAAAGCTCACCCTGGCGCGCAATACCGGCATCATTGAGTCGCAGTACCAGGTCTTCCTCGGCAACCAGTAGCTCGGCACGCGGTTGCACAATCCTCCCTCCTCACGCAGCATAAGAAGAATGACAGACGACGCACTTAAAAATCCGCTGCGTGCATCGGCTGCCCAGGCCTTTCGCTCCCGCGATTTCCGTCTGTATCAAACCGCGCGGCTGTGCGGCATTATCGGGGCCGAGGCGCAATCGCTTGCCGTGGCATGGCTGGTCTATCAGCTCACCCACAGCGCGCTGATGCTTGGCTATACCGGCCTTGCTCTCTTCCTGCCGGGACTCTTCTTTGTGCTGCCCGCGGGCCACGTGGCTGACCGCTATGACCGGCGCAGAATTATCCTGGCGTGCTATTCGCTGCAATGCATCTCCTCGGCGCTGCTCTTCTACTTTGCCTACTACGGAACGCGGCACATCGCCTCCATTTACTGCGTGCTGTTCCTCATCGGCATTAGCCGTGCCTTCAGTGGGCCCGCAAGCTCTGCCCTGGTGCCGCAGCTTGTACCGAAGGAACACTTCGTCAACGCCGTCACCTGGGGCGCAACCACATTCCAGATCGCAAATGTGATCGGTCCGGCACTGGGCGGCATTCTCTTTACCCTCCCGCTCAGCGGCAGGCTGGCGCATCTGCGCGGCGCTCCTGTCGTCTTCCTCTTCACCGTAGTCTGCATGTTGAGCTTCATCACCCTGATTGCCGCCCTGCGTGTGCGGCCGGGCGTGGCAGACAGCCGCAATCTCTCCATGAATACCGTGCTCGCCGGCCTGCGCTATGTGTGGAGCGCCCGGCTGCTGCTGGGCTCACTCTCGCTCGATCTCTTCGCCGTGCTGCTGGGTGGCGCCGTCAGCCTGATGCCGATCTTCGCCAGCGAGATTCTGCACTGCGGCCCGGGTGGCCTGGGCCTGCTGCGGGCCATGCCCTCAGTGGGCGCACTCACAGTCGCCCTCACGCTTGCCTTCAATCCCATCCGGCGGAAAGCGGGAGTGAAGCTGCTGACCTGCGTCGGAGTCTTCGGAGCGGCCACCATCACCTTTGGCCTGGCCCGCTCCCTGCCGCTGGCCCTGCTTGCGTTGTTCGTCGTGGGTGCCAGCGACATGATCAGCGTGGTCATCCGCGCATCGCTGCTGCAGCTGGCCACGCCGCCGGAGATGCGCGGCCGGGTAAGCGCGGTGAACTGGATATTCCTGGGCGCATCCAACGAATTTGGCGAGTATGAAAGCGGATTGACGGCACACTGGTGGGGAGCGGTGCGCGCCGTGGTGATTGGCGGCGTCGGCTCGCTCGCAGTCACCGGCGTGTGGAGTGTGCTCTTTCCGCAGCTGCGCCGCGCAGACAAGCTGACGGCTGAATCACTGCTGGCCGCTGCCGCGAATGAAACCACGCAGGAACCGGTGGACTAAAGCACGATACAGTGGATTCTAAGGAGACGTTCCATGGAAAATGCCCGCAAGATTGCGCTCGGCTTCACCCTCTTCTTCGCCATCATCGCCGGCATTCGTGTCTATCTCATCCACCGCGAACGCGTGGAAGCCAATGCGACCGCGGACGCGCCTGTGACGGCGCATTACAAGATCAACGACGATGACCTTGTGCTGCCACGCCAGCTCTATCCCTCATCCATGCAGGACGTGAAGACGCTGAAGGGTAAATCCGTCTGGGTGAACTCCGGCGGGCAGATCGAGGTGTATCCGTACCAGGGCCGCATCGATTTCGCGCACCCTGACGGCTACCTGATGGGCGCGGATGAGCTGCAGGTGAAGGATTTTGTGACGGCAGCGGCCCCGGTCAATGCAACCATCCGCATTCCCCGCGGACACAAGCAGATTTACGTCATCTTTACCCGGCCCAATGACAGCAAAATGCAGTACGCCGCGCCCGTAGGCTACATTGACGAGGACGGCTACACCTTTTATCTCGACACCATGTTCTTCTACGACGACCCGCACACCCTCTACAAGTGGCCGCAGCCTGTGTGGGATGCGATTGCGCGGCATGAAGCGATTACGGGCATGGACGAGAAGCAGGCCGGCCTCGCACTGGGCCAGATCTCATCCAGCGACGATATGAACCTGGGCAATCGCACGGTGAAGTACTACAACCTGGGCAAGTCCGTCGCCGTGACCTTTGACCACAACAAGGCGACAGCGATCCAGCCGACGCAGTTCTAAATTCTCAACCCGTGTTGCGTAGGCCGGCAGAGATGCCGTTGATTGTGGATGCGATGGCGCGGTTCATGGCGTCATTGTCTTCGCCCGCGCGCTTGCGGCGGATCAGTTCCACCTGGATCAGGCTGAGCGGATCGACATACGGATTGCGCAGGCGAATGGATCGCGCCAGCACCTGATTGGTCTGCAGCAGCTCCGTCTGCCCGGTCACGGCCAGCACCATGATGCGCGTGCGGTCGAACTCCGCTTTCAGCTTCCGGTAGACGCGATCGCGCAGCGCGGCGTCTTCCACCAGCGAGGCGTACAGCCGCGCGATATCAAAGTCAGACTTGGCCAGCGCCATCTCCACGTTGCGAATGATGTCGAGCATGAGCGGAAAATTCTGCGTCATGGCTCGCAGCTTTTCCAGCCCGCCGGGGCGCGCGGCAAACTGCTCCAGCGCATGGCCCACGCCAAACCACGCTGGCACCAAGTGGCGGCTCTGCATCCAGCCGAAGACCCACGGAATGGCGCGCAGATCAGCGAAGCTGCGTTTGCCGGTACGGCGCGCAGGGCGCGAACCAATGCGTGCGTGCTCCAGCTCCGCCATGGGCGTGCCCTGTTCGAAATACACAAAGACCTCAGGATCATCAATGATCTGCTCGCGGTAGAACGCGTAGGAGCTTTGCGACAGCTCCTCCATCGCCTCTTCCCACTCCGGCAGCAGCTCACCGGTCAGGTGCACAGGATTCTCCGTGCCCGCCAGCAGCTTCTGATCCGGACGCGCCATCGCATCCAGCGACGCCGCGATCATCAACTCCAGATTGCGCTCTGCCAGCACCACGTCAGCATACTTCCAGTTCAGCACCTCGCCCTGCTCCGTGATGCGGATCTCTCCGTTGAAGGAATCCAGCGGCTGCGCGAAGATGGCGCGATGCGTGGGCCCGCCGCCGCGCCCCACCGTGCCGCCGCGTCCGTGAAAGAGACGAAGATTCACATTGCACTCGCGCGCCACCGTATGCAGAGCGCGATGCGCCTTGTAAATCTCCCACGTGCTGGCGATCATGCCGCCGTCTTTGTTGGAATCAGAGTAGCCGAGCATCACTTCCTGGCGGCGTCCCCACGATGCCAGCAGCGGCTCATAGGCTTTTGCCGTCCACAGCGCACGGCAGATCTCCGGCGCATTGCGCAGGTCTTCAATAGATTCAAACAACGGCGCCGGCATCAGACCGGGATCGTCGCCCTCAGCTTCCACCTTCACCCCGCCGAGCCGCGCCAGCCAGACCACGGCCAGCATATCGTCTACGCAGCAGGCGCCGCTGATCACGTAGTTGCGGATCGCCTCAGGCGAATAGATCTTCTTCAGCTCCACGATGGCGCGGAAGGTATCCATGCACTCCTGCGTCTGCGGCGAGAGCGCAGCCGGCAGCTTCAGCTCGCCGCCTTCCGGTGCCTGCCATGCGGAGATTTCTTTCACCGCAGCAGCATGAACCCGCGCGTGCTGGCGAATATCCAGCGTCTGCAGATGCAGACCGCAGGTGCGCGCCTCAATCAGCACCGGATCAATCAGCAGCCGCGCCAGCCGCACACCCTTGTTTTCCGCCAGACTGTTGCGCAGCAGGTGCAGGTCTTCAATGAACTCCGCGGCGCGCGTGTACGGCGGCAAAGCGCCGTGCGCCAGAATCTCCACGCTGCTGTGCGGCGTGCCGCCCAGCCGCATGATGATGCATGAGACCATCAGCCGCGACGTCTCATTCAGAAAACGCTCTTCAAACGCAGTATCTCCCGCGCGGCGGAGCAGCACCATGTAGGTCTCCACCTTGGCCTGCAGCGGCGCGCTCACATTGGCCTGCTGCCGCGAACTGCCGAGCTGCTCAAAGATATTCTGCAGGCGTTCACGGTAGTGCTTCAGCAGATGCTGGCGCGAGACCTCCAGCGCGTCGCGCGTCACGTCCGGCGTGACAAACGGATTGCCGTCGCGGTCTCCGCCGATCCACGAGCCGAAGCGCACCAGCGTGGACATGGAGGAAACATCGCTGACCACGCCATACTCATGCGCGAAGGCGGACTCCACCTCGGCATAGAGCCCGGGCAGCGTATCAAAGAGCGAGGCGTCGTAGTAATCCAGCCCCATGCGCACTTCGTCCAGCACCTTGGGGCGCAGGCGGCGCACATCGTCCGTCTGCCAGAGCATGGTGATCTCCGCCACCAGTTGCTGCTCCAGCGCGGCGAGTTGCTCCGCGGGCACGGGGATGCGGTCCAGCTCTTCCAGAATCTCCGCGATGCGGCGGCGCTTGAACATCACGGTGCGCCGCGCAACCTCAGTGGGATGCGCCGTGAACACCGGCATCACGCAAACTTTTTCCAGCAGCGTCAGCGCTTCTTCTGCCGTGTATCCAGCAGCTCGCATACTGCGCAGCGTGCCGCGCAATGAACCGCGCTGCGGCGGCGCATTCTCATCCAGTTGGAAACTCAGGCGGCGGCGCTTGCGGTGATTGGTCTCCGCCAGGTTGATCAGCTCAAAATAAAATGCGAAAGCGCGCACCAGCGGATAAGCCTGCGCCAGGTCAAGCGATTTCACCCGCTCCAGCGCCTGCTCCAACCCGGCCGTGGAAGCGGCGTCTCCGGCCTGCAACTCAGCTTCGCGGCGGGCGATCACAATGCGCCGCAGCTCTTCCACAATGCCGTAGAGCGCGTCGCCGGCCTGCTCGCGCAGCACTTCGCCCAGCAGCACGCCGAGCGAACGCACATCGCGCCGCAGGGGCGCATCTTTCATCGCATCGCTGCGAGCTTCCAGTTCGGCAAGGCGCTCAGGCCAGCCGGCAGGCTTCCAAAGTGAGTTCACTTACATCTCCTGGCGAGGAATACAGGATGTGTTGCCGGTCTCTTTATTATGGCAGCTTGCGGCCCCTGCACCTAACCGGCAGGCTCAGGAAACAGCTTCGTCCAGCGCCGTCGCCAGCTCTTCCCACTCCTGCAGCAGCACCGCGTGGCGCACGCGCAGGTCTTCCAGCAGCGCAGTCTGCCGCTGCGTCTCAGCCACTGAGACAAAGTTGCCCAGCGCAGTCTCCGTCTCTGCAATGGCGGTCTCCACACGCGGTATCTCCTCTTCCACAAACGCATTGCGCTCACGCATCTGTTTCAGCTTGATGGGATTCATCCGCTTCGCGCTCTTCTCCGCATCCGCCGGGCTTGCGGCAGTTGCGCTGGGGGGCACAGCGGCGGCTTTCTCCTGCGCGTCCGCCATGCCCTGCTTGCGCCAGAGATACTCTTCGTAGTTTCCGGGATACACGTGGACGTGGCCGCCCTCGACCTCAAACACCTTGGTCGCCAGGCCATCAATGAAGTAGCGGTCGTGCGAGACGAAGACCACGGTGCCGGTGAAGTTGGCAATCGCCTCCAGCAGCACATCCTTGGCCCGCAGGTCCAGATGGTTGGTGGGCTCGTCCAGCAGAAGGAAGTTCGCCGGACTCACCAGCAGCCGCGCCAGCGCATAGCGGTTGCGCTCGCCGCCGGAGAGCACGCCCAGCCGCTTGAACGCATCGTCTCCGCTGAAGAGGAAGCAGCCCAGCAGGCCGCGCAGCTCAACCTGCGGAATCTTCGGCGCCGATGCGGTGATGTCATCCAGCATCTTCGCATCGCCGTCCAGCACCTTGTACTGGTCCTGCGCAAAATAATCTGCCGCCACGTTGTGGCCCAGCTTCACGCTGCCGGCCGTGGGCTCATCCAGCCCGGCCAGCAGGCGGATCAGCGTGGATTTACCCGCGCCATTCGCGCCCACCAGCGCAATGCGGTCGCCGCGCTCAATGGTGAAGTTCACATCGCGCAGCACATTTTTCTCGCCATAGCTCTTCGCCAGATTCTCCACCGCGATCACCGTGCGGCCTGAAGCAGGCGGCTGTGGGAAGCTGAAGTGGATGGTCGATTCCTCTTCCGGAATCTCGATGCGCTCAATCTTTTCCAGCTCCTTGATGCGGCTCTGCACCTGCTTCGCCTTGGTCGCCTGCGCGCGAAAGCGGTTGATGAACGCCTCAAGGTGTTCGATCTTCAGGCGCTGATTCTTGTATGCCGCTTCCAGTTGCGCGCGCCGCTCCGTCTTCTGCTGCAGATATTTCTCGTAGCCGCCGCTGTAGAAATGGACGCGCTTATTCCATATCTCCACCGTCTTATTCACCGTCACGTCCAGAAAATAGCGGTCATGCGAGATCAGGATGAAGGCCTGCGGATAGTTGCGCAGATAATCTTCCAGCCAGTTGCGCGTCTCCAGGTCAAGATGGTTCGTGGGCTCGTCCAGCAGCAGCAGGCTCGGCTTCTGCAGCAGCAGCTTGGCCAGTGCGATGCGCATCTGCCAGCCGCCGGAGAACTCCTCCGTGCGCCGCGGCCAGTCCTCCTTGGTGAACCCCAGCCCGCCCAGCACCGCGCCCACCTGCGCATCCAGCGCATAACCATCGTGCGCGCGCAGCAGCTCATCAATCTGCGAAAAACGCCGCGCCGCCACGGCATACTCTTCGCCGCCCGACGGCAGCTCGCCCAGCTGCGCTGAGAGCGTCTGCATCTCGCGCTCCATCTCGTGCGTGGCGTGAAAAACGCTCAGGCACTCCTCAAAGATGGTGCGGCCGCTCAGCGCCAGACCGTCCTGCGGCAGATAGCCGAGCGTCATGCCCTTGGTGCTGTGCAGCTCACCGTAATCCAGATGCTCCAGCCCGGCCAGCACCTTCAGCAGCGTCGATTTGCCCGTGCCGTTGCCGCCCACTAGCCCGGTGCGCTCTTCCGGCGTGATCAGCCAGTTTGCGTCTTCAAACAATGTCTTGGCGCCAAAGCGCTTTCCCGCGCCGGTGAGTTGCAGCATGATTCTATTTTCTCACTCCCACACGGCTGCCGCGTAAACTGCTGGCGGCTCTCTCTGTACATCAACCCCAAAATAGAGGTGTCATTCTGGGCGAGTCGAAGAATCCAGAGAATGCTTACCGTTGCCATGCAGCCTGAAAGTTCCTAACCCAAAAGCTCTGAAGTGTTGTGCCGCAAATATCACCGTCTGGATTCTTCGACTCGCTCCGCTCGCTCAGAATGACTCGGTTGAGATTTGGCACCGTGGGGAGAACGGGGGCTCGCGCTTCGCACGAATGTCCCACTCATTGCAAAAGCGCGATGGGTGGGGCACCCGGCGTACAGTCTGATTCCGGTCGCAGCCGTCCCGGCTTAGTTGCTGGTCGTGAAGTTCACCGTAATCGTCGTATCTACCTCGGTCGGCTCGCCGTTCAGCAGAAACGGCCGGTAGCGCCACGTCCGCACGCCATCCAGCGCGGCCTGCCGCAGCATCGGCGGCCCACTCTCCACGGTGAGGTTCTCAATGCCGCCACTCTTCGAGATCACTGCGCGCAGCACCACGTTGCCATGCACTCCAGCTGCGCGTGCGATGACCGGATAAACCGGCGGCGTTTTTACGATCAGGTTTCCGGCGGCCACTCCTGTGGATACACGCACCGGCGTGGCAGTTCTGGGCTTGACCGGCGGGGGAGGCGCAACGATGATCGCCGGCCTGCCCAACAGGCTGAGCAAGTCGGACTGAGCCCTGTCATTGCCGGGACCGCCCGGTCCCATCGGCATCACTCCCACCGGATAGCTCGGCGGCGCTGCGGCATCCGGCAGGTGGTTCGGGATCCTCGGCGGTGTAGTGAATTCGCTCCCCGTGCGAACCGCCGGTGTCTGCCGCGCAACGGCCGTAGCCGCTGCCGGAGCAGGCGGTGGCGGTGGCGCCGGAATCACCAGTGCTTCCATCAGCGCAGGGTGCGGCAGCGCTTCAGGGTAGAGCAGCGGGAACAGTGTGAGGGTGGCGACCAATCCTGCGTTCAGGCCGAACGTCAGGAGCGTCCAGTACTTCGACTGGGTCTTCAAACTACCGTTGGATTCGAGCAATGCGTCAAACATACGCGCCTCCTGCTTACCGGGTGCGCGAGCACTACAGCCATAGACACCGCAGGTTCCCCGTTTGTTCAGTTTTTTTCACCCACAGCTGCAATGGCCGGAAGGCGCGGCGGGAAGTAGAATTTTCACCATGAGTTTTAACCGGGTTCCACGCTTCCTCGCCGTTCTTTTTCTTTGTGCACTCGGCACCCTGGCCTGCGCCACCGCAGGCGCGCAGACGCTGGCACGACCGGGCTGGTCCGGCTCCGGCATGATCGCCGAACCCTGGTGGAAACATGCTGTGATCTACGAGATCTACCCACGCAGCTTTCAGGACACCAACGGCGACGGCATCGGCGACCTGAAGGGCATCACCCAGCATCTGGATTATCTGCAGTCTCTCGGCATTGACGCCATCTGGCTCACGCCCATCTATCCCTCGCCGCAGGTCGACTTCGGCTACGACATCTCCGACTACACCGCCATCGATCCCCGGTTCGGCACTATGGCCGATTTTGACGAGCTGGTGCGCGAAGCCGGCCGTCGCAACATCCGCATCATTATGGATATGGTGATGAACCATACCTCAGACCAGCATCCGTGGTTCAGGGAATCCCGCTCCAGCACCACCAATCCGAAGCGCGATTGGTACATCTGGCGCAACGGTAAGGATTGCCCGGCTGACAAGACCCAGCCCTGCGCGCAGCCTCCCAATAACTGGCTGAGCATGTTCGGGCATTCCGCGTGGCAGTTTGATGCCGCCACCGGTCAGTACTACTACCATCAGTTCTACCCGCAGCAGCCCGATCTGAACTGGCGCAACCCCGCGGTAGAGAATGCGATGTTTGACGCGGTGCGCTTCTGGCTCAATCGCGGAGTCGCCGGCTTCCGCCTGGATGCCGTGCTCCAGCTCTACGAAGATCCCACCCTGGCGGATGCAAAGGAACTGCCCGGCAAGAATGCCTTCGGGGACCCCCATCAGGACAATTCGCTTTACACCGACCTGCCGGAGATCCACACCATGCTGCACGATCTGCGCAAGGTGACAGACAGTGCCGTAGGCCAGCGCGTGCTTATTGGAGAGACCTACGCCAGCACGCCTGAGGATCTGGCCAGGATGTACGGCGCGCACCATGATGAGCTGCAGCTGCCGATGGATACGCAACTCGCCTTCATCAACAAGCTCGATGCCGCATCGTTCCGCGCACATATCACTGACGCTGAGACCAGGCTCAATGGCAACCAGCCGCTCTTCCTCTTTGATAACCACGACAACGTGCGCAGCTGGGACCGCTACAGCGCCGGCGTAAGCAATCCGCAGGACAAGGAAGCCATCGCGCGCATCATAGCCACCGTTCTGCTCACCACACGCTCTGCCGCCCAGATGTACTATGGCCAGGAACTCGGCATGGCCACCACGCCGCCCGCGCGCAAAGAGGATGTGAAAGACCCCATCGGCATCCTTGGCTGGCCGTTGAACAAGGGCCGCGACGGCGAGCGTACGCCGATGCAGTGGACCGCGGCCCGCAACGCCGGATTCACCACCGGCGTACCCTGGCTGCCGGTACCGCCAGGCGCGGCCACCACCAACGTTGCCGCCGAAGATACGAATCCTGATTCACTGCTGAACTGGTACCGCAAGCTCATCGCCCTGCGCCGCAGCAATCAGGCCATCGCGGGCGGCAGCAATATCATGCTGAACCACGACGCGCAGAACGCGCTCGTCTGGCTGCGCAAACCCGCCGCCCCTTCGCCGGAGCATCCTGCCGTGGTGATCGCCTGCAACTTCAGCGGCCAGCCGATCACCCTGGCGCTCAAGGCGGAGACCAAGAGCAATGGCATCCGCGGCAGCTATCTGCGCACCATTGCCCGTACTGACCACGGCATGGGCCCTATGGATCTGGATGCGGTGCACCTGCCGCCGTACGGTGTTTACATCGGCGAGGTACATTACTAGCCTGAGCGGCGCACGCCGCCGAGAACCATCGCTGAGTCATTCTGAGCGCAGCGCAGCGAAGTCGAAGAATCCAGACACCCTCCATGCGCCCCTGCCGCCAAAGAGCTTCCGCTGCACCGCCGCCGAGAGCCTGCGCCTGAGTCATTCTGAGCGCACGCTCTACATCACGCGCGTGTGCTTGTATCCCTCGGCGGTCAGCGCGGCCAGCAGAATCTCCACCTGCTCGCGACCGCGTGTCTCCATCGTTATATCGATCACGGTATCGCCCAGGTTCACGCCGTAGTAGGCGCGGTTGTGCAGCGTATCCACAATGTTGGCGCGGTGATCGGCGATCAGGCGGGAGAGATCGGCCAGCGCGCCGGGCTTGTCCAGCAGATGAATGCGCAGCCGCACCATGCGCCAGTCCTGCACCAGACCGCGCTCGATGATGCGCGACAGCAGCGTGACGTCGATATTGCCGCCGCAGACCAGAACGCCGGTATGCGCGCCCTGCAACGACGTCTTCTTCTGCAGCAGCGAGGCCAGCGCCGCCGCGCCCGCACCTTCTGCCAGAGTTTTTTCGCGTTCCAGCAGCACCAGAATGGCGCTCGCAATCTCGTCCTCGTCGACGGTCACGATCTCATCTACATACTTCTCGACCAGCGGCAGCGTAATATCGCCCGCGCGGCGCACTGCAATACCGTCGGCAATGGTCGTCGCTGCATCAATCGTGACCGGATGATGCGCCGCCGCCGCTGCGATCATCGATGGCAACCGTGATGTCTGCACGCCGACAACGCGTATCTTCGGATTCAGCTCCTTGATGGCGCAGCCAACACCGGCGATCAGGCCGCCGCCGCCGATGGGCACCACCACGGCCTCAAGCTGCGGCACCTGCTCCATCATCTCCAGCCCAATCGTTCCCTGCCCGGCAATCACCATGAGATCGTCAAACGGATGAATGAACGTCAGTCCCTCTGCCGCGCAGATGCGCGCTGCCTCTTCCGCAGCGGCGTCATAGTTCGCGCCATGCAGAATTACCTCTGCGCCAAAATCCTTCGTCGCTGACACCTTCACCAGCGGCGTCGTCAGCGGCATGACGATCACGGAGCGGATGCCGTGTACCGTGGCATGGTGGGCCACGCCCTGCGCATGATTGCCTGCGCTGGCTGCCACTACGCCGCGCTTCTTCTGCTCCGGCGTGAGCTGCAGAATCTTGTTCAGCGCACCGCGCTCCTTGAACGCGCCGGTCATCTGCAGGTTGTCCAGCTTCAGATAGACCTGCTGCCCCGTCAGCTTAGAGAGCATCTGCGAATGCGGGCAGGGTGAAAGATAGATGGATTCGCGGATGCGTTCGCGCGCCCGCTGCACATCCTGCAAGGTCAGTGTTTTTTCATTCGCCATATCTATCCATTGCTCCCATCTTCTTTCTTGCATGCCGGTACGTCGTTCTTTGCAATGACAGCATCCGCGCTGAAGCGAAAGCGATTTGCGCGCGCAAACTCCTCACGCAGCTCCGGTGTCTTCAGGTTTTCGCGCAGGTGCGCCAGCCGCTGCTCCAGCGCAAGCAGCGTCTCGGCCAGCGGAGCCGTATTGCTCATGGCCACATCGCGCCACATGCTGTAAGGGCTCGCGCCCAGCCGCGTCATCTCGCGCAGCGCGCGGCCGCCCACTGCCAGCAGGTCGTCGCGCATCTCGTTCACCTTGCCGAATTCATCTTCCAGCAGCGCGGAAAGCGCGGTAGACACCATCTGCGGCAGGTGGCTGACCCACGCGCACAGCGTGTCGTGCCGTTGCGCATCCAGATCTTTCGTTCTGCAACCGAACTGCGCGACCGCACTGCGCCATTCATCTTCCATCGGTGTCTGCGGCCTGTCCAGCGGCGTGAACAGCCACATCGCATTCTGAAAGAGTGCCGCTTCACCCAGCGCCGCGCCGCCGGACTCCTTGCCCGCCATGGGATGCCCGGGCAGGAACGCCGCGCCGTCTGCGCCGAAATGTTTCGCGGCCGCCTGTGCGATCTCCAGCTTGGTGCTGCCCGTATCGGTCACCAGTTGCCCGGCTTTCATGATCGGCCCCAGCTTCTGCATCCAGTCCAGAATTGCAAATACCGGCACCGCCAGCACCACTACATCCGCGCTCGCTGCGAATGCAAGCGCTTCCGCTTCATCGCGCAGTGCGTGCCCCACCGCGCCCATCTGCAGCGCGGTTCGCATCTCCATCGCGCTGGCATCATATCCGGCAATGGTTCCGGCAAATCCACCGTTACGCAGCGCGAGGCCCACCGATGTTCCGATGAGCCCCGTGCCGATAATGGTGATGCGTTCGATCAACGCTTCCTCGTTTCGATAAAAACCCTAGGCCACCGTGCGGTCCACAGCCTGTGCAACCAGCCGCAGTTTGCCCATCAGCTTTTCCAGTTGATCCGGGAAGAGCGACTGCGCGCCGTCAGACATCGCTTTATCCGGATTGGGATGCATCTCCATCAACAGTCCATCAGCGCCAGCGGCAACTGATGCCAGCGCCAGCGGCGAAACCATGTCGCGGCGGCCCACGCCGTGCGACGGATCGGCCAGCACCGGCAGATGCGTCAGCTTCTTCAGCACCGGGATGGCCGAGATGTCCATGGTGTTGCGCGTGTAGGTCTCAAAGGTGCGGATGCCGCGCTCGCACAACATCAGGTCGTAGTTGCCGCCCGCCAGAATGTACTCCGCCGAGAGCAGGACCTCTTCCAGGGTGGCCGCGATGCCGCGCTTCATCAGCACCGGCATGCGCACGTGGCCAAGCTCGCGCAGCAGGTTGAAATTCTGCATGTTGCGCGCGCCCACCTGGAAGCAATCGATGTAGGGCAGCATCAGTTCGATCTGCGATATCTCCATCACTTCCGTAATCACCAGCAGCCCGGTCCGGTCTGCCACTTCACGCAGCAGCTTCAGCCCTTCCAGCCCCATTCCCTGAAACGAGTAGGGCGAGCTGCGCGGTTTGAATGCGCCACCGCGCAGAAACTGTGCGCCCGCTGCGGCAACCTGCTGCGCCGACGTCAGTATCTGCTCGCGCGATTCCACGGAGCACGGCCCCGCCATCACCACCACGTTATTGCCGCCCACCACCACGCCGTTCTTGAAGGTAACGGTCGTGCCCTCGGGGCGGAAGTTGCGGCCCGCCAGCTTGTACGGCGATGAAATGCGATGCGCTTCATGCACGCCGGAGAGTACCTGGAACTCGGCCACATCAAAGTGCGACGGCGTGCCTACGCCGGCAAGAATCGTCTGCTCGGTTCCGGTTGTGCGGTGAACATTGAATCCCAGCTCCACCATGCGTTCAATCACGCCCTGGATATCTTCTTCGCTTGCTCCACTCTGCATTGCAACGATCATTGTGCTTTCCTGTTCTGACTGCGCCGCTCTGGGCGAAATATTTATCGGTGTTCTGAATTATGGTTTGCTTCGCTGCAGGGAGCGCATCACGTCAATGATGCGTTCGTAGATGTCCTGCAGCTGAGCATTCGGCAAGGGACCCGGGTTGACGGCGAGCACATGGTCAAAGACCGCCCTCTCGCGCCCGGGTTCGTAAATCGCCATCGCCGCCTGCTGTTTGAGCTTGCCGATCTCCAGCGCCGCCTTGGTGCGCTCGTTGAGCAGAAGCACCAGCTGCTCATCCACTGCATCAATCTTTTTTCGCCAGTCTGCAATATCCATCGTTCAGCCTCGTGTGCCCGCAGACCATGGCCGGCTCGCGGCCCTGCTGTCATCTGCACTGTATGCGTATAGTCCATGATACCGTCTTCAGCCCCCTGCCTACGCCAGCAAACCTGCGATGAACTGCCCTACCGCTTTAGCCGCATCTTTCGGCTCTGAACGCTCAATCAGCGACACAATGGCGCTGCCCACCACCGCCGCATCCGCAAACTGTCCCACCGCGCGCACATGCTCCGCGTTGGAGATGCCGAAGCCCACGGCAACCGGCAGCGTGGTGAACTGACGCAGCCGCTGCACCAGCGCTGACGCATCGCCCGCCACCTTATCCTGCGTGCCCGTAATGCCCGTGCGCGAGATGGCATACACAAAACCCTGTGAGGCTGCCGCAATCTTCTTCAGCCGGACATCAGGACTGGTCGGCGCAGCCAGAAAGATCGGCGCCAGGCCGCTGGCATGCATGTGCTCCAGATATTCATCCGCCTCTTCCACGATCATGTCCGTCGCCAGCACGCCATCCGCGCCCGCGTCAGCCGCCTGCTCGCAGAAATTCTTCAGCCCCAGCCGCAGCAGAGGATTCAGATAGGAGAAGATCACCAGCCCAGCCGACGGCCGCGCCTTATGCAGATCCTTCGCGATACCCAGCACGTCCACCAGCCGCACCCCACGCGCCACGGCACGTTCGCTGGCGCGCTGGATCACCGGGCCATCGGCCAGCGGATCGCTGAACGGCACGCCCAGCTCAATCACATCCGCGCCCGCATCAATCGCGGCCAGCGCAATATCGCGCGTCTCCGCCACTCCCGGATCGCCCGCCGTCAGATACGCCACCAAACCCGGCTTCTTGCTGAAATGAATTGCCATCGTTCGCCTATCGTCCTTCCTCTGACTTGCTGACCTGCTGACTCGCTGACTCGCTGCTTTGCTTCGCACCCTGCAGATTCAGTTCGCACGCCAGAATGCCAATATCCTTGTCGCCGCGCCCTGAGAGATTCACCATCAGCACATCCGTCTTCGCCAGCTTCGGCGCCAGCTTCATCGCCTCCGCCACCGCGTGCGCGCTCTCCAGCGCCGGCAGAATGCCCTCCGTGCGTGAGAGTGTCACCGTGGCCTGCAACGCCTCTGCATCCGTGGCCGAAGTGTACGTGGCGCGGCCAGAATCGTGCAGCGCCGCATGTTCCGGCCCGACCGATGCATAATCCAACCCAGCGCTCACCGAATGCGTCAGCGACACCTGCCCCGCGTCATCCTGCAACACGTAGCTGTACGTTCCCTGCAGCACGCCGGGATGCCCGCCGCCCGTGGTCAGGAAGCGCGCAGCATGTTCGCCCAGCCCGGTGCCGCGCCCGCCTGCTTCCACGCCGATCAACTGCACACTCGCATCGGGGATGAACTCATAAAACGCGCCAATCGCATTCGAGCCACCGCCGACGCAGGCGATGATGGCGTTGGGCAGCTTGCCTTCCGCCTCCAGGATCTGCCCGCGCGCTTCTTTGCTGATCACGCGATGGAAGTCGCGCACCATGGTCGGGTAGGGATGCGCACCCAGCACGCTGCCCAGCAGATAGTGCGTTGTCCGCACATTCGTCACCCAGTCGCGCATCGCTTCGTTGATGGCGTCCTTCAGCGTACAGCTTCCTGAGTTCACGCCGCGCACCTCGGCGCCCAGCAGGCGCATGCGGTAGACGTTCAGCTCCTGCCGCCGCATATCCTCTTCGCCCATGTAGATCACGCACTCCATGCCGAAGAGAGCGCACACAGTGGCCGTGGCCACGCCGTGCTGCCCCGCGCCCGTCTCGGCGATGATGCGGTGCTTGCCCATGCGCCGCGCCAGCAACCCCTGCCCCAGCGCATTGTTAATCTTGTGCGCCCCGGTGTGCAGCAGGTCTTCGCGCTTCAGGTAGATCTTCGCTCCGCCCAGTTGTTCGCTCAGCCGCTTCGCAAAATACAGCGGCGTGGGGCGGCCCACGTAGTGGTGCAGCAAGCCGTCCAGCTCGGCATGGAACGCGGGGTCAGCCTGCGCCTCGGCATAGGCCTGCTCCAGCTCCTCCAGCGCCGCCATCAGCGTCTCGGGCACGTAGCGGCCGCCGTAGGCGCCAAAACGCCCCGGCACATCCACCTTCGGATTCATCACTGTCGTCGCCATCCGTCACCTCACAAACATTTCGCCGTCATCCTGCTCGTTTCGCCGTCGTCATCCTGAGCGCAGCGAAGGATCTCAGTAGTTGCTTTTATCGCTGCATCACATCCAACTCAGAAAGCTCTTGCCCTTGCTTGCTCTTGCCCTTGCTTGTCCTTGTCCTTGCCGTTGCCCTTACCCTTACCCCTACCCTTGCTTGTCATTCTGAGCGCAGCGAAGAATCTGCTTCTACTTTTCGCCCTGCTCTTGCGCTTGCTTTGCTTCTGCTCTTGCTTTGTTCATGCGCTTACTTCTTGCTCTTGCTTCTGAGGTAGGTGCGGGCTTTAGCCCACACAATCAACCTCGCCACGGAACCGGGCTTTAGCCCCTGAGGTACATCCTGCTCTTCATTTCAATAAATCCCCAGGCAACAAAAAACCGCGACTCTTATAGTCGCGGCTCGCTGGGTCATTCCGAAATCGTCCTGTTGCTTATCTTGCAGACTTTACCGGGAACACTCCGCCTGAGCCGCTACTGAACGCCAGTAGCGGATAATAAAGCCGAAGTGGATGCGGTTCGTCATCCCCTTCAGAATACAGAGGAGGACTGGATTCTGCAAATTATTAGCAGGGACTGCCAAAATCTAACATTTAATTCGAGTTCTTGGCTCCACAACGCGACAATTCCTCAGCACGATGAACCTCAACTCAATATTTTCACCTTGAGCTTGGAAAATGATTCGTCTTGCATCAGGTATGTCGAGGATGACTTCCGCCGCCAGCTTGTCGGCTATCAGGAGACCCGAAATCAATGCTTGATCGATATCATTTGGCGTTGGATTTGTAAGAATTATCTCTAGTTCTAGATCATGCTCGTTGACCCTTGTAACTGCTCTAAAAACCAATAATTGTTCATCGTGCCGATTTTGAGTTCGGGAAAATAAATCTACAAGTTTCTTCTTGACCTGAATCCAACCATCAGCTCCAATTTGGCCAAAGAAACCCACTGCTATTGCACCTAATACAAACTTCCCTGCAATGGTGAGTACACTTATTGGATCGACAGATTTCTTTAGTTCATAAATTGCTTTACTTCCAAAAACTTCCGCAATTCCATTAATTTCCTTTTGGTCTTCGTCAAACCTATATGTTCGGTCATATGAGATAGTCAACTGCTCTGAATCATGGTCCTTAATTTTGAGTTCACGTTTATCTTCTTGAAAGAACTCTGCATCATCCCTCTCCTCGAATATCTCCAATATCCCGACAACTTCATACTCACCATCAGTTCGCTGACGCACAAACCCCGATGCAACTCTACCCTGCGGAGGGATACGGGGATCATGTTCAACACCAACTGGTATATATGCGAGAGAAAAATGTTTTGCTAGGGCTTCGAGTCCCTTACGATCCATCCGTTCACCGTGCAAGTCAACGTGAGTTGTGGCAATAACTACTTCGTAGCGTCCCATTTCAACTCCACTCCTTTTACAGGCCTTATTCTCGCGCCGCCTTCACAAAGCTCTTCACCTTCCGCGCATCCTTCATCCCCGGAGTAAACTCCACGCCGCTGGCCACATCCACACCCCACGGCTTGAGCGCCTTGATCGCCTCGCCGACATTCTCCGGCGTCAGCCCGCCCGCCACGATCACCTTCACGCCGCCTGCTTCCGCATCCAGCACGGCGCGCGCGCGCGTCCAGTCAAAGCTCCGCCCTGTCCCGCCGCTGGCCGCCGCGGTCTGCGCATCCAGCAGCACTGCATCCACCGCGCCCTGTTTCACCACGTCATGCAGTTGTTCGCGGAAAGCCTTCTCCGCCGCGTCTGCATCACCATCCACAGGCCAGTGCAGGGTCTGCACGATGAAGAACTCCGGCCCCAGTTCCGCGCGCAGCCGCATAACCACCGCCGGGTCGAAGGCGAAGTGAAGCTGCACCCCCGTCAATCCGGCCACATGCACGTCGTGCAGAATCTCATCCACGGTGCGCGCATGAAACACGCCGATCTTCTTGACCGATGCGGGCAGTTCCGGCGTGATGACAGCCACCTGCGCAGCGGTCATCTGCCGCGAGCTTTTGGCGAAGACGAACCCTACCGCATCCGCGCCCGCTTCCGCCGCCAGCAGCGCATCAGAGAGATTCGTATTCGCGCAGATCTTTACAAACATGCTCATGCCTTCACCGTCTCTGCCGCCAGTAGCAGTTTCAGCGCATCGCCCGGAACCGGCTGCCGCATCAGGCTCTCGCCCACCAGGAACGCATCGTACCCCGCGGCGCGGAGGCGCTGCAGGTCGGCGGAGGTGTGGATGCCGCTCTCGGCCACGCGCACAGCCCCCGGCGGCAGCATGGCCAGCAGCTCCAGGCTCACATCCAGGCTTACATCAAATGTGTTCAGGTTGCGCGCGTTCACGCCATACGCGTCGCAGCCCAGGTCCGCCACGCGCTGCAGCTCTTCGCGGTTATGCACTTCGCAGAGCGTGTCCAGCTCCATCGCGCGCGCCGCATTGCGCAGCGCCACCAGTTCGCCGTCAGTCAGCGAAGCCGCAATCAGCAGAATCGCATCCGCGCCGGAGGCACGCGCTTCCAGCATCTGAAATTCGTCCACCATAAAGTCTTTGCGCAGACACGGAATCTGCACGCTGGCCGACGCGCGCTCCAAATTCCGCAGGCTGCCGAGAAAAAACTTCTCCTCCGTCAGCACGCTCAGCGCAGCCGCGCCCGCAGCCTCCAGTTGCTGCGCCAGCACGGGCACATCCAGATCCTCGCGGATCATCCCCTTCGACGGCGACGCCTTCTTCAACTCCGCAATCACCGCCGGCCCGTTGGCCGCAGTCCGGCGCAGTGCCCGGGCGAATCCCCGCGGCGTATGCGCAGCCGCCCGCCGCTCCAGCAGCGCGAAATCTGCCGCAGCTTTGCGCGCCGCCACCACTTCACGCGTATACGCCACAATCTTGTCCAGATGCGAGGCCATAACCAAAGTATATGCCGCTGTATTTCCCTAATCTCTATTCCCTAATCCCTATTCCCTGTATTTTTAGCATGTGGCTCCTCTGCTTGACGTCCGCGACCTGACCATCTCCTTCCGCACCCAGGCCGAGCCGCGCCCCGTCGTCCATGGCATCAGTTTCAGCATCGCGCCCGGCGAAGTCCTTGGCCTGGTGGGCGAATCCGGTTCAGGAAAATCAGCTACTTCGCTCGCCATCATGCGGCTGCTGGCCGCCAACGCGCTCACCACCGGCGAGATCCGCTTTGCCGGTCGCAACCTGCTTGCGCTCAGCGAAGCCCAGATGCGCACGCACCGTGGCCGCGAGATCGCCATGATCTTTCAGGAGCCGATGACCGCCCTCAACCCCGTGATGCGTGTAGGCGAGCAGATTGCAGAAGCCGTCCGCGCGCACCACCCCGGCCTCTCCCGCTGCGCCCTGCGCGAGCGCGTGCTGACAGTGATGCACGAGGTTGCACTGCCCGACGCGGAGCGCCGCATCCGCGACTACCCGCACCAGTTCTCCGGCGGGCAGCGCCAGCGCATTCTGATCGCCATGGCCATCGTCAACCAGCCGCAACTGCTCATCGCCGATGAACCCACCACCGCGCTGGACGTGACCGTGCAGGCGCAGATACTGGCCCTGCTGCGCAAGCTGCGCGAGCAGCACGGCCTGGCCATGCTCTTTATCTCGCACGATCTGGCCGTGGTCTCCGGCGTGGCCGACCGCGTGGCCGTGATGCATCGCGGCCACATCGTGGAGCAGGCCACCGCCGCCGCGCTCTTCAGCGCGCCGCAACACCCTTACACGCGCAGCCTGCTGGCCGCTGTCCCCACCATGCAGACCCCCTTGGACCGTCCGCTGGCCACCGTAAATTCCTGATAAACAAGGATTGGCGCGCGCGCGCGATTCCGCTAAGATTGTGGAACCCGGCGTGCTTGGTGCTGCGTCGACATTCGCTCTCCCAAAACCATGCGCGCTCTCATCCTCTCTGACATTCACGGTAATCTTGACGCGCTGGAAGCTGTGCTCGCAGCCGTCGACGGCAACTACGACCAGGTCTGGCATCTGGGCGATGTCGTCGGCTACGGCGCGCATCCCAATGAAGTGGTGGAGCGTATCCGCTCGCTGGGCACGCTGCATGTCCGCGGCAACCATGACCGCGTAAGCAGCGGCATAGACTCTGACGAAGATTTCAATCCGGTGGCCGCCCTGGCCGCGCGCTGGACCGGGCAGCAACTCACGCCGGAAAATCTGGAGTGGCTGCGCGCCATGCCGCAGGGCCCCGTCTTCCCAGACGATGAGCTGGCAGAGTGCGTGCACGGCTCGCCCCTGGATGAAGACCAGTACATCACCAGCATCCACGAGGCGTTTGAAGTCATGCGTTCGCAGCAGCGCATCGTCACATTTTTTGGCCACACCCATGTGCAGGGCGGATTCTCCACCAATGGCCGCACCTGGACCGAGATTAATCCGCACTACAAGAGCCGCACTGAGGCCGCGCACTGGCGGTTGGCGCTGCGCATGGATGGCTCCATGCGCTACCTCATCAACCCCGGCTCAGTCGGCCAGCCGCGCGACTTCGACTGGCGTGCCGCCTTCGCCCTCTATCAAAACGATGGAACAGTTGCTGAAGTCACCTATCATCGCGTGCCCTACGATCTGGATGCAGCACAGCAGAGCATCGTAGAAGCCGGTCTGCCCCACCGCCTTGCCACGCGCCTGGCAGACGGGCGATAGAACGCTCGTCCCAGCGGCTGAGGCATCTCTCCCCTACAAAGCAAAAAGCGCCCGAACTCCCACCGTGAGGTGAAAGCTTCGGGCGCTCTTTTATTTTTCAGCGAAGGCTATTCGTCGTCGAACTTGCCCGCATAGGTGCCGCGGACTTCTTCTGCAACCGGCTCCGGCTTCTCGGGCTCGGTGCCATCGCTCTTCACAATCACCTTCACGCGCGCGGTCACTTCGCGATGCAGTTTGACCGGCACCTCGAACTCGCCGATCTGCTTGAGCGGCTCAGAGAGCGAGATCTTGCGGCGATCCACCTTGAAGCCCTTCGCCTCCAGCGCGTGCGCCACGTCACTGGACGTGACCGAGCCGAAGATGTGATCGTTCTCGCCAACCTTGCGCTCGAACTCGAGTTCAACGGCCTGGATCTGCGCGACCAGAAGCTCGGCCTCGCCCTTCTCCTTGGCGGACTTGCGCACGGCAGACGCCTTCATCTGCTCGATCACAGCCTTGTTCGCCGCCGTCGCTTCCATCGCCAGCCGCTGCGGCAGCAGGTAGTTGCGGCCATAGCCGTCCGCTACCTTTACCACGTCGCCGCGATGGCCCAGCTTTTCAATGTCTTCCTTCAGAATGACTTCCATTGCAATTCTCCGATCCTGTTTGCGCGCAGGCGTGCCGGCGCGTCAAAAAAATATGTTGACGACTAGAAGCGTGCAGCGAACGGCAGCAGCGCGATGTTGCGAGCCTGCTTGATGGCAACGCTCAACTGGCGCTGGTGCGTGGTGCAGACGCCGGTCAGACGGCGCGGCACGATCTTGCCGCGCTCTGCCACAAAGCCCTGCAGCAAACGCACGTCTCGGTACGGGATCGCGTCAATCTTCTCCGTGCAGAACTTGCAGACCTTCTTGCGGCGGAAGAACTTGCGGCCGCCGGGGCCGCCTGCGCCAGGACCACCGGGACGCGGCGTGCGCGGGCCGGAAGATGGGCCGCCGGTGCTGCGCGGCGCTGCTTCGGGGGTTGCGGGTGTTGCTGTTGTTTCGTCAGCCATGATATTTCCCTCTCTCAGTTTCTCTTTGCCATCCACGCCCCAGAGCTGCATTGAGCTCTCTGAATACTGTGCGATTCGCTTACCCTGCGATGCGCAATAGAGGCGTGTGCTGCGGTTGTATTTCCTATGCAGCGCCGGTGCGGCGCGCTGCACAATTCACTAGACGGTTGCGGCGGCCGGTGCGGCGGCAGGCGTTGCTTCCTCTGCCGGTGCGGCTTCCACGGCTGCTGCCGGCGCCGCTGCTGCGGGCGCGGAAGGCGAGAACGTGGGCTGTGCGCTGCGCTTCACCTTGGAGTCGCGCAGAGCCTTCTTCTTGGCCAGGCGCTTCTGCTCCTCGTCCATGCGGACGGTGATGAACTTGATCACGGCTTCCGTCACGCGCAGGCGGCGCTCTACTTCAGCGATCAGCTTGCCGTCAGCGGCAATGGTGAGCAGCACGTAGATGCCGTCGTTGAACTTGCGCACGGTATAGGCCAGGCGGCGGCGGCCGAGTTTCTCCACCGTCTGCACTTCGCCGTTGCCGGCGGTCACATTGGCGGAAAAGCCCTCGATCAGCTTGTCCAGGTCTTCTTCAGTTGCGTCCGGACGGACGATGAACATTACTTCGTAAACGCGATTCATGTGTTTCTCTTTCTGCGAACTTTCGGTTCGCACCGTGAGCGCGTTTGCCCTGCGCCCACAGCGTGGAAGATATACCTTGTTTGCTACTCCGGCGAGCCTTTCGGCGCGCCATTGAATTCATTCATTGCGGCCAGGACACCTTTGCCCAGTACCGCCTCAACCGCCTGCGCCGCACGGTCGAGCACTTCATCCATCACCGCCAGCTCCTGCTTGCGCATCGGAGAGAGCAGATAATCCTTACCGCCGGCCCTGACCGGCTCACCCGCCGGCGTCTGCTTGCCCACGCCGATGCGAATGCGGATCCAGTCTTCCGTACCCAGCACGCCGGAGATGGACTTCACTCCGTTGTGCCCGCCTGAACTGCCACGCTCCCGAATGCGGATCGTGCCCATCGGAAGCGCCAGGTCGTCATACAGCACGATCAGGTCCTTTGACGCATCCAGTTCAAACTCGTTCAGCAGCGCTGCCACCGAATTGCCGCTCAGGTTCATGAAGGTCTCCGGCTTCGCCAGTAGAACCTCCTGCCCTGCCACGCGCGCGGTTGCAGTCAGCGCCTTGCAGCGGCGGTTAGCGAGTTGCACTCCGCTGCGCTCTGCGATGCGATCCACCGCCAGAAAGCCTGCGTTGTGCGGCGTGAACTGATATTCGATTCCGGGGTTTCCAAGACCGGCTATCAGTTTCACGTCCTCGTCCTTCCGCTTCGTACCTCAGGGACCGTGGCCCCGTTGAGAGTTGCGGCGCGGCGTGCAGGCCAGGCCTGCACACCACCCATTTACTTCTTGGCTGCGTCAGCAGCAGGCTCTTCGTCCTGCTTGCCCTTCTTCGCCACTTCCGGCTCGGCCGGCTCTGCGGCCGCTGCAGCAGCGTCCGGAGTCTCCACCACTTCTTCCTTCACCGCAGTCACGTGCGCCACCGTCGCATCCTCGTCGCCGAGGAACTTGATGGAGCCGGAGTGCGGCAGATCGGAAACATGGATGGAGCCGTACAGCTCCAGGCCGCTGATGTCCACATCCAGATGGCTCGGGATGTCGCCGGGGAGACACTCGATCTCCACCTCGCGCAGCACGTGCTCCAGAATGCCGCCCTGGGTGCGAACGCCAACGGCGCTGCCCACCAGTTGAATCGGCACGCGCACGCGCATCGCCTTGTCCATCGCGATCCGCTTCAGATCGATGTGCAGCAGCGAGCTCTTGATCGGCTCATACTGCCAGTCCACGATCATGACCTTGGTGGTGCCGTTGCCGGTAACATCCAGGTCAAAAATGGTATTGTGGCCGCTCTCCGAGTGCAGAATCTTGATGATCGCCTTCGGGTCCACGGTTACAGCGATCGCATCGGCGCCTGCGCCGTATACGACGGCAGGGATCTTGCCGGTCACGCGCACGCGGCGCGCTGCATTCTTGTTGAATCTGCCTTCGCGCGGAGTGGCGACGACGGTAACTACTTCCTTTGATGCCATTGGTCTTCTTCCTTTCGGGCACGGAGGAGAGTTTTCAGTTGTCAGTTCTCAGTTGTCCCATACATCCACAACCTGCACCCACAACCCTGGCTCTTCCCACTCCCTTTGCGGCTCTGCCGCGGTTGATTGCTGCCCGCTCTCCTGACAACTGAGAACTGACAACTGAAAACTGCTAGTTGAACAGCGTGCTGACGCTGGTCTCCATATGAATGCTCTCAATCGCGCGGCCCAGTAGACCGGCAATGGAAAGCACCTTGATCTTGCCTACCTTCTTTGCTTCCTCCTGCAGCGGAATGGTGTTGGTTACCACCAGTTCCACCAGAGGCGAAGCTGCAATCCGTTCAATCGCCGGGCCCGAGAGCACAGCGTGGCTGGCGCATGCGTACACATTCAACGCGCCCTCCGCCAGCAGGGCATCCACGGTCTTCACCATGGTGCCTGCCGTATCGATAATGTCGTCGAGGATGAGACATGTGCGGCCCTTTACATCGCCGATCACGTTCATCACCTCGCTCACGTTCATCTCCTCGCGCCGTTTGTCGACGATGGCAAGCGGAGCTTCCATCTTCTTAGCGAAGAAGCGCGCACGCTCCACGCCGCCGGCATCGGGTGAGACCACCGTCAGGTTGGGCAGCTTCATCTCCCGGAAGTGACCCACCAGCACCGGGCTGGCAAACAGATGGTCAACCGGGATATTGAAGAACCCCTGAATCTGCGCTGCGTGCAGATCCACCAGCAGGGCGCGGTTTGCACCGGCCGTGCTCAGCAGATCGGCAACCAGCTTTGCACTGATGGCCACGCGCGGACGGTCTTTTCTGTCCTGCCGCGCGTAACCGTAGTACGGCATCACCACGGTGATGCGCCCGGCGGATGCACGCTTGAGCGCATCGATCATGATGAGCAACTCAACCAGGTGCTGGTCCACCGGAAAACATGTGGGCTGAATCACGAAGACGTCCGCGCCGCGAACGTTTTCGAGCAGCTGAAAATAAACTTCTCCGTCAGCGAAACGCTGCAGGCGGGTCTCACCCACCGGCACGCCGACGAACTTGCAGACCTCCTCGCACAGCGCAACGTTCGAGGTACCGCAGAAAATCTTGAAGCGCTTCGGGTCCATCACGCGCCCCGAGCGCTTCTTCTCCGGGGCCGCCTGCTTCCCTGCCTTATCCGCGGCGGGCTTTGCGGTCTGCACCAGGGCAGAATCTTGAGCCGGCTGCGCTTCCGTTGTGGAAACAGCAGCCGGATCTGAAATAGGGGAAAGAACTGCAGTCGTGTCGTTGTTGTTCACGTGAAACCCTCCAAGCTGGTTGGCTTTGGTAGTTCCTGCTGCGGTCTCACCGGTGCGATGCTGCTGCTCCGGCACATTGTTCCTTCAAAACATCCATCCGCTTCGTTCGCGGCGTTTCTAATCTTCTTCCTGCACGTTCTGCAAAAATCCAAGATCCCTAAGTTGCTCACGCGTCCGTGGTCACATCCCACTCACAGCATCCTGCGTCGACGTAATGGCTGGGCGACCAGGATTCGAACCTGGACAAAGTGCGTCAAAGGCACTTGACCTACCGTTAGTCGATCGCCCAGTGTCCGTGCCCGCTCTTGCCGGTCACGAAGCCTATGCGAAGATGCTGCCCCAGTATGCGGCGCGAGGCAAGGTCTTTGTTACAAAAGCCTTCGCATCGGGCGCAATACCAAGAACGCGCTGTTGAGCCGCTTCTGCATCTTCTAACGAGCCATACAGCCCGAAAAGTGCCGAACCTGACCCGGAAAGCGCAGCATACAGGGCTGCACTGCCGGTGTCACTACCCACTAATTGACGCTTGATTTCACGCAGAGAGGGATACTGAGGAAAGACGACCCGTTCGAAGTCGTTTTCGATCCCGGTGCGGACAAGCGCGAGGAGGGTATCCCCGGCGAGGTCTCCGTGCGAATCGCTTCCATCGCCAGAGACACCGGATGTGCCAGACTCGACATACGCGGATGTCAGAGCTCGACTCAACATATCCAGTCTATCAGATGCGGCGTCCAGGGTCGATTCCGCGCCGGTAAATTGCGCATCCCAGTCGCGGAACGCCTGCGGCGTAGACACCCCGAGCGCCGGCGCAATCACCAGGCAGACCGTCTCCGGCAGATCCGGCAAAGGCGACACCTTTTCGCCCCGATTGACGCCTAAAACCGCTCCTCCGACCAGAAAAAGCGGCACATCTGAGCCCACTTTCGCCGCCAGCTCCATCCGCAAGTTTTCGCTAAGTGATTGATTCAATTCTCGTTCCAAACCAACGAGCGCAGCCGCCGCATTGGCTGACCCCGCCCCCATCCCCCCCTGCACCGGCAGCTCTTTCTGGATGTGAATCTCTACCGCCGCCGTAGTGCCCAGAAGCTCCAGCGCGCCCGCCACCATCTTCCACGCCGTATTGCGTTCATCCGTGGGCACGCCGGGATGGTTTGAGGTCAGAGAAATCTGGGTTTGCGCCGCGGGCCGCGCCGCCACCGTCACGATGTCATGCAGCGCCAGCGTTTGGTACGCGGTGGTCAGCCCGTGAAAGCCATCCGGCCGTGGCGGCCCAATGGCCAGCCCGAGATTGATCTTGCAATAGGAACGAACGCGCGTGGACATGGCATTGACGATTGTATCCGGCTCTGCCCGGAAGCAAAATGCCGGCGCATTCGCGAAACGGCGATGCTGCGCCCATTTCCCCGCGTGAACCGACAAATGCACTCCCCTGAGTGCGTTGCTGATTTATCCTGACCTGATGCGGCCCAGTATCTCCACTCACGTCTTTTTGCAGCACCGTTTGCACCCGGGCCATCTTGAAGCCATGCGCCAGAGCGGTGCGGAATCCATTGAGCTTTTCGCCGCGCGCCCGCACTTTGATTACACAGACCGCAGCGCCATCCGCGACATCGGCGCCTGGTTCCGCTCCAATCCCGTCGGCGTCACCCTGCACCAGCCGCTCCATGCGGACAATGAGTGGAGCCGCCAGTCCGGCCCGACCGTGAACCTGATTGACGTGGAGAAGTCGCGCCGCATTGACGCGATGGACGAAGTGAAGCGCGCGCTGGAAGTGGCAGAGCAGATTCCCGTCGCCTCCATGGTGATTCACCTGGGCAGCAAAAACTCGACCTGGAGCGCCCGCGAACTGGAGCATTCGCTCACCGCGATCGAGCATCTCAAAGCCTTTGCCGGCCCGCTCGGCGTAAAGCTGCACCTGGAGAATCTGCACAACGACGTGGCCACGCCAACCAATCTGCTGGAGATTCTGCGTGTCGGCCACTTTGATACCGTCGGCGTATGTCTGGATGTGGGTCATGCCAATCTGAGCTACGAGGGTGTCATCGCGGCGATTGAGATTCTCGGCAAGCGCATCCGCCAGCTCCACCTGCATGACAATCACGGCTCTTCCAGCGGCGTGGCCAAAGACGATCACCTCTGGCCGCTGGCCGTGCCCGAGCCTGGCAGCATTGACTGGCCCGGCATTGCCTGCAGGCTGAACGCGCTGCCCGCGGAGATTCCCGCCACCCTGGAGATCGCACACGAGCTGGGCGAGACCGAGCAGACCGTGACAGCCAAAGCTGCCGCCGCATTCGCTCTGCTGAATCAATCTGCACAACCAGCGGCGGCGGAACCGCTAAAGTAGGAACCATGAAGAAGCTGAAAGTTGCAGTCCTGTTTGGCGGCAAGAGCGGCGAGCACGAAGTCTCGCTGCTCTCGGCTGCGTCCGTGCTGAAGGCGATGGACCGCACGAAGTATGACGTCACCCTGATTGGCATCGGCAAAGACGGCCGCTGGCTGCTGGGGCCGCATGCCAAAGCACTGCTGGCCGGCGAGAAGCTGCCGCCGCGCAAGCTGCTGGGCACGGGCACCGCCCTTGCTCAGAATCCCGCTGCCGCGCTCAAGGTCGACGTGGTATTCCCTGTGCTGCACGGCACATTCGGCGAAGACGGCACCATCCAGGGACTCTTTGAGCTGGCGGATATCGCCTATGTCGGCTCCGGCGTGCTGGGCTCTTCCGCCGGCATGGACAAGGACGCGGCCAAACGCCTCTTCTCCGCCGCCGGTCTCCCCATTCCGAAGCACGTCACGCTGCTGCGCTCCGCATGGCGCGCGAATCCGAAGCGCTGCACCGCGCAGATTGAAAGCAAGCTGAAGTATCCGGTGTTTGTGAAGCCGGCGAATATGGGCTCGTCCGTCGGCATCAGCAAGGTGCATAATCGCGGCGAAGTAGAGGCCGCGATGAACCTGGCCGCCGACTTTGACCGCAAGATCGTGATCGAGCAGGGTGTTGGCGGCAAGACCGGACGCGCCCGCGAGCTGGAAGTAGCGGTGCTGGGTAACGATGCGCCTGAAGCCAGCGTCGTAGGCGAGATCGTACCGGGCAAAGAGTTCTACGACTACGAAGACAAGTACCTCAGCGCCGGTTCCGTCCCCATCATTCCCGCCAAGATCACAAAGGCGGAGAGCAGGCGCATCCGCGAGATGGCCGTGGCCGCGTTTCAGGCCTGTGAGTGCTCCGGGCTGGCCCGCGTCGATTTTCTTATGGAGCCGGGGAACACCAGGCGCGCCGGACGCGTCTATCTGAATGAGATTAATACGATGCCCGGCTTCACCGCGATCAGCATGTATCCCAAACTGTGGGCGGCAAGCGGCGTGCCGTATGCCAGGCTGATTGACCGTCTGATTGAGCTTGCGCTGGAACGCCACGCGGAGAAGCAGCAGACGCAGTTCAGCAGGGATTAGGAGAACGCCATGTCACTGATGGATGCACCGCAGTACGACGCAAAGAAGGAAGCCCGCCGCAAGAACCTCTTCATCGGCTCGCTGGTGGGGGTGGTGCTGATTATCACCATCGCGCTCAGCGGATTTTTCATGGGTCACGGCTGGTTCTTCATCAACGTGCCGGCCGAGATGCGCGTGAACAAATTTCTCAACACGGTAGAAGCGGGCGACTTCAACAAGGCCTACGGCATCTGGATGAACGACCCCGACTGGCAGCAGCATCCGCAGCAATACGACTACACCCTGCAGCGCTTCACCGAAGACTGGTCCACCAAGAGCGACTACGGCCCCATCCACAGCCACAAGGTGAACTTCTCGCACCGCGACCATGCCAGCATCATCGTCGGCGTCACCATCAACGGCAGCCCTGATATGTGCTTCCTGCTCTACGAAACCAAACACGACACCCTGAGCTATTCCCCGGTCAAGCTGGCGTACTAAGTACAGCGAGTCAGCGAGTCAGCAGGCCAACGAGCCAGCAGGTCAGCGAATCAGCGGTCAGCGAGTCAGCGAGTCAGCAGGCCAACGAGCCAGCGAAAAAATAGCCGAGTCATTCTGAGCGCAGCGCAACCGGGGTCCCCGGCGAATGGCATTTGATTCGCTGGGGTGGAGCAGCGGAGCCGAAGAATCCAGAGGGTGTTTGTACATCTGATGCTGCCTGAAAGTTCCTAACCGGAAACCTCCGGGCATTGTTTCAGCGGAAGCTTGCGGATGCATGGGTGACGCGGGAAGCATCTGGATTCTTCGGCTCCGTTACGCTTCGCTCAGAATGACTCGGTTGAGATATTGTACGGAGAGGAAGATTGGCAGGAGCGTTCGCGCGTGACGCGCGAATATCCCACTCATCCCGCGATGAGGCTGCGTGATGAATGGGGCGCCCAGACTAGAGCGGCAAGTTAGAATGGTTTCGCCAATCAAGAAATGTATGGGCCGCCCGCCAGGCCAGCGAGTCTGCGAAAAATAGCCGAGTCATTCTGAGCGCTTAGCGCGAAGAATCCAGAAGGTGCCTGCGCACCCATACCCTCTAAAAGTTCCTAACCGGAAAGCACCGGGCATTGGTGCAGCGGAAGCCTGCGGCTGCATGGGTAGCGTGAAATTTCTCTGGATTCTTCGACTCCGCTGCGCTTCGCTCAGAATGACTCGATTGTGAGTTTTGCGCGAGTGATATGGGCGGGAGCGGTTCGCGCTGCCCCTACCTTCAATCAAATTTGATCTTTTTTGCAACTTCGCTTACATGAGCTTCGTGCGCCGCTTGCTGAATGCGTCTCTTCTCTTGTTCAGCAGAACGCTTGGACAAAATTGCCGCATACTTTTTATTTGTCTCTTCTAGTACCAAAAGAAGAGTTTCTCTATGCACATCCGCAACTTCCTCTAAGGTAGTACCTTTGAGCCAAATGGTATTGTTTTCAACTCTACAAATTCCGGGCCTGTGCATCGTGCTAAATTGAGGCGGATGATCCCATTCTCGCGGGAATAAATCTGCCCATTCTGAAGGAGGAAAACGCGATAGCTGGAACGGAACATTATAAAGAGCCGAACCCCGCGTTCCGTCATTTCTTGGCCGGGATACTTCTTCCTCAATAATTCCTGTTATTTTGATAGGTTCGAAATCTGGCATGCCCCAAAATATACACCTTGATCAAGTTCTTCATCTTTCTGCTAGCGCGGCGAGTGTCTTTTCCAGGCTGGGGGCGTCTTTGACGTTTAGGCAGGTCTGGGTGTGGTCTATCTGGCGCATGAGCCGCAGAAGACTTTGCCTGGGCTCTATTTCTATGATGAAGCCGTGAATGAATGGGGCACCCACCTCCGGCTTCCAGTTTGAAATATGCGGTCCACCTCCCCACCCTGAGATGAACCTTTTACTTGCGCCCTACGCGCCATCCTGAGAGTATGGTCGGCATGAAACGATTGTGGCTAAAGGTGCTCTGTACGACGTTGGCAATCTCAAGCATTATTGCTGGGAGTGCTGTAATAGCCCCGTTTTTCCAAACTCGTACAAGATATTCCGGCTATTTAATCAACGAAGATTGGCCAATATTAATTATTGGCGTCCTCCTCCTGTCGGCTGGAATCACCTACCTAATTTTCTTTCCTCCGACTCGCCCCAAAGGAGACTCCGTATGACTTATAAATGTCTGCGGTGCGGGAAGTCAGGCGAATACCGTAAGGGTACAAAGACCGGAAAAAACAAAACTAGATATAGCGATTTAGAACTAGAGATGAAAAAATCTCGGATCGCCCATTTACATAAGCCTCACAGCGAACGAAATCTTTGCTTACCGTGCCTTGAGGAGTTATGGGGCTGGCTTAACGTCAAGCATGTGAATTGAACCATGATCCACTACAGGACAATCTAAGCTAGCCAACCAGCGCGGCCAGCGTCTTCTCCAGACTGGCGGAGTCTTCGACGTTCAGGCACGTTTGCCCGCGGTCGATCTGGCGCATCAGGCCGCAGAGGACTTTGCCGGGACCGACTTCAACGTAGTGCGTGGCGCCCTGCGCGATAAGCAGTGTCATGCACTCCACCCAGCGCACCGAGCCCGTCACCTGCCGGATGAGGGCGTCGCGGGCGGCATCGGCAGACTGCACCAGCACTGCATCCACATTCACGGCGACGGGAATCTGCGGTGCAGCGAAGGCGAGCGCGTTCAGGTCGGCTGCCAGCTTGTCCTGCGCGGGCTGCATCAGTGTGCAATGGAAAGGCGCGCTGACGGGCAGCATCACCGCGCGGCGCGCGCCGGCTTCTTTCGCCAGCTCTGCCGCGCGCTCCACTGCCTTCATGCTGCCGGAGATTACGGTCTGGTCCGGTGAATTCAGGTTCGCGGCAGACACTACACCGCCCCCCTCCTGCATGGCCTGGGCGCAGGCTGCAGCAATCTTCTCCGCGGACAGCGAGAGGATTGCAGCCATCGCGCCTTCGCCGGCAGGCACGGCCTGCTGCATGTAGCGGCCGCGGTTGCGCACCGTCTGCACCGCGTCAGCAAACGTCAGCGTTCCCGCTGCCACATGCGCGGAGTATTCGCCCAGCGAATGCCCGGCCGCGAACGACGCCGTGATGCCCTGCTCCGCCAGCACGCGCGCGGCGGCGACGGAGACGGTGAGGATGGCGGGCTGGGTGTGCTCCGTGAGCTTCAGCTTGTCTTCCGGGCCTTCAAAGCAGAGCTGCGAGAGCGAGAAGCCGAGCGCCGCATCCGCTTCTTCGAAGACGGCGCGCGCCACGGGAAATTTCTCATACAGCTCGCGGCCCATGCCGACGGTTTGGGAGCCCTGGCCGGGGAAGAGGAATGCGATCTTTTTTGACATGTGGCCGTCCTTTGCGTTTTCTTAGTTGTCAGTTTTCAGTTGCCGGTTTTCAGGAGAATTGGTGGCTCGATAAATATTTGAGATTCTTCGCTGCGCTCAGAATGACAAATCAAAAAACAACAACTGCAAAGCAGGTCCCTCGACTTCGCTCAGGATGACAAACAAATTTAATTGAGCGGTGCGTTGTGGTTTGGGGCGATGGCTTCAGCAGCGGGGATGGGCTTCACTGCAATCGCTGCAAGCTGCGTCTCAATCTGGCTGGTAATCTCTGCCTGAGCATACTCGGCGGCTACGCGGATGCCGTTCATGATGGCGCGCTCGTTGGACGAGCCGTGGCCCACAATGCAGACGCCGCGCACACCCAGCAGCGGCGCGCCGCCGTACTCGGAATAATCCAGCCGCCTCTTGAAGGCATTGAACGCCTGCTTCGAAAGCAGCGCGCCCACCTTCGCCGTCACGGTGGACATAAGCGATTCGCGCAGCGATTCACGCACCAGCCTTGCCAGTCCTTCCGATGTCTTCAGCGCCACATTGCCCACGAAGCCATCGCACACAATCACGTCGGCGTGACCGTTGAACAGGTCGCGGCCTTCGACGTTGCCGGTGAAATTCAATCCGATGTCTTTCAGCAGGGGGAAGGTCGCATGCGTCAGGGCGTTGCCCTTGGTCTCTTCTTCGCCGATGGAGAGCAGGCCGACGCGCGGATTCGCGATCTTCAGAATATGACGCGCGTACATGTGGCCCATCACGGCAAACTGCTGCAGATTCTCCGGCGTACAATCCACGTTCGCGCCCACATCCAGCAGGAAGCAGGGTGAGCCGGTGATGGTGGGCAGCACGGTGGCCAGCGCCGGACGGTCCACGCCCTGCAGCGCGCCCAGCACCATCTTGGCCGTGGCCATGGCAGCGCCGGTATTGCCCGCGGTGACGAAGCCCGCGGCTTTCTTCTCGCGCACCAGCTTCAGCCCAACGCGCATCGAGGAATCGCGTTTGCTGCGGACCGATTTCGCCGCCTTGTCGTCCATGCTGATCCATTCGCTGGCATGGACAATCTGAATGGGAAGCTCTTCGCCGTTCAGCCGCGCGGCCAGCGCCGGACGCACGCGATCCTCCGGTCCGACGAGAATCACGCGGACGGGGAGGAGCTTGCAGGCCAGGATTGCGCCTGCGATCTCTGGATCGGGCGACTTGTCAGAGCCCATTGCATCCAGAACGATGGCAATGCGCTCTGCGCTGTCGAGAGGTAGATTTACCGGGGCCGATGGCTGCTGGCCTAACCGTGCCAGCCGTGAACGGACCGTTCTATGCGTGGTGCCCGTAGCTGGATTCATGGAGCGACCGGTGGTTGAAGCTTACTGCGCTTCCTTGACTGCAACAACCTCACGGCCCTTGTAGGTGCCGCACTTGGCGCAGGCGCGATGCGGCAGCTTGCGCTCGTGGCAGTTGGGGCACTCTGAGGTGCCGGTGGGGGTCAGAAAGTCGTGGGAGCGGCGCTTGGCGGTGCGCTGTTTGGAGTGGCGCCGTTTCGGGTTAGGCATTGCAGTTTCCTCTCAAATCTGTCCGCATTCGCAATCACTTTACGCCGCAAGCGTTCGCGGCTGGTGCGCAATGAGGTTCAGCTTTACTTTTTAATCCTGTCAGCGAGATCCGCGAGCGCATTCCAGCGGTGATCTGCAGGAGCAGCTTCGCAGGAGCAAGCCTCCTGGTTCAGATTCTGGCCGCAGCGCGGGCAAAGTCCTTTGCAGTCAGGCCGGCATAAAACCCGATCCGGGAGGGACAAAAGCACCTGTTCCCGAATCACGTCTTCCAGCAGCAAACCGCTCTGTTCATAATAACCGATTTCCGTGTCATCCGGCGTAATAGAGTGTTCGCCGCTGCCCGCATCGGCACTGGCCGGGCGAAAAATAAGGTCAAACTGCTGATTCAGCGGCTGCACCACCGGTTCCACGCAGCGGGCGCAGAGCAGTTCAAAATTGCCCACATACCCGGCCCGCAGACGAATATCGTAGACCACCTCGCGCGGTCCGCGGTGCTCGGTGATCAGGTCCGCCTCGCCCTTGACCGGCAATTTCCCGGCCTGGCGCACCGTTTCGCCGAATTCGATATCTCCGGGGGCAAAGCTGGTCTCGATCTTAAGTGGTTCGTCCTGAAGCTGGAGGGGGGTAATCAGCATGATTTTCTTTTTTAAGCCTAAGGACTGCGGGTAGCCGCGTCAATCTTTTCCCGAAAAAAGGGTGATTCCGGCGATTCCCGCCGCCCCGGCCGCCAGGCAATCGGCTGAATTTTCCGCCGTCACCCCGCCCAGGGCCAGCACTGGAACCGTTCCAGCCGCGGCGCAGGCCGCCCGCAAGGCTTCCAGCCCGGCGGCGGGCGTCACCATCCGCCCGGCAACTGTCTTGCCGAATACCGGACCGAACAGAATGAAGTCAAGCTGCTGCTCTCGCGCACGCTCCACTTCATGCAGCGTATGGCAGGAGACGCTCACTACCGGCGCGGGCCGACCAGCGCGGGCATAGAGCAGGCGCACCTGCTCGGGCGTCAGGCCGCCGGGGGCGCTGGTCAGGTGAACCCCCGCGGCTCCCGCAGACAGGGCCACATCGGCGCGAGAGTTCACCAGCAGCCGGCTGCCGGTGGAATCCAGTATCTTCTGCATGGCCTGCGCCAGTTTTTCCTGCTCCGCCGCCGCCAGATCCTTTTCCCGCATCTGAATGAACGCAATGCCTTGCGCAGCCCATTGCCGGACGTTTTCCAGCACCGCTTCACAGCGTTCCGGCTCACCGCCGCCGTACCGGGTTCTCTCAGTGATGGCATAGCACAGCATAGGAATAGTTTATGGGGTAACAGGGAAGGCACAGGGCTGTGGTAATTTTTAGGCAGCGCAATGCTTCTGCGGCTAACTTCGGTTGCCGTCCCAACTTCCCCCCATTGATTCACAGGACTTGGTAGACATCTGCATGAACGCTGTTGCTGTTTACGACCTTATCGTTCTCGGATCCGGCCCCGCAGGGCAGCGCGCGGCCATTTTTGCCGCCAAGATGGGCAAGTCCGTCGCCCTCGTCGAGATGCGCGAGGTGGTCGGCGGCGCCTGCATCAACACCGGCACCATCCCCTCCAAGACCATGCGCGAGGCCGTGCTGCACCTCTCCGGCTACAACTACAAGTCCATCTACGGCATGAACTACCGGGTGAAGGAACGCATCACCATGGCGGACCTTGCCTTCCGCGTGCAGCACGTCATCAAGACAGAGATTGACGTGACGGAGGCCCAGCTCTCGCGCAACAACATTGAGATGCTGGTCGGCGTGGCCAGTTTTGACGATGCCACGCACGTCCGCGTGACCAACTCCCGCGGCTCCAACGTCTACGAAGGCCGCAACATTCTGATCGCCACCGGCACCAAACCCGCGACCTCGCCCAAGGTGCCGCTCAACGGCCACAGCATCATCAACTCTGACATGATCATGGAGCTCGACACCCTGCCCAAGACCATGATCGTGGTGGGCGGTGGCGTGATCGGGGTGGAATACACCTGCATGTTCTCCGCGCTGGGCGTGCGCGTTACGCTGATTGAGCGCCGCCCCAGGTTGCTGGAGTTTGCCGATCAGGAGATCGTGGAAGCCTTGAGCTACCACCTGCGCGATTCGCGCGTGACCATGCGCCTGAATGAAGAGGTGGAGAGCGTGGAAGAGCTGCCCGACGGCACCGTGGTGGCCAACCTGGAGAGCAAAAAGCGCGTCTCCGGCGATGCGCTGCTCTACGCCGTGGGCCGCCAGGGCAATGTGGATGAGCTGCATCTGCAGAACACCGGCATTGAAGCCGACGCGCGCGGCCGCATCCCAGTGGACAAAGATTTCCGCACCAAGACACCGAATATCTTTGCCGTCGGCGACGTGATCGGCTTCCCCAGCCTCGCGTCTGTCTCCATGGAGCAGGGGCGCGTCGCGGCAGCGCGGGCGTTTGGCGACACCAGCGTGGTCTCCAACCCGAGCTACTATCCCTACGGCATCTACACCATTCCGGAAATATCCTTCATCGGCAAGACGGAAGAGCAGCTCACCGAAGAAGACGTTCCCTATGAAGTGGGTGTAGCGTACTACCGTGAGATTGCGCGCGGGCAGATCCGCGGCGATACGACCGGCCGCCTGAAACTGATCTTCCACCGCGAGACCCACTCGATCCTCGGCGTGCACATCATCGGCGAAGGCGCGAGCGAGTTGCTGCATATTGGCCAGGCGGTGATGATGCTGGGCGGCAAGCTGAGCTACTTCGTGGATACGGTCTTCAACTATCCAACGCTGGCAGAGTGTTACAAGGCCGCCGCCTTCAATGGTTTAAATCGATTGAGCAAGTTCGAGTAATTCTCCGGTTTGTAGAGTTTTCAGTTGAACAGAGTGCCAGTAGCAGCGAGGCAACAATGAGACAGGAAACAGGCAACTCCGCAACGCGTACGATTGGCGTAACTATGTCGGGCCGCATCGTGGCCGGCCTGATCGTGGATAACAAGATCTCAGACTCCCTGCATTACTTTCCCGCCGATCCGGAAGATGATGCCCTGGTAGAGATGCCGACCGACGGCCTGGTCAGCCAACTCTGCACCAATATCATCGCCGCGGCAGCAGGCAATCACGCTGTGACCGCCGTGGGTGTCGCGCTGCCCGGCCTGATTCGCAATGGCGTGGTGGAAGAAGCGCCCAACCTGCCGCAGCTCAAAGGCGCGCGCATTCAGGAGCTGCTGACGCAGGGCCTGAAGCGTGAAGGCATCGACACGCGCGTCGTCGTTATGAACGACGCGGATGCCGTCGCCTCCGGCCTGGCCGCAACCCGCGGCCAGCTTGACCGGCTCATTCGCGTGTGGACGCTCGGCATCGGCATCGGCTATGGCCGATACCCCATGACCGAGGGCGTATGGGAGGGTGGCCATACCGTAGTCACCCTGGAAGACAAGGAAAACTACTGCGGGTGCGGCGGGCGCGGTCATCTGGAAGGCGTAATGGGCCAGCGCGCCATGCGGCTGCGCTTTCTGGATATGGAGCCGGAAGAGGTTTTCGAAGCCGCCAAACAGGGCGACCCGCGCTGTCTGGAATTCAAGAAACTATGGCACAAGGCGCTGGCCGCCGCCACCGCGACCACCTTCCACATGGCCGGCCCCGGCAAGGTCTATCTGACCGGCATGAATGTGCAGTTCGTGGACCTGCCGATGCTGAAGGACTATGTGCACCAGATGGTGACCATGAGTCCGCTGCAGAGCTACTCGCTCGAAGTCATTGCAGGAGACACCGAGATGTCAGAGGTGGCGGTGATTGGCGCGGGCGTGACTGCGCTGCAGGTGGCTGCCGGCTAGACTGCCTCAACCGGTCGAATGCAGGAACTCAGGCGGAAGATGTGCAGGAGCAGTTCGCGGGTGGCGCGAATATCCCACTCATCCCGCGATGAAACTGCGTGAGGAATGGGCACCCGCATCACGGATCATCCACGCTTCAGCTTCTTATTTCGTCTGCACCATATCCGAAAGAACCGCAGCAATTTTGTCGAGTATCTGGTTCCAGCCTTCCATTTGACCGCTGTTCTTTGCGCTCTCCATGGGTTCATTTCCAATGAAGGTGAGTTTCGTCCGGCCGTTTCCAAGATCCTCAAAGAGGGTCACGTCGTACGCGCCGTCTATGGCCTCATGCTCGATTCCTAATTGCGCCGGGTCAACCTTGTTTCCCTTCCAGTCCGAGAAGTACATCAACGAGACGATCTTCTCGTGCGGAACGATCTCGTGGTATTCAACCGCATTCCAGAACTCCTGCCCATCCGGCGCCCTCATGCAGCAGAGAAGTTTTCCTCCAACGCGAAAATCCATCTGACAGACGGGCGCGGTAAAGCCTTTCGGCCCCCACCACTGCATGATGTACTGCGGGTCAGTCCACGCCTTCCAAACCAGCTCGCGTGGGGCATCAAAAATTCTCGTAACAACCATCCGCTCGATCTCGCTACCGGTGTTTTTTGCCATCTCTGGCCTCCTGTTCCTTCATTTGATTTACAACCACTTCCAGTTTGTCGAAGCTCTCTTCCCAGAATCGGCGATAGCTCATCGCCCAGTCGCTGACTGTCTTAATCGCCTCCGGCCGAAGCGTGCACACGCTCTCTCGTCCACGCTTCGTCTTGATCACGATCCGCGCCCGCACCAGGTAGGCGATATGTTTTGAGATCATCTGCTGCGAGAGGGCAAACGGCTCCGTCAATCCATGCACAGAGGCCGGCCCCTGGGAGAGCCGCTCGACCATCGCCAGGCGGGTTGGATCAGACAAAGCCGCAAATGTTGTATCGAGATTATTCACAACCACATGGTTGTGGATTGTAGGACAAATGTCAAGTGCTACTTTTTGCGATTCTTGATTTGTTTGGATTCGCTGCCCTGTGCGCTGAAGCTCAGTAGCTGCGCTGGTAGGTCCGCGTCATGCGGTCGTGCCAGCCGAGGCGGTCCACATCAAACCAGGCCCACAGCAGGCCAAGGCCCATGGGGCAGGCGGCCAGCAGGGTGGCTCCGATGCGGCGGCGAAGCTCGGAACGCGTTGGATTTTCATCGCTAAAGGTGCATACGCCGATGCGCGCCATGCGCATACCGGGCGTGCAATCGTTCAGCGAGAAAAACAGCAGCTGGTAGACCAGTTTCAGCAGGAAGAAGACGCCGGCCAGCACGATGGCGGCGAATTTTTTATCCGGCATCAGGCCGCTGCGGTGTGCCATCTCGCCAAAGATGGCGGCGAAGGCCACGGTGGCGGCGAGCACGATGGCCGTATCGGCGGCAAAGGCACGAACGCGCGGGCCGATCTCCGCCGTGTGGATCGGAATGGTGTACGCGGGCGCTGGACTCTGCGGATTCTCCAGCGTGTCCGGGCGAACCACGGCATCCAGCCGGATGGAGGACCAGTCCGGCAGCGCGGTTGTGGGGGCGGGCTCCTGCGAGACCGTCTCCACTTCAAAGATGCGTAGCTGCGCCGTCTCCGCGTCAGCCTCTTCGCGCAGCGGGCCTTCCGCCAGGCGGGGGCGAGCCTTGCGCGTTGCCACCAGAACGCGGGGGAACTCGATCAGGTTGGCGGGCAGGGGGGTGGCGGGTACCGCCTCCTGAAATGCAAGGAAATCGGCAGCCTCTTCAGCGTATGCGATCTCAGGCGCGGCGATTTGCTCTGGCACTGCGGGCGGCGTGGCCGGCCCCATCACCACTTCGTCCTGTATCTCTGCAATTTCAACCGGCGCTGCAACCTCGGCCGGGGCAGGCGCGTTCCATTGGTCCAGCTCAGCCAGCAACTGCTGGCGTTCTTCGGCGATAGCCTCGGCATTGCGCGTTGCCACTTCGGCGGCAGCTTCTGCACGGCGCAGGGCTTCTTCCGCCTCTGCGGCCAGAAAATCGCGATAGCTCTGGGCGCGGGCGTAGCGGGCAGCCACGGCGGCGGCCACGGCAGCAGATTTTCCCTTCGCGGGAGCCTGCCGGGTTTCAGCTTTTACAGAGGGAGCAGCGTGGCGGGCGCGATGCGCGGCCAGGCGCATGGCGGCCTGCTCTTTGAGCGCAACCGGGGGTGCAGAATGCGCTTCCGTTGCGGCGGAATGTGCGTTCGCGGGTTCAAATGCGAGCTGTGCTGCCGGCTGTGTACTCAATTACGGTCTCGCTCTTTTGAAAAATCGTTTAGCCTCAGAGAGTGAAGCAAGGCAGGGCCAATACGCCAGCCGGAGTTCAGGGTCGGCTGAAAAGACGCGAAGATCAGATGCGCCGCGGGATTCATTTCCTGTCGGCGTTGCTGCCGGAATCGCTGCTTAATATGAAAACTCATGCCTGCATCTCTTGGTGTATCACGGCGATAGTGCTGTGTCAGCCACTGATGCATGCACAGAGGTTGCCTATTCAGGCACCACCCGTTGCTTCTTCTGATTCATCCGGCGCCGCAACGGGGAACGCATCCGATCTTCCGGACGCGCCTCTGCCCGCCGGTTTTGCCTATCCCATCGCGGAGCCGGTGCAAACGGAGCAGGCCACGAACACGGTCAGCATTGTCTCTGACAAGCAGACGCGCACCGGAACGCTCTATGCCGTGGAAGGCAACGTAGTGTTGACGTACAAGAGCTACACCCTGCATGCGGATCGCCTGAGCTATGACTCCGCCACCGGGAGCACCACCGCCGAAGGACATCTTGTGCTCACTGGCGGCACGGACCATGAAGAGATTCGCGCCAGCCACGGCGAGCTGAATATGCAGGCAGAGACGGGTCACTTCTACGATGTGGCCGGGACCGCCGGCATTCGCCAGAGCAGCACGCGCCAGGCCAATGCCGCCGCCAACACCTTCCTCTTCACCGGCCGCGAGGTGGTGAAGCTCGGCCCGGGGCACTACGAGGTCTACGGCGGCAGTATGACGTCGTGCCAGCTGCCGCACCCTGACTGGCTGCTCTCCGCCGGAAAGATGGAGGTGAACGACGGCGAGGCGCGTGCCCGCAACGCCATGTTCCGCGTGCAGGGCGTGCCGCTGTTTTACCTGCCCTACGCCACCCATCCGGTGGACGAGGAGGGACGCCAGAGCGGGCTGCTGATCCCGGTCCTCGGCGAGTCATCCACCAAGGGCCTGATCATCGGCGAGGAGTATTACTGGGCGATAAGCCGCAGCACCGATCTCACCGTGGGCCTGCAGTACTACTCGCTGCGCGGCTGGGCGCAGAGCGCGAACTTCCGTCATCGCGGGCTGGGCAATAACTTCTTCAACGCGAGCTACAAGGGACTGCTGGACCGCGGTCTGCCGCAGGTGGGCGCACCCCCCATCAACCAGGGCGGCGAAGATGCGACGCTGGACGCGCGCCACGACTACGGCGAGCACACGCGCACGGTGGCGGACATTGAATACCTGAGCAGCTACATCTACCGTCAGGCCTTCACCGAGAGCTTTGACCAGGCCGTGTCGTCGGACGTGAAATCCATCCTGTTCGCCACGCACAGCATGAATGGCATGGCCGTCAGCCTGATGGCAGACCGTTTTCAGAGCTTCGAAAGCACCACGCCCGGCAATGAGATTCGCAACTTCCACGTGCCGCAACTGGAGTTTGACGCGCTGGAGCACCGGCTGGGCAGCAGCGGCTTTCTGTGGAAGGCGAGCAGCTCCGTCACTCTGCTGCGCCGCGTGGAAGGCACGCCGGACCCCGTCATCCCCACGCAGATTGACACCTTCCGCACGCAGGGCATGGTCAGCCGGTTCGATGTGCACCCTGAGCTGAGCTATCCGCTGCACGGCGGCGGCTGGACCCTGGTGCCGCAGGTGGGCGTGCACGAAACCTCATACTCACAGAGCCGCCAGCCCCTGCCCGCAGCCAACGGATTGCCGCAGGAGGCAGCCGGCGGGCTGAGCCGCATCGGTCTGGAGGGCGGCGTGGAACTGCACGCTCCCATCCTGCAGCGCGACTTCACCACGCCGTGGATTCGCTCCCTGCTGAAGCGCGATCTGCGCCATACCATTGAGCCCACCGTGCAGTACAGCTTTAGGGGCGGCATTGATAATTTTCAGAACGTACTGCGCTTTGACGCGACCGACCTGGTGAGCAACACCAACGAGCTGGAGTACGGGGTCACGCAGCGGCTCTTCCTGAAGCAGTTGAAGACCCACGCCTGCGCTACCGGAGAGACTCCGCCGCCCGGTACCAGCGAATGCGGCGGCGGCACCAGCGAGTGGATCCGCTGGCGCGTCTCCCAGAAGTATTTCTTCGATCCCAGCTTCGGCAACGCCGTGCAACCGGGCGTGCGCAATGTGTTGCAGAGCACGCTGGACTTCTCCGGCGTCGCTTTCCTGACCGGGCCGCGCAGCATCTCGCCGGTCATCTCACGCGTGCGCGTGCGCACCACGCAGCATACCGATCTGGAGTGGGACCTGGACTACGACACTGTCGCCGGGCGCATTGCCGCCAGCAATCTGTACGTGGATGTGCACGCCGGCAACTGGTTTGGCGGCCTGAGCCATGCACGGCTGGATGCGCCGGGCGAGATCGATTCGCTGCCGGTCTCAAACTTCAGCCAGTTCCGCTACCTGATCGGCTATGGCCGGTCAGACAAGACGGGCTTCAGTGCCGCCGCCACCACCGGACTGGACCTGCTGGCCAATCAGGTGCAATACGGCGCCATCCAGGCCTCGTACAACTGGAACTGCTGCGGGCTGAATGTGGAGTACCGCAAGTTCGAGCTGGGCTCAGTGCGCAATGAGAACGTCTATCGCTTCAACTTCACCCTGGCCGGGGTGGGCACAGCCGGCAATCTGCGCCACGCCGAACAGGTCTTCTAAGAAGCAGGCGGGTTCGCCGGTAGTGGGTCGGTTTGGCTTTGAAGGGGACGAGCTTCAGCTCGTCCGAAAAATCACACTCAACATGTGGGCTTTAGCCCCGGAGGGATTGCCTCAGCGGCTGAAGCCGTCTTCCGTACGCGAAACTCCCGGCGCGGCTCAAGCCGCGCCCCTTCAAGGCCAAATTGACCCACTGCCGGTTCGCCCCGGTGCACGTTCCGGCTGGGCTTTGCGTGCGATAATGAACTGTGCGCACCCTGCTTCGGAACCGCTCATTCAGCGGCCTTTTAATTTGTCTGGCAGCGTTAGGCGGCTTCGGCTGCAAAGCCCAGACTCCGCCTGCCGCCCTCACCCAGGACCAGCTGAACGCCCGCATTGAGACTATCGTGCGCACGCGCTTCAGCCTGCCCTCTGACGTTGTGGTCCACATTGGGCCGCGGATGAAGAGCGAGCTGCCGGGCTACCAGCAGCTGCCTATCGCCTTCACCGAAGGCACCCAGACCTCACAGCCCGTCTTCTTCCTGATATCCGACGATGGCAAGTTTCTGGCGCGCTTTGACAAGTTTGATCTAACGAAGAATCCGCGGGACATGGTGCCGACCAGCGGACGCCCCGCCCGTGGGCCGGAAGATGCGCCCGTGGTCATTGTCTCGTTTGACGACCTGGAGTGCCCCTACTGCTCCAAGATGCACAACCAGCTCTTTCCGGACGCCATGCAGCGCTATCCCGGCAAGCTGCGCATTGTGTACAAGGATTTTCCGCTGACCGAGATTCATCCCTGGGCGATGCATGCGGCGGTGGACGCCAACTGCCTGGCCACGCAGAACGGCACCGCCTACTGGAACTTCGTGGACTATGTACATGCGCATGACGCTGAGATCTATGGCCCTGACCGCAAGACCGAGGTGGCAACCGCCAATCTGGACAAGGCCGCCACTGACGAAGGAACCCGCCAGAAGGTAAACTTGGACACATTGAAGGCGTGTATCGCCAAGCAGGATACCGCGCCGGTGCAGGCATCCATGAACGAGGGACAGGCGCTGCGCGTGGAGGCAACACCCACGCTCTTCATCAACGGCGAAAAGGTGGACGGGGCCCAGCCGGAAGAAAATCTTTGGAAAGTAATCGATCGCGCGTTGGCCGCCAGTGGCGCACCGGCCGCGAAATAGCAGGAAGAGGGTACTCACAATGCGCACAGGCACGCGCAATGCAACATTTATATCCATGGGAACGGCTGCACTCGCAGCCATCCTCGGAGCTTCGCTCCTGACCGGCTGCAAGGCCCCGCACAGCGCTGACGTGGTGGCGACGGTGAACGGCCACCAGCTGATGAAGGCCGACCTGGAGAAGTACTACACCAACCAGCTGGGCGATGCGCAACAGCAGCCCAGCCCGGAACAGGCTGACAATCTGCGCCTGAACATCCTGCACCAGATGATTGACGACGAGATCATGCAGCAGCGCGCCGTCAAGCTGAACCTGCTGGCCACGGACGAAGAAGTGGATGCGAAGCTGGCCGAACTGAAGGCTCCGTATACCGAGGAAGAGTTTGATTCGCGGCTGAAAGCGAAGAATCTGACGCTGGACGATCTGAAGCATGACCTGCGCCGCACCCTGACCAATGACAAGGTGCTGAACAAGGAGATCAACTCCAAGATCAACATCACGGACTCTGATATCTCCACCTACTACGCGCAGCACAAATCAGAGTTCAACCTGATTGAGACCGAGTATCACCTGGCCCAGATCGTGGTGACGTCAGTGCCCGCGCAGGCCGGCAATCTGCAGAACAGCAAGGCTACCAACGACGCTGAGGCGAAAAAGAAGATCCAGGCGCTGCACAACCGGCTGGAGAGCGGCGAGGACTTCGGCGCCATTGCGATGAACTTCTCAGAGCAGGCGCAGACCGCGAGTAACGGCGGCGACATGGGCTTTGTGCCGGAGTCGCAGCTGCATGCCGACCCCAACGTCTTCAACAGCGTGGTGAAGTTGAAGGCCGGACAGATCACTGACATTCTGCCGCTGTATGAATCCCCACAATCCAAGCAGGTGATGGGCTACGCCATCTACAAGCTGATCTCACGCGAACCCGCCGGTCAGCGCGACGTGAACGATCCGCGCGTGCAGGCCGCCATTCGGCAGGAACTGCGCGACGGCCGTTCGCAGCTGCTGAAGAATGCGTACTTCGAGATGCTGCGCGATCAGGCGCGGGTGGAGAACTTCCTGGCGGAAGAGATTCTGAAGAACGATACGCACTAGAGCATTTGCAGAGATGGCGTAGAGAGAAGATTCCCTCAGTGGCTAAAGCCACGTTCCATACATTGAGGTCGCGGCGGGACTGAAGTCCCGCCCTTTCAAGGCTCCTTTACTGCAACTGTAAAACCGCTCTATTCAACGATAGCCAGCACCTGTCCGACCTGCACGGTATCGCCCTCGGCCACGGCGATGCGCACTACGGTGCCCGCCTTGGGCGACTTCATCTCATTCTGCATCTTCATCGCCTCAATAACGAGGATGCCCTGCTGTGCTTCCACGGCATCGCCTGCAGCCATCAGCACGCGCGCCACGCGGCCCGGCATCGGCGCTTTGATTGGGACGGGGCCGTTGGCATCCGCAGCACCGCCGCGCCGCGAACGCAGCGAGCGAATATCCTCCACCGAATACTGCAGCCGCTTGCCCTCAAGCAGGATGGCGCGCCCGGCGGGGCCTTCGTCCAGAATGCAGCGATACGCCTTCCCTGCGATGAGCAGCGAGAGGACACCCGGCTGCAGCAGATGCACGTCGACCACCGCCGGCTCGCCGTCTATCGTGCATGGCGGCAGGGCGAGGGCTTCAGCAGCACCGGGCTGCAACCGCGCCAGCAGTTCCTGCGGAAAAACCACGCGGCGGATGCGGCCGCCAATTTTAATATCCAGCGTCATCCGCGCAGTGCCTCGCTTCGCGCGGCAGACTTCCACGCGCCGCTGGGTGCGGGAGTGTTGTGCGCCACGGGCTGTGGCGCGGTGGCGGCTTCAAAGATCGCGGCTGCCAGCGATGCAATCGATTCCGTCGTGGCATCGGTGGATGCAGGCGGCTTCGGCTTTGCCAGCAGGCGATCCAGAAAGCTGGTGTCCATGCGCGCCGCGCGAAAGTCTTCATCGGTGAGAATGTCACGGAAGAAGCTGATATTCGTGGCGATGCCGCCGATCACGTACTCATCCAGCGCGCGCAACATGCGGTCAATCGCGGCCTCGCGCGTGGGTGCGAAGGCGATCAGCTTGGACAGCATGGGATCGTAGTCCAGCGGTACGCGCCAACCCGGGTAGATGGCGCAGTCTTCGCGGATGCCCGGGCCAGCGGGCTGGATGAGCTGCGTGATTAAGCCGGGCGACGGAAAGAAGTTGTTGGCGGGATCTTCCGCGTAGATGCGGCACTCGATCGCGTGGCCGCGCAGATGCACATCCTTCTGCGCGATGGGCAGCGGCCATCCCTCAGCGATGAGCAACTGCATATGCACCAGGTCAAAGCCCGTCACCATCTCCGTGACCGGATGCTCGACCTGCAGCCGCGTGTTCATCTCCAGGAAGTAAAAATTCTGCTCGGCGTCCACCAGAAATTCGACCGTGCCTGCGTTGGTGTAGCCCGCAGCTGCGGCCAGCTTGATGGCGGCTTCGCCCATGCGGCGGCGCAGGTCTTCACCGACCACCGGCGAGGGCGATTCCTCAATCACCTTCTGGTGGCGGCGCTGCACGGAGCACTCGCGCTCACCCAGGTAGATGCAGTGGCCGTGGTGGTCTGCCATGATCTGCACCTCAATGTGGCGCGGATGGAGAATCAGTTTCTCCAGATACACTTCGCCGGAGCCGAAGGCGCGCTCGGCCTCACTGCTGGCGCCCGCGTACGCTGAGGAAAGCTCCGCCTCCGACGCGATGGCGCGAATGCCCTTTCCGCCGCCGCCGGCTGCTGCCTTCAGCATGACGGGATAGCCGATCTCGCGCGCCACGGCGTACGCCTCCTGCAGCGACGCGAGGCCTTTCACGGAGCCGGGAACGCGCGGCATCTTCACGTCGCCCGCTACCTGGCGCGCCTTGGTCTTGGAGCCGAGCATACGCATGGCCGCGGCGGGCGGGCCGATGAAGATAATCTTGGCCGCGGCGCAGGCTTCAGCGAAGTCCGCATTCTCTGAGAGAAAACCGTAGCCCGGATGAATGGCGTCCGCGCCGGTCTGCTTTGCGATCTCCAGGATGCGGTCGCCGCGCAGATACGATTCCGTCGCCGGCGCCGGGCCCAGCCGGTACGCTTCGTCGGCCTGCAGCACGTGCAGCGCACCGCGATCCACGTCAGAGTAGACCGCGACCGTGGCGATTCCCTTCTCGCGGCAGGCGCGAATGATGCGCACCGCGATCTCGCCGCGGTTGGCGATAAGCACTTTGCGGATAGGATGGCCGGCGGATTGGGGAAGTTTGGGCAAGGTGAAATTCTAACGGATAGCAGAAAAATGTGCGGATGCGTGCTCTGCTGTTGCACTACCGGAGACAGAAAAGGCCTCCCGCGAAGGGAGACCTCTCTGCAATCCGGTTGCGGTACGGCTACTGCGGAGGCATTTCCACGCCGGCCGGAGCTGCATTGTTCTTCTTTTCTTCGTTGGCCTTGCGTGCGCCCATCGCACGATCCACCCAGCTCTTGGCCTCGTTCAGATCGGCCTTGCGGGCGGCGTCATTGCCGCACTCGAGATCGGCCTTACGGCGATAGGTCAGGTTGATGTAGGACATCGCATCGTCGTAGTTCGGGCGAATTTCCACGGCGCGGAGCAGATACTTCAAGCCCTCGTCCACACCGGCGGTGTTCGTCGCCTGCAGCTTGGCGCAGGTCGCTTTGTCCTTCTTCACATTGCCTTCGCCGTCATCCTTCATGCCGGCAGCGGCCAGAATATTGACGGCGGCCTTGTACGTCTGCGTCCAGTCGATCACGCCGATGGTGTAGTTCGCCTCCGCATCGTTCGGGTCCTGATCGATTACCTTCTGCTGATATTCCTTGGCGACATCGAACTTCTGAATATTGAAGTTGATGGACGCGATCTGCTTGAGCGCGGTAATGTCTTTGGGGTCCTTCTTCAGAACCATCTGGAAATTGTCCAGCGCATTCTGCGCCATCTGCAGGTTGTCACCCGTGGTCACATTGGGAATCACCTGCTGGGCATAGGCCGTGGCCAGGTAGAGGCGCGCCTGCGGGTAGGTCGGGTCCAGTTCGAGCGATTTCTGGAAGTGGTTGATCGCCTCTTCATACTGCGCGGCTTTATAGGCCTGCACGCCCTTGTTCAATTGGTCGCGCGACTGAAGCTGCTTGCAGCCCGTGGTGCTCAAGAGGGCGAGGACTGTGACGGCCAGGACGGGAATACGGGCGTTCCATTTCATGCGCTTCATGTCTCCTAAGACTGCCGCATGGTAAGACTGCTCTGGGGGAGAGAACGCTTTTGCAGTCTTCCAAGCTCGATTCGGTAACGGCAATCTAAAATCTTTCGCGAATCAAATTTACTTCCGCCCATGCCCGATGTCGAACCGGGCAGGCGGTGTGCAGCTTTACTGGCCAGCCTCAATCTTCGGGGTGATCAGTCCAATGTTATCTACGCCGGCCTGGTGGCCGAAATCAATGACCTCGGCAACAGCCGCGTAATCCAGCGCCGGATCGCCCTTGATGAACATGACCTTCTGGGCGCGGGTGGCGAAGACCTCCTGCAGCTTGGGCTCCAATGCTTCCTTGGAGAAGTCCGTCTCGTTGATCTTGTAGCCGGCCGGGCCGCCGCCGGGGCGCGCCGTGATCGTGACCACGATGGTGTCGTCATCATTGCTCTGCTGCTGCGGATTCTTCGGCGGCTGCGGCACCAGGGCGTTCAGGCCCTTGGGCGAAACCGGCGTGATCGCCATGAAGGTGATCAGAAGCACGAGCAGAATGTCGATCATCGGTGTGACGTTGATGTCGGAGTTGAGGCCACTTGAATTACCGCCGCCGCCCATTGCCATAGTGCAATCTCCTTGAAACTGAATCCTGGAGGGCTATGCCCGTCCGAGTTGCCAAAAGCTAAAACTTAAGGCTTTTTGTTGCAAAACCTTTTACTGCTTCTTATCCGTCAGCAGACCAAGCTGCTCCACGCCGGCGGTACGGATAGCGTCAATCGCATCCATCACCTTGCCGTACGGGGCGCGCGCATCGGCGCGCATATAAACCTGTTTGCTCGTCTTATTGGCCAGCTTATCAGTGACCTTGGGGCCGATATCGCTGAGAGCGATCTGTTCCGCACCCAGATAGGTGTGGCCGTCGCGGGTCACCGCGACCACGATAGAGTCTTCCTTGTCGGCGTCGGGCATTACCTCCGGCGCTGTCACCTTCGGCAGGTCCACGGCCACCTTGTTCTGCACCATGGGCGTGATGACCATGAAGATGATCAAAAGCACCAGCATCACGTCCACCATCGGGGTCACGTTGATGTTGGAGTTGACCTTTCCGCCTTCGTTGCGTTTCGCCATTGCCATAATCTGACTCCGTATTTCGAACTGCGTTCCTCTGTGGATGAACGCGCGTAGTGCCATGAAACCATGCTTGCTCTGCGCCGGGGGCTTTGCGGCCCGGATGCCGTTCGCTTGTCGGCATCCGGGCGCTAAAGCGAGGAGTGATCCAGTGCAGTGCGGGGTGCGGCAGACCGCTTGTTAGCGGCCGGCCTGGCTGCGCTTGATGAAGTAATCAAGCAGTTCGCTGGAGGAGTTGTCCATCTCGACGTCAAACGACTCCACCTTGTTGGTGAAGTAGTTGAAGCACATCACGGCGGGGATGGCGACGACCAGGCCGAAGGCAGTCGTTACGAGCGCTTCAGAGATACCACCCGCGATGGCGCCGATACCGGCCGTCTTCTGGGTTGCGATCTGCTGGAAGGCGTTCAAGATGCCGACGACGGTGCCGAACAGGCCGATAAACGGCGCGGTGGAACCGATGGTGGCCAGTCCGCCCAGGCCGCGCTTCAGCTTGGCATGGACAATCGACTCAGAGCGCTCGAGTGCGCGCTTGGAGGATTCGATCTGCTCGTCGGTGATGTTGCCGCCGGAGCCGTAGCTGCGGAACTCCTGCAGGCCGGAGGTGACAACCTCTGCGAGGTGCGACTTCTTGCTGCGGTCCGCGACCTTGATGGCCTCGTCCAGCTTTCCGTCCTTCAGCGCGCCGGCAACCTTGGGCGCGAACTCACGCGACTGCTTGCGGGCAGCCGAGAAGTAGAGTGCGCGGTCAATGATGACAGCCAGCGACCAGATGGACATCACGAAGAGCAGGATGACGACAGCGCGGGCAAGGTTGCCCATGTTGTGCCAGAGCGAAAGGGGGTCAAAACCTACGGTCGGCTCCTGAAAGAACATACCGAGGGCGGTGGGCGCGGAAGCGAAGTGTGCGAGATGAGCGAGAATCACTTGGATCTTTCCTCCTGATGACTGAATCTGTTGCTGAAAAACGGATTTTGTTTCAAAAACCTGCTAAACACTCTACTTTGGTTCTCTCTGTGCACCGGAGCGCATAGAGACTGATGATACACAAGCGCCGCAACTAGCCGCCGGTGGTGAAGTTGACTGTGATGGTGGTATCGACTTCCGTCGGATCACCATTCAGAAGATAGGGCTTGTAGCGCCACTGGCGAACACCGTCGATCGCGGCCTGGCGCAACATCGGCGGACCACTCTCCACCGTGAGATTTTCAATCGTACCAGTCTTGGAGATGATGGCGTGCAGGATGACGGTTCCCTGTACATGCGCTGCCTTCGCAATGGCCGGATAGACGGGCTGAACCTTGTTGATCAGGTTGCCGGTCGCCACGCCGCTGGATACGCGGATGGGGCCTGCGGGCTTCGCCTTGACCACGGCGATGGCCGGGCCGGTGCCGATGGCGCCCATAATGCTGCTCATGCCGGCAACGCCACTGCCACCGCCCATACCGCTCATGCCGGCAACGCCGGAAGAGGGTGCGGCTTCAGTGACTTCCTGCTTGATATCATGCGGAATCTTGGTGGGCGCGTGGAAGCTGTTGTCCATGGAGACGATCTTCACCGCAGCCACGTGGGCCACAGCCGGCGGCGGGGGCGGAGGGGGCGGAGGGGGCGGAGGCGGTGCGGTCAGCATCGCGGTCATAGCCGTCTTGGGCAGGGCTTCGGGGTAGATCAGCGGGATCAGGATCATGATCGCAAAAACGCTGCTGACCAGGAAGAACGTGAGAATCGTCCAGTACTTGGACTTCGTCTTGATTAACCCACCGGATTCGACGAGGGACTGTTCAAACATAAGCGACCTCTGCGTGCTGCCATGTTCTGAGTGCTGCCAACTATAGACACCGGGGAATGCCTTTTTGCTCCCGGGTTCCTAAAATTTCTAGGCCCGGGCCTTCTTGCCTGCTGGCAGAGATGCAGCCTTACCTCGGCCGATCCGCCAATCCTGATACGCCACCAGCATGGGAGCAGCCACTGCGATCGACGAATACGTGCCGATCAGAATGCCGACTACAAGGGCAAAAGAGAACCCGTGCAGCACTTCTCCGCCAAAGAGATAGAGGCTTAAAACCGTCAGAAAAGTTAGCCCTGAGGTTAAAATCGTCCGGCTCAATGTCTGATTGATGCTGTGGTTTACAACGACCGAGAGAGACTCGCGGCGCATGATCCGCAGATTCTCACGGATGCGGTCGAAGACGACGATGGTGTCGTTCATCGAATAGCCGATCAGCGTGAGGATCGCTGCGATTACGGTAAGCGTGATCTCCTGGTTCGTCAAGCTGAATGCGCCTACGGTGATGAGCGTGTCATGGAAGACGGCCACCACGGCGGCCACGCCGTAGATCAGCTCAAACCGGAACCAGAGGTACACCAGCATGCCCAGAAGGGAGTAAAGCGTGGCCAGCTCCGCCTGTTTGGTGAGCTGCTGGCCCACCTGCGGGCCCACAACCTCAACCTGTGCAATGGTAAAGCCGGAATCCGAATACCCGTTGGTCAGGGCGTTCAGCACGCCGGCGCGGCCTGCGTCCAGGGCCGATTCGCTGGTATCGCGCTGCGGCAGGGAGATCACCTCTTCGCGCGAGGCCGCGCTGAGCGGGCCGCTGCTGATGCGCTGGATGGTGGCATCGTGCATGCCGGCCTTGTCCATGGCCGAGCGAATGTGGTCCTCGTTGGGGGCCTGGTCAAAGGTGACATAGACCAGCGTGCCGCCCTTGAAGTCAACACCCTTGGGGATGCCGTGCCAGAAGAAGATAGAAATCAGTCCGGCTACGCTAAAGATCAGAGAAAAGCCGAGGAAATACCACTTCTTCCCCAGCCAGTCGACGTCGATGCCACGAAACAGTTCCACAGATTACTCCAAAGTCCCCGGGGCTAAAGCCCCTCAAGGGTCCAATTCATTCAGTGGCCTGAAGGCCACTGCTTAATCCCAAAACCGCAGTGCCCGAAGGCGACTGGCTTAATCAAAACCGCAGGGCTTGAAGGCCACCGCTTAATCTAAAACCGCAGTACCCGAAAGCGCCTGCTTAATCCCAAAACCACAGGGCCTGAAGGCCGCTGCTTGGTCCGTGCTCAGGGCTGAAGCCCTTCGCGATACGTCTGACGGCGCGGGCGGCCCGAGGCCGGCCGTTGCCGCTAAATCGACAGCGGTGCGCCGCGCTCCTTGCGCTCCATGATCGAATCAAAGATCACGCGCGAGACAAAGACTGCGGTGAAAAGGTTTGCCAGCAGACCAAAGGTCAGCGTCACGGCAAAGCCCCGGACCGGGCCGGTTCCGAAGAGGAACAGGATGGCGGCGGAGACAATGGTGGTGACGTGGGTATCGACGATGGTGATCCACGCATGGGCGAAGCCCTGGTCAATAGCCGCTGCAGCCGGCTTGCCCAGATGCAGCTCTTCGCGGATGCGCTCAAAGATCAGCACGTTGGAATCGACGCCCATACCAATAGTCAGGATGACTCCGGCGATGCCCGGCAACGTGAGCGTTGACCCGGTGAAGCCCATGAAGCCCAGCAGAATCACCAGGTTCAGGAACAGCGCCAGATCGGCATTGATGCCCGCGCCGCGGTAGTAGAGGAGCATGAACGCCATCACCACCAGAACGCCAATAACCGCGGCGTTGATGCCGTGCTTGATGGAAGCCGCGCCCAGCGACGGGCCGACGGTGCGCTCTTCCAGCGTCCGCAGGGATGCGGGCAGCGCGCCGGTGCGCAACGTGAGCGAAAGATCCTGCGCCTGCTGCTGGGTGAAGCCGCCGGTGATGCGGCCCGTGTCGCGGATGGCGCTCTGGATGTTCGCCGCTTCGCGTACGCGGTTATCCATCACGATGGCCATCATGCTGTTCACGTGCGAGCTGGTGAACTGGTAGAAGCGGTCGCCTGCGGGCGTGGTGAGGTTGAAGGTGATGTCTGGACGGCCATTCTCGTCCGTCGAAGGCTCGGCATCGCGGAAGTCGTTACCGGCGACCTCAGAGATGCGCTTGAGGACCCAGACCTGATCGCCTGCGGCGCCGCCGCCATTGCCATGCACCAGGTATTCATCCGGCGGCAGAACTCCGCCATTGGCCTGTAGCGCATCCGCCTCAGTGGCGTAGCCCTGCATGCCGACCACGGCATGAATCTCAAGCCGCGAAGTGGACTGGATCACATCCTTGACGCGGGCCGGATCGTCGACGCCGGGCAGTTCAACCAGAATCTGGTTGTCGCCCAGGCCGTACTCCTGAATGATGGGCTCGCTGACGCCGAGGCGGTCAATACGGTCGCGGATGGTCTCAATCGACTGCGTGACCGCGTGCTTCTCCAGATCGAGCACCGCCTGGTGCTTCATGGTCAACAGCCAGCTGTTGTCCGCACCGGGGGCTACGTCATAGGTCGGGTAGTTCGACTGCAGCAGACCGCGTACGTCGCTGGATTTGTCCGGCGAGGTTCCGGCAACGGTGATTGCCTCAGGATGCGCGGCTGGGTCCAGCTTGCTGACGGCGCTGAAGGTCAGGTTCGCCTTCTGCAGGTCAGCCTGGATGCGGGCGGCATCATTGTCAGTCACCGCGGCCACGGCTTCATTCACCATGACCTCCAGCACCAGGTGGGTGCCGCCGCGGAGATCGAGCCCGAGGTGGATGCGGTCAGCTACCGCCTGCTTGAGCGCGCTTCCGCTCAGGCCGTGCGGCAATCCGAAGATTCCGTAGACGAAGACAACGAGGATAGCAACGATGGCAACTGTTTTGCCGGTGAGATTCTTACGCATGATCGATTCTGGTGGCTCTCTATAAGGGCGGCTGTTGGGCGCGCCGGAAATTTACCTGGCGTCTTCTGCGGTGGTTACGCTGGCGATGGCATTCTTGCTGAATTCGAGCTTGATGTTGTCCGGAGCGATCCGCAGAATCAGAACGTCATCGCGCACGGAGAAGACCGTGCCGCGAATGCCGCCGGTGGTGACCACGGTATCGCCGGACTTCACCTTGCCGAGCATCTCTGCCCACTTCTTCTGCTTCTTCTGGTTGGGTACGATCATCAAAAAATAGAAGACCGCGAAAATGAGCAGCAGCGGGGCAAACTGTATAAAACCGGCTGGCAGTGCAAGAGCGAGAATAGTCAACGTAGTACTTCCTTTACCCCGGACACGCTGCATCGCGTAGCTGCCGGGTGCATCGTGTGATGGAATCCTGAATGTGCGGCTTTGTGAAACGCGCGCATGGCAGGTGTTGCCGGGTCCACATTTCAGGCATTCTGGGCAGCGGCGTCAAGGTTTCTCGCGCGGATGGAGCCCAGAAGTTCCGAAAGGGTACCTAGCTCTATAGCATCTCTTACAGACTGCATCGCGTCAAGGTAGTAGGCCAGATTGTGCAGCGTCGCCAGCACCGCAAACAGCGGTTCTCCTGCTGAAATCAGGTGCCTTAGATACGCCCGGCTGTAGCGGCGGCAGACCATGCAGGTGCAGGCCGGGTCCAATGGGCCCTGATCCTCCGCATAGGTGCGATTTTTAATATTGAGCCGCCCCTGCGAGGTGAAGATCAGGCCGTGGCGGGCGGCGCGGGTGGGCAGAACGCAGTCCATCATGTCCACGCCCAGCGCGGCATACTCCACAATCTCATCCGGATAGCCGACGCCCATCACGTAGCGCGGCTTGTCTTTCGGCAGCAGGTCAATGGTGCCGGCGATCATGTCGCGCGTCTTCTCGCGCGGTTCGCCCACGGCCAGCCCGCCGATGGCATAGCCGGGAAAGTCCATATCTACAAGCACTTGCGCTGATTCACGGCGCAACTCAGGGTACATGCCGCCCTGCACGATGCCGAAGAGATTCTGCGTCTGGCCGCCGCGCTCTTCATGCCATGGAACCCGGTGGGCGTTCTCGCGGAAGTGGGCCAGCGAGCGGGCAGCCCAGGCGTGGGTGAGCTGCATGGAGGCGCGGGTGCGCTCCAGGGTGGCCGGGTATTCGGTGCACTCGTCAAAGGCCATCATGATGTCCGCGCCGAGGGCGATCTGGACGTCCATGGAGTGCTCGGGCGAAAAAAAGTGCTTGCTGCCGTCCAGGTGGGAGCGGAATTCGACTCCATCGGGCGAAATTTTGCGCAACTTGGCCAGCGAAAAGACCTGGTAGCCGCCGGAATCGGTCAGCATGGGGCGGTTCCAGCTCATGAATTTGTGGACCCCGCCCAGGCCGCGAATCAGCTCGTGTCCCGGGCGCAGGTAGAGGTGATAGGTGTTCGCCAGGATGATCTGCGCACCCTTGCCGCCGGCCCCAATCTCCTCCAGCAGATGCTGCGGCGCAGCTTTGACCGAAGCCGCCGTGCCCACAGGCATGAAGACCGGCGTCTGCACCGTGCCGTGCGGAAGCTCCAGAGTGGAGCGGCGCGCGGTGTTTTCGGCGTGGCTGATGGTGAAGTTCAGGGACATACAAGTTTGATTGTAGTAGGTGCAGAACGGGAAAAGCCTGCACCCTGGGTGCAGGCTTTCGGTTTGAGGCAAAATGGGCGGGTGACCCATACAATCAATCTCGCCGCCCATTCTAAACGAGCAAGCCGAAGTCTGGGTGCCCCATTCTGTACTGACCTGGGATGTATGGGCCACTCGCCAAGCCACCGAAACAATAGCCGAGTCATTCTGAGCGCTTAGCGCGAAGAATCCAGAAGGTGCCTGCACACCCATACCCTCTGAAAGTTCTTAACCGGAAAGCTCCCGGGCATTGGTGCAGCGGAAGCCTGCGGAATGTATGGGCAATATTCGGTTCGTCTGGATTCTTCGGCTCCGCTACGCTTCGCTCAGAATGACTCGGTTGAGATTTTTGCGCGAGGGAGGTGGGGAGGAGGCTTCAGTCTGGCGGATGGTGAAGGTAAGGGACATCGCTTCGCTCAGGCGGCTTTCTTCCAGTTCTGCGCGCGGTCGATGCGGCGGCGGCGGCGCGGCGTGTTCAGGGCGAGCCAGAGGTCGTTGCGGAGTTGGGTGTTTAACCAGAACTCCGGTGAATTGCCGAAGACCCGGGCGAGCATGAGCGCAGTGTCCGCAGTAACGGCGCGGCGGCCGTTGCAGAGCTCGTTGACATGCTTGCGCGGCACGCCCATGCTGCGGGCGAGGAGCGTCTGCGTGAGCCTGAGCGGGCTGAGGAACTCTTCGGTCAGCATTTCAGCCACGGTGACGGGCTTTCGTTTCGTGGTAAGCATTACGGCTCCTTTCTAGCGATAGGTGTGGTTGTCGAGATACAGATTGAAGGCTTTGCCGCTGGCGCTCTCCCACTGGAAGATAAGACGCCATTGCGCATTGACGCGAATCGAAGACCGGCCAGCCAGCTTTCCGGATAACTTCTCAAAATGATTACTGGGCGGTACCCGGAGATCGGCATCGGATACAGCATCATCCACGAGCTGAAGCTTGCGAAAGAGCCGGTCGCGAATATCTGTCGGAATTCTGGCTGATGTCTTGTCGTGCTCAAAGAAAGCCTGTAGTCCAGTGTCTCGAAAGTTTGCGATCACCTGTACCACTGTACCGCCTTACGGTACAAACACGCAAACCCCGACCGGCCCTTGCAGAACCAGAAATGCCTGCCGGTAAAGGCAGGCATTTCTGGTTATAAGAGCAGGATTAATTCGCGCAGCAGGCGGTTTCGGTGATGCCGTGGCGGGTGCGGCGCTCGCGCTCCACGCCGTCGAGGGTGGCCCAGAGTGCCTTGGCAGCGGTCTCTGCCGCCTGCAGTGCGGTCTCGGCGGCGTCAGGATTCTCGGCCAGCTCCACATCCATCAGGTGCTCCCATACGCGCGCATGGTAGACATCCGCCGTCTGGTGCAGGGTGAAGTAGCGGGCCGTGGCGTCGTCTGCCCCGTAGAGCTCGGTCAGGCCCCTGGCCTTTTCCCCGGCGATGGCGGGCACGCGGGATTCATAGGCGTATAGAGCGGCTAGCGCGGCGACGGGCTCAGCGTGCATCATGCGGCGGAAGGTGGCGATCAGAGCCTGCGTCTCCGGCTGCAGCTTGCGCGCGGCCACTTCGGCGCGGCCGGCGCCCATGCCCTGTGCGAAGTCGAGCCAGAGGTCGCTATGCGGGCGGCCATCGGGGCTGCCGATGCCTTCTTCGTCGGCCAGATTCTGCAGCACGGTGCGGCGCACGGAACCATCAGGCAGTTGCGAGTGCAGCGCGCTGAGGTAGGTCGGAAAGGCGGAGACGTGGTGCCAGTATTCGGCGGCGTACTCGCGCAGGTCTTCGCGGGTGAGCTCGCCGGCAGACCAGGCCTGGTAGAACGGATGCTTGAGCAGGTCGAACGCAGCAATGCGCTCATCAAAGCGGGTCCAGAAGGGATTGTGCATGGCAGTGCTCCTAAGGGGGAAGATGGGGCTCAGGGCCTGCATACACAGTACACCGGCAAGGGCTGTGCAGGGCTAAAGATCTGCAAGCATCTGGTCAACGGTGCAGAACAACAGGGGATGCATCATGCCGGGAGCGATCTCGGCCAGCGGCTTGAGCACGAAGGCGCGCTCGTGCATCTGCGGATGCGGCAGCACCAATGTGGGGGTGTCCAGCACCGCGTCGCCATAGAGCAGGATGTCGAGGTCGATCACGCGTGGGCCTTTGGGGACGGCGGTGGCACGATTGCGGCCCATTTGCTGCTCGATGGCCAGCAGGGCCTGCAGCAGTTCCTGCGGTGGCAGCGTGGTGCGGAGCAGCACGGCGGCGTTGAGAAAGCGCGGCTGGTCCAGATAACCAACGGGTGCAGTGTCGTGAAAGGTGGAGATGCGCTTGACCTCGCCGAGCGAGCGCATGGACTCCATGGCGGCGCGGAGATTCGCCTCGCGGTTGCCGAGGTTAGAACCAAGAGCGATAGCGGCGAGAGTAGGTTTGGCGGTCAAGAGAATTCGATCAGGAGACGGCGATCAGGCGGTCAAAGAGATTCTGGATCAGGCGTCGCGTGTCTTTCTGTGAGAGCTCGCTGCCGAGAATGCGCTGGGTCACGGCCAGGCCGTGCGAGAGATTGAGCATGACCATGATGAAGTCATCCGGCTTCAGGCTAAGCTCCACGCCGGATTCGTTCTGCAGGTCGCGTATACGGTCGCAGCCGTGGCGAACCTGTTCGCGATGCATGGCGGCAAAGCCGCGGCGCAGGCGCTCGCTGACCAGCGCGCCGGCCTCGTACTCGGCGCGCAGGATGACCCAGTCGCGGTCGGTCACCATGTCGGCAATGGCATCGCGCATCAGGTGGATCTGATCCTTGCACGGCGGGCCGTCGCCGCAGAGGCGGTCAAATTTTTCCTTGTAGCGCGCGTGCTCCTGCTCGATCACGGCGAGGAAGAGGTCTTCCATGCTTTCAAAGTTGCAGTAGAGCGCGCCGCGGGAGAAACCGGCGTCTTCAGCGATCTTGTCTGCCACGGCGCCGCCCAGGCCATAGCGCAGAAAGTGCGCGCGCGCCACCGTCAGCAGCGCGGCGCGGGTCTGCGCCTTGCTCTCCTGGCGAGTGAGCCGCTTGCGCGTTTTGCAGATCGATCCAAGCATTCGGTTATGGAGCTTGCAAGCTCCGCTCATCCCTCAAATATTTTTGCAGCGCACCCAATCAGCCCGCGCCGGCACAATCCATTGTGCCAGATAGAGGCCGAAAGGCGCGTCAGCTCTGGAACATTCTGACGGCCATCACCACCACGGCGCCCAGCACCACCGCGATGCCGCCCAGCACATACAACAGGTAACTTACGGGGATACTCTCCGGATCGTTGTTCATCTGTCCTTCTTTCCGGCGCGCCGGAAAACGGCGGCGGACGCGCTTGCGCACCTGAAAAATTAATACAAGACGATTTTACATCCAAACTTAATTGAAATACAATCTGTATTTGTAATTGAGCGCGGGTAAGGACGCGCTGACCCTATGCGAGCATTGAACTGCATTTTCCCCGGACGGCAGACCCAGATCGCCGTGAACGCCAAGCTCACGCATGACGCGGAGCATGAGCTGGCTGCCTTTACCGAAGCCGTGCTGCGGCAGTATGGCGCGGCCGAGAGCGAGCGCGCCACGGAAGACTGGTTCGCCGAGTTCCAGCGCGCGGAGTGGCCCGCAAAAGAGAGCCGCGCACCCTGGCGGAAGGTGACCATCCAGGCCGCCGCCCGGCTGGCTGCGCGCCTGACACAGCGCCCTGTGCAGGTCTAACTGATTCCCCGAAAAAGAAAGATATCGACATGAGCGAACCATCGTGGTGCGGCTTTGGGCCGGCCGCTGCAAGGTGTTACGGCAAGACGGCGTGGCGAGGCTCCCTGATGATGCTGCTGTACGTTGGGCTGGCCACCGCGGAAGGTGCGCCGCCCCACAACCAGATCCCTGCGCCATCTCCCCAGGCCGGAGAGATCAGCGGCACAGTGGTGGACGTGAACGGCGATGCAGTATCCGGTGCGACGGTGGTGCTGGACACCCCGCCGCAGGTGCATCTGACGGTCCGCGCCAACGATAGCGGCTTCTTTGAATTCCGCAATCTCGCGCCGGCGCTTCCCTACCAGGCGACGGTGAGCGCGGTCGGCTTTGCGGGCTGGACCTCGCCGCCAGTCACCCTGAAGCCCGGGCAGTTTCTGACGCTGCCCGATGTGCGGCTGCAGGTGGCAGCGGTGACGGACAGCGTGACGGCGGTCTACTCCACCCCGGAGCAGATGGCGACCGAGCAGGTGGAGCTGGCTGAGACCCAGCGCGTGCTGGGCGTGCTGCCCAATTTCTACGTGGTGTACAACTCGGCGGACGCAGTGGCGCTGACGCCGAAGCTGAAGTTCCGGCTGGCGCTGAAGACCACATTTGACCCGGTGACGATGGCGGCCATCGGCCTGATGGCCGGCATCAATCAGGCGGCAGACCGGCCTGACTATGTGCAGGGCATGAAGGGCTACGGACAGCGGCTGGGTTCCGGCGCGGCCATTGGCGCTACCAACATCATGGTGGGCGGCGCGCTGCTGCCGACGCTGCTGCACCAGGACCCGCGCTACTTCTACCAGGGCACGGGGACGGTGAAGTCGCGGATGTTTCATGCGCTCTCTACGCCGATACTGTGCCGGGGCGACAACGGCAAGACGCAGCCGAACTACTCCAGCGTGGGCGGCGACCTGGTGTCGGGCGCGCTGTCTGAATCGTTCTATCCGGATGCAAACCGCGGCCCGGGACTGGTCTTCGATAATGCGCTGATCAATGCGGGCGGCCGCATGGTGAACGGGCTGCTGCAGGAGTTTGTGCTGCCGCACTTCACGCGCAAGCACGCGGCAAATTGAAGGACTCTGCCGAGCGCGAAAAGCGCCCCGCATAAATCCGATAAACTGGAGACATGCATCTGCATGGTGGAATGTCGATACTTGGATCACTGGTTGGCCTGGCCGCGGTGATGACGTGGCGCGTGCGCGAAGGGCGCACGGCGGTGACAGTGCGCAAGATCGTGATTCCGCCGCTGGGCATGGCGACGGGATTCTGCATGTTCTTTGTGCCGGCGTTCCGGATTCCCTTCACCTGGGCGCTGGGCGCATTTCTGATCGGCGCGGTGGCGCTGGCGTATCCGCTGCTGCGAACATCGCGACTGGTGCGGCAGGGCGACGACGTGATGATGCAGCGCTCCACCGCATTCTTTACCGTGATCCTGGTGCTGGCGGCGATCCGCATTCTGGCGCGGAGTTACTTTGACACCTTCCTGACCGTGGAGCAGACGGGCGCGCTGTTTTTTGTGCTGGCCTTTGGCATGATCGTCCGCTGGCGTCTGCGGATGCTGCTGGAGTACCGGGGGCTGGTGGCAGAGGATGGGGCGCTGGCGATCTGACGGAAGGGGCTCGCTCCGTTTGGCGGTCATTGTAGTGTGAGCATTGTTCCCGGGTCTCAGAGGCGAGACCCGGGGCACCCGCATTTTGCAGGACATGAGCAAAAAAGCAGATTCTTCCGCTTCGCTATGCTCCAGCGTCAGAATGACAAAAACTTGTGACAGGAAACCTGGGGCGGTATGGGTGCGATGGAGATTCGCTGGATTCTTCGGCTCCGCTCAGAATGACTCGGGTTGGGGACTGGATTCTTCGGCTCCGCTCAGAATGATTCAGGTGGGTGGCAGGATGAGAGGCTGGCGTTACGCCGTGGCCAGCTGCATGGCAGGGATGCGGGCGGTTTCAGCTTCGGCGACTTCGTCGTAAACGTGGGTGAGTTCCCAGGCGGAGCGGTCCTGCATCAGGCGTTTGACCAGCGCGGTGTGCATGGCGTGGCCGGCACGTTCGGCTACGACGCGGCCCTGGATGCGATGGCCGGCAAGCGCGAGGTCGCCGATGAGGTCAAGCACCTTGTGGCGGACAAATTCATCGCTGAAGCGCAACGGCCCGTTCTGCACGGCGCCGCCCGCCACGATGATGGCGCACTCCTCGCTGCAGCCGCGGATGAGGCCCATGTCGCGCAGCGTGGCTTCGTCTTCTTTGAAACCGAAAGTGCGCGCGGGCGAGATCAGGCTGGCGTAGATGTTGCCGTCGAGGTCGCCGGTGAAGGTGGCGCGTCCAATCGGCGCGGAGAAATCGATCATGTACTGGATCTGGTAGCCGCTGCCGGGATAGACGCCGATGAACTTGGTGCCTTCGCGCACCTCAACCTCTTTGAGGATGCGGATGTACTCGCGGCGGCGGCGCTGCTGCTTGAGGCCCGTCTGCTCAAACGCCTGCACGTAGGGCAGCGCGCTGCCATCGAGGATGGGCAGCTCCAGGTTGTCGAGCTCCACTATCACGTTGTCAACGCCATAGCCGATGAGCGCGGAGAGCAGATGCTCGGTAGTGGAGATGAGCACGCCCTGGCGCATCAGGCTGGTGGCGTAGCTGACCTTGGCGACGTTGCGACCGGTGGCGGGAATCTCAAAATTATCCAGATCGGTGCGGCGGAAGACGATGCCGGAGCCGGCGGGCGCGGGGATGAGGCGCATCTTGACGGGTGCACCGCTGTGCAGGCCGACGCCGCTGAACTTGATGTCGGCGCGGATGGTGCGTTCATAGTGTGGTTGCAATGACACGCGTGCTGAAGTTCTCCCGTACGAACCAAACGCAAGATTACAACGGTGTAAAGCGGGAAAGTTGTGTCATTTTTGACACAGGTGAGGCAAATGTTGCGCGCCATGGTCCGTTCCTGTCGGGTATAAATAACGGCATGGAAAAGAGATATCGCGCCGCCATCAAGGGGCGGAGGCCAGTATGGAAACAGATAACCGCCGCCGTGCGGGCGCGGCAGTCGTGGATGCTGGAGCGGCTGCGGCAGCTTGTCGAACTTGAGTCCCCCAGCAACGATAAGGCAGCGGTAGACCGTGCAGCCACGCTGGTGGCGAGCTGGTGCGCCGAGCTGGGTGGACGCGTGAAGCGGCACCGGCAGCACGAGTATGGCGATCTGCTGGAGGTGCGGTTTGGCCCGATACGTGCGAAGCAAAAGCCGGTGATGCTGCTGGGGCATCTGGACACGGTGTGGCCGCTGGGCACGCTGGCGAAGATGCCGTGGCGCGAAGATCGGCAGAAGATCTACGGGCCGGGCGTGTATGACATGAAGGCGGGCGTGATGATGGCGCTGACGGCGATTGCCGCACTGCAGGATTGCGCGGCATTGCAGACGCCCATAGTGATGCTGCTGGTCAGCGAAGAGGAGATCGGCAGCCCGGTATCGCGCGCGCTGACGGAGAAGATTGCGCGCACGTGCAGCGCGGCGTTTGTGATGGAGCCGGCGCAGGGTCTGCAGGGCGCGTATAAAACGGCGCGCAAAGGCGTGGGCGATTACACGCTGCGGGTGCGCGGCGTGGCGGCGCACAGCGGCGTGGATTTCGAACACGGCCACTCTGCCGTGCTGGAGCTGGCGCGGCTGCTGGCGAAGGTAGAAAACTTTACTGACCTGAAGCGCGGGCTGACGGTGAATCCCGGGGTGATCGGCGGCGGCACGCGGTCCAATGTGATTGCGGCAGAGGCCTGGGCTGAAGTTGACGTGCGCATTGTGCGCGCGGGCGATGCGGCGCAGGTGGAGAAGATGTTTCGCGGGCTGCGCTGCGCGGACAAACACTGCACGCTGGAGGTAAGCGGCGGCATCAACCGTCCGCCGATGGAACGCACTGCGGCGATTATGAAGCTGTTCAAACGCGCGCAGAAAATTGCGGCGGAGATGGGCGTGAAGCTGGAGGAAGCGGCGACCGGCGGCGGATCGGACGGCAACTTCACCGCTGCCGTGGGCACGCCAACGCTCGATGGAATGGGACCCATCGGCGAAGGCGCTCATGCGGCGCATGAATCGCTGCTGAAGCGCTCACTGGTGGAGAGAACCGTGCTGCTGGCGGGGATGGTGCTGGGCGCATGGCCGGACGCGCGCTGACGCGCGCAAAAGCAAAGACAAAGCAGATTCTTCGCTTCGCTCAGAATGACAAGCTTATTGAGGTAGGTTTAGCAGCATTTTCTGCACCAGGGCGATGGGCAGGCCGACGATGTTGGTGTAGTCGCCTGCAATTTGGGTGACGAACTTGGCGGCGCCGCCCTGGATGGCGTAGGCTCCGGCTTTGTCCATGGGTTCGCCGGTGGCGATGTAGGCGGCGATCTCTTCCTCTGAAATTTCGCGCATGGTGACGGTGGTGGTTTCGGCGCGCGTGATGGTGCCGTGCGGTGACAGGAGTGCGACGCCGGTGATGACCTGGTGGCTGCGGTTGGAGAGTTGGCGCAACATGCGGGCTGCGTCTGCAGCATCAGCCGGCTTGCCGAGGATGTGCTGGTCGCAGACGACGACCGTGTCCGCGCCGAGCACGGTGGCGGCGGAGTGGCGCGCGAAGACCGGCTCAGCTTTCGCGCGCGCGAGGCGCTGCGTGAAATCTTCAGGGGATTCGCCAAGGCGATGCTGTTCGTCCACGGCGACCGCATCCACGGTAAAGGGGATGTTGGCTTCTGTAAGGAGTTCGCGGCGGCGGGGTGAGGTGGAGGCGAGGATGAGCATGCTGTGTTTATTTTAGTGGGGTGGCAGCACGGGTGTGGCGGGAGCGGTCGCCGCTGCGCGACGATGTCCCACACATCGCCAAATGCTGCGATGTATGGGGCACCCGCCTTCGTGTGCCTGGTGCTGGAAGGTGGTCGTGGGCTGAGCATTGTTCCCAGGTCTCAGAAGCGAGACCTGTGGCACCCGCACCCGCCTTCGGCTTGTGGCATGAGCGGCGTCAGCACATATTGGATCACTAGCCCTACTAAATACTGAGATCCCTCGCTACGCTCAGGATGACGAACGGAAACATTAGAACGAGGCGCGATATTAGAACGAGGCGCGGAGGCCGAACTGGAACTGGCGGGGATCGTAGGCGGCGGTGGGTTGACCGGCGCTGGTGTAGAGCAGGTTCACGTCCTGCACGTTGAGTTTGTTGATGAGGTTGAAGCCGTCCATGCTGGCCTGCAGGTTGAAGGGATGCGGGCCGTGGCCGAAGGCGAACGTGCGCGCGATGCGCAGGTCCGTGAAGGCCACCATCGGCTTGAGCCCGGCGTTGCGGCCGAGAGTTCCGTTGTAGAAGCCTGCGTTGGTTGAGGTAGCCAGTGCGCTGGTGGCGCCGAGATCGAGATAGCAGGGCAGGTTGAGCGCACCGTTCTTGGCCACGTTGGAGGCTACGGGCGCGTAGCCGCAGGCATTGGGCGTGGTGCTGTAGGCGACGTCATTGGGCCGGTCGGTGAGTGGGTTGAAGTCGAAGTTGGTGTCTTGCCCGGTGAGGATGTTGTAGGGGCGACCCGAGGAAATCTCAATAATCGGCGCGACGGTGAAGCCGGAGAAGATGGCCGAGGCGAAGTGATTGCCGCCGAGGTGGCCGCTGTTGTAGACGCCGCTCATCACCAGGCGGTGGCGCTGATCGAAGGAAGAGATGGCGCGCTCCGCATTGATGTTGAAGTTGTTCTGCGGCGCATCGGAGTTGGAGATGACGTCAGTGGAATCGTCAATGGCGTGCGACCAGGTGTAGCTGACGAGGAATTCATAGTTCGTGGTCAGACGCTTCTTGAGATTAACCGTGAGCGCGTTGTAGACCGAGGTGCCGCTGGTGAGATTGGGCGTCATGTCACTGAAGTTGACCGGCACGCCAACACCGAGGCCGTAGCCCGCGAGCAACTGCTGCGCCAGTGCGACGCAGGGACCGGCGCCGACGAGCGTGAGGAAGTTGGCCATGGACTGGTTAAGCCCGGAGCGGCGGAAGAAGTTGGCCAGCGAGGGCGTGACCCACGGGCTGCCGCCGCTCAGATTGGTGCCGCAGGGCGCGGGCGTAGTGGTGCCGACCAGCAACGGATTGGTGGCCGCGGTGGCGGCTCCATCGGCGATGGCGTTCTGCCAGTTGGCGATGAGCAGGACGGGGTTGACCGGGTTCACGTTGACGGGGCGATTGAGATGGCGGCCAAGGGTGAAGGTGTAATCCACGTTGAGGGTGATGCCGTGTACGAGATCGCGCTCCACGCCGAGCGAGCCCTGCTGAATGTAGGGCGTGTGGTAGTTGAGATCGGCGGGCAGGCCGGAGGGCAGCACGGGCAACGGGAATCCGGCGGTGAGGAAGTTTTGATTGACGAAGATGGAGTTGGAATTGTTGGGATCGAAGCGCTGCTGGCTGGGGATGTAGTTCAGGCCTGTGCCGGGCGTGCAGTTGGCGTTCGTCAGCGTGCCCTGAAAGGCGTTGGTCGCGTTCAGATTGAGCGGACTGGCCGTGCCGCCGGTGATGGCGCAGGGGGTTCCGCCGGCGAGAATGATGAGCGGCACGGTGTCGCCATTGAAGCGCATGGACTGGGCTTCAATGTTGCCGGGCGCGCGGTCATAGAAGATACCGTAGTTGGCGCGGATGACGGTGTGTCCGTCGCCGCCGGGATCGAACGCCAGGCCAATGCGCGGCGCAACGTTGGCGGGCTGCAGGCGCAGGCCTTCGCGCACACCCAGGGCGCGCTCCGCATTGTAGGTAGCGGAATTGAGAGCGCCCTGCGTGGGGAAGGCTTCGATGTCATAGCGCACGCCGTAGTTTGCGGTCAGCCGCGGTGTGATGCGCCAGCTGTCCTGCAGGAACGCGCCCAGCACCTTGAGATCGTAGTAGAAGCTGGTGAGGCCAATGCCCTGCGCATATGACTGCGGCAGGCCGAGGCCGTAAGCCTGCACCGCGGAGAACGCGGGCAGTGATGCAGGGAAGGAAGATGACACGGTATTTGCGCTGAGACCGCCGAAGCTGTAATCGCCGCCGCCGTAGAGCTGGCCCTGCTTCAAATTGATGGGGATGTAGCGCAGGTCGATGCCGGTCTTGAAGGTGTGCGAGCCGTGGATGAGGGTGAAGTTGTCCTGCAGCTGCGTCTGGTTCTCAATGCGGTCCACCACGGAGAAGGGCGTCTTGCCGGAGTAGGCGAAGCCGGGAATGTTGACCGCAGGATTATTGCCCCCCGCGGTCTGCGTGTTGGAAAAATTAATAGGGTGGCGCGAGTATTGCAGGCGCAGCTCATTGACCTTGTTCGCGGTGATCAGCCAGGTGTGCTGCCCGACGACGGAAACGTCGTGATAGCGCTGCGTCGCAGTGCGGGAGAAGGCGTTCTCGCCGGCATTCTGGTTGGCTGCCTCTTCCTGAATTCCGGTCAGGTAACTTGGGCTGGCGTTGATGCGCAGAAAGAGCTGCTGCGCCGCGTTGATCTTGTGGTCAAGGCGGAGTGAGTAGACCTCAGTCTTTTCGGAGATGGGGAAGTTGCCGATGAGCGAGTTGAGCGGCGTGAACGATGCAGGCAGCGCAGCGCCGCTGGTGATGAAGTTGTGTGCGCCGTAGGTGGGCTGCAGGAATCCGGGATTGGTTCCGGTGGTGGCGATGCCGGAGCCGGAACCGATGAGCGCGACGTAGGGTTGCAGGCCGGAGCCGGGCGCGGCGGCGGTGGGAATCGCATTGAGATACGCCTGCTGCTGGCCCGTGCCCTGGATGATGATGGAGCCGGTGGGGAAGCCGTAGAACTTGGAGACATCGATGGACACGAGCTGGAAGTTGTTCGCGCCGATGTCAGTGAATCCGGTCTCCTGGCGGCGGGTGATCTCAGTGGAGAGGAAGTAGAAGGTGCGGCTGGGCACAATGGCTCCGCCGACGGTGAAGCCGGCCTGCACGCGGGTGTAGGCAGGCTGATCGACGGTGCTGAAGGGATTGGTGGCCTGGATGTAGCGGTTGCGCAGGAAGCCGAAGGCAGAGCCGTGTGTCTGATTGGTGCCGCCGCGCGTAACGATGTTGACCACGCCGCCGCCGGCGCGGCCAAACTCCGCAGCGTAACCGTTGGTGAGAATCTGGAACTCCTGCACCGCGTCCTGCGAGACGGTGGCGCGCACGCCGCCGGAGACGTAATCGCCTGCGTCAGCGCCGTCGACGTTGATGGAGTTGGAGCGGGCGCGCACGCCGCCGAAGTTGAGGCCGGAGGTGGGAATGGCGCCGACGGAGGGCGCGGCATCGCGTGCGATCTGCGAGTTGGTCAGGGTGAAGTTGATGAAGTTGCGGCCGTTGATGGGCAGGTTGTCAATGCGCTCCTGATCGACGGTGGTGGACTGCGCGCTGCGCTGCGTCTCAATCACCTCAGCGTTGGCGTTGACGTTGACCTGCTCATTGCTGGAGGCGACGGCGAGGGTGATGGGCAGCTCGGCCTGCTGGCCGATGGTGAGGACGACGCCGGAGTCTTTGAGGCTGGAGAAATTCTTCGCGCTGGCGGTAACGGTGTAGGTTCCCGGTGGCAGAATGACGAACTGATACTGGCCCGCGGCGTTGGCGGTAACGGTGCGGGAGATACCGCGCGCCGGATCGGAGATGGTGACGGTGGCTCCGGGGATGACTGCGCCCTGCGCGTCATGCACAATGCCGGAGAGCTGGGTGGTGGCGATGTTCTGCGCGAAGAGGCTGGCGGTGAGAGCCAGCGCAAACACGCCGGTCCACAGCCGGCGCAACATGCGGGGAAGGCGCATTGACATGTTGATACTCCTGGACACCGTAAGCAGCAGGAAGAAGTGTCCTTTTGTTGTCGCGGAGTTTTACATGAATCGCCATTCATTTTGCAAGGGGGATTTTTGGGGGTGGGGGTGGTCGGACCGGAGGGGGTCGGGATGAGCGAGAAGCAGGTCCTTCGGCTACGCCTCTCGCGGTGAAGCTGCGAGAGCCTCCGCTCAGGATGACAAGTTTTATCTTTATGGCTGCCCACAGGAACAGGACGAGGGCATTTACTGCTGACGTTAGAGCCAGAGCTTTAGCTGGAGAGGGCGGCGAGGCGGCGGCGTTCGGTCTCGAGATAGGTGAAGCGGATGCGGTTGATGACGGTAATCGTGGAGAGGATGGCGAGGACCCAGAGAGCGGGGGCCATGACGCCCCAGCGATTGAAGAGCGCGCCCAGGATGACGAGGACGATGCGCTCCGGGCGCTCCATGAAGCCGACCTTGCAGTTGCCGATCAGGGCTTCAGCGCGGGCGCGGGTGTAGCTGACCATCAGGCTGGCCGTCATGCAGAAGGCGACGAGGACGACGTAGAAGAAGCGGTCGCCGCGGGCGTAGTAGACCAGCAGGCCGAAGAAGATGGCGACGTCAGAGTAGCGGTCCATCACCGAATCAAAGAACGCGCCGAAGACGGAGACCTGATTGGTCTGGCGCGCGACGCGGCCATCGACCATATCGAAAACGCCTGCGCCGATGATGACCAGACCGGCGTAGAGGAACATGCGGACGTAGTTGTCAGCACGGGCGTAGCCGAAGAAGAGCGCGGCGGCTATGTTGATGAGCAGGCCGATGAAGGTGAGGAAGTTCGGCGAGATTTTGGTCAGGGCAAGGCCGTTGACGATCTTCTGCAGAAGATAGCCGCTTCCTTTTCCAAATGCGCTTGTCCAGGTCATGTGTTTACGCCACTTATGAGTGTATCGCAGGTGGTGCGGGCGGGTGCGTGGAGGAAAGCGTACCTCCGGGGCTGAAGCCCCTTTCCTTGCTGTGCTTCTACCGTGCAGGCTAAAGCCTGCACTCCCCCGGCTGAAGCCGGGGGCTTAATCCGGTCGTCGCGTTGCGACAATATCCCACACATCGGGGGGAGGAGTTTTCGTGAAGGGAGGTTTGCGCGCCCATTCGGCTTCGCTCAGGGCAGGCTCTGCGCGGCCCTCGCTACCTGCCCCAACGAACAAAATGCCGTTCGCCGGGGGCCCGTTCGCGAGGCTATCCCACATCTCCGCGATGAAACTGCGTAGATATGGGACACCCAGAGTGGTGGCGATCAAGAAACCCAGGTCTCAAAAGCGAGACCCGGGGCACCCGATTTTGTGGTGGGGTTGGGGCTATTCGGCGGCGGGTTCGGCGGTTGCTTCAGCGGCGACGATGTCGTGGATGGTGGTGAGCTTCAGGACTTCGAGCTCGCGGCTACCGCCGGGGGTGACGACCGTGGCGACGTCGCCGACCTTCTTGCCGACCAGGGCGCGACCGATGGGCGACGTGGTGGAGATGAGGCCCTTGGAGACATCAGACTCTTCGCTGGTGACGAGCTTGTAGGTAAGCTCTTCGTCCTTGGTGGAGTCGAAGACCACGATGGTGGCGCCGAAGGCGACCTTGTCGCGCGGGATGTTCGCGAGATTGACCAGGGAGAGCTCGGCCATGCGTTTTTTGAGCTGGCCGAGGCGAGCGTTGACGAAGACCTGGCGCTGTTTGGCCATGTGATATTCGGCGTTTTCGCTGAGGTCGCCGAGAGCGACCGCTTTCTTGATCTCAGCGGGCAACTCGGTGGTGAGCTCGTGCTCGAGAAGAGTGATCTCTTCCTGCAGCTTCTTTTTGATGTGTTCTGTCATGGTTTATCGAGGAAGTGGAGCTTGGCCTTTCATTATACGACGCGGAGGGCGTGGGGCGGTTCGCGGTTCGTTTCAGCGTTCGGTGACAGAGGTAAAAGCCCCCTGGGCTTCTGCGCAGCGGAAGGCGGATACAGCATGGGTTACAGGGAGAGCTTCGGGGTCCTTCGCGCAAAGGCGCGCTCAGGATGACACCTTCTCATTGAGAAGACTGGTGGCGAGGGCGCGAAATACAGGGATCCTTCACTCCGTTCAGGATGACGGCAGTGGGTAGGTTCAGGATGACACGTTCTATTGAGGGGATTGGGCTGGAGTTAGCGCCGGTATAAGCGAGAAGCAGATTCCGCGCGCTTCGCTTCGGAATGACAAACAAACACCAAAACGAGAAGCAGATTCTTCGCGCTTCGCTTCGCAATGACAAATAATACCGAAACGAGAAGCAGATTCTTCGCTTCCACCCCAGCAAGCAAGGGAGCTTGCCGGGGACCCCGTTCGCGCTCAGAATGACAAATCTGTGGGATTGCTGGCGCTGGATGACAAATCAGTGGGATTGCTGGCGCTGGGCCTCAAGAAAGGATTGCAGGATGAGGACGGCGGCGACCTGGTCAATGATTCCCTTGCGGGAGCGACGGTCTGTGGAGTGGCCGGCATCGTCAAGCTGGCGATGGGCCTGAGTGGTGGTCAGGCGCTCATCCCACAGGTGGATGGTGACGCCGGTTTCGGCGGCGAGGGCCTGGGCGAACTCCTGCGCCTTGGTGGCCTGGGGGCTGAGATCGCCGGACATGTAGAGCGGATTGCCCACGACGACATGGGTGCAGGCGTGCTTGCGCAGCAGGCGGGCGAGGGATTTGAGGTCGGCGCGACGAGTGGTGCGGTGGAGGGTGAAGAGGGGCTGCGCGGTGTAACCCAGCTCGTCGGATATGGCCACGCCAATGCGCCGGTCGCCGACGTCGAGGGCGATGATGCGCTGAATTGCTGGGTCGGGCAGAATCGGCATGAACTCGAGTGTACCTCTGCATTTACAATCGCCGCAGAGAGGGCTAATTGAAGCTGCTTACGATATTGCTCCTGACGGCCCTGCTGGTGACGGGCTTTGTGTGCTACCGGCTGTATGTGCCGTATGGGCCGCAGCAGGAAACCTTTGTGGATATACCGCCGGGCATGCGCACGCCGGAGATTGCGCAGGCGCTGGAAGACGCCGGGGTGATCCGCTCGCGGCGCGCGTTTGAGATTGTACGACTGGTGAAGGGCGGCAGGCTGAAGGCGGGCGAGTACCGCTTCGATCATCCGGATACGCTGCTGAACCTGTATGCGCGGCTGGTGAAGGGCGATGTGTTTACCCTGACGCTAAGCGTGCCGGACGGATACAACATCTACGACATTGCGCAGGCGGCAGAGGCGGCGAAGCTGGGCACGCGCGAAGGTTTTCTGGCGGCGGCGCGCTCGCAGACGGCGCTCATCGCAGAGTACAGTCCCCATGCGGAGAGCCTGGAAGGCTATCTCTTTCCGGATACGTATCACTTCTCGCGTCATGCGACGGATGAGCAGATGGTGGCAACGATGGTGCGGCGGTTCCGGCAGACGGCGCTGCAACTGGGGCTGGGAAGCCAGGTGCAGCAGACCGTGATCCTGGCTTCGCTGGTGGAGAAAGAGACGGGCGTGAAAGACGAGCGGCCGCTGATCGCGGGCGTGTTTGAAAACCGGCTGCAGAAGGGGATGCCGCTGGAGACTGACCCATCCGTCATTTATGCGGCGCTGCTGGAGAACCGCTACCGCGGGACGATCTATGCGTCGGACCTGACAAGTCTTTCCGCCTACAACACGTATAAGCATGTGGGATTGCCGCCGGGGCCGGTGTGCAATCCGGGGCGGGATTCGCTGCTGGCGGCGATGCATCCGGCACAGACTAACTACCTTTATTTTGTGAGTGATGCGGCGGGGCACAGCAAGTTTGCCGAGGACCTGAAGCAACAGAGCGAAAACGTGCAGGAGTATCGGCAGAGTATTGAATCGCACACAGCGCATTAAGCGTCAGATAAGTGCAGATATACTGGAAGCTTGTGCCGCTAAGCCGAAGAATCAATAAGTTATGTGTACTGGCGCTGGTTCTTCCGGCGCTGACGGGGTGCCTATCGCACCATCGCACAGTACTGCGCGTCACCACGCCGGTGGTGCAGAATGCCACCGTGGACCAGCTGGTGAAGCTGGTGAATGACCGCTTTGACGCAGTGAACTCGCTGAATGCATCCGTCGAGATTGCGGCCAGCGTGGGTGGCTCGCAGACCGGCAGCGTGACGGATTACACCTCAATGAACGGCTACATTCTGCTGCGCCAGCCCTCTGACATGCGCGTGATCCTGCTGGTACCAGTGCTGCACACGACGGCAATGGACATGGTGAGCAACGGCACCGATTTTAAGATGTATATCAAGGCGAAGAACCGTGCGGTGGTGGGAACGGAAGAGATCAAGGAGCCATCGAAGAATCCGCTGGAGAACCTGCGGCCTTCGATCTTCCGCGATTCGCTGCTGGTGCGGGGCGTATCCGCTGAGGACCTGGTCTCGCTGACCTCAGACACGCAGATACTGGTGAGTGCGGACAAGAAACATGCGACGGAACTGCGCGATTATGATCTGAACATTTTGCGGCGCAAGGGAACAAGCAACGAGCTACAGACACTGCGCGTGATCCACATCAACCGGACGACACTGCTGCCCTTTCAGCAGGACATCTACGACGATGAGGGACGGCTGGCGACGGAGGCGACGTACGATAAGTACGAATCGTTCGACGACGTGATGATGCCGACGGAACTGACCATCCGGCGGCCGCTGGACCAGTATCAGATCAAGATGACAATCAATAAGCTGACCATAAACCAGACGATGGGTGATGAGCAGTTTGCGCTGAAGATTCCGGATAATGTTCCGGTGCAGAAGATGCAGTAGGTGCGTCTCCGGGGCTAAAGCCCGCTGCTTTTGCTGGGCTGGCTTCCGTGCGGGCTAAAGCCCGCACTCCCCCGGCTGAAGCCGGGGGCTTAATCCGGGCAATGCGGATATTCCGATACGTATGTTATTCAGGCAAGCTGGATGTTCCGGACACGCTGGCTATTTGGGCACATTGCCTATTCACGCGAACTAGCTATTTGGCAATACAGTTCTTTAGGCAAACAGGATCAGCGGGGGCGGACGTAGCGCTCGATGCCGGTTTTAGCTATGTGGGCGGCGATGGCCTGGTTGATCTCGAAGGCGATGGCGAGCGCGGCGCGGGCGTCTTCGCCGGTGACGCGGGGTGCGGTGCGATTCTGCACTGCGGCGAGAAACGATTCCAATTCCAGCATGAGCGGCTCTTTGGCTTCCACCGGGACTTTGCTGAGCGCGAGGCCCATGGAGGGGTGGGTGCCGGGCGTGGCGGCGGCGAGCAGAGCGAGCTGTGCGGGCGTGAGTGCGGTGCCGGCAGAGACGTCAATGTAAAGTAGCTCGCGGTGTGCGAAATCGATGGAGAAGTACTGCTGCGGCTGGAAGAAACGCAGCTTGCGGACGCGTTCTGTGCTGACGCGGCTGGCGGTGAAGTTGGCCACGCAGCCGTTGGCGAATTCGAGCCGGACGTTGGCTATGTCCGTCCTGGGTGAGAGCACGGGCAGGCCGACGGCGCGGACCTCAATCACCTGAGAACGCACAAAGCTGAGCACGATATCAAGATCGTGGATCATGAGGTCGAGCACAACGTCAACATCAAGCGAGCGCGGGGTGAAGACGCTGAGGCGGTGCGCCTCAAAAAACATGGGCTGGTGCAGGAGTGGGAGCGCCGCGGTGACGGCGGGGTTGAAGCGCTCAAGGTGGCCGACCTGCAGGATGCGATGATGCGCAGCGGCAGCGGCGAGGAGCGCGTCAGCCTCTGCGAGCGAGGAGGCGATGGGCTTCTCTACGAGCAGATCGAGCCCGGCAGAGAGGAGCCGGCAGCCGATGCGGCTGTGATGCACGGTGGGCACGCAGAGGGAGACGGCGGCGATACCTAATCCGGCTGCGAGAAATTCCTCGATGCCGGTGAAGGTAGGAATCGCGTATTCAGCGGCGATGGCAGCGTCCGTGGCGGGGTTGGAATCGACCGCGGCGGCGAGGGTGACAGCGCCGGAGGCCTGGAGTTCGCGATAGACACGAAGGTGGTTGCGGCCAAAGGAGCCTGCTCCGATGACGGCGACACGAATTGGATTCCGGCTGGGCACTGCGGGCGGCTTACTTGCCCTCGACCGCGTGCAGGCAGCGGGTGTAGAGCTCCAGCAGGTGGCCGACGAGGTCTTCGCCCTTGGATGCGGACGTGGTGGCGAAGCCGACGGTGGAAGCGGCAGGGGTGCGGGCTACGTTGGCCGTGGTGGCGACAAACTTGAGCAGGTCGAGCGCAATGTCTTCGTTGCGGCGGGCCAGGTTGGCAGGTTGATCCATCGAATCCTCCAGTTGAGATGGTAGCAGGTGTGGGCGAAGAGCTGAGCACGGATTGGGCGGATGAAACGGATCGTGGGGATAAAGACTTTTTTGATTTGATTTATCTGGCGATGAGGCATTGGGGGTATTGCGTGCGACAGCTTCCGCTGCTGCGGATCTGATGAACCTACACGAGGAATTTTCGTGAGGGGAGTTTTGCGCGTTGCGCGCGGCACCCAGAGTGGTGGCGCTATGAGCCTTTGAGATTCTTCGCTTCGCTCAGAATGACAAACCAAGGCGGCGGTGCAGCGGAAGGCTGATGCGGCATGGGTAACGTGAGGGTTCGTCTGGATTCTTCGACTCCGCTACGCTGCGCTCAGAATGACTCGGATTCAGGAGGGGTCGATTTTAGGAGGGATCGATTTTAGATGCCGGTGAGGAGGAGGCAGGCGCGGCCCATGAGGTAATCGGAGGGCTGGGCGTGGTTGGGGAGGCGGAGAAGGCGGATGGGATGGGAGAGGCTGAGGGGACGGAGGACGAGGTGATTGTCTTCGAGGGAGACGAAGCGGAATTGGAGGAGGCCGCCGTAGTTGACGGCGTAGAGGGTGGGATCGGGAGCGTGGTAGTGGGCAAGCGAGGTGTAGTGGCGATCGACGACGACGATGGAGTTTGGCGTGAGGAGCGGGTGCATGCGAGCGGCGAGTGCGGCATCGAGCGTGAGGGCGAGGTAGCGCTGCCAGTGGGCGCGCTGAGGAGCGGGGCGAGAGCGGTTCTGGCGCAGCAGTGACGCGGGAAGATGGACGGCGCTGTGATGGTCGAGGGGCGGCTGGGGTTCATGCAGGATGGCTGAGGCGGAGGCGATGGGGATGACGGCGGTCTCGCCTGCGGCTGGGAGTGGAGCGGGAGCGACGGCGGGAACGATCTGCTCAATGGAGATGTTCTGCGCGGCAAGGATGCGGTCAAGGCCTTCGAGCGAGAGCAGGCGGCGGTTGAGCACATTGGAGATGTGGGCCTGACGGAAGCCGGTCTGGCGGGCGAGAAGAGCGCCGGTGAGGACTCCGCGATCGATGCGGCGCAGAAGCTCAAGGCGGAGGTGTTCGTGCATGTCCCGAAAGTTCATGAGTATGAAGACCCGCTGACTATAGCAGGCAGCTAAGGATGTTTTACCTGCTGGATAGCTTCAGGAAGCAACTGAATCAACGATTTCTGAAGAATTACGGTACCTGTCCAAATACTCACAGGCAATCGGTTGTCTTGTGCGGTCACTGGGTTTATATATCGGAGCCTTCCCGAGAGACAGGAATTCCCCAGAAGGAGTGCGCCGAGGAATGCACGGTGGAGCAGGCGGAGACGCCTTGCAGACATGATTCTCCCATTTTTTAAACCGAAGATGCAGAAGAGGACGAGCTGAGATGGAGAAGACCGGAAGAGTCTTCCCGCCGACTGGACTCTTGGGCAAACCTGCTACTCGATAGCGAGAGCAGAGGACACGGCGGGCAGTGAATAGCTGTCAAGGGAAAGCAAAAACATGATGCAAGTGAGGATGGATCTGAAGGTATGCGAAGGTTGCGGCGGGTTGTGGGTGCGCAACGGAAGTGAAGCCGGAGTGTATTGCCGGCATTGCACGGCGGTGCTGGCTGAGTTCCCTGCGCCGCGGGCGAAGCGGGCGACAGGGCGGAAGAAGGCGCCAGGGCGCGCGTTGCCGGAGACGATGGAGCTGCGGGCGATGATGGGCGGTGCACGATGAGCGCGGCGGTGATGCCCTCAGTGTGGGCCGGACAAATGCTGCAGCGCAAGCCGTGGAATTTTCATCATGACGAGGAACCTGCAGCGGCCATTGAACCGGAGCTTGCGTTCTACCGGAAGTACACGCAGGGGATGCTGCGGCGGTATATGCGGCTCTCGATGGAGGCGGGGCGCGTGCCTTCGCTGATCGGGCAGGAGATGTTTCGCGGCAAGGTGACGAGCTACCGGGTGCGGAGCTTCGAAGACGTGGTGATCTTTGTGTACGACGTGGAGAAGTGCCTGAAGCAGCTGGACACACGATCGCAGGAGCTGGTAGCGCGCATCGGCCTGCAGGAATATACGCAGGGCGAGGCGGCGGAGATGCTGGGCATCAGCCTGCGGACGGTGGTGCGGCACTATGCGGATGCGCTGGACAAACTGACGGCGATCTTTCTGAAGACGAAGCTGATGGAGCCGCACACGGAGTGCGGGGACAGAACGTGTCAAGCGCCGAAGAAGGGAGTGCGCAGCGAAAGAGGCTGATTTCAGCGAGTAAAGTGCGCGCGCAGGAGGTGGCGCAAACAGGTGAATGCAATTGATATTCTTAGGAAGCAAGTGGAGAGAAGAGCGGGAAGCGCAGGAGCGCTTCCCGCTTTTGCATTTGAAGGGAATGACCGTGGTGAAGACAAAGAGGGCGAAGAAGAAGACGCGGGCATTGCCGGTGGAGGCGGAGGAGTTGAAGGCTGCGCCTGGTGCGGTAGTGCCGCGAACCAAGAATTGCAAGGGATATGCAAAGAGGCGGGTGGAGGAGGCGTGGCCGGAGATTGTGAATTCTCTGGTTGAAAGTGCGAAAGAAGGCAAGTACAACGAGACCAAGCTGCTGGTGGAAGTGAGCGGCATCAAAGACGCGAAGAAGCCGGCCAAGCGCAAGAGCAGCGGGGTGGCGAAGATGCTGCTGAAGAAGTTGAGCGAGAAGGAATCGGCGCACGCAGGGGATGTGGTGGCGGGATGACGTCCCTGATGGGTTTGGGGCGGCAGGAATGTCTGAGATCCTTCGCTGCGCTCAGGATGACAAAGTGTATTTGTTGCCTGGAGACTTAGGCGGGGCACCCGCCTTTTGTGGCGGAAAGCCTGGGACTGCGTGGTGAGATTGAGATTCTCTGGATTCTTCGGCTTCGCTCAGAATGACTCGGGTGGAATTGGGTGCTCGGAGTTTGGGGCGGCAGGAATGTCTGAGATCCTTCGCTGCGCTCAGGATGACAAAGGTTGTGGTGGCAGTGATTGATGAGGCGGCTTGAGATGGGCGGGGCGTTCGCGCCTGGCGCGAATGGTCCCAGGTCTCAGAATCGAGACCTGGGGCACCCGGCTGCGCTCAGGATGACAAAGTGTATTTGTTGCCTGGAGACTTAGGCGGGGCACCAGCCTTTTGTGGCGGAAAGCCTGAAACTGCGTGGGTGAGATTGAGATTCTCTGGATTCTTCGGCTTCGCTCAGAATGACTCGGGTGGAATTGAGTGCTCGGAGTATGGTGGCGCGGTGGAGGGTTGAGATCCTTCGCTGCGCTCAGGATGACAAGAGTTTGTGGTGGGGATGACGGTAGTGCGGCGAGGACCAACAAAGTGACAGAGGTGAAGGCGATGACGAGGATGCGACGGGGCGGGGCGCTGGTGGGTTTGTGGCTGATGCTGAACTGCCTGGCGATGGCGCAGATGGCGATGACGACGGTGAGCGATACGGTGTATGGAGCGGATGGCCGCCCGGCACAGGGGACACTGCTGATCAGCTGGCCGGCGTTCACGGCCGAGGATGGAAGCGCGGTGGCGGGAGGAAGCACGTCAGTAACGCTGAGCAAGGCGGGCGGGCTGAGCGTGGCGCTGACGCCGAATGCGGGATCGGACCCGATGGGGAGCTATTACACCGTGCAGTATCACCTGAGCGATGGCACGGTGGCGCGGGAGAACTGGGTGATCCCGGTGAGCAGCACGGCGGTACAGCTAGCGAGAGTGCGCAGCACGGTGATGCCGCTGAGCGTGGCGATGCAGACGGTGAGCAAAGAGTATGTGGACCGGGCGATTGCGAATGCGGTGGCGGCGAGCCCGGTGAGTGCGGCGGCCGGCGCAACGATTGATACAACAGCTTTTGTGAAGGCGACGCCAGTGGGAGCGCAGACGGTGGTGCAGCCGCCGAATACGAGTCTGAACCTGGTGACGTCTGGTACGGGAGCGACGACGGTGAACGGCGCGTTCAATCTGGCACAGAGCGTGAGCAGCTCGTTCAGTGATCCGGCGGTGCCGGGGCCGCACGGATGGGTGAGCGGGAATGTCCAGAACTCGGTATTCTCTCAGCCGCTGGCGGCGTATGGGATGCACTTTGCGAGCAGCGTGGAGTCAGTCAACTTCAACGGACAGGGCTATGACCTGGGCAATAACACCACGTCGGCGGTGGGATGGTCTGTGCATAGCGGGCATAAGCTGCTGGTGAGCGACCTGATGCGCGGCATCGCCGGCGGATACGGGCTGGATATGACAAAGAACTCGATTGGAGACCTTCAGGGATACGAAGCGGAGATACAATCCTTCGGCGGTGCGGTGGCGGCTTCTGATGAGGGCGTGACCCCGCTGCGAATTATCAACTCGCAGATTCCGGTCATTCCGCTGGGCAGCTGCGCGACGGGCTGCGTGACGGGATCGGAGGGGTTGAAAGTGACGCTCTCGCAGGGCGGGCCGTTCAACGACGGCGGCTACCTGCTGGATGCGACCCAGGGCGGCACGCAGACGGCGACGGTGACAGACGTGGCGTACTCCAGCGGGACCGGAGGGATGTATGCGGATGTGACGGGCGTGACGCTTACGCCATCGACGGCGTGGGGAAATATTATTCCGGCAAGCTGCACCAACAACGGAAGCGGGATGTGGCAGGCGTATGTGTCCACGACCTGCAATGTGACGCTGGGAACATCGCCCGTGAGTCCGGGAGCTTTTGTGGCGGGGCAGGATGTTTTTCTGTCAGGGCCGTTTGCGGAAGAGGCGGCGGTGACGGCGGTGGGCGCGGTGACGGGCGGCGTGCAGAGCATTACGTTCAGCACGCGCTACGCGTGGAACTCCAGTGGCGTGTCAGTGGGTGCGCTGGTGATGCAGGGTGGTGTGCTGGCAGGCCAGACGGTGAGCCAGGGCTTCATCCAGACGAATGGGAGCGGGCTGAACGGATGGCCGGTGGCGTATCCGGTGGTGGGCGCGTTCTCAGCGAGTCAGCTGGTATTCAGCAACTGCGCGCTGGGCGCGTGCAATGCGAACGGAGGCTCGACCGGGCTTTCGCGCAACATCATCCGGTCCGGCAGCATCACGTTCTATCCGCTGGCAGAGATCATTGGTACGGGTGGTCAGAATAACGAGGCACTTCTGGCGAGGAACCAGATTCCATTTGCCCCGGGCGATGTGCTGGGCGGCGCTCCGGCGGCGGAGTATCACCAGCAGAATTCGATCCTGTACGGACAGACGACGGCGCTGGACTCGTCCGATCCGAGCGTTGGATTGCAGCTGAGCGACAGAGGGCCGACCAAGGCAGCGATGCAGCTGTCGATCATGGATGAGTCCGGCGCAGCGGGCGGAACGGCCATCGGGATCACGGGCAATGGCGTGGGCGGCAGCGGGGTTTTCTATAACACGCTGGAGACAATGGCTCCGCAGGATGCGCTGCTGTATGTGGGCGGCTCCAGCAGTTCCACACCGCAGTATCACGTCTTCTACGACAAAGAGGTCGGCGGCAAGTTCGATTTCAACCCCGCCACTAACCGGTTCAGCCTGCCGCAGCTCGACGTTACCTCCGACTTCACAGCGGCCACGCTGGGATTCGGCGGCCACGGCATTCACATCTGGAGCAGCAATGCCACTCCGGTTGGAGCAGTTATATCGGTGGTGAGTCCGCTGACGAACGATGACCTGATTCTTGCGCCGAAGGGCGCGGGCGCGGTGAACGTATCCGGCGCGAAGATTACTAATCTGGCCAACGGGTCAGCGAGTACGGATGCGGCGACGGTGGGACAGACGGCGCAGTTGAGCGCGGCGAATACTTTTGCGGCAGCGCAGACGGTTACAGGTCTTCCCACCGGATGTGTGCAGTTTCCCTGCGTGGTGGCGAAGGTGGCACCAGCGATTTATACGGGCACTGCTTCAACCCCAACGGCGATTCTTTATACTCCTACCGCGGCAGGACAGTTCGAATTGTGCGGGTTTTTGGACGTAACTGTTGCTGGCACTGCTGGAAACGCAAGCCTGCTTACTAATTTCACAACGGATGGTTATAACTACAGTGGGTTCACTATCGGCTTGACGCAGGGAAGCCCTTATAGTGGACACGTGATAAGCACAGACGTTTTGGCGTCGGCACAATGGAGTAATGGGAATGCCTGCGTGGTCATCTATACCGATGCTGGGCAGCCCATCAAATGGCAGCTTGGATTGAACGGGGTTACCGGATCGCCCAGCTTTCGCTATGCGTTGACGCTGGAACAGTTGCAGTAAGGGCGGTGGTTTCCGGGGCTAAAGAGGGTGCTGAAAAAGTCAGTCCTCTCCGGGAAGAGTGCCTCAGCGGCTCAAGCCGCATTCGAGCGATGGAGGTTACGGCGGGACTGAAGTCCCGCCCTTTCAAAGCGACGACTTTTTCAGCATCCTCTTAAGCCCGCTGCTTTTGCTGTGCCGGCTTTCGTGGGGCTGAAGCCCCACTCCCCCGGCTGAAGCCGGGGGCTTAATCCGGGCAATACGGATATTCAGCAAGCTGGGGATATTCCGGCATACTGGCTATTTGGGCAATATGGTCAGACAAGCTGGGGATTCAGGCGAGATGGATATTCGAGCATGCTGACTGTTCGGATGAGTTGGATATTCGGGCAATGCTGGCTATTGAGGCGAGCTGGGGATTTCGGCTAGCTAGCTATTAAGTTATGGCGCGTCAGAAGTTGGTTGAAGAATCAACGGGGTTCGGCTAGTGTGGTGAGTCCGAAGTTCGTTGAACAAATCAACGGGGTTCTCCGGGGTGCAAATCCTTGAGAAGCAGATTCTTCCGCTTCGCTACGCTCTAGCGTCAGAATGACAGAACAGAGTAGATGCAGCAACTCTTGAGAGAGTGGGATGACAGGGTGATGCAGCAGCTCTTGAGAGACCGATATGCAGGTGGGATGACAGAGTAGAGCAGTAACTCCTGACAGAGTGAGGTGACAGGGTGTAGTGAGCTGCCGGCTCAAGACACTGGAGTTGCAGAACAGACAGGAAGGGTCACGCGAAGGCGTGGCCCTTTTACCTGGATACAGAAATTGGGTGAGTGCGTGTTCGCGGAACGGATACTGGAGGGAGAGGCCGGCGATCTGGCGGGTTTGGGCCGGATGCTGGATGAGAGGCCGCGTTCGCTGCATGGCGAGAGTGTGATGGAGTTTCTGGCGGAGACGCTGCTGCGGGTGCGGACGCGGAACGGAAACCTGACGCCACTGCGGGCGAATGCGGCGCAACGGGAGTTTGAACGCAGGCGGGGACGGCAGAACATTGTGCTGAAGGCGCGGCAGATGGGAATCAGCACATGGGTGAGCGCGCGATTTTTTCTGAAGACGATCCTGGTACCAGGGACGCTGACGGTGCAGGTGGCGCATACGCGGGAGGCATCGGAGGCGATCTTCAGGATGGTGCAGCGATTCCGGGAGAATCTGCCGGAGGAGATGCGCGAGGGCGCGGCGCGGTGCTCGAGAACGAACGCGGGGCAGATGGTGTTTGCGGGGCTGGACAGCGAGTACCGGGTGGTGAGCGCGGGCGATGAGAGTGCGGGACGCGGACTGACGATACAGAATCTGCACTGCAGCGAGGTGGCGCGCTGGCCGGGCGATGCGCGGGCGACGCTGGCTGGATTGCGGGCGGCGCTGGAGCCGGCGGGCGAGTGTGTGCTGGAGTCGACCGCGAATGGCGCGTGGGGATGCTTCTACGAGGAGTGGCAGCGCGCGGACGAGGCGGGAACGGTGCGGCATTTTCTGCCATGGTGGATGGAAGAGGCTTACCGGGCGAAGGCGGTGGATGCAGCTTCTCTGCGCGAGGAGGAGCGGGCGCTGATGCGGGCGCAGGGTTTGACGCTGGAACAGATCGGATTCAGACGCGGGGTGGAGGCGAGCTATCGCGGGCTGGCGGCGCAGGAGTATGCGGAGGATGCGGAGCAGTGCTTCCGGCAGGGCGGCGAGTGCGTGTTCGATGTGAGTGCGCTGGATGCGCGGCTGGCGGAGCTGGAAAGGCGGGGAGCAGGGATCAGGGATCAGGGAACAGGAAAGGTGACGAGATGGCTGCCGGCGCTGGAGGGCAAGCGATATCTGGCGGCGGTGGATACGGCGGGCGGCGGCTCAGAGGGTGATTATGCGGCGGTGCAGGTGCTCGACCTGGCGAGCGGCATGCAGTGTGCCGAGCTGCGCGGACGCATGGGAACGAGAGAACTGGCACGGGAGACGGTGAAGCTGGCGAAGGAATACAACGGCGCGCTGGTGGCGGTGGAACGGAACAACCATGGGGCCGGGGTGATCGCGTATCTGGATGGCGTGGAGCACTACCGGCATCTATATGAGCAGGATGGGCAGGCGGGATGGCTGACGACGGCAGTGACGCGGCCGGCGATGGTGGGCCGGCTGGGCGCAATGCTGGTGGAGCAGCCGGAGCTGTTTCAGAGCAGGCGGCTGCTGGCGGAGTGCAGGACGTTTGTGCGGACCAGGAATGGGCGGGCGGAGGCGGCCAGCGGGGCGCATGACGATTGCGTAATGGCGATGGCCATTGCACAGGCGGTGCGGGCGGAGCTGATGCTGTAACCCGCACGGGGTACTCTGGATGCTAACTGCCGAGAACAATTCCGGACATCCTGGGTACCCCAACGCAGGAACGGTTTGATAAGATACACAAAGTAAAAGAGTTAACATAAATCATTCGTTCGTTGCAATGAGGTATGGTGTGGCAGTATTGGCGGTACAGGAAATCCGGCGGATGCGCGGTGGCGCGCAGTCGCAGCTGATGCTAGCGTCAGACGGCAACTTCTACGTGGTGAAGTTCAAGAACAATCCGCAGCATATGCGGGTGCTGGCGAATGAGCTGATCGCGAGCAAACTGGCGGAGGGGGTGGGCCTAACGGTGCCGCCGACCGATGTGGTAGAGGTGACGGAGTGGCTGATCGCAAACTCTCCGGAACTGAAGATTGAAGGCCTTGGCGGACAGGTGCGGTGCGCTGCAGGATTGAATTTCGGCTCGCGCTTTGTAGGCGGGCTGATGCCGGGGCAGACGGTGGATTATCTGCCGGAGGAGCGGCTGCGTGAGGTAAGGAACGTGGCTGAGTTTGCCGGGATGCTGGTGATGGATAAGTGGACGGGTAATTCGAATGGGCGGCAGGCTGTGTTTGATAAGAGGCGGCGTGAGAAAAAATACCGGGCGACGTTCGTGGACCAGGGTTTCTGCTTCCATGCGGGAGACTGGGATTTTCCGGATGGTGCGCTGCGGGGAGTGTATGCGCGCAACGTGGTGTATGCCGGGGTGACGGGATGGCACAGCTTTGAGCCGTGGCTGACCAAGGTGGAGGAGATGCCGGCGGAGGTGCTTTGGAAGATCGCGGAGGGCGTGCCGCCGGAGTGGTACGGCGGCGACACGACGGTGATCGAGAGGCTGATGGAGGCACTGCTGGCAAGACGCGGGCGGGTGCGGGAGCTGATCATGGCGTTTCGGGAGTCGGCGCGGATGCCCTTCCCGAACTGGACGGCGGCGAAAAATAAAGTGACGCTGAAGCAGTTTGGGGAGGCACAAACGGTGGAGAATGGCGCAGGATTATTGATGTGAACGAGGCGAGGATTGAGTGAGCGGGTGCAGTGCGAGTTTTTCCTGATCCGGTATGTGCCGGATGCGGTGAAGAATGAGTTTGTGAATATCGGGGTGCTGCTGCGGGAGGCAGGGCAAACCGAGACGGCGAAGGTGCGCTTCACGCGCGACTGGAGCCGGGTGCGCTGCATGGATCCGGATGCGGACATTGAGATGCTGGAGGCGCTGGAGGGCGAGATACAGCAGCGGCTGGAGCTGGGGGCTCGCGATGTGAAACCGGTGATGCAGGTGCTGGAAGATACGCTTTCGAATTCGCTGCAGATCACGGAAGCGAAGGGATGCCTGGCGGAGTCGATGGCGGCGGAGCTGGAGCAGCTGGCGGAGATCTATGTGGAGACGCTGCGGACGAAGGCTCCGCGGCAACGGACGGGACGCGCGGCGATACTAGCGAAGATGCGCAGCGAGTTTGAACGCGCGCAGGTGTGGGCGATGATGCGGAAGCGGATTGATGCGGCAATGTATACGCGCGCGGGCGACCCGATGCGGATCGATTGCGGGTACAGGCCGAACGGCGTGATCCGGATGTTCCAGGCGGTATCGCTGGAGAACGATGTGGAGATGGCGAAGGGACTGGCGTACTCTGCCCCGCGGTTGAGCGAAGGCGTGTGGCGGGTGGAAGAGGCGAAGCTGGAGCTGACGGCGATTGTGGAGCCGATTCGCGGGATGGAGAGCGAAGAGGGTTCGGAGCGGTACCGCTTCGGCGTGGAGACGATGGAACAGGCGAGCATTCGGGTGCTGACGGTGGCGGACCTGGGACGGGTGGCGGAGACGGCGCGAGTGGAGATGAAGTGCTAGGCGCACGACCGGGGAGCGCGCTGATGCGCGCAGAAACAGCTCCCGCTGGTCGCAGAGACAAAAGCAGGTCCCTCGGCTTCGCTTGCGATGACAGTTTTTTAGGAAGATGTGGCGCAGTGAAGATTTGAGATCCTTCGCTACGCTCAGGATGACAAGTATTAAAAGTATGGTTTGAGTTTAAAAACATGGATTGGATAGGAAGGTGCGGCTTCGGCTGCGCCTTTTTTATTTGCGGTGAACTTTAGAAGGAGAGTACGCGTGGGCATGAGAGAGCGGTTGCGGCGGATATGGGCGGGCGGGGTGAAGGCGGAAGCGGCAGAACGCAAGACGGTGTTGCTGCCTTCAGTACTGACGCCGTATGGAGGAGTAATGCGGCCGGGCGGCGAGATGCTGCCGAAGCCGACGGCAGCGAATCTGCGGAAGTTTGCGGAGACACCGGCGCCACGGCATGCGATCAACCTGATTAAGGATCGCGTGGCCAGCATGGATTGGCAGGTGCGGCTGAAGCGCGGGTTCCGCATGGAAGAGGTGGAGAATGCCGCGGAGAAGATGGCGGCGCTGCGCGCGGCGATGGAAGAGCCGAATCCAACGGACTCATTCCGCACGTTGATGGAGCAGGTGCTGGAAGATCTGCTGGTGGGCGGATTCGGCGCGATGGAAGTGGAGGCGACTGAAGATGCGGCGCGGCCTTTCCAGTTATGGCCGGTGGATGGCGCGACGGTGCAGATCAATCTGAAGTGGGATGGGCAGGCGGACGCGGCGCGGTATGCGCAGACAACGGGCAAGATAGGCAAGGACGCACTGATTCCTCTGCGCGATGACGAACTGGTGTACATCCGTCAGAATCCGCGGACGCACACGCCGTTTGGGCTGGGGAAGCTGGAGGTGGCGTTCGAGACGATCAACCAGTTTCTGAGTGCACACCGGTTTGCGGGCAGGCTGGCAAGCAATGCCGTGGTGCAGTATGCGCTGTGGCTGAATGAGACGACGCCGACGCAGCACGAACGCATGATCCGGTGGTGGCAGGACGAGATTGAAGGCACGGGGCGCGTGCCGATCCTGAGCTGCGAGGAGAAGCCGGAGGTGTTGCGGTTTGCGGGAGGCACGGATGCGGACCTGCGGCTGCAGTGGCAGGAGTTTCTGCTGCGCATGATCGCGAATGCATTTGATCTGCCTGCGATGATGCTGGGCGTGCAGGGCGATGTGAATCGGGCGACGGCGGGCGAACTGGCGGACGAGGCGTTTCGCACGGCGATTGCACCGACGGCGAAGCTGCTGGCGGAGCACATCACGCGGGATGTATTTGCAAAGAAGCTGGGGTGGCGCGAGTTTGAGTTTGTGTTCAACGACCTGGAATCGCGCAACGAGGTGGAAGAGGTGCAGATACAGACGGAGCTGCTGAAGGCGGGTGTGCTGACGGTGGATGAGGTGCGCGCGATGCGCTGGCTGGGGCCGAGGGTTTTGATTCCTGAAGCTGCATGAGCAAGGGACGGTGGCCGCAAAGCGAACACCCGCCCTGGGTTGCGGTGCAGCGGAAGCTGGAGAGGGCATGGGTGGCGTCGAGATCTTCTGGATTCTTCGGCTTCGCTCAGAATGACTCGATCTGAATCGGTGACGTATCGGGAGAGCGGTGGTGAAGAGAGCTTTGCGCGCGTCGCGTGGCCGCCGCTATGCGGCGCTGTCCCACACATCGCATGCAGCCGCGAGGTATGGGGCACCCGAAGTATGGGTAATACAAACAGTGCGGTAAAGAAGCAGATTCTTCGCTGCGCTCAGAATGACAAATCAGAGTTGGTATTCAAAGTGATCGGGAGGGTGGATGCGACTGGAAGCGATGGCGGTAAATTTCCCGGCGGTGCATGGGCATCCGAACCGGCTGCCTTTTGAGGGCGTGTTGACGCTGGTGGATGTGGCTAGCGACAAGGCGCCGGCGGGGGCGAGGGGGCATCGGGTGGTGCTGACGAAGGCGGCGGCAGAGGCGGCGCTGCCTTCACTGCTGGGGATGGCGGTGGACTTCAACGCTGGGTGGGACGGACATGATGCGCGGCAGAAGTGCGGCATTATTACGGCGGCGGAGATCGAAGGGCGGGAGTTGCGGGTGAGCGGATATCTGTTTGCGCGCGACTTTCCGGAGATGGAAACACAGTTCAAAAAGCGCGGGCCGAACAGCCTGGGCATGAGCTATGAGCTGGCCGATGCCCACGTGGCGGATATGCGGGCGCAGGTATGGACGCTGACGAAGGCGGTGTTCACGGGTGCGGCGATCTTGCAGCGAGAGAAGGCGGCGTACCGGAACACGAGTTGCAGGTTGAGACGAAGTGCGGTCCGGACGGCATTTGCGGCGTGAGGGTTTGTGTCGGGGGATTGAGCGCCCGGGGCTAAAGCCCATACGTTGCGAGGACGTTATCAGGGGCCTGAAGGCCCCTGATAAATCCGAAAGACAACACCTTCCAAAGGCGTGGCTCTGCGAAAGGCAAATTCGAAGCCGCACAGGAATGTTGCGGGAGAAATAACAACGAAGTGGAAATGATGGAGGAGACGATGGAGCAGGAGATGGAGACGGCGGCCAGTGATGTGCTGGGTGCAACGGCAGAGCGGCTGGCCACGGCGGCAGAGATGCTGGAGCGGGCAGCGGAGCAGTTGACGGCGGGACAGAGCGGTTTTCTGGCGCAGATGCATGGTGCGCGGGAGGAGATGCAGAGCACGGTGGAGCGCATTGTGGCGACGACGGAACAGGCGGCGACTCTGGAGGAGCGGCTGCGGGAAGCAATGGCAGAGGCTGCTGAGTTGCGCGCGCAGCAGGTCGAGACGGTGCGGACCCGCAAGACGCTGCCGGTGACGACGGCGAGTTTGCTGGCGAAGCATGGCATATCGGCGGGTGCGGAGATGGATGCGGCAGCGCTGGATGCGGCACTGGGCGGGCTGAGCATTGAGCAGCGGCTGGCGGTGAAGAGCCAGTTGCTGCGGGCGGGGCTGGTATAGCAGGTTCCAGCGACAGATCATCAGCAAGTCAGCGAAAGGCAGTCGCCGCGGCTCGATGATGCCCCACACATCGCAAAAAACGCGATGTATGGGGCACCCGGCACCCAGCGTCTGGGGCAGCACAACCCAGGTCTCAGAAGCGAGACCTGGGGCACCCACGTTTGCGGCGGCATGAGCGAGGCCTGGGGCACGCGCGGTCGCCGCGTTGCGACGATCTCCCACTCATCGCAAAGTGCGCGATGAATGGAGCACCCAGAGCGGTGACGGGACTTGAGCAGCGTGGGTATAGAGATCCTTCGCTTCGCTCAGGATGACACATATTAAGGGTGGGGTGGAGAAGCAGGTCCCTCGGCTTCGCTCGGGATGACAGATATCTGGGGCGAAGTGAGAAGCGATTTTCACGGTACGACAACAACGACAGGTGCGGCGGAAGCCGTGCCTTTTTATTTGGAAAGGGAAAACATGAACGCAAAGTTTCTGGATATTCATTCGGCAGCAGACTACATTGGGCCGGGCGCGCTGGAAGTTCCACTGTTTCAGACGGAGATCACGGACATCGTGCGCCGCCGCGGCGTGTTTGGGCAGCGCATCAAGCAGGTGCCGGCAACGGGCCATCCTTCACGATTCTTTGAAGAGACCGGCATCGCATCGCCGAGCGCAGCGGGCGGCTTTGTGGATCCGCGCAACATCGTGGCTCCGCTGGTTACACCGACGCGCGTGGAACGCAGTGTTCCGCTGAAGGCGCTGGTGGCGCAGATCAACTACAACCTGTTCGACATCGAGCTGGGGCAGCAGCAGAGCCAGTTTGCCTATCTGCAGGCGAAGGATCTGACGGACACCGTGGAGGGCGTGCTGCGCACGCATGATGTGGCGCTGTGGAACGGCACGGACACATCGCTGAGCGCGCCGACCAGCATGCAGTACTTTGGCGCGGGCGCGCAGATTGCGGCGGGCGGCAACAGCGCCACCATTGGCGCGAACGAGAGCATTGTGGATGGTTTGAAGTCGACCATTGCACAGATGGTCTCGAACAGCTCGTTTGCGGTGCGCCCGACAGCGATCTATGCCAACCCGGTGCTGCTGGATCTGATCGATCGTGAGATGAAGACGGAGTTCAACATTGTGCTGAACACGAAGGAGATCACGGGCGGGGTTTCAGTGAAGACGCTTTCGACCCAGGCGGGCGAGATTCCGCTGATTCCGGAGTGGACGCTGAGCTACACGGGAACACCGGGCTCGGGCAATGCGGTGCTGCCGGCATACATCGTGACGGAGGACATGATCGAGTACCACTGGCTGAGCGATCCGAATCCGCGTGTGTTCCAACTGGGCGTACCGGGCTCGCTGGTTTCGCAGTATGTGGTGGTGAAGTTTGGCGGCGTGGTGGTGAAGGGCGCGAACTATGCACACTACCAGGTGCTGGTCGACCGCTAGAGCAGTGTGGGGTCCCAGGTCTCAAGGGCGGAGACCTGGGGCACCCGGCTTGCTGGCTTCCCCGACCCGCATTCGTGGCGGAAAGCCTGGGGCGGTCTGGGTGAAGTTGAGATTCTCTGGATTCTTCGGCTTCGCTCAGAATGACTCGGGTGGAGTTGGGTGCTCACAGAGTACGAGTGATGCGATGAAGAGTTGAGATCCTTCGCAATGCTCAGGATGACAAGCGACAAGGGAGATTGGGGGAAGGTGGAGCGATGGTGTATCTGGATCCAAGTGAGTATACGCAGTACGGTTTGACGGCGGAGACGGGTGACAGCTGGGTGGAGACGGCTTCTGCACTGATCGATGCGTACTGCAAACGACCGACGCTGAATGCGGCGCAGTATACGGAGAGGCTGCGGCTGACGGCAGGAGCGCAGACCGTGAGGCTGAGCCATCTGCCGCTGGTGACAGTGGAACCGGCGACGAATCCACTGGTGAGCGTGCGGGCGCGGTTCGCGAATCCGCGGCGCGGCGAACTGCCGCAGACGATGGCGGAGGAGATCGCGGAGGCGTTTTCATTGCCGGGCAGCTGGACGGCCGTGGATGCGAGCACGCTGGATTATTTTTGCGAGACGGGCGAACTGACCGTAACGCAGCACATCCTGGGGCTGCCCTACAACGAGATGGAAGTGACTTACACGGCAGGGCTGACGGTGATTCCCGCTGCGGTGAAGACGGCGTGTGCGCTGATTGTGAAGAACGCGCAGGCGACGCCGGGCGGCAATGTGAAGAGCAGCAGGATGGACACGATGCAGATGCAGTACTTCTCTGATTCACTGCTGGATGAGCAGATGCGGATGCTGCTGCGGCCGTTTGTGTCGCAAAGGATGGGATGACGATGAGCGTGGCTGTGGACGTGAGAGCGGCAACGGGAGCGACTGCGCGCGTGGCCGATGTGCTGCTGCGTTCGCTGGGCGGCAGCGCGGTGATGCTGCGGATGCCGGGAACGGCGATGGCAGCGATGGATGCCGAGCAGCTTGGCCTGGGCGAGGCGCAATTTGAAGAGGTGGCGATCGGGCCGGCGGTGCTGCGGAAGGTGCTTGCGAAGCGGCCGGATGACAAGGGTGAGCGCGCGGAACTGCTGGTATCTGCCACAAACATTCTGCAGATCGTGGGGACGCTGGGATATGACTCAGCCAGTCTGCTGTTTGCGCAGGCGGCGGGGGTAGTGGTGCAGGGGATGCTGATGCAGATCGTGGGCGCGACGAGCTCAGAGCTGTTTGGGCAGCCCTATTTGTACCGGTTGCAGTTGCGTGGATCCCTGAGCCAGATGGTGTAGCCGAAGCGAAAGAGAGGGACCGATGAAGAATGCGAAGGACACGTTTTATGTGACGCTGCGGGACCGGCTGGCGGCGCTGAATCCGCGGCGGACGCTGGTGCTGCGCGGGCAGATGCGGCCGGGGATGATGGTGGTGGAGAACGAGCTGGTGACGGATGAGTTGCCGGCGGAGACTTTTCTGCTGCGCTGGACGGAGTTGCAGATGGACACGCTGCAGCCCCTGCCGCTGGCGATGATGCGCTGCGAGATCGAGTACTTCAGCGATGGCAGCGCGGAAAGCGCCGGCATGGACCGCGGGCGCAGGCTGACGGAGATGGATGGGGAGTTGTTCAGGATGCTGGCACCGCAGACGGCGGCGAAGAAGAAGTTTGATGCGACGGGAAACAGTGCGCTGCAAAGCGCGATCTTCTGGAGCGATGCGGTATTTGAGAACGTGAGCGTGAATGCGGAGCGGATACAGCGGGTGGCGAGAGTGGACGTCTACAGCTATGAGGAGCCAGCGGAATGAGTACGGCAACAGTTGCGATGAAGAGCACCATGCCGGCAGTGCGGCAGGTGCGAGCGTACTTTGCGCCGGTGGACCGGGCGGCCGGCGCGCCTACGATTTTTGATGCGGCGAAGGATGGGCGCTTTGCGCTGGATGCTCCGCCTGCTCCGTGGATTGATTTGGGAGCTGTGAAGGGATTTACGCGTACGAGCGAGACGAAGGTAGAGCCGCTGCTGGCGGGAAGCCCGAGTGCGGCACGCATGCAGGTGCGGCAGACGCTGGACGCGACGGTGAGGCTGGAGTTTATGAGCTGGGGCAAGCTGCAGTTGGCGCTGAACGCGGGGTCGCAGCAGATGAACCTGGCTGCGGGAGCGGCTTGTGCGGTGCTGACGGGATCGACCGCGACGTGCGTGGCGGTGGGCGCGGCGAATGTGAGCGCGTTCCAGGTGGGCGATATGGTGGCCGTGGATGTGGATTTTGTGCCGGGGATGACGGGCTTCGTGGGAAGCGGCGTGAGCGGCGCGTATGTGAGCGCGGGGGCGGCGCAGACCATTACGGATGTGAATTACACGCGACGGGTGACGCTGAATACGGGACGGATTGCGGCATTGACAGCGGACAGCCTGGTGCTGATGGAGCCACTGCCGGCAGGCCCTCCGACGGCGGCAATGGCAGTGATGCCGGTGAGTGGATTTATGGATCGCGAAGGCGGAAGTTTCTTCCAGGAGTGGTCGGCGCTGTTCGTGATGGATGGCGGACAGGGCGACCGCGTGATCTTCCACTATCCGCGACTACAGGCCATGCAGGGTGCGGCGGAGACAGCGGGAGCGCTGAGTAAGCCGCTGACGCAGTGGGGGCTGGCAGGGGCGTTTCGAGCGCTGCCAGTGAGCGATGCGACGGATGGCGAGAGTGTGCTGTGCTACCGCAGCTATCTGCCAGCCGCAAACGTGGCGATTTGAGGTGAGACGTTGAAGATCACAATCGACAATCATGATGGGCTGGGTGCGGTGGATTACACAACGCAGCTGTGTGCGGGGCCGCCTCTGCTGATTAAGAGAACGCTGAACGAGCCTTCTCTGTGTGCGGGAATGCTGGAGTGCAATGACGGGGCGAAGGCGCCGGTACGCGGTGCGCGGATGCGCGTGTTGCAGGACGACGGCGCGGTGCTGTTCACGGGCATTGTAGCGAAGGAGCCGGTGGCGGTGTATGCAGGCGCGGGGTTGGGCGGCGCGATTTACACGAGCGCGGTGAATGCAATCAGCGAAGAGTGGCTGCTGAACCAGGTGGGCATGAGCGAAGGCGGCGCGGGCTATGCGCAGAGCAGCGTGGAACTGCTGAAGAGCATGGTGGAACGCGCGGGCAACACGCTGATGATGGGTGCGGGGAGCGCGGGCAATGTGGGCGTTTTCAATCCGGACCCGGCGCAGAGCTGGTCGCTGAACGCGGGTGCGCTGGCGAACCAGGCGTATGCGGCGTATCGCGTGCTGGATGGCTCGCTGGCGATGACGACGGCGGGCGGCGTTCGCCATGCGTTTGCAGTGGGTGATGGGACGCTGAATCCTGCGGGATTAAAACTGGCCGAGGCGAAGGAGCCGGCGAACGACATTACGTTGAGCGGAGAGATGGAGCCGGCAGCGTATGTGACGGAATATTTTGTTGGCGATGGGACGACGGCGGCGTTTGCGGTACGGCACACGCCGTATCGCAAGACGGCGACGCTGGTGAACGACAGTTTTGATACGGGCGTGTTCAACTCGCAGGTGTGGGCGGTGAATGATCCGGGATCGCACATGGGATTTGCGGCTGCGGGGTTGAAGTTGAGCGGCGGCACCGGATACGACGGGCAGACGACGCTGGCGGCGATGGATGCAGTGGAGATGGGCGGCACCCTGATCTTTGAGGCGGGGTCGGTCACGCTGGCGGCGGGCAGCGATGGCGTGCTGTGCGGGCTGTATGACGGCGCGGTGAGCCTTGCGAACTGCTTTGCGGGATATCGAGTGAAGCAGAGCGCCGGCAAGACAATGCTGGCGCCGCTGGTGAATGGCGCGGAGACGGGCACGGCGTTCGAAGCAGTGACGGGGCATACGTACACGCTGCGGCTGCGCGTGCATTGTGTGGAGATGCAGCGCGCGCTACAGAGCTACTACGCGATGGTTGCGGGCACGGTGACGCGGTTTGGCGGCGGGCTGGTAGCGACCGCGGCGGATGTGGTGTTTGAGCTGCAGGACATGGGCCTGGCCTCAAGCACGCCAGCGACGGTGCTCTACGACGGCCCAGTGAGCGGCTCGCCGGCGATATGCAGTTTTGTGCCGGTGAATAGTGCGGGCTTGACGGGAACGGTCGGCAACTTTAGAGCGACGCAGAATGGATCGCTCTGGGTGAGGAGCATGCCGCCGGGCGGGACGGTGCAGACGAGGCTGATTGGCGCGGCGGGCGAGGGCGTGGATTGCACGGTGGCCGGAGAGAGCGTGACGTTTCTGGCAGGGAGAATTCCGGCGGCGGGTGAGTTGATCGCCGTGAGTTACCGCAGGAGCCAGCGGTCGATTGCGCGGATTGCGGACACGGCAAACTTCCCGCTGCAGACGGCGGCGGGGTTGCCGGCGACGGCGCGATGGCTGGGGAGCGTGCGCGCTCCGGCGGCGAGAAGCAGTGTGGATTGTGAAAACGCGGCGGCGGCGGTGCTGAGTTTTTCTACAGACAGGGCGGCGGCGATCGAGGGCCGATGCACGGTGGAGAATCCGCCGGGCATGGATGTGTGGCCGGGCGATCTGCTGTGCATCGCGGGCGGCAATGGCGGCGAGAGTATGGAGGCGATTGTGCGCACGGTGACGATCACCGATGCGCATTGTGCGCCGGAGGTGATGCGCTACGACCTGAGCTTCGCGAATGACTGGGCCGATGCCCTCTCTCTCAAACTCTCCACGAGCATGGCGGCGGATGCGCTGCTGCCACAGAGCGCGGCGGATGCGGCGGGCGGCGTCCTGGAGAATCTGCAGCAGTTGCAGATTACGGGATACAGCGGCACGGAGCTGCAGGTGGATGCGGGGGTGACAACGCCGGCGGGTGGCGGGTTTGAGGTGCGCAGGCGCGAGGGAGACTTTGGCGCGGGCGTGGATCAGGACCTGGTGCTGCGCAGCACGGCGCGGAACTTTACGATTCCACGGGCGGCGCAGTTCGAGGAGTATTTTGTGCGGGCGTTCGACGGATCGAATCCGCCGGTGTACTCACGGTTTTCGAGCGTGATTGGAACGGACCTGCCGGTGGAGTGAACAAGGCCTGTGGAGGATGCGAAAAGTTTGCGCCTCCGTGGTCATTTGGGATTCTTCGCTTCTACCCCAGCAAGCAAGTGCGCTTGCCGGGGACCCCGTTCGCACTCAGAATGACAAATATTCAAGGCGACGTCTGGGGATTTTTTTAGGGGGCTGTAATGACGGAATTTGAAAGCCAGGTGATGGCGGATTTGAGTGTGCTGAAGAGCCAGATGCGGGCGCTGATGGGGATTGGGCAGCCGGGAAGGCTGACGCTGCTGGAAGCGCGCGTGGATGGGCATGAACGCACGATGCAGAGGATGCGCGGGTGGGCCGGAGCGCTGGGCGCGCTGCTGACGCTGGTGCACCTGGGCATTGATTATTTGAGACGTTGAACAACAACAGAAAGAGGAGACGAAGATGAATTTTTTGAGTGTATTTCTGCGCGGTCTGACACTGGTTCCGGGCGTGATCCAGGGTGTTGAAGGCTTGTCTGGAGCGCAGACCGGAGCACAGAAGAAAGACGCTGTGCTCTCGATTGTGGGATCGGCCATCAATGTGGCGGATGCGGTGGGCGGCAAGCAGATTGCGGGCGCCGACATGTTCCAGGGCGGGCTGGGCAAGGTGATTGACGGCGTAGTGGATTGCCTGAACGCGAGCCTGTGGACGAAGGCTGCATAGGGCGCGGCTGCTCCGGCGGGCGAAAACCAGCGCACGCCGGAGCACGCTGCCACCGTTATAATCACTCGCATGGTGCAGAAAAAGAGTGCAACGCAAGCAACGCCGGTTCCTGCGGTCCTGGTCTCAGTGGTGATGGGCAGCAAGAGCGATTATGAAACGATGCAGGCTGCGGTAGAGATACTGACAGAGTTCGGCGTGGCGCATGAGGCGCGCGTGGTCTCAGCGCACCGGACGCCGGATCTGCTGATGGAGTATGCAGCGGGCGCAGCGGCACGCGGGGTGAAGGTCATCATCGCCGGCGCGGGCGGGGCGGCGCATCTGCCGGGAATGATTGCGGCGAAGACGATACTGCCGGTGCTGGGCGTACCGATTCCGGCGACGATGCTGCAAGGGATCGATTCGCTGCTTTCGATTGTGCAGATGCCGAAGGGTGTGCCGGTGGGAACGCTGGCCGTGGGCAAGCCGGGCGCGGCCAATGCGGCGCTGATGGCGGTTTCTATTCTGGCGCTGGAAGATAAGACGCTGACGGTGAAGCTGATGAAGTGGCGCGCCGAGCAGACCGCGAAGGTGCTGACCCAGACACTGACACAGGCTGGGGTGCGATGAGCGAGAGCATTCTGCCGGGCGCAACGATTGGAATTTTAGGCGGCGGGCAACTGGGACGCATGACGGCGATGGCCGCGCGGTCGCTGGGCTATCGCATTCAGGTGCTGGACCCCGATCCGGCGTGCCCTGCCAGCTTTGTGGTGGACGCGTGTTTTCAGGGCGGATGGGACGATGCGTGGGAAGCGGGCAATATGGCTCGCGGATGCGATGTGGTGACGCTGGAGATTGAGCAGATCTCGCTGGCAAGCATGGAGGCGGCACGGAAACATGCGCCGATGCGGCCGGGAGCTGAGATTCTGGCGATTGTGCAGGACCGCATCGAGCAGAAAAACTGGCTGACGAAACATGGTTTTCCGGTAGGGCCGTACCGAAGCGCGAGATCACTGGACGAACTGCAGGAAGCGGCGAAGGCGCTGGGCGGGCCGTGTTTTGTGAAAAGCTCGCACGGCGGATATGACGGCAAGGGGCAAGCGAAGATCGGGTTCAACGGTGCGGCCACTGAAGACGATGTGCGCGAGGCTTGGACCGCGGTGGGCGAGCGGGCCTGTGTGGCAGAGCGGGCCATCACGCTGGAGCAGGAGATATCGGTGATGGTGGCGCGGTCGCCGCGCGGGGAGATGAAGATTTTTCCGGCAGCATCAAATTTTCATGAGAACCAGATCCTGGCGTGGAGCGTGATTCCAGCGACGATTCCGGTGACAATTGAGATCCAGGCGCGGAAGATCGCGGAGGAGATTGCCGATACGCTGCAACTGGAAGGCATCATGGCGATCGAGATGTTCCTCACGAAGGACGGGACGCTGCTGCTGAACGAGATGGCTCCGCGCACGCACAACAGCTATCACGCCAGTGAACGCGCGTGCACGACGGGACAGTTTGAGCAGGCGGTGCGCGCCATCTGCAATCTGCCGCTGGGCGATGTGGGTGTGGTGCAGCCCGCGGCGATTGCGAACCTGCTGGGCGATGTGTGGCTGGATGGGCCGCCGCGGTTTGATGCGGCGCTGGCAGTGCCCGGGGTGAGACTGCATTTGTATGAGAAGGAGCGGCCACGGCGCGGGAGGAAGATGGGACATCTCTCCGGCGTGGGAGCGACTCCGGCGCAGGCGGTGGAGCGGGTGCTGGAGGCGGCGCGGCGGCTGTAGTTTGGCGGCGCGATGGACTTTTGAGATTCTTCGCGTTGCTCAGAATGACAGATGTTTTAATTCAGAACGACGCGTTTTTAATTTGACATAACACGTGTTGGCGGCAGTTGTTGAGTGATACAGAAATCGGGGGCGAGTCAGAATTCTGGCTCGCCCCCGATTTTTTTGTTTAAGAATTAGCCGATGTCTTCAGACCAGTTCTCCAGATAGGCTTTGAAGTCGGACATGAACTTGCCCGCGTCTGCGCCGTCGACGATGCGATGGTCGAAGCCGAGGGAGAAGTACTGGATGGAGCGGATGGCGATGGTGTCGTTGCCCTCCTTGTCCGTCAGCACGACCGGCTCCTTGCTGAGGCCACCGATGCCGAGGATGGCGCTCTGCGGCTGGTTGATGATGGGCAGGCCGAACTGCTCGCCGAAGATGCCGGAGTTGGTCAGGGTGAAGGTGCCGCCGGAGATCTCATCCGCTGCGAGTTTCTTACCGCGGGCGCGCGCGGCGACATCGACGATGGCGCGGGCGATGCCGAGGAAGTTGCGCTCCTCAGTCTGCTTGATGACGGGAACGATCAGGCCCCACTCCAGCGCGACCGCGATGCCAATGTTGATGTTGGCGTTGTAGCGGATCGCGTCGCCGTCAATGACGGCATTGACGATGGGATGCTTGCGCAGCGCGGCGACGGCGGCACGCGTGATGAAGGGCATGTAGGTCAGCTTCACGCCGTTGCGCTGCTCGTACTTGGTCTTCTCTTTGTCGCGCAGGCGTACGATGCGCGTCATATCCACCTTGAAGACGGTGTGCACATGCGGGCTGGTGCGCTTGGATTCCACCATGCGCTGGGCGATGATGGAACGCATCTTGGTGAGCGGAACGACGGAGCCGGGTGCGGGTGCTGAAGCAGGAGCAGCGGGCGCGGCAGCAGGTGCCGGCGCTGCAGCAACCGGTGCAGGAACCGTGGGTGCGGCGGCTGCGGGCTTTGCGCCCTGGCCGAGTGCGGCGAGAGCATCGTCTTTGGTGATGCGACCGTTTGCACCGGTGCCTGCGACGGTGCTGAGGTCGAGACTATTGTCTTTCGCGATCTTGCGGACCAGCGGCGAGGACTTGATGCGTTCACCTGCCGATGCTGCAGCGACCTGGGGCGCGGGTGCGGCGACGGGAGCGGCAGGTGCGCTGGCTGCCGGAGCGGAGGGTGCCGGAGCGGAAGCTGCTGCTCCGCCGCCAATGACGGCGACCACGGTGTTGATGCTGACAGTCGCGCCTTCCTGAACCTTGATCTCAGTCAGTGTGCCGGCGGCGGGCGACGGAATCTCAGCATCGACCTTGTCGGTCGAAATCTCGAAGAGCGGCTCGTCGCGCTGCACGGTGTCGCCGACCTTCTTCAGCCACTTGGTCAGCGTGCCTTCGGTGATGGATTCGCCCATCTGCGGCATCACGATGTCGGTTCCGCCGGTTGACGGCGCGGCGGCCGGTGCAGGAGCAGCTTCCGGCGCGGGTGCGGCCTTCTTCTCTTCTGCGGGCGGCGCGGATGCGACCGGTGCGGCTCCGCCAGCTTCTGCAATGATCGCAACCACGGTGTTGATGCTGACCGTGGCGCCTTCCTGCACCTTGATCTCCTGCAGCACACCGGCTGCGGGCGATGGAATCTCAGCATCGACCTTGTCGGTCGAGATCTCGAAGAGCGGTTCATCGCGCTGTACGGTATCGCCGGGCTTCTTCAGCCACTTGGTGAGCGTGCCTTCGGTGATGGATTCGCCCATCTGGGGCATGACAATATCTGTCGGCATGGAAAACCTTTCGAGAAAAATTACAAGAACACCCACTGAAAATTATAGTCCCGGCGGAGAGTTGCCGGGGGCGGCACTCAGTACTTCACCAGCTTGCGCGCCGCGCGCACAACATCTGCCACCTGTGGCATAAATGCCTTCTCCAGCGGCGGTGAAAAGGGCACGGCTGAATCCAGCGAGGTGATGCGCACGATGGGCGCATCGAGAAAATCAAAGGCTTCCTCATTAATAATGGCGGCAATCTCCCCGGCAATGCCACCGGTCTTTGTATCCTCATGCAGCACAATGACGCGGTTGGTCTTCTCCACCGTCTCGCGGATGGCGTCGCGATCCAGCGGCAGCAGGGTGCGGAGATCGAGAATCTCCACGTCAATGCCCTCCTTCGCCAGCAGCTCGGCCGCCTCCTGCGCAACGTAGACCGTGGCCGCATAGGTGATGATGGAAAGATGCCGGCCGCGGCGATGCACGCGCGCCTTGCCGATGGGGATGGTGTACTCCTCTTCCGGAAGATCTTCCTTGATGCGGCGGTAGAGATACTTGTGCTCAAAGAAGAGCACGGGGTTGTTGTCGCGCACGGCGGATTTAATCAGCCCCTTAGCATCGCGCGCGGTGGCGGGGCAGATGACTTTCAGGCCCGGCGTGTGCACATAGGCCATTTCATTATTCTGTGAATGGAATGGTCCGCCGCTTACGCCGCCGCCGGTGGGTCCGCGCAGCACCATGGGAGCGGGCGCTCCCCAGCGCCAGTTGGATTTGGCGAGAATCTGAACGATCTGCGAGTGTGCCGAGGTGATGAAGTCCATGAACTGAAATTCGCCTACAGGACGCAGGCCGGTGAGCGACGCGCCGTACGCCGCGCTGGCGATGGCCATCTCGGCGATAGGCGTGTCAATCACGCGTTCCGGGCCGAAGCGCTGGATAAAGCCTTCGGTGACCTTGAACGCGCCGCCGTAGATGCCGACATCTTCGCCCATGACGAAGACGGCGGGGTCGCGCTCCATCTCTTCCCAGAGTCCGCGGCGAATTGCTTCAAGATAAGTAACGAGTGCCATTGAATCCTTCTCAGATCATTTGTAGTGCGTGGTCGCGCTGGATTCTTTCAGCTCAACCTTTTCATTCGCGTGCCGCAGCACCACCGGCCCGTACTTCAGCGCGATAGGCCCGTCTGCCATGTACACATCCGTTGCCGCGTTCGCGGGGTCGGGCATGGGCGAGGCCTCCGCAAACGCGCGCTCCTCTTCCATCCACGTGTTCACGCCGTCTGAGATGGTCTTCAGCACGTCGTCCGTGATCCAGCCTCGGTCGCGCAGATAGTTTTCGTAGCGCAGAATGCAATCGCGCCGCGCCCAGTACTCCTTCACCGGCGCGGGAACGTAATTCGCCGGATCGTGCATGGCATGGCCCTTCATGCGCATCAGCTTGGCTTCAATGAACGATGCGCCTTCGCCGCGGTAGGCGCGCTGCACGGCTTCGTATGTCGCGTCGTAGACCTGGTTCGCGTCCGTGCCGTCCACGATCACGCCGGGTACGCCGTAGCCGATGGAGCGGTCTGCGAGGTCTTTGCACGCGAACTGCATCTCGACCGGCGTGGAGTAAGCCCACTGGTTATGCTCCACCATCAGGATGACGCCGAGCTTTTTGACCGCGGCAAAGTTGAAGCCTTCGTAGGTTGGCCCAGTGGACTGGCCGCCGTCGCCGATGTAGGCCAACGCGGCGATCTCGCGGCCCTGCAGGCGCGCGCCCAGGCAGCAGCCGGCGAGCACGGAGATGGAATCGCCCAGGTGCGAGATGGGCGCGATGACGTTGTGTACCTTGTGGTCGCCGTAGTGCGAGCCGGATTCGCGCCCGCGCGTGGGTGAGCCCGCCTTCGCCATGTACTGCATCATGGTGTCTCGCGGTTTGAAGCCGCGCACGATCATGGAGCCCTGGTTGCGGATCATTGGACCCATCCAGTCGTCCGGCCCGAGCGCAAACGCGGATGCGACCGACGTGGCCTCCTGCCCGAGGCTGAGGTATAGCCCGCCAATCACCTTGGACTGCTTGTACATCCGCTCCAGCGACTCTTCCATGCGGCGGTTGACCAGCATCAGGCGGTAGATGGCGATGGATTTTTCGCGGTCGAGATATTTTGACGGGCGCAGCGGCGGCACCGGAGCATCGGTTGGGCCGACCACCTTGTAGTGGTACTCGCCGTCGAGCCACTCGCTCTCGATGTGGAACGGGAGCTGCTCCAGCCGCCAGTCTGCGATGCCGTGCGGATTGACGCCGGTGGGCAGAAGCTCATTTGCGGTGGAATTCGGTTTGTCCGGCATGACGCTCGCTCGATTTGGGGAGGCTTCTGCCGCCCTACAGCTGTGATGATAGGCGCGTGGAAACAGGGTTTCCAGAGTATGGTGCGTTTACCGCACAAATAGCTCTTTTTTCGCACAATGTGGGATTGAGCAACCGAACATCGCACAACGGACGAGTGCGCTCAGGGAGCACAGCAGATCTTTCCGCTGCGCTCCGGATGACAATCATCAGCCGAGCAAGGCTTCCAGCGATTCCGCATGCAGCATCTGGCGCGCGAAGACGCGGCCCATGTGGCGCGAGACGGCGTTGGCGGCATTGCTCATGGTGGGCAGCGGTTCGCGGCCGGCGGGCGCTTCCAGCTCCAGGCTGGTGACCTTGCGGTCGGTGATGCCGCACGGCACGATCCAGTCAAACTCGCGCAGGTCCGCCGTTACGTTGAACGCGAAGCCGTGCGAGGTAACGCCCTGCGAAACATGCACGCCGATGGCGGCGATTTTTTTTTCGGCGATGGAGCCGCCCGGCAGCGTCCACACGCCGGTGCGCCCGCAGACGCGCTGCGCCATCACGCCGAAGTCGCCGCACGCGCGGATGAGGGCGTCTTCGAGCAGGCGAACGTAGTCCACCGCGCCCAGGTGTGGGCCCTTGCGGCCCGGCCACTCGCCGCGGAGATCGAAGATGGGGTAGCCGACGAGCTGGCCCGGCCCGTGATAGGTGACGTCGCCGCCGCGGTTGATCTCATGCAGCTCCACGCCGCGCGATGCGAGAAACTCGTCGCTGGCTAGGATGTTGCTGCGATGGGCGTTGCGGCCCAGGGTGATCACCGGCGGATGCTCGAGCAGAAGCAGGGTGTCGCCGATTTTTTTGTTCTTTCGCGCTTCAATCACGCGCTGCTGGATGGCGAGGCCATCGGCATAGCTGACGCGGCCGAGTTGTATAAGCTGAATGACCATAGCTTTTCAAATCTGAAGAAAAACGGCCACAGCCTTTTCGACAATACGATCTATATCGAAAGTGCTTTGATATGCCGAGTTGTTTGTAGCTAAGTTTGGAGACGTGTTTTCACGTAAATATTTAGCGATGAGGCTATAGAGTCTGTCGCGGTCAGCAGCTGTTACGAAATTTGAAAATGTAGTATCGGCGCGCATTTCATAAAGCTTTGCGAACGCTACTGCCAAAGCTTTTTCTTCTAATGTCCGCGGATGACATTCAATATTGGGGTCGCTATTGGGTGGCCACTTCTCATGCCACTTTCTATAGAAAACAAAAACTGTAAAAGTGAAGATGATGAAGGCGAAAAGAATTCCTAAATAGAGCACTGTCCACCCCTAAAAACCCCGCTTTAGCCAATCAGGGCAATAAAATGATCGATCGCAAGGTACTTCAAGGCAAATGCTTTCGTGAGAGCCGACACGTTGAAGCTTGAACCAATTATTAGTGCTATAGGAACCACTGCATCCAGATGCAATAATCATCCAGAATTTACCAGCTTCAATTCTCAGGATATTCGATTGTTCGTGAAGAGCTTGAAATTGCATGCGTGTTTTCCTTTCTAGATAATCTTGTGTTGAAATCTAGAAACACGCAATAGACGCGCAGATGTTTTAATTTTCAAACATTGATCGGCATGCCTTCCACACTGGCGAAACCGTCGAGCAGCGCCTCGTACACCGTGGGATGTGCGTGGATGGTGAACATCATCTCCTCCACGGTCGCCTCCAGCTCCATTGCGGTCACGGCTTCGGCGATGATCTCCGTTGCGAACGGGCCGATGATGTGGACGCCGAGAATCTCGCCGTACTTCGCATCGGCTACGACCTTCACGAAGCCGTCGTGCGAATCCAGGATGGTCGCCTTGGAGTTGCCGACGAACGGGAACTTGCCGACCTTCACCTGCAGCCCCTTCTCCTTCGCCTTCGCCTCCGTCAGGCCGACGCTGGCGATCTGCGGCTCGCAGTACGTGCAGCCGGGGACGCGTTCGCGCTTGACGGCGCGCGCGTACTTGCCCGCCAGTTTGGCGGCGACGACCATGCCACACATCGAGCCGGTGTGCGCGAGTTGCGGCATACCGGCCACGATGTCGCCGATGGCGTAGATGCCGGGTTCGGCGGTCTCCATCCACTCATTGGTGAAGATGAAGCCGCGCTCGGCCTTGATCTTCGTCTTCTCGATCTCCAGGCCTTCGGTGCGCGGCGCACGGCCCACGGCCACCAGCACCTTCTCCGCTTCCTTCACCACGGGCTTGCCGTCCGCGCCCACAAAGCTGACCTTCACGCCGTCTTTGGTGCGCTCGATCTTCGTGTCCTTCACGCCAACGTGAATATCAATGCCGCGCTTCTTATAGAGACGCGCCAGCTCTTTGCTGACGTCTTCATCTTCCACGGGGACGACGCGCGGCAGGGCTTCAATCACCGTGACCTCGGAGCCGAAGCTCTTGAAGACGGATGCGAACTCAATGCCCACGGCTCCGGAACCGATGACGACAAGCGACTTGGGCTGCGCGGGCAGCGAGAGGATTTCAATATTGGTCAGGATGCGGTCGTCCGGCTTGTAGCCCGGCAACATGCGCGCGTCAGAGCCGGTGGCGAGCACCAGCTTCTTCGCCTTCACCTCGCTGGCTTTGCCATCCAGGTCGACGGCGACGGTGAACACGCCGTCCTTCGCACCGCCGGTCAGCTTGCCGAAGCCGTTGATGACGGTGACCTTGTTCTTCTTCATCAGGAAGTCGAGGCCCTTGGTGTGCTTGGTGACGATGGCATTCTTGCGCGCGACGACCTGAGCCCAGTTGACGGTGCCCTTGTCCACGCCGTCGATGCCATAGTCTTTCGCGTGCTTCAGGTGGTCCCACACCTCGGCGGAGAAGAGCAGTGCCTTGGTCGGAATGCAGCCGACCTTCAGACAGGTGCCGCCCAGCGCCGGCGTCTTCTCAATCAACGCGACCTTCAAGCCGTACTGCGCCGCGCGAATCGCGCAGGTGTATCCAGCGGGCCCGCCGCCAACGATTGCCACATCAAAAATTGTCTCTGCCAAGGGAAAGCTCCTGAAGTACTGCTGAACTATTTAGATTCCATGCTACGGCAAACGATGCAGTGGGCGCATCTGAAGGTCGCTATTCGGGCACGACTACTGGCTGGGATGGAGGACATGTCCATTTTTGCAGACCACATGAGGCGCATTTTCTGCGAAATGGATTTGATCTAAAGCCCAAGGGCTTCCATCCAAAGAAATGCTCGCCACAATTAGGACACCGCCAAAAAACTAACCGTCCCCAGGTGTAAAAAAGAAAACTAAAACCGACTAGAAGGGAAACCACTGTAAGCGTCCAAAAGACAAAGTCAGGGAAATATTTCCCCGTGCTGGCATGGATGAGTCGACTGAGATCAGAAGGAAACCGACCAAGATAGCTGCAGCCGAGCCAAGCAAAAAATGCCTGCCAACGCAGCTTTCGATAGTGTTTCCAACGCTCTTCGCACGTCATCTCTTACCCCAGCACCTTCGCTGCCGCCTGCGCAAAGTAGGTCACGATAAAGTCTGCACCGGCGCGCCGGATGCCCAGCAGCGACTCCATCATGGCGCGCTCCGGCTCCAGCCAGCCGCGTTCGAAGGCGGCGTGCAGCATGGCGTATTCGCCCGACACCTGATACGCGCCCATCGGCAGGTCCATGCGCTCGCGGGCGGCGCGGATGACGTCAAGGTACGGCATCGCGGGCTTCATCAGGATCATGTCTGCTCCCTCGGCGATGTCCTGCTCGATCTCGCGCATGGCTTCTCGAATATTCGCCGCGTCCATCTGGTAGCCCCTGCGGTCGCCGAACTGCGGTGCGGAATCTGCCGCCTCGCGGAACGGGCCGTAGAAGGCCGAGGCGAACTTGGCCGCGTAGCTCATGATGGGGGTCTGTTGAAAGCCTGTGGAATCCAGCTCGGCGCGAATGGCAGCGACGCGGCCATCCATCATGTCGCTCGGCGCAACGATATCCGCGCCCGCGGCGGCGAGCGAGGCAGCCGTCTTCGCGATGAGCGGCAGGCTGGCGTCGTTATCCACTTCGCAATCCGCTCCGGTGCCGTGCAGCACGCCGCAGTGGCCGTGGGAGGTGTATTCGCACAGGCAGACGTCGGCGATCAGCGCCACGTTCTTCAGCGCGCTCTCTTGTTTCAGCGCGTGCAGAGCCTGCTGGGTGATGCCGTCGGCAGCGTATGCGCCGGTGCCCTTCTCATCTTTTTCCGAGGGGAGCCCGAAGAGCAGCAGCCCGCCGATGCCGAGGGCGGCAGCCGCATTCGCTTCCTTCACCGCCTCATCCACGGAGAGGTTGAAGACGCCGGGCATGGAGGTGACGGGCTTGCGCACGCCTTCGCCGGGGCAGATGAAGAGCGGCTGAATCAGCATGGAGGGGCGCAGATGGGTCTCGCGCGCCAGGGAGCGAAGCGCCTCAGTCCGCCGCAGGCGGCGCAGCCGGGTTACAGGGAATTCCATGCGTTAATTCTACTCGCGCAGCGGCACGCCAGGGCTACTTCCCCTCGCACACGCAGGCGGTGTAATCCGCCGGATGGGTATGGGTCAGCGCGCAGACATAGGCCGGCCATAGCGGCGAGAGTTCGCGCGTGGGCGCGCCGGTGGCATACGCGTCAAGATAGGCGCGGCTGGCGGGCTGCGCCGCCGCAGGGTCACCGGCAAATCCGGCGATGACGGCGCGCAGAGTCTCTGCCGTGAAGCCCGTGTGCCCGTACGCGGTGGAGAAGGTGGACTCCGGCTTCCATGCGCTGCCCTCGGCGTCAGTGGCGGCGATGACCGTGTAATCCTGCAGCTCCGCCGTCGCCGGATTCACCCGCGCCACCATGAACGCCGGATAATTGCCGTTGACCGGCGAGATGGACGGCACCATCTTCAGGGCGACGCCAGCCGTGCCGGGCGGCGCGGACGGGTCTGTGAGCAGGCGCAGCTCATCCATATGCGTATGCGCGAAGATAGCGAGCTGGATAGCCGACGCGTTGCCGGCCAGGGTGTCGCCCAGCGCCTCGCTGGCCAGGAACATTGACGCCTTGCGCCCGCCGCATACCGCTGCCGGGCCCCTGCTGAGCGTGGAATAGGGATTCACTCCGGGTGGAATGTGGCCCATCACCCAGACGCGCTGGTGCAGCTTGCGCGCTGCATCCAGCTGCTGCTGCAGCCACTGCATCTGCGCGGCGCCGGGCGCAGGATCGGCCTGGCCGGAACAGTGCGCGTAGCCGGGGCTGAGAAAGATATCGTTCACCACGATCAGGCGCGTGTGCTGCATGGGCGCGGCCATGGTGACGCTGTAGTAGCCGCCGGTGGCGAAGTCCTTCGCCGCGGCAGCGTTCCACGCCGGACCCGCCATGCGGCCCGCCAGCTTGCCCACCGCCGCCAGAAATGGTGTGCCAGTGTCGAGCTTGTAGTCTTCGCAGTTGGAATCGTTATTGCCCAGTGCGAGGTAGAGTGTGGCGCGGGGCAGCGCAGCGTGCAGTTTTTCCGCCTCAAACTGCATGGTCTTCTCCACGAAGCTGTCATACTCCGCGGGTGTTGCCTTCGGCATGGTCTGGGCAAAGCGGCAGTTGAATTTGTGCGCCAGCAGATCGCCGCTCAGGGTGATGAAGCGCGCGCCGGTTGCCTGCCGGCGGACCGACTGCAGCGCGGAGGCCAGCAAAGCGTAGGGTGTGTCCTCGGCCTTCGCTCCGCAGTTTTTCAGCAGCGCCGCATAGGCCTGCGGCTGCGTGGCTGAGTCCGGCGCGGCCAGGATCGCCTGCCATCCGCTCACCGGCGCGGCGGCCAGTGCGCTGACCTTTGCCGGATCGTGGAACGGATCGAAGTGAATATCGCTGATCATCAGCGCGGGGATTGTGGGGGCCGGCGCGGGCGAAGCAGGGTTCGCGCGCGCGGCAGCACAAGACAAACAGCAGACGGAGCCAAGGAGAAGCGCGCGCAGCGCAAAAATTTTTTTTGCCGTCACAGTACCCTCGTATCGATTCGCCCATTCTACCCGCACCGCATCACGCGCAAGAAAAACCCGGCTGCAGGAGCCGGGTTTCTGTGTCTTTGCCGCGAAGCGGCGATTTGCCGTCCGTGCCGGACCTCAAATGCGCATGGGCATGATGATGTAGCGGTACTTGAAAGCGTCGTCCGGATCTTCGGGGCGCATCTGGCCGGCAGACTGCGAATCCTTGAACTCCAGCCGCACCTCGCTCACGCTGCCGATGGCTTTCAGGAAATCCAGCAGGTACTGCGAATTGAAGCCGACCACGATGGCGTCGTAGTTGTACGGCGTCTCAATGGAATCCTCTGATTCACCGGCGTCTGTGGAAGATGAGGAAAGTTTGAGCTCATTCTGCTCCAGCCGCAGCTTGATGGCGCCGGAACGTTCATCCGCAAACTGCGCCACGCGCTGGATGCAGGCGGAAAGCTCGTCTGCCTTCACGATCACAATCTTGTTGTTGTCACGCGGCAGCACGGCTTCATAGTTGGGGAACTGGCCGCTCAGCTTGCGCGATGTCAGCACCCGGCCGCCCACCTTGAAGAACAGCGTCTGCTCGTCGTCAGCGAACTCCAGAAACTCTTCTTCCGTGTTGTTCAGCAGACCCTGCAGCTCGCCCAGGGCCTTGCGCGGGATGAGCGTCTTCTTCTCGCCGTTCACGCCCACCAGTGCCTCGCCCACCTTTTCCACGTGCGCCAGGCGATGGCCGTCGGTGGCCACCATGGCCATTGACTCAGCCTTCAGCGCCAGCAATGCGCCGTTCAGCGTATAGCGCGATTCTTCACTGGAGATGGCGAAGATGGTCTTGGCGATCATCGCCTTCAGCGATGCCACGGGCAGCTTGATGGCGTCGTTCGCAGGAAATTCGCTGACCTGCGGGAAGTTGGCGCGCGCCATGCCCACCATCTTGGTGTTGGAGCGGCCGGCGCGGATCTGCACCCAGTGGTTCTCCATCAGCTTGATGGAGATGTCGCCCTCGGGCAGCAGCTTGATGTAGTCATACAGCTTGCGCGCGGGCACCGTGCACGAGCCGGGCTTCTTCACCTTGGCCGCGCACGAGGTCTTCAGCGACTGGTCCAGATCGGTGGCCGTGATGGTCAGCCGGTCTTCGTCCGCTTCAAACAGAAAGTTGGAGAGGATTGGAATGGTGGTCTTGCGTTCCACCACAGACTGGGCAGCGGTCAACTCGCGCAGCAGTTCGGCACGGCTAACGCTGATCTCCATGGTGCTGCTGGTGGAAGCAGTGGATGTGGGCGCTGGATTGGTCGCGGTAGTCACGATTTCGTTTCTCCGATTCTGAATGGCGGCGTGCTTCCCCGATTGTAGTGAGAAAGACCGCCGTGCGATACGAAGATTTTATGTGGGAAAAGTGTACGCTGCGTGGAAGTCGCAGCCAAGCCCGGTTTGGTTGCGCCATGCTCTCTGCCGATGCCGGGAATGCCGGTGCTGCGCGAGTGGGGTTAAACAACAGAGTTAAATTGAAATAATTACAAGAAGCAGTAACCGTTGTGGGTGGAAAAGTGGATTACAAGACCAAGCTGCGAGGAATGCGGGCGATACTGCCCGACCCGGTTTTAGAAAACAGGGTCGCTGCGGTTGCATAATGCGGATCGCCGGGTGCGCCGCGCCGCGAACCGTCCACTTCTCCCACTTCCCCACAGGCTGCCGATTCCACTGCCCGAGAGGTGCAGCACCGCTGGGTGGAAATAGCGTCCATCGCCGCATTTTTACAGGCGATTGCAGAGCACTTTATTTCAACAGAGAGGCGCACAGGCTGAGGAATTCGCGCCTGGAATCCAGCGCAGGCCGAGGCGAGAAAAGCTAGCGCTTCCACCAGGCCAGCAGCGCGGCCAGAAGAATCAGCACGGCCATCCCGATGCGGATCTGACGTTCGTGTGAGGTGCCCGATGCGACGCCGCGCACTACGGGCAATCCGGCTTGTTCCCAGGCGACGGTGCCGCCCTGCACCACCGTGACATCGCGGGAGCCGACACGCTGCAACTGCCGGGCTGCGGTGGCCGCCCGCTGGCCGGAGTGGCAGAGCACATAGATCGTGCCATCATGCCTGGCGGCCGCGGCTGCATCCAGCGATGCGAGCGGCAACAGACGCGCGCCCTCTGCATGCACCGTGGCGAACTCTGCCGGGGTGCGCACGTCAATCACATTCAGAGGGCCGCCGGTCTGCATCAGGCGAAACAGCTCCGTGGGGCTTATGGTATTCAACCAATCGATGCTCACTGGCCTGCCTGCTCCTGGGTCGCCGGAGCGCTCAGCGCGTCCAGCGCTTCTACCACGCGCGGCAGATAGGTGTAGGTCGGGCCGCCCTGCATCAGCACCGCCACACCGGCGGCTTCCAGCACCTGTTCGCGGGTGGCTCCGGCGCGCAGGCAGGCCTGAATGTGGGCATACATGCAGTTCTCGCAGCGCAGCGCCAGGCCGATGGCCAGCGCAATCAACTCCTTCTCCAGCACAGAGAGCGTTCCGGGCTTGAAAGCCGCCTGGTGCAGGCCGCTGAAGCCCTTGATGATGTCCGGCATCTCGGTGCGGACCGGCTTCATGGCCGCGGCCACATTCTCGTAATAGTGCTGCGCGTTACTTTGCATGGTCATCTCCTGGATAAAGCGATAAGCTGAGTCATCAGTACGCCTGCAATATAACTATATTGCCGATTGGTGATATAGTCAAAGACAAGCAACATGAAGAAAGCCACCCCAATCCGGGCTGCGCACAGGCCGATGGATCCCGTCCAGCTGCAGGCCGTTGCCGATCTGTTTGCCGTGCTCTCTGAGGGCAGCCGCCTGACCATCCTGCAGCTGCTGCAGGGCGGTCCGCTGAGCGTTGGCGAGCTGGTGGAGCGCTCCGGCCTGAAGCAGGCCAACGTCTCCAAGCAGCTTGCGGGCTTGCTTTTGGCCGGGGTCATAGCCCGCCGCCAGGAAGGCAACCGCGCCATCTACTCCATCAGCCTGCCGCTGGTGTTTGAACTCTGTGACATTGTGTGCCGCGGCGTGGCCACGCAGGCGCAGGAGCGCGCCGCCGCGCTGAAGGTGTAAGCAAGGCGGGTCCCCATCTGAATTCTTCGGGGAGAATTGATATCTTTCGAACCGTCATCCTGAGCGCAGCGAAGGATCCCTGTAGTTCGCCCGGCGCCGCTCAAATGCGGCCTCGTCGAAGGGCTCGGTTGGTTTGCCCCACTCCAGGCTCAAATCAGCCCATCGGGGATTTGCCTCAATAATGAGCGTGAGTTTCTTGATCCGCTTCCAGCCCTTCATTTGCTTTTCTCGAGCGATGGCCGCTGTGATGCTCCCAAATGTCTCGAAATAGACCAGCCTGTTTACCCTATAACGTGATGTGAAACTGTCAGGATAATGTCCTTGTTTGTGCTGTGCCACGCGAGCTATCAGGTCGGTGGTGATTCCGGTGTACAGGACTCGCCACTGGTTGCTCATGATGTAAACGAACGCAGTGCGTTCCTCGTGCATCTTTGCCTCTACCAACAAACTACAGGGATCCTTCCCTTTCGCTATGCTCAGGTCAGGATGACGGCAGTATGTAAGTTATTCAACCATGTGCGGCGCCTAGCTGAGAGTTTCCATCAATTTATTGATGGTCCGGTTCAGGTCCTTGTCCACGCGGCGCAGCTCATCGATCTTTGAGATGGAGTGCATCACCGTAGTGTGGTGCTTGCCGCCGAACTGCCGTCCGATTTCAGGAAGGCTGGCCTCCGTCATCTGCTTGGCCAGGTACATGGCGATCTGCCGCGGCACCACGATCTGGCGGGAGTTGTTCTTCTGCTTCAGCTCTGCCACCCGCATGCCAAACTGCTCGCTTACCGCGCGCTGAATGGCCTCAATCGTGATCTTGCGCACCTGCGTGTCAATGAACTGCTTCAGGCACTGCTGCGTGGTCGGCAGCGTGATCTCCACGCCGTGCATGGAGCACCAGGCGATCAGCCGCACCAGCGCGCCCTCCAGCTCACGCACATTGGTGCGCACGTTGGAGGCGATGAACAGCGCCACATCCGTGGGCAGCTGGGTGTGCTCGCTCTCTGCCTTCTTCTGCAGGATGGCGACCTTGGTCTCCAGATCCGGCGGTTGAATGTCTGCGATCAGACCCCACTCAAAGCGCGAGCGCAGGCGGTCTTCAATCTCAGCCAGCTCTTTGGGCGGACGGTCGCTCGCGATCACGATCTGCTTCATGCTCTCGTGCAGCGCGTTGAAGGTATGGAAGAACTCCTCCTGCGTACGCTCTTTCTGCGCCAGGAACTGGATGTCGTCAATCAGCAGCACGTCCACGTTGCGGAAGCGGTCGCGGAAGCTGGTCATCTTGTCATAGCGCAACGAGTTAATCATCTCGTTGGTGAACTTCTCGCTGGAGACGTAGCAGATGCTGGCCTGTGGCTGACGGCGCTTGATCTCGTGCCCGATGGCCTGCATCAGATGGGTCTTGCCCATGCCGACGCCGCCGTACAGGAAGAGCGGGTTATAGGCCTTGGAGGGACGTTCGGCTACGGCGAGAGCGGCAGCGTGGGCAAACTGGTTGCCGGCGCCGGCCACAAAGCCGTCAAAGGTGTAGCGCGGATTCAGCTGCGCAGCGGAGTTCCAGTCAAAGCGTGACTGCTCCGGCCCGGGCAGAACGCCGGACTGGCGGCCACGGGGTGCATTGGGAGAGTGGCTGGGCTGCGGGGCAAAGCCGCCATCTTCGCGGACGCGCGGTGCGCTGGGATCGTCCTGCGGCGTGACGAAGACGAAGTTGTCCACATCCAGCTCCAGCTGGTCAATGGCCTCGTTGATGAGGTCAGCATAGCGGTCGCCGATGTGCTGAAACTCCGCCGCCGGGATGCGGACATACAGCGTCTTGCTGTTAATGTGCGAGAAGCGCGTGGGCTTCAGCCAGGTCTCGTAGGACTGGCGATTGATCTTCTTCTCCAGCGCGCCCAGGATGCGGACCCATGGATTGAGAACGGCAGTGGCTGTGGGGACAAATGACATCGTTTCTATCCTTCTTGCTTAAATCAAGTTCTACTCACTGGGCCCGCCAAAAGGAGAACTGCAACAGGAAGCCGAAGACCACACGTGGAAAAATCGTGTATCGGAAAAAACTTCTGTGCTGGAATTTCAACTCCTCGAGCAAACAAGGAGTGGAAAGTTCTCTAAGGGTTTGAAGTGTGAGTAAAACAACTTTGACGATAAGAAAATCTTAGCTGTTGAACGGACTTGATAGTAGCACGGAAAACTCGCCGTTGCTGCAAGCTAAATTCTCAAAAATAATTTTACGCGCAGATTGCACCATTCATTGTGAAGAATTGAAACACCCGCGCCAATCAAGGTGATTTGCAACAGCGTTACAAAGAAATATTTTCGCCGCGGTCTGAAACGCGAGTGATTGTGTGCTATCGTATGCGCCGGTTTTGCGGTGTGTACTTTAGTCATGTAGAGGCCTTACCTGCTTGCGTAAAGTCTGGTGACGGAGACGGTCCCGAGTGTGACTTCGCTCACCCACGCGCCGTCACCACGGACGGTGAGACGGCACCAATGCGATGACGAGATTGAGCCGCGCCGGATGTCTCACAGAGGAAAGGCGGCTTCAGCCGCGGAGGCCATCCCTCCGGGGCTAAAGCCCGCAATGTTTTCGCCTGATTTCGGACGAGCTCAAGCTCGTCCCATTCAAAGCAAATGAAACTGATCCACGACCGCATAACGCTTCCGCCTTGGCGAATCGGTGGAAAACCGGGTATACTGGGAATTCGAAATAGATCGATTTGCAGGAGTAGTTTGATGCCGAAGCGTACCTTTCAACCCAACCGCCGCCACCGCGCCAAGACCCACGGATTCCTCAGCCGCATGAAGAGCAAGCAGGGAGCCGCTGTACTGTCTCGCCGCCGCGCCAAGGGCCGCCACAAGATCGCCGTCAGCGCTGGTTTCCGCGACTAACGGAGTTTATCCATTTTGGAGTAAAAACAGCGTTTTCCCGTGCATTGGTGCGCGTGGAAGACGCATTTTTGCGTGAGAATGGGCCTGGCCCCTATGCCTCTGGACGCTCCAATCCGCGCCGGCTCTCCCGCATTCCGCCTGCGGAAACATGCTGACTATCAGCGCGTCTACAGTGCCGGCCGGAAGCAGTTCTCCAAACAGATGACCTACTTCGCCATGCTCCGCCCTGCGGAGGATGCGCTCACTGCTGCCACGCCGCGCGTTGGCCTGACCGCGGGCAAGGTGCTGGGTGGGGCGGTGGAGCGCAACCGCATCAAGCGCCGTATGCGCGAGGCCGTCCGCATGCATCTTGGCGAGCTGCAACTGCCGCTGGACGTGATCCTGCACCCGCGGCGCACTGTGCTCACGCTGGAGTTTGCCGCGCTGGAGCGCGAGGTCCGCCAGATCTTCCGCTCCGTGCAGAACGCCGCGGCCAAAGGCACGCTGCCCCCGCCGCAGGCGGAGCGCAGTCGCGAGCCAAAGAAACGCAACCCCAAGTCCCCCATAAAAAACAGCGCACCGGAGAAACTCAGCCGTGGCTGAGCAGCCCAGCTCCGCCGCGCCGCGCCGTGGCCTGCGCCTGGGCTTTGTCCTCTACAAAAAGCTGCTTTCGCCGCTGCTGCACGCGTTCTCGCAGCTGGCCGGGCCGGTCACCGGCGGCTGCCGCTTCCATCCCACCTGCTCGGAGTATGCCTACATCGCGGTGGAGCGCCATGGGCTGTGGCGCGGCGGCTGGCTGGCTGTGCAGCGGCTGGCGCGCTGCCACCCCTTCGCCAAAGGCGGGGTAGACAATGTGCCGCTCGCCTGATTTTCTTCGAATTTCTCGCTCCATTCACGGGCCCGGGACGCGCAGAGGGGCGGTTGCGGCTTTATCATCAAAGGAACGCCGAAATTCACAACGGCCTCAAGACTCTGCGTGGATGCAATCCGCCGCATGACTGGATAGGAACTTTCTTTGGCTGAATATACGAACCCCAATCAACAGGGCGGCGGTATGGACTCGTCCAAACTGCTGATTTACGTTGTCATCTTCCTCGTGTTCTTCCTGGGGATGAAGTATTTCCTGCCGAACAAGGGCGCCACGCCGGAGCAGACGCCGGCTCCGGCAACGCAACAGGCTGCTCCGGCTGCCGTCGCGCCATCGGCATCTGCCACCCCGCAGACGGCAGCAGCTGTGGCCGCCACTGCCAGCGAGCAGACCGTGGTGGAGAGCGAGCTGTATCGCATTACCTTCAGCAACCGCGGCGCGCAGGTGACCTCGTGGATTCTGAAGAAGCAGAAGGCCGACAACGGCCAGCCGCTGGACCTGGTACACGGCAAGGCCGCTCCGCAGTTCGGCTACCCTCTTTCGCTCTACAGCTCTGACCAGAACACAGAGAACAAGCTGGTCAATGCGCTGTATGTTCCCTCTGCCACCGGCACGCTGACAGCCCCGTCAACCCTGAGCTTTGATTACGCTGACGGCAACGGCCTGGTGGTGCACAAGACCTTCAGCTTTGACCAGAGCTATGTGATCCATGCGGATACGCAGGTGACGCAGAACGGAGCGCCGGTTCGCGCTTACCTGCTCTGGCCCACAGCCTTCGGCGACCAGGAGATTGCGTCGGACTTCGCCACCACCCAGGTGGATATCATGCAGAACGGCAAGGAGCAGCACCTTGCCGCCAAGAAGATCAATAATGAAGGCACGCTGTACGGCCCCTATGACTGGGCCGGCGTCAGCGATCAGCACTTCGCCGCCATCTTCCTGCCGGACAACACCCAGCACGTCTCCCTGGCCACCTTCAACCACGGCCTGCAGATGCCGGATGCCAAGAGCGCGCTCCCGGCTCTGGGCGCCGGTCTGGCCGATGACAACGGACATACGCTGACACGTCTCTACGTTGGCCCCAAGCTCTATGACGTGTTGAAGTCAGTGCATGCCACGGGCAGCAATGGCGCCAATGGCCCGTCGCTGGAGAAGCTGGTGGACTTCGGGTTCTTCGGCCCCATCGGCAAGTTCCTGTTTATTGCACTGCTCTTCGTTTACAACAACATGACGCACAACTGGGGCTGGGCGATCGTGGTGCTGACCGTCATCATCAATGTGCTGCTCATGCCGGTGCGCGTCACCACCATGAAGTCGGCGCTGAAGATGCAGCGCATCCAGCCGCAGATGGACCAGATCAAAGCCAAGTATGCCAAGTTCAAGGTGACTGATCCCAAGCGGCAGGATATGAATGCCGAGATCATGAAGCTGCAGAAGGATAACGGCGTGAACATGTTCGGCGGCTGCGTTCCCACGCTGCTGCAGATGCCGCTGCTGATCGCCTTCTTCACCATGCTGCGCGCGGTCACGGAGCTGCGCCTGCAGCACTGGTATTGGCTGCCTGATCTCAGCCAGAAAGATCCGCTGCACGTGCTGCCCATCCTGATGGTGCTCACGTCGTTCCTGGTGCAGTTCTACACGCCGTCACCCGGCGTGGACCCACAGCAGCAGAAGATGATGGCGTTCGTCATGCCCGCCTTCTCCGGCTGGATGGTGTGGAACTTCGCATCAGGCCTGGGCCTGTATTGGGCGACGGGCAACGTCATCATGATCGCGCAGCAGCTGGTGATGAATCAGACATCGCTCGGCCGGGAGATGCGCGAGATTGCCGCCAAGCGCGCACGACGCAAGGCTGGAGTAGGAACCCTCCAGGGAAAACGGTAGTTTCGCCGGGCATAAACTAACGGCCCTGCTCCCCAAAACGGGGTGGGGCGTAATAAAATTCGCAGGGAGACTTGGGAAGAAAATGGAAGATCTGCAACAGTCCGCACAGCGCATTGCTAACTTTGTGACCACCCTGACCACCACCGGCGGCCTGCGCCTGAAGTTCCGGGTTACAGCCGGTGCCGGCGCGGAAGATCCTGACGGTTTCGAACGCCGCGACATCTACGTGGAGATGAAGGGGCCCGATGCCGGTCTGCTGACCGACCGCGACGGCGAAGGCCTGCGCGCTCTGGAGACGCTGGCCTCGCAGATTCTGCGGCTCGATCCCATGGAACTGGAGCGTGTCTCGTTTGACGCCAACGACTTCAAGGCCACCAAGGCGAAGGAGTTCAAGGAGAAGGCCGAGCAGGCTGCCGAGACAGTGCGCGACAGCGGCGAGCCCTACCGCTTTGCGCCGATGAGCTCGCGCGAGCGCCGTATGCTGCACCTGGTGCTGAAGCAGTTTGACGATCTGAAGACGGAGTCCAGCGGCGAAGGCCCGCGCCGTTGCGTTGTGCTCTACCCCGGCGACTACAACATTCCGCGCGAAGAGCGCAGTTTTGGCGATCGCCGTGGTGGCCGTGGCGGTTTCGGTGGCAATCGCGGCGGTGATCGCGGACGCGGCGGAAACAACCGTGGCGGCGGAAATCGTGGCGGCTACGGCGGCAATCGCCGCTAACCGGACTTAGAAATACAAGACTGAATATTCAGCACGGATGCTACGGAAACAAGGATCGATACGGATTTAATACTTTATCCGTGTGATCCTGTTCTTTCCGTAGCATCCGTGCTTCGTTTTTGTCTTTCACACGGCCATACAATAATCAGGTGATGCAGGAGACCATCGTCGCGATCTCTACGCCGCCCGGACGCGGCGGCATCGGCATAGTGCGGCTCTCCGGGCCGGATGCGCAGCGCATTGTCGCGCCCCTGCTGCAGTTGCGGCACCCACTGGCCGCGGGTCATGCGCGCTTCGGCCAGTTGCTGGATGCGGACGGCGGCGTACTGGATGAAATTGTAGCCACGCTCTTTGCCGCGCCCAACTCCTACACCGGCGAAGATGTGCTGGAGATTGCAGCGCACGGTGCCCCGGTCATTCTGGAGGCCGTTGTCCAGCAGGCCATTGCGCGCGGTGCGCGGCTGGCGAATCCCGGCGAGTTTACAGAGCGCGCATTTCTCTCCGGACGCATCGATCTCACCCAGGCTGAGGCCGTCCGCGACCTGATTGAAGCGCAGACGCTGCACCAGGCGCGCGTGGCCGCGCAGCAGATGGAAGGTTCGCTGGCCCGCCGCATTCAACCCGTCAAGCAGGCGCTGGTGGAGCTGATTGCCGCGCTCGAAGCGGGCATTGATTTTGCGGAAGACGATATTGACGTGATGCCCGCTGGCGCGATTGCCGCGAAGCTCACTGCGGTCATGAATCCGCTGGCGCAGCTCGCCGCCAGCTTTGCCTACGGACGTATCGTGCGCGATGGGCTGACGCTTGCCATTGTCGGGCCGCCGAACGCGGGGAAGTCATCGCTGTTCAACCGCCTGATCGAGCGCGAGCGCGCGATCGTGACCGCCACGCCCGGAACCACGCGCGATCTGGTGAGCGAACGCGTCGCCATCGGCGGCATTCCGGTGGAGCTGATGGACACCGCCGGCCTGCGCGAGAGCGCGGACGAGGCCGAGAGCCTGGGCATTGCGAAGTCACACGAAGCCATGGCCGATGCGGATATCGTGCTGCTCGTCCGCGACGCTTCGCAGCAGCAGTTGCATGAAACAGCATTGCTGAATTCACTGACAGGTAGAAAACATCTTCTCGTCGCGAACAAGAAGGATCTGGTCATTACCACTGGCGGAATCTTTCACCCCGGTGAGTTGATGGTTTCGGCCCTCACCGGCGACGGTATTCCCAGATTGCGTGAGTTGATTCTTGAATGCGCAGGCGGCAGCGCACAGCAGGCCGATACCACCATGCTGACCAACCTGCGCCAGCGGCAGGCGATTGAGTCTGCCCTGGAAGCGCTCACCAGAGCACAGGCCGCAGTGGGCGCAAACATTCCGCACGAGATGCTGCTGCTGGATGTCTACGCCGGCCTGCGCGGGCTGGACACCCTGACCGGCGCAACCACCGCCGACGATGTGCTGCACCTGATCTTCTCCACCTTCTGCATCGGCAAATAACGGCGCGATTCCTCTACCGCTTTACCAGCAGCACCAGCCGTGGATCGTGCTGCAGCGCGGCGAACTCGGGGTCGCTGTAGACCTCTTTCATGTGCGGATAGCCGCCATCGCGCGCGCGGCGAAGAAACTCCAGCGCGCCCTCGGCATTGCCGCGCCGCGCATAGGCCCGGGCGATCAGAAAATTCACACGAGCCTGTTGCTCCGGCGTACTGACCTGCGCCACCAGCCCGCTCTTGTCTGCCGAAAGCACATCGCCGTCCAGCTCCAGCGCGCGTGCGTACTCGGTCATGGCGCGGTCGATCTCACCCATGCCGATCCACGCCTCCGCCAGGTTGATGTGGGTGGGTGCGGAAGATTCATCCTGCGCCAGAGCCTGTTTCAGATAGATCACCGCATCAGGATATTTTTTGTTCAGGCAAGCCAGCGCGCCCAGGTTGTTCAGCGCATTGATGTAGTGCGGGTCATATTTGAGTGACTGCTTGAAGTAGCCCTGCGCCGCTTTGTAGTTGTTCATCTTCAACTCGGCCACGCCCAGCTTGTCATACAACACGGCGCTATGCCGGTTGATGGTCAGCGCGCTGCGATAGTACGCGATGGCCAGCGGATACTCCTGCTTCGCGCGGGCGATGTCGCCCTTCAGCTCAGAATATTGCGAACGCTGCATGGGGTCTTTGGGTACATCGGCGTATCCAAACGGAACCGCACAAACCAGCAGACAGGCCAGCAGGATCATGGTCTCAACTCGCATCGGGAATCCCTCCGTGCCGGGTGGCTGCATGGCGCCTTCCCAGCTACGAGTGTGAGTAGAGACCGTCCCACCACTCCGCAACAACGCTAAAGCGGCTACATGGCGCGGGCCGGGCGTTACAACTCGCAGCCACAGCGACAACTTCTTTGATGAGAGCCACTTATAGCGCGGCATGGTCTTTAGCCGCAGGGGTGATGCTGGCGGTGCATGGAGGGGTTACATCCCGTTAGCTGAAGATTTCTGCCCGCAGTACACCGTTACAACCGCCAGCGCGGACAAAAGCGCGCTAGATTACACTCGTTGCGGGTACACGGCCACGGGAATGGACACTTTGAACACAGTGGACCTGGAAGCTCAGCGCGCTGAACTGGAGGCTGTTCTTCGGTCGAAGGCGTTTGCCCGCTCGCCGATGCTCGCCCACCTGCTCACCTATCTCTGCGGAAAACTCTTCGCCGGGCAGGCGCACCAGATCAAGGAATACTCCATTGGGGTGGAGGCGCTGAACCGCGGCGAGGGGTTTGACCAGGAGACGAATTCCATTGTCCGGGTGGAGGCGAACCGCCTGCGCCGCCGGCTGGCGGAGTACTATGCCGCCGAGGGCGCGAGCCATGCGCTGCACATTACCATTCCCGTGGGCCAGTACGTGCCGCGCTTTGAACCGGGTGTTCCGCCTGCGGCTGCCGGGGCGCTTCCTGCGGATGCCACGAGTGACAACCCGCACTCCACCAGAACAGCGTGGCTGCTTACGGCTTTTGTTCTGATTCCGCTGATGATTGTCAGCGCCATTCTCTATCAGCATCGCGCCAGACCGCAGCGGCAGCCCGAAGCGGCGGAGAGCCCGGTGCTGCAGCCGCTGGATGCGCAGGTGGGTCCGCCGATGGGCGACGAGGTCAGGATTTTGGCGGGCGCAACCCACAGCCTGGTCGATCATGCGGGCAGGCTGTGGAGCGCGGACACTGATTTTGACGGCGGCGCGGAGGTGAAGAGCGATGTGCCACACATCTGGCGCACCCAGGACCAGAGCTTCTACCGCACCAGCCGCCAGGGTACGTTCCGCTACAACATCCCACTGAAGCGCGGCCTCTACGAGCTGCGCCTGCACTTCGCGGAGACGGTCTACGACCCGGAATCCACCGGCAGCGGCGGCGAAGGCAGCCGCATTATGAGCGTGCGCGCCAATGGCCGCGCTCTGCTGGAGCACTTTGACATTGTGGCGGACGCGGGCGGCAGCCGCACCGCCGACGTGAAGGTCTTTCCCGATGTGACGCCCGATCAGGACGGCTTGCTGCATCTTGAATTTGCCGGGGAGGACGGCACCCAGGCATCGCTCTCCGGCATTGAAATTCTTCCTGGTATCGCGCACCAGATCCGCCCCGTGCGCGTGCTCACGCGGCAGATCCCGTACTACTCCAACGACAGTCACTGGTGGAGCCCGGACAATTATTTTCAGGGCGGTCAGTTCGCCACCTACACCGCTGCCGTAAGCGGGACGGACGACGCCGAGATGTACGCGACCGAGCGCTGGGGAAACTTCTCTTACGCGATTCCGGTCTCGCCGGGGAAGTACACGCTGGTGCTGCACTTCACCGCGCGCCATGGCGAATGGGACCGTCCTGCGCTGGCCGCCGCCGGGGATAAGACCGCGCACATCTTCAATGTCTTCTGCAACGGCAAGCTGCTGCTCGACCACTTCGACCTGCCGAAGGAGGCGCACGATGGGGATGTGGTGCTGCGCAAATTCACAGGGCTGGAACCCAACGCGCAGGGTAAGGTGGCGCTGGCCTTCGTTCCCGTGGACGGCTATGCGACCGTGACCGGCATTGAGGTGCTGCCCACAGTACGCTAGGCAACCGGCAGTGTAAACGTGAAGACCGAACCGTGCCCCAGCTGGCTGGTGACGGAGATGGTGCCGTGATGCGCCTCGGCAATGGCGCGGCAGATGGCCAGCCCCATGCCGGTGCCGTAGGTATTCGCCGCGCGGTTGCGCGAGCGGTAGAACTTATCAAAGATCAGCGACTGCTCCATCGGCTCGATACCGTCGCCGCGGTCGGCCACACTGCAGGCGACAAACTCGCCGCGCAGCTCCGCCACGACAAAGATCGGCGAACCCGCCGGGGAATACTTCGCCGCATTCTCCAGCAAGTTGGCCAGCAGCTTCTGTATCCATACCGGGTCGGCGCTCACCATAGGCAATTTATCGGGCACGCGTACCGTCACCTCGTGGCCGGCCAACACGGCTGCCTCCGCTTCCATCGCCGCTGCTACCAGCGCGCCGAGCGGTTGGCGGCTGAAGCTCATCTTCACCTCCTGCGTATCCAGCTGCGCCATCTCTACCGCTTCCGCCACCAGCCGGTTCAGCCGGTCGCTCTCTTCGTCGATCACCGTCAGCAGATCGTGCGTCAGGTCAGGCGCGAGCGGCTGGGTGAGCATGGTGGTCACGGAAGCCTTGATGGAGGTAAGCGGCGTGCGCAGTTCATGCGTGATGGAATCCAGCATCATGGCGCGCAGGCGTTCACTCTCCTTGGCGGCCTCAGCGCGCGTCACCTCTTCCATGGCGCGCGAGCGGTCCAGCGAGATAGACACCAGGCCCCCCAGCGCCTCCAGGGTTTGAGTGGAGAGTTGTACCTCGCGCAGAATGAGCACGCCGCGAGGCTTCACCCCGGTGCGGAAGGGAACGATGGTCACCGCGCCGTCGGGCGAGGAGGAAACCTCCGGCGCATTGGCAAGCTGCTGCAGCTCGGCAGTGTCCAGCAGCTCCGGCCAATCCAGCCCGGCGCGGTACACGCGGTCGCCATCCAGCAGGTAAAATATCACGGCAGGCGAGCTGGTCGCGTCCGCAACCGCTTCAGGAATGGAGTTAGTGAGCTGCGCCAGCTCATCCGTCTGCAGCAGGGCGCGGCTCAACCGGTAGAGCACTGCCAGCTCCTTCTGCCGCGCCCGCGCATCGCGCGATTCGTCGCGAATCCGCTCTGACATCCTGCTGGCAATCACGGATGTGATAAGAAAGACGAGGAGCGCAACCAGGTTTTGCGGATCGGAGACGGTGAGCCTTCCCACCGGCGGCAGGAAGAAATAGTTGTAGCAGGTGGCGGCCGCGATGGACGTGATAATGGCATTGCGCAGGCCCCACTGCGTGGCCACAAACAGCACCAGCAGAAGAAGCGTTAGAGCAACTGTTGTAGGGTTAACGGGAAGAACCCAGCGGTAGAGGATTACAATTCCGGCGAGCAGGCTTGCAGCGCCCAGCCAGCGTGCCATTACGATGATGCGCTTGAAGTTCACACCGAGATTCTACGACGATGCCGACCACACCACCGAAAAAACGTCCGGAAGACTGGCTGGAATCTGCCGAGGCCGCTGAGTCCGGAGCCACGCCGCGGGGCCGCTTCAAGGTCTTCCTCGGCTACGCGCCCGGCGTTGGCAAGACCTTCAGCATGTTGAGCGAGGGCATCCGCCGGAAGAGCCGCGGCGAAGATGTGGTCATCGGCATGGTGGAGACCCATGGCCGCAGCGGCACCGCTGAAGTCGCGGAAAAACTGGAACGGGTGCCGCCGCGCGAGATTGATTACAAAGGCGCGATCTTCAGCGAGATGGACGTGGACGCGATCCTGGCCCGCGCGCCGCGGGTGGCACTGATTGACGAACTGGCCCACACCAACATTGAAGGCAGCCGCTTCAGCAAGCGCTATGAAGACGTCTTCCTGCTGCTGGAGGCAGGCATTGACGTGCTCACCACCGTCAACATCCAGCACATTGAGAGCATGACGCCTCGGGTGCAGGCGCTGACCGGCATCACCGTGCGCGAGACGGTGCCGGATTGGGTGTTGGACCGTGCCGACGAGATTGTGATGAGCGATCTCACGCCGGAGGCGCTGGCCACGCGCATGCGCCGTGGAGACATCTATCCGCAGGAGCGGGTGGAGCGTGCACTGGCCAACTTCTTCCGTCGCGGCAATCTGATTGCCCTGCGCGAGATGGCGCTGCAGCAGGTTACGCGCGCGGTAGACCGCACCCTGGATGATTATGTGAAGCGCAAGCAGCTGGGCGCGCACTGGGCAGTGTCAGAGAGGGTCGCCGTCTGCATCAGCGCAGGGGCGAAGGCGCGCGATCTCATCGCCCGCGGCGCACGCCTGGCGCAGGCGCTGGACGCGGAATTCTTCGTGCTGCACCTGGAGACGGACCGCGACGCCGTGCCGGCGACGCAGCACTCCCTCGAGCAGAATTTTCAGTTCGCCAGGAATCTCGATGCGCAGGTGGTACTGCTCAAAGGGTCCAGTGTAGCGGCGGCGGCGGCGGAGTTTGCCACCACGCATCGCGTCACCCAGATCATCTTCGGGCGCTCGTCCCTGCGCGGGCTGAAGCGTTACCTCTACTTCCTCGCCATCCAGAAATTCATCAGCGCGGCCCCACACGTTGACCTTCACATCATCACGCAGGAGGCAAGCTGAGCCATGCGCATTCTGATTGTTGACGACGAGCGGCAGATCACCCGCGTGCTACGCACTTCACTGCAGAGCCACGGCTACGAGGTGGATGTGGCGCAGGATGGTCTGGAAGCGCTGCGCCTGTTTGAGCAGGGTTCGCCCGATCTCGTGGTCACCGATCTCTCCATGCCCAACATGGATGGCGTGGAGCTGACACGCGCCCTTCGCAAGCTGGGCGACACGCCCATCATCGTGCTCTCTGTGCGCGAGCAGGATGTGCACAAGGTGATGGCGCTGGACAGCGGTGCAGACGACTATGTGACCAAGCCGTTCAGTATGCCGGAGCTGCTGGCGCGCGTGCGCGTGCAGCTGCGGCGGCGCGTGGAAGAAGATGCGCACCCCGCAAGAATTGTGGAAGGCGATTTCTCCATCGATACGGAAGCGCACCGCGTTCTGGTGAAGGGGCGCGAGGTTCACCTGACGCCGAAAGAGTTTGACCTGCTGCTGCTGTTTGCGCGCAACCATGGCCGCGCCCTGACGCACAAGCTGCTGCTGCGCGCCATCTGGGGTCCGGCGGGCGACAACCAGCCGGAGTATCTGCGCGTTCTGGTGGCGCAGCTGCGCAAGAAGATTGACTCACCCGGCGCGCCCAGCTACATCGAGAGCGAGCCGTGGATCGGCTACCGTTTCCGGCTGTCGCTCTAAGAATCTTTATGCCTTCTTAACGTCTTCTCTACGGACTTCCTACCCTCCCCCGTCCTCTACTAGAGCTGCGGAAGTTTCCCATGTCGCGCTTCCTCGCCACATGGGACTTCTCGCGCAAGAGAGGACCACACATGGCAGACGCACTCTACATTCTCCTTACACTCTTCAGCTTCGGCATCGGGCATGCCTACACGCTTGCCTGCAATCGCCTGAATGCGAAAGCGAAGGCGGGCGCATGATCGAAAACATCATCATCCTCGCTCTTTCCGTTGGCCTGATGGCCTACCTCGTCTACGCGCTGCTTCGTCCGGAGAAATTCTGATGACCCCCAATGGCTGGTTGCAAATCGCTGTCTATTTTTTCCTGATCCTCATTCTCGCCAAGCCGATTGGCTCGTACATGACGCGCGTGTTTGAGCGCCGCCGCACCTTCATGGACCCGGTGATGGGCCCAGTGGAGCGCTTGCTCTACAAGTTGACCGGCGTGAAGCCGGAGGAGGAGATGCGCTGGACCGAGTACCTGGTCGCCATCCTGCTCTTCAGCGCCGTCACCTGCCTGATGACCTACGTCGTCGAGCGTCTGCAGTTCCACCTGCCGTGGAATCCGCAGCATCTGGCCAATGTGCCGCCGGCGCTGGCGTGGAACACTGCCATCTCGTTCACCACCAATACCAACTGGCAGGCTTACACGCCGGAATCCACCATGAGCTACTTCACCCAGATGGTGGGGCTAGCCACGCACAACTTCTGGTCCGCTGCGGCCGGTCTGGCCCTGGCCATCGCGTTCATCCGCGGCATTGCGCGGCGCGAGATGAAGACGCTGGGCAACTTCTGGTTCGATCTCACGCGCGGCACACTGTGGGTGCTGCTGCCCATCTCCACCATTCTCGCGCTGGTGCTGGTCTCGCAGGGCGTGATTCAGAATCTGCGGCCCTATGACACCGCCAAGCTGGTGGAGACGCAGACCACCACCGCCACCGGCACCGACGGCAAGCCCGTCACCACCGTTACCGCCACGCAGACCATTGGCCAGGGGCCTACCGCGTCACAGGAAGCCATCAAGATGCTGGGCACGAACGGCGGCGGCTTCTTCAACGCGAACAGCGCGCATCCGTTTGAGAATCCATCGCCGCTCACCAATCTGCTGGAGATGCTTGCCATCTTCCTCATCCCCGCGGGGCTCACGGTGACGCTGGGCCAGATGACCAACTCACCCCGGCATGGCTGGGCAGTCTTCGCCGCGATGTCAGTGCTGTGGTTCGCCGGGGTCGCCTCCTGCTACTGGGCAGAGGCGCATCCCAATCCGCTGCTGCACGGCGTAAGCCAGCAGGTTACCGCACAGCAGAGCGGCGGCAACATGGAGGGCAAGGAGACGCGCTTCGGCATTGCGAACTCCGCGATCTTCGCCGGCACCACCACCGACGCAAGCTGCGGCGCGGTGAATGCCATGCACGATTCCTTCACGCCGCTCGGCGGCATGGTGCCGCTGGTCAACATCATGCTGGGCGAGATCGTCTTTGGCGGCGTGGGCGCGGGCATGTACGGCATGTTGATCTTCGTTGTCATCTCGGTCTTCATCGCCGGGCTGATGGTGGGCCGCACGCCGGAGTATCTCGGCAAGAAGATTGAGGCGTACGACATTCAGATGTCGATGCTGTACCTGCTCATCTTTCCACTGGTGATTCTTGGCTTCTCCGCTGTCTCCGTGCTCGCGCCCACCTTCGGTTTGTCGAGCCTGGCGAATCACGGCCCGCACGGGCTCTCGGAGATTCTCTACGCCTACACATCCGCCACCGGCAACAACGGTTCAGCCTTCGCCGGCCTGAACGCGAACACGCCCTGGTACAACACCTCACTGGGCATCGCCATGTTCATCGGCCGCTTCCTGATGCTGATCCCGATGCTTGCCGTGGCCGGCAACCTGGCCACCAAGAAGAGCGTTCCTGCCACCGCAGGCACCTTCCCTGTGACTACACCGCTTTTCACCACGCTGCTGGCCAGCGTGATTGTGATTGTCGGCGCGCTCACCTTCTTCCCCGTGCTCGCACTCGGCCCCATTCTGGAGCACCTGTTGCTGCACGCAGGACACACGTTCTAAGCACGCTCTTTGGAGCGAGGAGAAACCCATGTCTAGCCATAAGAATCGCCGCTCGCTCTTTGACCAGCAGATCATGCGCCGCGCTGCCGTGGATGCACTGGTCAAGCTGAGCCCGCGCACCATGATGAAGAATCCGGTGATGTTCGTGGTGGAGGTTGGCAGCGTGCTGACCACCATCCTGCTGGTCACTGATCACCTGCGCCACACCGGCCACTTCGGCTTCGATCTGCAGATCACTTTGTGGCTGTGGTTCACCGTGCTCTTTGCGAACTTCGCTGAGGCCATGGCCGAGGGCCGCGGCAAGGCACAGGCTGATGCTCTGCGGCGCGCGAAGTCTGACACTATCGCGCACCGCATCTGCAAGAACGGCACCACGGAAGAGGTCCCCAGCGCTAACCTGCGCGTCGATGACCTGGTTCGCGTTGTTGCCGGGCAGATGATTCCGGGCGACGGTGAGATCACCGAAGGCGTCGCATCAGTGGATGAGTCCGCCATCACCGGTGAATCTGCTCCGGTGATTCGTGAGGCGGGCGGCGACCGCTCTGCCGTGACTGGCGGCACGCGTGTGCTGTCTGACGTCATCATGGTGCGCATCACCTCCAACCCGGGCGAAACATTCCTTGACCGCATGATCGCCCTGGTGGAAGGCGCTGAGCGCCAGAAGACGCCCAACGAGATCGCGCTCAACATCCTCCTCGCGGGCCTCACCATCATCTTTCTGCTGGCCGTGGTTACACTGCAGCCCTTCGCGGTTTACTCCGGCGCACCGCAGACCATCTTCGTACTCATCTCGCTGCTGGTCTGCCTGATTCCCACCACCATCGGCGGTCTGCTCTCCGCCATCGGCATCGCCGGCATGGACAGACTGGTGCAGCACAACGTGCTCGCCACCAGTGGCCGCGCCGTAGAAGCTGCTGGCGATGTGAATACGCTGCTGCTGGATAAGACCGGCACCATCACCATCGGCAACCGCCAGGCGGCAGAGTTTCTGCCCGCACCCGGCGTGCTGATCGATCAGCTGGTCGATGCCGCGCAGCTTTCCTCTCTGCCCGACGAGACGCCGGAGGGCCGCTCTATTGTTGTGCTTGCGAAGGAGAAATACGGCCTGCGCGGACGCGAACTCGCCCAGCTCAACGCCGAGTTCCTTCCCTTCAGCGCTGTCACCCGCATGTCCGGACTGGACATGGAGGGCCGCAGCATTCGCAAAGGATCGGTCGACGCAATCGCAGGATATTTGAAGGAGCATAGCTCGTCGCTGCCCGATGGTGTTCGTGAAGACGTGGAAACCGTAGCCCGCAGCGGCGGCACACCGCTGGTCGTTGCAGAAAATGGCCGCGCGCTCGGCGTCATTCACCTGAAGGACATCGTGAAGGGCGGAATGCGCGAGCGCTTTGAACATCTCCGCGCCATGGGCATTCGCACCGTCATGATTACGGGCGACAATCCGCTCACCGCTGCCGCCATCGCGCGCGAAGCCGGCGTGGATGACTTCCTGGCCGAAGCAAAGCCCAAGGACAAGATGGATCTCATCCGCCGCGAGCAGGCCGAAGGCAAGCTGGTTGCGATGACCGGCGACGGCACCAACGATGCGCCCGCGCTGGCACAGGCCGATGTAGGCGTGGCGATGAACTCCGGCACCCAGGCCGCGAAAGAGGCCGGCAATATGGTCGATCTCGATTCCAATCCGACCAAGCTGATTGAGATCGTCGGCATCGGCAAGCAGTTGCTCATGACGCGCGGCGCGCTCACCACCTTCTCCATCGCCAACGACGTCGCCAAGTACTTCGCCATCATTCCCGCGATGTTTGCCGGCGTCTTCCCTGTGCTGAACGCGCTGAACATCATGCACCTGCACTCGCCGGAGTCAGCGATTCTCTCCGCCGTCATCTTCAACGCGCTCATCATCATCGCGCTTATTCCGCTGGCCCTGCGCGGCGTATCGTATCGGGCAATGTCTGCCGCCGCGCTGCTGCAGCGCAACCTGCTCATCTACGGCCTGGGCGGCATCATTGTGCCCTTCATCGGAATCAAGCTGATTGACATCGTCATCACCGCCATTCACTTCGCATAACGCACCCTGCTGAGGCATACACCATGAAAAAGAATCTTGTTATCTCGCTGCTCTACACCGTCGTCACCACCCTGCTGCTCGGCCTTGGTTATCCGCTGATCATCACCGCAATTGCTCACGTCGCATTTCCCAGGCAGGCCGCCGGCACGCTGATGTACAGCTCCAACGGAGACCTCATCGGCTCGCACTGGATCGGCCAGGCCTTCACCGGGCCAAGCTACTTCCACAGCCGCCCCTCCGCCGCCGGAGCAGGCAATGGCTACGACGCTACCTCATCCTCCGGCTCGAATCTCGCGCCCACCAACGCTGCGCTTATCACCCGCGTGCAGCAGAGCGTGACCGCGGAGCAGACAGCCAAAGGTGATGTGCCCATCGATCTGGTGACGGCCTCAGCCTCCGGCCTTGACCCGGAGATATCGCCCGCTGCCGCGTTCTACCAGGTGCCGCGCATCGCCGCGCAGCGCGGACTGGATGCTGCGCAGGTCCACACCCTTGTGCAGGCGCACGTTCAGCCGCGCCAGCTCGGCTTTCTCGGTGAGCCGCGCGTGAACGTGCTCGACCTCAACCTCGCGCTCGATCAACTGGGCGCGAAGAAATAGACGTTCATCCCCTACTGTTCCGGCTCTCTGCGGGGTGGAGGTTGGGGGTCAACAGATGGCGCATGGCGCGACACCATGCGCCATTTCTTTTTAAGCGGAGATGCGCGAAGTCTCTTTTGTGGAGGGGTGTCAGTCTCTGACAAGTAAAATCCTCCATGACACGTCATCCTGAACGTAGTGAAGGATCCCTGTAGTTCGCAGCTTGCCGCAGTTGAAATGTCGCTTCATCGAAGGGTTCCGTTGGCTTGCCCCACTCCAGACTTAAGTCTTTCCAGCTTGGGTTTATCTCTATGACAAGCGCAAGCTTCCTGACCCGGAGCCAACCCTTGATCTGTTTCTCCCGCGCTATTGCTGCGGCGATGCTGCCATAGATCTCAAAATAGATGAGCCGGTTCACTTTATAGCGAGAGGTGAAGCTATGAGGATACTGCCCATTTTTGTGCTGTACGATGCGAGCAGGAAGGTCAGTAGTGATTCCAACATATAGAACACGCCACTGGTCACTCATAATGTAGACGAAAGCAGTGCGTTCCTTGTTCATTGCTCCTTCATCTAGCGAACTACAGAGATCCTTCGCGCAAAGGCGCGCTCAGGATGACGGCATCACAACCGCTACCGCACAGCAGCAATGGCCGCGCGGAAGAGCTCTTCAAAATCCTTCGCATCGGCCACGCGTTCCTGTGCGGCTTCAATCGCCTTCTGCGCTGCCGGCCGCGGGTAGCCCAGGTTCACCATGGCGGAGAGCACATCGTCGCCTACTGCGCCGATGCTGCCCGCGGGCGCTGAACCGATCTCGTCCAGCTTGTCTTTCAGCTCCAGCACTACGCGCTCCGCCGTCTTCTTGCCGATGCCGGGTATGCGCGTGAGCATGGCATGGTCTCCGCCGCGGATGGCTCCCGCCAGCTTCTCCACCGGCAGGCCGCTGAGCACGGTGATGGCCAGCTTGGGCCCGATGCCGCTCACGGCGATCAGCTTCTCAAACAGCTTTTTCTCAAGTGTGTTGCTGAAACCAAACAGCGCGATCTGGTCTTCGCGCACGTGGGTGTGGATCACCAGTGAGACCTCTGCGCCCTCTGCCGGCAGTGCGCTGAAGGTGGGCACACTGATGGTTACGTCATAGCCCACGCCGCCCGCTTCTACAATGGCCTGGTTCGGATGTTTGGCGAAGAGGATGCCACGAAGATGCGCGATCATGCTTTGCGCCTGTAGAGCACTGCGAACTCGTATCCCGCACCGGGCGGAAACAGCGCGGCCACATGCTTCAGCCGCTCGCCCAGCGCCTGCGGAGCCAGCAATGGATATTCGCGCTCGCGCAGCTCAGAGTAATCAAAGTCCACCGTGAGCGAAAGCAGGTAGATGGCGATAGCATCCGCGAAGGCCAGCTCCAGATAGGCGCTCTTCGCCTTCTCATCCACGCGCCGCCGCTCGCTGGGCGTATTGCTCTCCGGCGAAAGCGCGCGGTTGCGGCTCTCCCACGCATCGTGCGAGGTCTCGCCCTTTACCTGCGCCTCAGCCTGTTTCCACGCCAGTGTACTGAAGCTCTCCGGCACGCCCGCCGCTTCCACAAACGCATGACCGATATTGATGGCGAACTCAAACGCCAGCGCGAAGCGGTCATCCATTAATTGTGTGGAGATAAAGATGCACTCCTGCTTGCCGAAGGTCACATTGCGATGGCACACCGCGCGATCGCCCAGCTCCACCGTGTAGGCCGGAGCGACCAGCGTCTCGCCGCCAAACTCCGTCGCCGGGTCCGACGGCCCATCGCCCAGGGTAAGCGGCACAAAGTAGTAGACCTTGCGGGTCAGCGCCTCCGCCACAATCTTGGGCACGGATTCCACCATCCGCACCAGGTCTTTATCGCTGACGCGGGTATCGCCGTAGGGCGCGTAGTGCAGGCCGTTGGCCGCCGCGCGCACTGCCACCTCGCGCACCACCTGCTGCGCTGGGACAAGATGTATCTGTGCCGCCTGTACCGTCTCTGCCATAGGAGGTTATTCTATCCCGGTAGCAGGCAAAAGGAGCTTCATGCCCGACTTCCCGACCCACCCCGCCGATTCCCCCGAACCCGATCTGGGCGCTGCGCGCGCTGCCGCCGCCCGCCGGGGCATGCTTTTCGGCATTCCCCTGGGCGAACTTGGCTGGTTTCAGAGCCTCTTAATGGGGACCGCGGCCGGATTCGCCGCATTCTTTCTTGCCACCTTCTGCGCGATTGTCGTGGGTCTCTTCCTGGTGACAGGCCACCACAACGTTGATTTCACCCTGACCTACCGCGTCATCGGGCTGCCCGTCGGCGTGGCTGCGCTGGCTATCGCGTATCTATATCTTGGCCAGCTCTGGGTACGCCGCAAACTGCACCGTCCCTAGACGCATTTTTGTTTCAAGTGTTGACATCGGCTGGCGAACTGGATCAATCCAATGGCCTGAATAGCCAGCTTTGTATGAATCCCGTATGGCCGGAAGAGATGTATTGCCTGGATTAAGCCCCCGGCTTCAGCCGGGGGGAGTGGGGCTTCAGCCCCACGGAAGTAAGCCCAGTAAAAGCAGTGGGCTTTAGCCCCGGAGACCGCTTTTTCTATCCCTTGCTGTCAACTTCTAAATCGAAAATGCTTTAGACGCTCCACTCCGGCGCTCCGCCCAGCAGGGCCGCGGCAGAGAACTTCGGCAGGCCGCTCCACTGCGGCACATTGAACCCAGCCACAGGGTGCACGTCGTGTGCTCCGCTCTCGCGGTGATGGTCGGCCAGCTGTTTCTGCACCATGGCGCGGGCGGCTGCCTGCTCTTCCAGCGAATTCCGCTCCCAGTACACGATGAATCCCTGTCCGCAGACGCTGCAGCGAACGTCGCTGGCTGTCATGGATGCTTTGCAAAGAACCTGCATAGGTACCGACCTCTCTTACGTCATGGCTTATGACAGAGATGACATTAGCTGTCTTGATTCTCCCCTGACCATGCCTCGCAGGTGGATGGCCCGCTACAACGATTGGGGAACAACGCGGTATCCTGTTATCCAGAGCAAAAACAATGACAATCAGCACGCCCACCATGATTCAGGTCCAGTTGCCCGATGGTTCCCGCCGCCAAGTCGCTGCCGGTACCACCCCACTCGATATTGCCAATAGCATCTCGCCCCGCCTTGCCGCCGTGGTTGTGGTGGCGAAGGTGAAGCCGCTGGCTGCCGCCGCCGCTGCGCCGGCCGAACAAACGGACACTGCGCCATCGGAAGAGGCGATGTACGCGGCGGACAATCCAGCCGCCGAGCGCCTGGTCGACCTCACCACGCCGCTCTATGAAGATGTGGAGCTTTGGCTGCTGAAGGAGAACGATCCGGAAGCCCTGCGCGTTCTGCGCCACTCCACCGCGCATGTAATGGCCGCCGCGCTGCTGGAGCTTTTCCCTGAGACCAAGCTCGGTCACGGCCCGGCGACCGACCACGGCTACTTCTACGACGTGTACCGCGAGCAGCCCTTCACGCCGGAAGATCTCGCCCTCATCGAAAAGCGCATGGCCGAAGTGGTAGCGCGCGATGAGAAATTCATCCGCGAGTACGAGGACCGCGACGAGTTTCTCGCCTGGTCCCGGTCGAACGGCGACTTCATGAAGGAACACTTCGTGAACAAGTTCACCAAGCCCGGTGATGCCATCTCGCTCTACAAGAACGGCAAGTTTACTGACTTCTGCCGCGGCCCGCATGTGCCGTCTACCGGCCGGGTGAAGGCGTTCAAGATCACCACCATCGCCGGCGCGTACTGGCTGGGCGATGAGAAGAATCCACAACTGCAGCGCATCTACGGCACCGCCTTCTTCAGCCAGAAGGACCTGGACGCGTACTTCAAGCAGCAGGAGGAGATCAAGGCGCGCGACCACCGCACCCTGGGCAAGCAGCTCGACCTCTTCAGCGTGCAGGAGGTTGCCGGCCCCGGTCTGATCTTCTGGCATCCCAAGGGCGGCCTGATCCGCAAGCAGATGGAAGACTGGATGCGCGAGGAGTGCGTGCGCCGCGGCTACCTGCTCGTCTACACACCCCACATCATGCGCCGCGAGCTCTGGAAGATCTCCGGCCACGACGGCGTGTATTCCAAAGACATGTTCCCGCCCATGAAGCTGGACGATGATGAGTACCGGGTGAAGCCGATGAACTGCCCCGGCCACATCCTGATCTACAAGAATTCGCCCAAGAGCTATCGCGACCTGCCGCAGCGCTACGCTGAGTTCGGCAACGTCTACCGCTATGAGCGCTCCGGCACCATGCACGGCCTGCTGCGTGTGCGCGGCTTTACGCAGGACGACGCGCACATCTTCTGCACGCCCGAGCAGATTGCGGGCGAGGTCGGCGCGTGTCTCGACTTTGCTGAGGCTGTGCTCAAGAACTTCGGCTTCAAGGAGTATCGCGTGGAGCTTTCCACGCGCGACCCGAAGAAGGCCGGCGATTTCTTTGGCAGCGCCGAAGACTGGGCCAACGCGGAAGGCGCACTGAAAGAGGTGCTCACCAAGCGCGGCCTGAACTTCGCAACCTTCCCCGGCGAAGCCGCCTTCTACGGCCCCAAGATCGACGTGAAGCTCGTCGACGTGCTGGGCCGCCTGTGGCAGCTCTCCACCGTGCAGTTTGATTTCAACCTGCCCGCGCGCTTTGAGCTGGAATATACCGGCGAAGACGGCGAGAAGCACCAGCCCGTCATGGTCCACCGCGCCCTCTTCGGCTCAGTCGAACGCTTCTTCGGCGTGCTGATTGAGCACTACGCCGGCGCATTCCCCATGTGGCTCGCGCCGGTCCAGGTGGGCATTGTGCCCATCAGCGAAAAGCATCTCGACTACGCGCACCAGGTGAAGGCGAAGCTGGAAGCCGCCGGCATTCGCGTGGAACTGGACGCGCGCAACGAGAAGATGAACGCCAAGATCCGCGAATTCACCCTGCAGAAGATACCGTTCGTTCTGGTGATGGGCGACAAGGAAGCGTCGGCTGAAGCCGTCAGCGTCCGCACCCGCGGCAAAGGCGACGAAGGCAGCACCCCCTTGGCAGATTTCATCGAGCGCGCAAAGAAACTGATCGCGGAGTATGCGGTCGAGCTGTAGCTATTGTGTAACCCTGACTATTTATTTGTCATTCCGCAGCGTAGCGGCGGAATCTGCTTCTTTACCGCATCGTCCGACCGAAATCCCCGGTCGGTGATCTTCATTCATGGCTGTTTCTGGCCGGGTGCCCCATTCATCGCGGCTACATGCGATGAGTGGGATATTCGCGCGTGAGCGCGAACCGTACTCCTCCAACCAAACAGAAGCAAACTGAAAGGTGGACTACATCCACTTCAACTCCGTGCTGTCACCATACTTCGCGGCGTTCGGAGCAAAAGGCGGTCGCCGCTGCCGCGACGATGTCCCACTCATCCCGCGATGAAACTGCGTGATGAATGGGGCACCCAGACTCGTGGCGAGTTAGAATGATTTCGTCAATCAAGGAATGTATGGGCCACCCGCCTTTTTCAACATCCAATCTAATTTGCATTTAGAATGAACAGCCAAATGGCAGATGACAAGATGGAACGGCGCAAGTGGACCCGCAGCGAACTCATTATTGCGTTTAATTTGTATTGCAGAATTCCGTTTGGCCGAATTCATAATAAAAATCCAGAAATCATAGTCCTTGCAAAGGCACTTGGTAGAACACCATCAGCACTTTCATGGAAACTAGCTAACTTTGCACGATTTGATCCAGCGTTAAAGAAAAGAGATATTAGTGGTGCCAAACATGGAGGGAAATTAGAAGAAGAAATATGGGACGAATTTAATCGAAATTGGGAAAAACTATCGTTTGAAAGTGAGCGGCTCAGATTGGAGTTGGAAGGTAGTAGCTTGCCCACCGAGCAGAAAGCGTTATTTCCAGAAGGTATCCAGCGTGAAGCGATAGTGCGGGTTCGAGTGAATCAGGGTTTTTTCCGATCCGCGATTCTGGCTGCCTATGGTAGTAAATGTTGTATCACTGGCCTATCAGTTGCGGAATTGCTTTGTGCGAGTCATATTGTTCCTTGGAGCATCGACTCAAAAAATAGAACGAACCCTCAGAATGGGCTCTGTTTGAATGCTATTCATGATCGTGCTTTTGATCGAGGCCTGCTTACGATAACCTCCGACTATAGGGTGCGAGTGTCACCTTTACTCACAAAGGTAAAAGATGATGGCGTAAAATCCCTAATTCTTCCCTACGACGGACGTTCCATCAATTTGCCAGCACGCTTTCAGCCAGATGCGTCATTTTTGGGTTATCACAACAAACATATCTATCACGAACGCTAAGACGATAAGCCTATGTCAGAGAAGCTAATATTAGAATTCTACGATTCTGATACCTCACAAGAACCCGTGGCGTGCATTCTTGCGCATTGGGGTGGCGACAATCCATCTAATGCGGCTACCACGTTGGCAGATTTCTTCGGCGCAATAAGTAACTTGTCTAATCCACGATTTGAGGATGCTGGACTGCTTGCAGCGCGATTTGTCTCATGGCAAGGTCAAAAGGATTCAGGTGAACAATCCTACGACTTCATTGACGCATGTCTCATCCGAACCCAAGAGGCTTATGACTATCAAGTCGTTCGCATTTATACCGATGGGGAATTTTGTCCAAGGGTTGAATTTGTTCAGGATCAGTACGCAACTAATGAAGAACTAGAGCAAGCCGCGATGATAATGGGCGAATGTCGGCGGGTAATTCATGGACAGCATACTTATTTCCGCCTTCCCTGAGGCTCCTTCTTCCGGCAACCATCCGTGGCAGCAACACAAAGCCCGAACTACGCGTGCGCTCGCATCTTCATGCGCTGGGCTTCAAATTTCGCCTGCACAGAAAAGACCTGCCCGGCAGGCCCGATGTGGTTCTGCCGAAATACCGGATGGCGATCTTCGTTCATGGCTGTTTCTGGCATTGCCACGACTGCAGGTGGGGGATTGTGGTTCCCAAAACTCGCTCGGAATTTTGGGCGGAGAAGCGGCACGGCACCACGGAGCGGGATGTCCGCAACATCGCCACCCTGCAGAAACTCGGCTGGAAGGTTCTTGTGATATGGGAATGCCAAACGCATTCTGACGAGGAACTCCGCGGCATACTTGCTTCAGGGCTGTGCTAGGCCAGTTCAGACCTTCCTTTCCAAGCCCACCTTCTTCCCACCCTCCATGCGCCGCGGTATCATTCTCCCCATGAAAACCCTCACTCGCCGCGACCTCTGCGCCACACTTCCCGCCCTCGGACTTTTTGCCTCCATCATCGCCGAAGGCCAGGTTCAGGTGGCCGATCCCGTGAAGGCCCTGACCGATGGGCCGGAGACGGTGCCGCCGCACTGCCATGCCTATGCGTATGACCAGCTCCCCAGCTTCAAGAATCCCAGCGGCGCCATCACCCGCACCGTGATGCAGGGTTCGCTGCCCACGGGCGAGTTTGTGGAGATCCATGAGACCACGCTGCAGCCCGGCCAGATGCCGCATCCGCCGCACCATCACCGCCACTCCGAATGGATGATGCTGCGCGAGGGCCAGCTCGAATTCCAGATGGGCGACACCAAACAGACCATCGGCCCCGGCGGCGTCACCTACGCCGCATCCGGTGAGACGCACGGCGTAAAGAATACCGGCACCGTGCCCGCGCTCTACTTCGTCTTCGCCGTCGGCAAGCAAGTCGCCATGTAGCTGCTCCATCAGCCCCGTGCGGCCCCCAGCGGCGAATCATCATCCAATGAATAGAGGTTATGTTCATGAAAGCGATTGTGATCCACCAATACGGCGGCCCTGAAGAATTGAAATACGAAGACGCGCCCGATCCAGTACTCAAGCACGGCGAAGTCCTTGTGCAGCTCGCCGCCACCAGCATCAACCCCGTTGACTTCAAGGTCCGCACCGGCGCACTCCAGAAATACATGCCCCTCCAGCTTCCCGCCATCCTTGGCCGCGATGCCGCAGGCACGGTAAAAGAGCTCGGCCCCGGCGTCTCCGGCTTCAAAATCGGCGACCGCGTAATGGGCCTGACCATGGCCGCCTACGCCGAGCTTGTCGCCATCAAAGCGAAGGATCTCGCCCACATTCCCGAAGGCCTCGACACACTCGAAGCCGCCGTCCTGCCGCTGGTCACCCTCACCGGAGAACAGCTTGTTACCCGTGGCATCAAGGCCGCCCGCGGCCAGACCGTCCTCGTCGCCGGTGCCATCGGTGGCGTAGGACGCTCCGCCGTCTACGCACTCAAGCATGTGGGGGCAAAGGTCATCGCAGGCGTGCGCAGCAAGCAGATGGATGAAGCCGCAGAGCTTGGCGCAGACGCCATAATCTCGCTCGAAGACGACGCGCAGATCAACAAGTACGCCCCCTTCGATGCAGTAGCCGACACCGTCGGCCATGAAACCGCGGAGAAGCTCCTCGCCCTCGTCAAACTCGGCGGCACCTTCGCCTCCGTCCTCGGAGACCCCGCCAACCGCAAGGACCACCCCAGCGTGAACGTCGTTTCCATTCGCGTCGCAGAAGACGGCCCCGAGCTGGAAGAGCTTGCCCATGCCGTAGTCGAAGGAAAGCTGCGCATCCCCATCGGCAAGCGCCTCCCGCTTGCACAGATGGCCGAGGCACACCGCCTCGCCGAAAAGGGCGGCATCGGCAAAATCCTGATCACCATCGCGCCGCAATAATCGCCGCTCGCCGCTCCACCTTTATCCGGTTAAGCTTCAATCGGCGGACGCGGCGCGTCCACGATATCTCCCTATGCTTCCATGAGAAAAAGCACACGAGTAAAATTTCAGAGATGGCAACCCACTTCTCCCCAGCCGCACTAAAATTCCTCCGCAGCCTCAAGCGCAACAACGACCGCCTCTGGTTCGCCGCGCACAAGCCCGTCTACGAAGCCGAAATAAAGGCGCCCATGCTCGCCATCATCGCCGAGCTTAACGAGCAGATGCTCTCCTTCGCCCCCTTGCATGTCCGTCCGCCGCAGAAGGTCGCCATGCGCATCTACCGCGACATCCGTTTCTCGCCAGACAAGCGCCCCTACAAGCGCAACGCCAGCGCCTGGTGGTCGCGCGATGGGCTGGAGAAGACCAGCGGCGGCGGCTTCTACTTCCACATCGGGCCGGAAGGACTGCGCATCGCCGCCGGCGTCTACATGCCGGAGCGCGAACAGCTCATCGCCATCCGTCGCCACATCGCGGAGCATCACGCCGAGCTGCGCAGGCTGCTCGCCGCGAAAAAACTGCGCAGCCTGATGACCGAGTTCCAGGGGATGCCGCTTACGCGCGCGCCCAAGGGCTATGCGCCGGACCATCCTGCGATCGATCTTCTTCTGCCGCGCCAGTGGGGCTTCGGCGCATCGCTGCCGGTGGAGACCGCCACCACGCCCGCGCTGCAGAAAGAGATCATCGCGCGCTTCAAAGCAGCCGCTCCAGTCGTGGAATTTCTCAACGCGCCGCTGGCTGCAGCGCTGCGCAAGCGGCCGTTATTCGGGCTGAATTAAGAGCCGAAAGTCGCACGAAATCCACAAAAACCCGCAAAAACAGAAGAAAACCGACAAAAACCGGAAAAAACCTGTGGAAACCGCAGTTTTGCCGTTGACAAACTTCTGCAAAAGCCGCAAGGTTGACAGCGGTACAGTTCTCCGCACCCGCATGAACATTGGCGATTCTCACCGTTCGGAACCTTTTCCGCCCGGCTGAATGCGCGGTGAGTTTTCGTAGCGGTTGCGGTGGTGCACCGGAATAGACCCGATGACGGCGGATGCCGGCATTCAAATTTGAACGAAAGAAGGAGTACATCATGGCAAAGGGATTGACCAAGACTCAGCTCGTCCGCCTCATGGCGGAGAAGCTCGAACTCACCAACAAGCAGGCAGCAGCCGGCCTCGAGCTGCTCGCTGAGACCGCCGTCAAGGAAACCAAGAAGAGCGGCGAGTTCACCATCCCCGGCATCGGCAAGCTGGTCAAGGCAGAGCGCAAGGCGCGCCTCGGCCGCAACCCCCAGACCGGTGAGACCATCAAGATCAAGGCCAAGACCGTCGTGAAGTTCCGCGTCGCCAAGGCTGCGAAGGACGCAATCGCACCGCCGAAGAAGTAGTTTCGCCTCACCACTCGCTGCGGTGGCCACTGAGAAGCCCTCTGCGGAAGTTCGCGCCCAGGCGCGCATCCTCCCACCGGCGCTTCGGCCCCACAGCGATGGCTTTACCAACGGAGCAGAACGGCTTAGGCCGCCTGCTCCGTTTTGTTTAAGCGATACGCTTTCATTGTTATTCTTATGTGTTGCAGCGCACTTGCTCCAGCACTCGCCGCATCGTATAAAACCTCATACTCAATTCATCGGACCCTCCCCCGGACAGACAATATTCGTCTGCGATTCGCAAAGGAAGATGCCCATGCGTCGTGCAGTCCATTTCCGCCGGTTGTTGATGAGCATCGCGGTATGCACCCTGATGCAGCTAGGCCGACCCTTCGCTGCGCATGCGGAAGCGCAGTGGACGCAGCCCACGCCGGAGGAACTGGCGATGACATCGGAGCCGAAGGCTCCGGGCGCTTCGGCAATCTATCTGTACCGCGAAGAGGTCAGCGACGATGCCAGGCACTCCAAGTCAGTCTATGTCCGCATGAAAATACTGACGGAGGCGGGCCGCAGCAATGCTGACGTTACTCTGGATTACGTTAACGCAATCCGCTTCAACATTGTGAAGGTCGAAGGCCGCACCATTCACAAAGACGGCCGCATCATTCCTTTCGCCGGCAAGCCGTTTGAGCGCGTAGTGGAGAAAGAGCGCGGCTTCAAGGTGCTGGAGAAAGCCTTCACTCTGCCCGACGTAGAAGCGGGCAGCATTCTGGAGTATCGCTATGAGCTGAGCTACAGCTTCGAATGGAAGCTCAAGCCGCAGTGGAGCGTGCAGCGATCCATCTTTATCCGCAGAGAGCATTTCCTCTGGAAAACGCAGGACGAAGAGCCTGTTGCCTGGACGTCTATCCTGCCGGGCGGTGCACAGGTGCAGATGCAGGCTGGCGGTGTCGGCGCGTTCAAATCGCCGTACCGCAACTTTGAGCTGACTGTAACCGATGTGCCGGCCATAGTGGACGAGCCCTTCCAACCGCCGCCTGATAGTTTTGCCTATCATGTGAACTTCTACTACACCGAAGCCGCGAATCAGGACGAGTACTGGCAGTCTGTGGGCCGCCTGTGGTCGCTCATCGTGGAGAATTTCATCTCACCGCCGGCGAAGATGAATGATGCTTTACAGACACTGGTTGCGCCCGGCGACTCTGACGCCGTAAAGCTGCAGAAGATCTATGCCGCGGTGATGGAGATGGAAAACACGCGCTTTACCCGTGATCACGATGAGCAGGAAGATCGCGCCGCAAAACTGAAGCCCATCAGTACAACACTGGAAATATGGCAGCGCCGCCGTGGCAGCAACGACCAACTCACTTGCCTTTTTGTTGCCCTGGCGCGCGCCGCCGGGATGAAGGCCTACATCATGAAGGTGACCAGCCGCGACCGCAACTTCTTTTCGCCGAAATGGCTCAGCCTGGACCAGCTTGACGACTTCGTTGCCATCGTTGTGGTGGACGGCAAAGACAGGTTGTTCGATCCTGGCCAGCGCTATTGCCCGTTCGGCCAGCTCTCATGGATGCACAGCAACGCCACCGGCATCAGGCAACTGGATGCCGGAGCGACAGAGATATCATCCACGCCGCCGCTTCAGCCGGATATGACCACAATCTACCGCATGGCTGACCTTAAGCTCGCCGCCGACGGTACGGTACAGGGAACCATGAAACTGATATGGTCCGGCGTGGCCGCGCTGGAGTGGCGGGAGATGGCTTTGAGCGGCGATGCCGCGTCCATGCGGACCGCCATGCAGCACTGGGTGGAGAAGCAGGTGCCCGCAGGGATGGAGGTCGCCATCACCGGCGTGGGTCAGCTTGAGGAGTACGAACAGCCTCTCACGGCGTTTTTTACCGTGCACGGTCAACTTGGCTCCGCGACGGCGAAACACATCGTTCTGCCGAGCCAGTTTTTTCAAGGGCAGGGCAAACCGCTCTTCGCCGCTGACACCAGAAACGCACCCGTATATTTTCACTTTCAGGATCGCGTCATCGATGCCGTACGCCTGAAGTTCCCGGTGGAGTTCACCGTCGAATCAATTCCGCCGCCAGGCAGTGCCGCTGTACAACAAGTACTCGCCTATAGCAGCAGCGCCGAGCTACAGTCTGGAGCCGTCATCGTGCATCGCAAAGTAGACATTGGGAAATTGCTCTTCCAGAAGACCGAATACTCCGACCTCCGCAATTTCTTTAACCAGATTGCGGCAGATGATGCGCAGCCGGTCGTTCTGCTGCGGCAGGCTAACGCAAAATAAACTTCGCGCGCCGCTATCCCGCGACCGGCCTTTTGATAAACGCATCCCCGATCAGCGACACGCCCAGCGAGCCGAGGATGCACTGGCTCAGCAGCAGCAGGTGTTCGGGGAAGAGCATCGTTCCCTTCCATGCGAAGAGCACGGCATAGCTCGCAGCCACGCCGATAAAGTAGGTCTCCCCCAGCACAGCGTATCCGATGCGCGGCTTGCGGCCCGATGCCGGCACTTTCGCCCTGGGTGACGGCAGCAGCCGCGGCACATGCGCGCAATACTCTGTGTACGCCGGCCCCAGCTTCGCGGTCAGGAACGGTTCCTCGCTCAGGATCAGCCGCAGTTGCAGCAGGGCCATCGCCACCACGGTAAAGATCGCGCCCAGCGGCTCCATCATGAGCGCCAGCGTCAGCGTGTGCAGCCACGTGCCCAGGTACAGCGGATTGCGCACGTGGCGATACGGCCCGTCGGCCACCACCGCGCTGCCGTGCATCCCGGCCGAGTTTACGACCTCCACGCCGATATAGGCCGTGCCCCACGTCCGCAGCCATGCCGCCGCCACCAGAAAGAACAGGCCCACCGCCGTCATGGTGATGGTGGAGGCATACATAGACATCCACCCCTGCTGGTAGGGAACGGTCGCGAATGCCTCCCACGTGCGGTGATACTCGGTGTGCCACAGTCTGCTCCACGGCGCCATGAATCCAAGCACGAAGATGACAACGTGAATCAGGTAGCGGAAGCGAAACTCAAACGGTGTTGCCTTGAACATGGTCTCTCCACACAGTTCACGAGCTAATATTTGTTTGTCATTCCGAAGCGCAGCGCGCGGAATCTGTTTTATCCATGCTGCCGCAGATCGTTTCATTGACGGAAGAAGTATTCTAATTCCCCAGCGCCGTCACAATCGCGTCAAAGTCGTCCACGCCGGAATACTCAATGATGACGCGGCCTTTGCCCTTCTTGTCTTCAATGCGCACCTTCAGCCCAAGCGCGCGCTGCAGTTGCTCCTGCGCCGAGCGCACATTCGGATCGACAATCGCCGCCGCCTCCACCTTCGCCGGCTTCTTCTCCGGATTCAACATCCCCTGCACCAGGCTCTCCGTCTGGCGGACGGACATGTGCAGCGCCAGCACCTTCTTCGCCGCGGCCAGCACGCGCTCTTCACTTTCCAGCGCCAGTAGCGTGCGCGCGTGGCCAAAGCTCAGCTCGCCGCTCTCCACATGCGCCTGCACCGCCTGCGGCAGCTTCAGCAGACGCAGAAAGTTTCCCACTGAGGCGCGGTCCTTGCCGGTGCGCTGCGCCATCTGCTCCTGCGTCAGCTTGAACTCGCGGCTCAGCCGTTCATACGCGCGCGCCTGCTCCATTGCGTTCAGGTCAGCGCGCTGCAGGTTTTCGACGATGGTCATCTCCATCGCCTGTTCATCAGAGACCTGCCGCAGCACGGCGGGGACAGTCGTCTTACCCGCCTTCTGCGATGCGCGCCAGCGGCGTTCGCCGGCGATGAGCTGGAAGCGCCCGCCGGGCAGGGAACGCACAAGGATGGGCTGCACCACGCCCGTCGCGGCGATGGACTGGCTCAGCTCCTCCAGCTGCGCAGCATCCATCACGCTGCGTGTCTGGTAGGGGCTGGGGTCGATCAGTGAAAGCTCAATCTCGCGGGGCTGTCCGTCGCTGACCGGTGCGGCAGCCGCCGGAGCCTGGGGCCCGGGGCCGCGCAGCAAAGCATCCAAACCCTTACCCAGCGCAGGACGGCGAATCGTTGTGTTTGACATGTAAATCCTTTATAATCAATAACTTGTACAATTATTTATTGTATGGCCAGAACTTGATCGGCGCTTCGCTGGCGAGTTTCGCAGCCTGCTTGCGCTCCTTTGCGCGCGGACTTTCGACCGCATTGCGCTGCAGCACCTCCAGCGCCAGTGCCTGGTAGGCCTCCGCCCCACGCGACCGCGGATCGTAGAGCATCACTGGCTTGCCGTGGCTGGGCGCTTCTGCCAGTCGCACATTGCGCGGAATCGTGGTGGCGAAGAGCTTTTCCCCGAAAAATGCCTTCAGATTCTCCGTAACCTGCTGCGAGAGGTTGGTGCGGTCGTCATACATCGTCAGCAACACGCCTTCCAGGGTCAGCGTGGGGTTGAAAGCCTGGCTCACCCGGTCCAGAGTGCTCATCAGCTCTGAAATGCCTTCCAGAGCGAAGTATTCCGCCTGCATGGGCACCAGCAGACCGTCCGCCGCCACCAGGCAGTTGAGCGTGAGCAGGTCCAGCGCCGGGGGACAATCCAGAATGATGAAGGGAAAATCCTCGCGGATCGGCTCCAAAGCCTCGCGCAGCTTGAATTCGCGGCGTTCCTGGCCGATCAGCTCCAGCGTGGCCCCGATCAGGTTCCGGCTGCTCGGAATGAGCTTCAGGCTCTCAATCTCCGTCGGCTGCATCACTTCAGCGGTTTGGGCAGCGCCAATCAGCAGGTCGTAGATGGTCTTGCGCGCCTCATCGCGGGCAAAACCGAGCCCTCCGGTCGAGTTGGCCTGCGGATCGCAGTCCACCAGCAGGACGGGCAGGCCCTCCAGCGCGAGGGCGGCAGAGAGATTGATAGCGGTGGTCGTCTTGCCGACGCCACCTTTCTGGTTCACAACAGCAAGAATCTTGCTCATTGGCTACTTTCTGGGACAGTTAGAAGCCTACGGGAGGTTGAGCCGGGTGGGCAAGCGAAAGCCTGTGCAGAAGCTGTGGAGAAGCTGAGAAAGCTGTGCGTATGTTCCACGTGGAACACGGCGATTCGACATTCCACAGGTCAGGGGACTGTTCCACGTGGAACATCGCTACAAAAGGGTACCCAGCATAAGAATCCGCTGGCGGCTCTGCGGCATGGAGATAGTCTTACCCCAGCGCAGGGGAGCAGTCGCTACCACCTGCTCCATCTGGGCCTCGGTAGTTAGTACGGCCAGGGTTCCGCCTTCCGCCAGCCGGGGAATCGCCCCAAACAGCGCCGCCTCCATGTTGTCGACTGCCCGCAGCGTCACTACATCAAACACCCGGCCCGCAGGCATATCCTCTACCCGTCCCGCATATACGGTTGCCGCCAGTCCAAGTATCCGAACCGCCTCCCGCAGAAAACTCGCTTTCTTCGATTGCGACTCCGCCAGAGTCACCCGCAGCGCAGGATCGAGAATCTGAATTGGCAGCCCGGGGAACCCCGCGCCGGAACCATAGTCCAGCAAGCTGCCATTCGGGCCGATCCGGGAAGCGATTTGCTGGCCCGCGAACAGACTCTCCCCAAAGTGCGTCCGCACCATCTCTTCCGGATCGCGAACCGCCGTCAGGTTCGTCTTCGCATTCCATTTGGCGAGCACATCCAGGTAGGAACCTAGTTGATTAACCACACAATCATCAATTGAATCAATAAGATACTGAGAAATCAGGCCGCGAATGCGTTCCGGAGTCAGGGTCATGGCCTTAGCCGACAGACTCCGACACCTTGCGCGGCTGCCAGGCGGCTGCCTCGGCCACAAAGCGCGCAAAGATCGCCCGCGAAGCCTCGCTGATTCCTGCGCTGCGTTCCGGATGCCACTGGACGCCCAGCACAAAATGATCGGGAGCGGTGCCTTCCACCGCCTCCACCACGCTGTCCTGGGGGCAGCGCGCCACTACACGCAGGCCATCGCCTGCAATGCCGATTGCCTGATGATGGCTGGAGTTCACCAGCAGCCTGAGAAAATCGTCCACCAGCGGAGCCTCGGGTGCATCGAGATTCTCACTGCTTTTTGCTTCAGCCACAATGCCGCCCAGCATGGAATCCGGCGCGATGCTCGCGGTATGCGCCACCGGTACGGCTTTGCCTGCCGGGTGATTCACCGGGACGGGCATCAGGTGCTGCACCAGCGTGCCGGTGCGCCACACATTCAGCGATTGCGTGCCGTAGCAGATGCCGAGCAGCGGCTTGTGCATGTTGTAGGCGTCCTGCAGCAGCACCTCGTCCATGCCCTCGCGCACCGCGTCAGAGTAGCCGCACTCCGGAATCCGCTCCGCGCCGTACTTCTGCGGATTGGTATCTGCAGGGCTCCCAGGCAGCAGCACGCCCTGGCAGGTATTCAGCGCGTTGGCGATCTCCTGCTGGGTCGCGGTCAGTGGAATCTGTACCGGCTCGCCGCCTGCATCGGCAATGGCCTGGGCATATACCGGCCACGCGCGCTCGTTGTAGGCGAGGTCCGTGCTATTCGGTATCGGGATGGCGATGCGCGGCTTCATACTCTGAGTGTTGATAATACATGGCGGTCACCGCTTCAAAAACCCGCTGGGTCAGCGCATCCGCATCCTTGGTCGTGCAGCCTTCGGTGGAGATAGCCTCGCCCGCAATCAGCATCACTGGCCGCGGCATCAGGTGATACACGTGCATCGGCAGCAGCTCGTAGGTGCCCACCAGCGTGAGCGGAACGATGGGCACGCCCGCGCGAATTGCCATCCACGCCGAGCCGGAAAGAAACGGCTGAATGCTGCCATCCTCCGCCCGGCCGCCATCAGGAAAGACCAGCAGTGGCATTCCGGCCTTCAGCGCGGCCACGCCCCGGTTCAGGCTGGCAACGGCAGAGCGCATATTGCTGGAATCCACCGGCACCTGGCCGGAGCGGTTCAGGTGCCAGCCCACGAAGGGAATCTTCCAGAGACCCGCTTTCGCCAGAATGCGGAACTGAAAGGGAAGCCGGCTGAAGAGCACCGGCGTATCCATGTAGCTGAGATGGTTGCAGATGTAGACGGCCGCGCCAGTGCGCCGCAGGTTTTCAGGATTCACCACGCGCACCGGCGAAAGCGCAATCCAGAGCATCACGCTCGCCCACGCCCGCGCAATCGCGTGCTGCTGGCGGCCCCGGCGGTCCCACAGCGAGCAGAGCAGAGATACGCAGCCGAAGCTCGCGGTAGCCAGCATCATCAGCGGAAGCAGTACGAGGTAGGTGAGCCAGCGGAAAAATATCTGCTTCAATCGCGACGGCTGTTTCACGACGGCATACCTTCCTCATTGAATACCGCGCTGACCGCGCCCACCAGATAGATGGAACCGGCGACGACGATCAGGCCGTCTGCAGGCGTCAATGCACGCGCGCGCCGGATCGCATCCTTCACGCTGCTGCATTCCACCGCATCCGTTCCCAGAGAATGCGCTGCGGTCATCATCTCATCTACTGCCGCCGCGCGCGGAGTCGGAATCGGAGGAATCAGTACCTTGTCCTGCGCGCCATCAAAGAGCGGGAACAAAATCTGCGCCATCTCGGCCAGTGCTTTGTCGCGCAGGCAGCTGAAGATCAGCGTCCGCGGCTGGCCCTCCGGCAGTTGCGCCAGCGCGGAGCGCAAGGCCCATGCCGCTGCGGGATTATGCGCGGCATCCAGCAGGAAATTCGCGCCGCCATGCGTGATGCGCTGCAGCCGTCCCGGCCAGCGTGTGCAGCGAACGCCATCTGCAATCGTCTGCGGCGTGATGCGGAAGCCACGGCCCGCCAGCGTAACTGCCGCCGCCACCGCCAGCGCCAGATTGCGTTGCTGGTGCGGCCCTGCAAGCGGCGAATCCAGCGTGATCGCCTCGCCCATCACCAGCAGCGGATAGCGATTGCCTGGCAGCGCGGCTGCATCTTCCGTGCCGCGCACCGGCATGTATTCGGCTGCGTTCACGCCCGTCACTTCCAGCGCCACGGCGCGCTCGCCCAGCGCCTGGTTCGCTTCAGGATGCTGCGGCAGCGTCACCAGCGTTCCATGTTCGCGCAGAATGCCCGCCTTTTCGCGTGCAATCTCGGTGATCGTGTTGCCCAGGTATTCGGTGTGGTCCAGCGAGATATCCGTGATGATGGAGAGCAGCGGCTCCACAATATTGGTTGCATCCAGCCGCCCGCCCAGGCCCACTTCCAGCACGGCCATCTCCACCTGCTGCTCCGCGAAGAAGCAGAAGGCGAGCGCCGTCATCACTTCAAAAAAGCTCGGCGGATGCGGCAGCGCGCCTTCACCCACCAGCCGCTGCGCCGTATCGTCCACGTGGAAGTAGAGCCGCGCAAAATCATCCTGCGCAATCTCCGCGCCATTCACGCGAATGCGCTCCGTCACCTCCACCAGGTGCGGCGAGGTGTAGAGCGCTGTGCGGCAGCCCGCCGCCTGCACAATCGCGGCCAGCGTTGCGGCAGTGGAGCCCTTGCCGTTCGTCCCCGCAATCAGCACCGCCGGAAACGCGCACTGCGGATCGCCCAGCGCGGCACACAGCGTGCGCATGTGCGCAAGCTCCCACTTGCGGCGCGGCTTTCCCGGCACATCCAGCAACTCCGCGCCCAGAGCATACAGGCTCTCCACGGCGCGGTCATACATGGGAGGATTGTGAGGCATCAAGCCATTTTAGTTCGCCTGCGATGTTTGGTGCTTGCAGAGGCACTCTGCCCCGAAAGTGTTAATCGCCACTGCAACGAACGGAATGCACCTGTGTACTGGAAGTGCAATGTTCATTTAGGTTCTGCTGCGCGATTCTAAAGATGTTGCAGGGCGCAGGATGCTCTCGCACACAGGAGATCACCATGCACCCATTCTTTGTTGTTCTTTCTCTCAGCAGCCTGTTCATGACGCCCTGCTTTGTTTCCATGGCCCATGATGATTCCGACCTGGAGCCGGAGACGGACGAACCCTGCACGGTAATGCAATCCTGATAGAGAATTCGCCCGCCGCAGTGACGCTCCCGCAATGCGCGCTGGAGTCATTCTGAGCGCAGTCGAAGAATCCAGAGAATCTCAATTCACCCATACACTGCGAAGCTTTCAGCCCGCAGGTGTCGTCATTTTGCATCCGTGCTGAGCCGTTGTTTTTACATCCACGCGCAGATCATGTGGCCCATCTCGCCGCGCAGCGCCATGCCATCCCCGCGATTCGCAAAGTAACGCGCGCTGAGCGCCGCCGGATTCAGGTCTTCCATGCTGCGGTATCCGGCGCGGATCAGTTCCGCCGCGGCCTGTTCCGGCGAGAAGAAGAGCTGGAAAGGCTCACTCGCCCTCCGCACCCGCGAGGCCAGATAATCAAAGCCCGCCTTGCCGCGTTCGCTCAGCAACTCGCGCGGCAGCCCGTAGTCAAACACAATGCCGGAGCCCACGGGCAGCGCCGCGGTGAACGCCAGTGTGCTGCGGAAGCCGTCGAGCGTGAGATAGGGCACCACGCCCAGCCAGGAGAAAAAAGTCTTCTGCTGCCGATCAAACCCCGCGCTCAGCAAGCCGTCATGCAGCGTCTGCTGCTCAAAATCCACCGGCGCATACGTCAGGCAAGCGGGATGCGGCAGCGCCGCCTCGGCCAGCATGGAATGCTTCCACTCCTGCGTGGCGGGGAAATCAACTTCGAAGACGCGCAGGTGTGGATAGGGATTGCGATGCGCAAAGGTGTCCAGTCCCGCGCCCAGAATGCAGTACTGCGTCGCGCCGTTCTTCACGGCATCGGCCAGATGATCTTCCGCAAACCGCGCCCGCACCGCCATATAGGCGCGCATGGCCACGGCGATGGGCTCAGACTGCCGCTCCGGATCGGAGCGCAGCTTGTCGCAGCGCTCCTGCCCCATAATGGCGAGCGCAATGGGATCGTCCAGCACCAGCGGCCGATCATAGATCTGGTGCGCCGCCCGCCGCATGGCTACGCGCATTGCGGTAATGGAGGGAGTTCCGTGCTGCATGTTTCTATTGTCTGACAGATTGGCTTTAGAGCAACCGCTCTTTATACGCCCAGTGCAGGCCGGAACTTCTTATCCGCCAGCACTGTCAGCACGATGAACACCAGCAGCGAAACCAGCACAGTCCCCAGAGCTGCCGAGGGCGGCAGCGTCTTGAGCGCGGGGATCTTTTCAAAGCTCTGGTGAATCAGCACAAAAAAGTTCAGGAAAAGAGCGATCATTGCCGTGATGACGTACGTTCTGCGCCAGCCGCCGGCAAGGTGCTTGGTGTAGAGCGCAATCAGGGTGAAGAGCAGCACCACCAGCGACAGAATCCCAATGTTGATGCCGGGCGTGAAGCCCTTCCATGGGAAGAAGAATCCGGTCACGCTGGTCAGAATAGTGGTGATCAGGAAGAGTGCTGTCAGTTTGGGCAGCGGGTTGCCGGCGATCATGCCGAACGCTACCAGGAGTCCGGCTGCGATGCCGATCAGGCTGATAGCGACGTGGATTTGCGTGTAGAGGGCGGTGCTCATGCCGAGAATCATGTTCGTTTCCTTTCACGGGACGAAATGGAACGATTATGCGACTGCGTGCGGAGTGACAGGGTATTTGGGCCCGGAATGCAGTACGGCAAAGACAAATACTGAGATCCTTCGCTTCGCTCAGGATGACGATTCTTAGGAGTTAAACCTTTGGCGTCATCCAGTCCAGCGCGCGGATGATGTACTGTTTCATCTCCTTGCGCGTGACCACGGCGTCCAGCATACCGTGCTGCAGCAGAAACTCAGAGCGCTGGAAGCCTTCGGGCAGCTTCTGCCGGATAGTCTGCTCAATCACGCGCGGACCGGCGAAGCCGATCAGGGCGCCGGGCTCGGCGATGTTCAGGTCGCCCAGCATGGCAAAGCTGGCGGTCACGCCCCCGGTCGTCGGGTCGGTCAGCACGGCGATGTAGGGAATTTTCTCGTCGTCCATCTTCGCCAGGGCGGCGGAGATCTTGGCGAGCTGCATCAGGCTGGCAATGCCTTCCATCATGCGTGCGCCGCCGGACGAGGACACGATGATCAGCGGCTTGCGCGTCTCCAGCGAACGGTCCACTGCGCGGGCGATGGTCTCACCCACCACCGCGCCCATGCTGCCGCCGATGAAGGCGTATTCCATCACACTCAGCACCACCTGGTGGTTGCCCATACGGCCCAGGGCGTTGATGACGGCGTCGTTCAGCCCGGTATCGGCCTGCGCCTTTTTCAGCCGCGATTTGTAGGATTTGAGGTCGGTAAAGTGCAGCGGATCGGTCGAGACCAGTTCCAGGTCGACCAGCTCGTAGCCCTCGTCCAGCAGCATGGCGATGCGCTGCCGCGCGCCGATGCGGAAGTGTTTGCCGCACTTCGGGCAGACGTTGTCATTGGCGTCGAGGTCGGCCTTGAAGATGATCTGGCGGCAACCGTCGCACTTGGTCCAGAGGCCCTCGGTGCGGACGGTCTTGGCCGCGTCCGTCAGAATCTCATTGTCTTCGCGCTTGAACCAGCTCATGCTTCCCTTCCCGTTGCGGCTCCATCATTGTAGCGAAATCCCCACTCAATGGCCCGAATGATAAGGATGCCCGGCCAGAATGGTGCAGGCTCGGTACACCTGCTCGGCCAGCACCACGCGGGCCAGCTCGTGCGGCAGCGTCATCGCTCCCAGTGAGAGCAGGAGCTGCGCCCGGTTGCGCGCTTCAGCCGACCAGCCATCGGCCGGACCCACGGCGAAAAGCACCTGCTGGGCTCCGTTGTCGCGCAGTTTGCCTATGGAGGCGGCAAAATCGGTTGAGGTGAATTGTCTGCCGGTACTGTCCAGCAGGATGAGATGCATCGGCGTGCGCGCTGCGGCCTTCTGCGCGAACGCAAATAGCGCTGCCTCTGACGGCAGCAGCCGCACCTCGCACGGATAGTAGCGCGCGATGCGCTCCACGTAATCCGCCAGCAACCCGTCCAGCTCACTCTTCTTGGCGCGTGCGCGCTGCGGGCTGATAGCGGCCAGGTGGAGTTTCATCGGCCTACTTCTTCTTTGCGGCTTTCTTCACGGCCTTCTTTTTTGCCGGGGCTTTGGCTGCTTTTTTGGCTACAGGTTTCGCGGCGACAGCTTTCTTCGCAGCTTTTTTTGCAGCTGGCCGGGCAAGAGTCTTCTTCGCCGCCACCTTCTTCGCAGGTGCCTTCGCGGCCTTCTTCGGCACAGGCTTGGCCACCCGCGCAGCCTTCACGCGCGCGTTCAGTTCAGAGTTCAGCGCTTCCATGCTGACCAGAATGGCGGATTTGCGCAGGCGCTCCAGCCCGTAGAATTCGCGCTTCTCCGGCGAGAAGATGTGTACCACGAAGTCCACATAGTCCATCAGGATCCACTCGCCCTGGCGGCGGCCCTCCACCGAGTTGGCATACATGCCGAAATCGCGCTTCATGCGCGCGTCAATCTCATCGCTGATGGCGACGTTCTGGCGCTCGTTGGTGCCGTTGCAGATCAGAAAGTAATCGGTCAGCGACGACTCGGCGGGATCGAGTGCAAGGATGCGAATGTCCTCAGCCTTCTTGTCTTCTGCGGCTGCGGCGGCTGCCAGTACCTGGCGTTTGATCTCTAAAGATGGCATAAGGTGTGGGTATATTCCCTTTCGGTTGACGCATGGCGAATCACTTCGCGTGTCTCTCTATTGTATCGGGTGCAGTGGGGTTATAGCGGGGGCAGGTACCAGGTGTGGCCGGGACATGTAGAAAATCACGGTGGAAGGGAAAAAGTTCTGATATACAGCTTGCAATGACTATGCGAGCCCAACGAACCCTCTTCCAGCTTTTTTTCGCAATACTGCTTCTTTGCCTGCTTCAATTCCCTGCGGCTGCATGGTCGCAGGAAAAGGACGGCGCTCCTGCTGCAAAAAAGACTGTTGTGGCAGACCCGTATGCGGGGGAGCCATTTATCGTAAAGCGGCTGGACGTGGTGGAAGAGATGAAGGCCGACGGGACCGGTTCCGTGGAACGGACGATGGAGCTGAAGATCCAGTCCGAAGCGGCCGTGAAGGAATTTGGTGTTGTGGCTGTGCAGTTCGCCAGTGCATCGCAGAAGGTGGAGATTGAGTATGCGCGGGTTCGGAAGCCGGACGGGAGCGTGCTGGAGACGCCTGTAAGCGAGGCGCAGGAACAGCCCGTTGGAGTGACGGTACAGGCCCCGTTTTACAGCGATCTGAAGCAAAAGCAACTACCCATAAAGACTTTGCAGATGGGCGACACGCTGGAATGGAAGACTCGCGTGGTGCAGACGAAGGCCGAAGCGCCCAATGAATTCTGGGGACAGGAGGGTTTTCTCACCGAGGACACCGTAACCCTGCAGGAGAGCCTGGAGCTGCAGGTGCCGGCAGGAATGGCCGTGAATGTGTGGACGAATCCGAAGGCCGGGTGCAAGCCGGTGGAGTCGGATGCGGGGGGAGAACATGTTTACCGGTGGGAGGTCAAGAATCTGACGCCGACGACGGGGCCAGAGGCGGACAAGAAAAAAGCGGAGCTCAAGAAGAAGGTCTGGACCGAGGACCAGGAGTCGGACGACCTGTGGGGAGAGCTGCCATCGGTCGCGTGGAGCACGTTCAAGGATTGGGAGGCCGTGGGCGCGTGGTACCAGAAGCTTGAGGCAGACCGCGTGGTCCCGGACCAGAGCGTGAAAGACAAAGTGGCCCAGTTGACAGCGGGCAAGACGAGCGATGAGGAGAAGGCGAAGGCGCTGTATGAGTATGTCGCGACTCAGGTGCGCTATATCGGTGTGGCTTTTGGCGTAGGCAGATATCAGCCGCACCATGCGGATGAGGTGCTGGAGAACGGATACGGCGACTGCAAGGACAAGCACACACTGCTGGCGGCCATGCTGACAGCGGCTGGATTGCACCCGGATGCCGTGCTGGTAGGCGCGAAGATTCGATTTAACGAGGCAGTTCCTTCTCCCGCAGCATTCAACCACCTGATTACCCATGTGATGATTGGCGGCAAAGAAGTATGGCTTGATTCCACGACGGAGGTAGCGCCATACGAGATGTTGATGCGGCAAATTCGAGGGTTGCAGGTATTGGTCGTGCCGGAAACCGGTGTGGCGAAGGTGGAAAAGACGCCGGAGAAGATTCCGGTGGCTGCAAGGGACGAGTGGACCGCGGCAGGGACCCTGAATAAGGACGGAGTATCCGATTCGCACATTACGCTGCATTCTCGCGGAGACAGTGAGTTGATGCTTCGCATGTCGTTGCGCCAGGTGCCGCCAGCGCGTTACGACCAGTATGTGCAGGCATTCTTCAATGGCATCGGGTACAGCGGGACGACGAGCCATCCGGATATTACGCGGCCGGAGGATACGGCGGACCCCTTCACGATCAGCTTCGACTATCACCGCGAAGGGGCGGGCGACTGGGCGAATTTCAAGATCATTCCGCAGCTCATGCCGATCTACGAACCTACTGTGGACGAGAACAACCCGCCGGTGCGCTCCATCTATCTCGGTTCCCCGCACACCGAAGAGAGTAAGTCGCAGATGACCCTGCCGGAGGGCTGGTCGGCGGAGTTGCCTTCGGCTGTTCATGAAAAATCGCCCTACATGAGCATGGATTTGACGTACCGGTTTGAACACGGCACCGTGTACGCCGAGAGGACGCTGGTGGTGCTGCAGGAAAGAGTTCCCGTGAGCGACTGGAAGACCTACAAGAAGTGGCAGGATGCAGTCAGCCTGGGGAATGAGACGTACATCCAGCTAAGAGGACCTGTCGGCGCAGGTGCAGGCAAGAGCGCGACCGCGGCGGCCCCAGTGTCTAACGAGCAGGCAGCGAAGCTGGTAAGCGATGCGAGCACTGCGATTGACCGGCAAAACCTGGCGCAGGGAGAGAAGATGCTGGACGCCGCGAAGAGCCTGAATCCGGTGGAACCGAATCTATGGGGAACGTACGGCCAGCTGTATTGGAACCTGGGCGACTATAAGCGTTCGTTAGCAGGCTATACGAAAGAGACCGAGCTGCATCCGGCGGCGTTCTGGGCGTATGACGGCCAGGTGAAGTGCGAATTCAGGCTCGGGAACCGCGAGGCGGAGGAGCAGAAGCTGCGCAACTGGATCGCGGCGGGCGATCTGAGCGCAGAACCCTACAGGGAGCTGACGGGCATGCTTTTGCAGGATGGAGATGCGACCGGAGCTCTCGACCTGGCGCAGCAGGGATTGAAGCATCTGCCGGAAAGCAAGCGGGATGGCGACTACCTGATGATCTTGCTGGCTCGAGCGGAGTTCAAAGCAGGACAGAAAGACGGCGGGGCAGCCACTATCAAGACGTTTCTGGCTGCAACAGACGACCTGGAGATGACCAATGGCGGAGCCTACGTATTGGCAGTTGCCAATGTTGATCTGCCGATTGCAGAAGCGGCGATGCACAAGGCGCTGCAAAAGATGAGCGAGAAGAGCCAGGGCTGGACCCTGAACGAGGATCCCGATGATATCAGGGAGCAGAACAGCAGACTGGCGTCGTCATGGGACACGCTGGGATGGATCTACTTTCAGGAGGGAAAACTAGCGGAGGCCGAGAACTATGTGAAGGCCGCATGGGCTACGAAGCAGGTACCGGTGGTGGGCGAACACCTGGGAGATATCCAGTTGGCGCGGCATGAGGCAAATGAAGCGTTGATGAGCTATGAATTGACGCAGTTGCTCAGGCCGAATGCGTATACGCGGGATGATTCGAGCGCAAAAGACCTGAAGGCCAAAATCGAGGCAGCCAAGAAGCAGGGCGGAAAGTCTCAGGTGGGCGACAAGAAGAGCGCCTTGCTGCGCGGCAGGACCTACAACGCAGGCCCGGCGGCAGGACAGCAAGGAATGGGAGATTACTGGCTGATATTGAGCCAAACCGGTGTGGAGAAGGTGAAGCCGACAGGGAAGGATACGGTGGCCGGCGGAGAGAAGATGATCGAAGCAATTAAATTGGCGAATTTTGTACCGAAAGACTCCGATGCAAAGCTGGTGCGGGAAGCCATGCTGAATTGCCACGAAAACGCCTGCGAACTGGTGTTTGTACCCTAGAGAACGGGTTGGTAGAGATGGTTTTGGCGGATGTAGGCGCCCACGCCCGGCGGAAGGTCGGCGTCTACGTCTTCACCCCGCTCCAGCGCTGCGCGCAACTGTGTGGCCGAGACATCTTCATGCACTGTCTCCAGCAGGTGGACGCGGGCAAACTGCGGCGGCAGCAGCCTGAGCGTGGCCAGCGACTCCATTGAAAACCCCGGACGGCTGACCACAATCCACTCGGCGAGCGTGAGCAGGCGTTCCGGCTCGCGCCAGCGGTGCAGGTCCAGAAAGGCATCGGCTCCGGTGATGCAGAAGAGTTCGTCGCCGGGAGCGCCTGCGCTCTGCAGCGCGGCCAGCGTGTCCACGGTGAAGTTGGGCGAGCCGTCAGTGCGGGGTTCGTCCAGTGCGCTGGCGGCAAAGCGCGCATCGACCTGCGCAGCCAGCGTGACCATGGCAAAGCGGGCGTGGAAGCTGGTGCTGGTGGCGCCGGGTTTGAGCGGCTGGCGGCCAGCGGGGGCAAACAGCACGCGGTCCAGATGAAAACTGTCCGCTGCCGCGCGGGCTACGGCGATGTGGCCGCGGTGCGGCGGGTCAAAGGTTCCGCCAAAGAGCGCCGTGCGCATCGGGCTAGCGCCCTTCTCCCGCGGCTTTGGCCGGCTCTTCCGCTACCGGGCGCAGGGCGCGCAGCTGGCGGCCTACTTCGTACTTGAACGCGTCAATCCCCTCGCCGGTTACGGAAGAAAGCGCAAAGAACGGCAGCTTTTTCCGCTTGGCCATCGCCTTCAGCTTCTTCAGCTTCTCCGGGTTAGCGATCTCGATCTTCGACGCCACCACGATCACCGGCTTTTCTGCCACGCCATGGCCAAAACTGGCCAGCTCGTTCTGGATCACGTTGTAGTCTTCCACTGGATTGTCGCGTCCGCTGGCGTCTGACACATCGACCAGGTGAATGACCAGGCTGGTGCGCTCAATATGCTTCAGAAACTGCACGCCCAGCCCCGCGCCCAGATGCGCGCCTTCAATCAGGCCGGGCAGATCGGCGATGACGAAGCTTTCCTCGTGCGGCCACTCGCCAATGGAGACCACGCCGAGCTGCGGCTCCAGCGTGGTGAAGGGATAGTCCGCAATCTTGGGGCGGGCGGCGGAGACGCGGGAGATCAGCGTGGATTTACCCGCGTTGGGATAGCCGACCAGACCGGCATCGGCCAGCAGCTTCAGTTCCAGACGGTAGTTGCGCTGTTCCCCGGGGCGGCCCAGTTCGTGTTCGCGGGGGGCCTGATGGGTGGAGGTGGCAAAGTGCTGGTTGCCGCGACCGCCGCGACCGCCGTGCGCCACCACAATGCGCTCGCCGGAGTGGCTGAAATCGTGGATCAGCTCGCCCGTCTCCTCGTCATACAGCAGCGTGCCGACGGGGACCTTCAGAATGGTGTCAATACCCTCGCGGCCGGAGCAGTTGGAACCCTCGCCGTGACGGCCGCGGTCCGCCTTATATTCCGGGTTGTAGCGGAAGTGGATCAGAGTGTTGTGGGAGAGGGACGATTCCATGAAGATATCGCCCCCTTTGCCGCCGTCGCCGCCCGACGGGCCGCCCTTGGGGACAAACTTTTCGCGGCGGAAGGCCATGCAGCCGTTGCCGCCGTCTCCTGCCTTAATCCGTATATGGGCTTCGTCGATAAACATCTAATTTGTCACACACTTTTCACTTCCCAGTGTAACGGAAGCGAGGTAGGATTACCGCATACAGCAACTTGAACCTCTCTCGGCATAATTATGGCCGAAGGGGATCTCATTTTATTGACGACATAAGGCAAATATGCCGCGCGCCAATTGCAGGGCACTGTGTTCTGCAGCGTGTTTGGGCCGTATTTTCGGCAGTTGAGCGCATTTTGCGCTACAGCAGTATTACCGTTTGAGGAGAGCCACCACATGTTCAACACCCGTTTGATGCGGTACTGTTTCATCCTCGTAGTTCTTATGGCCGTGTGTTTCCGCGCCAACGCCCAGTCCACAACCCAGGGTTCCATCTCAGGAACTGTGTTCGACAAGACGAACGCCGTGGTTTCGGGTGCGACCGTCGTGATCCATAACGACGGCACCAATGCTCAGATCAAGCTGACCTCCGGCAGCGATGGCTACTATAAGGCTCCCCTGCTGGAGCCGGGCACCTATTCGGTGACCGTGACCGCGCCGGGCTTCAACACCTACCACGCCACCAAGGTGATCGTGCAGGTCGGCCAGACCACCAATCTCGCCCCAGCCCTGGCTGCGGGTGCTGAGAGCACCACGGTGGAGGTCGTTGCTGACACCCCGGTCATGAACTTTGAGTCTCCTGACTTTGCGGACAACCTGAATCAGACGGCCATCCAGAATATTCCGATCAATAACAAGCGCTGGTCCTCGCTGGCGATGATGACTCCGGGCGTGGTTTCGAACTCAAACGGCTTCGGCCTGGTTTCAGTTCGTGGCATGAGCGAACTGCTCAACAACGTGGAAATTGACGGTGCGGACGATAACGACGCGTACTGGTCAGAAGAGCGCGGCAGAACGCGTGAAGCGTACTCCACCTCAGAGAACGCGGTGCGCGAGTTCACGGTGAACACCGGCGTCTACTCGGCTGAGTTTGGCCGCGCCGCCGGCGCTTCCATCAACTCCGTCACCAAGAGCGGCACCAATATGATCCACGGACAGCTCTATTTCTATGACCGCCAGAGCAAGTGGAATGCGTTCAATAACCAGACCACCCAGACCCTGGCCATCGGCAGTCCGGTTCCGACCAGCTTCCAGACCATCCACATCAAGCCCAAGGATCTGCGCAAGATCTACGGTTTCACCGTGGGCGGCCCGATCATCAAGGACAAGCTGTTCTTCACCTATACCTATGACCAGCACAGCCGCATCTTCCCGGAAGTAGGCGCGCCCTCGACCCCGTCGTCCTTCTTCGCGCTGCCTGATGCTGCCACCGGTACCAATACCTACAGCATCTCCAGCGGCCAGGCCTATAGCTGCAATCTGGCCACCGGCGCCATTACCCAGACCAGCGGTACCACGGTTGCGGCGTCACAGCCCGATCTGAGTGCCTGCCAGCTGGCGGCCCGCTATCACCTCACCACGTATGCAGCCGGCGTCACCGCCTTCACCAGCGGTACGGGCATCCCCGGACTCACCACCTCATACGGCGGTATCGTTGGCCTGATCAGCGACCTCGGCCCGGTTAGCCGCGCCGGCTACCAGGAGATCAACACTCCCAAGCTCGACTGGCAGATCAATTCCAGGGAACACGTGAGCTTCCTCTACCACCGCCTGAACTGGGACTCCCCGGGCGGCGTACAGACGGCTCCCGTAGTCGCCTACGCGGTTGACGCCGATGGTAATGACTTTGTCCACATGCAGTATGGTGTGGCCAAGCTGACCAGCTTGATTACGAGCAGCATCACCAACGAAATCCTGTACCAGTATGGCCGCGAAGTGATGCCTGAGACGCAGCAGCCGTTCAGCGCATACACCAAGGCCAACCTGGTGGGCAACGCCGGCCCGAACTCCACCGGCCAGAACCTGGTGGGCGGGAACAACGTTCCTTATATCTCGTCTATCGGCACCGGTACCTTTGCCCTGGGCTCGCCGTACTACAGCTATCGCACCGCGCAGCCGGATGAGCGCAAGTGGCAGGTAGCCGATACGCTCTACTGGAGCCACGGCAACCACTCCATCAAGGTTGGCGGAGACATCCTGCACAACTGGGATAACAACAACAACCTATATGAGAACAATGGTGTGTATTCGTACAGCAACCCGGGCAACTACCTGTCGGATCTGTATGCGCACCTGCTCAGCCCCACCGCTTCCGCGGCCACCGGCACCTGCGACTCGACCGGCAAGCTGGCTGGCAGCTACCAGTGCTACTCGAGCTTCGTGCAGGGCTTCGGCACGCCGGCGTTCGCTATCTCCACGCTGGATTGGTCTGCTTTCATCCAGGACAACTGGAAGTTCTCGCCGCGCCTGACGCTGGAGCTTGGTCTGCGCTACGACTTCCAGCTGCTGCCGCAGCAGGCGGCCTTCCTGGTCAACCCTGCAATTCCGGGCACCACGAACCGCCCGGAGGACAAGAACAACCTGGGTCCGCGCGTCGGCTTTGCGTATGACGTATACGGCAACGGCAAGACGGTTCTGCGCGGCGGCTACGGCATGTACTATGGCCGCATCCTGAACGGCACCATCCTGAACACGCAGTTGAACAGCGGCCTGACGACCGGGCAGTACACGTCAAGCTTCTCGCCGACTTCGGGTTCAACGGTCTCGCCAGTGCTGCCGAACATCGTTACGTCCGGCTCGCTGGTCACACCCTCTGCCTACTATCTCGACAAGAACCTGCAGAACCCGATGGTGCATGAGTTTGACCTGATCCTGCAGCAGGATATGGGCAAGGGCACCACCTTTACCTTGAGCTACCTTGCCTCTCTGGGCCGTGAGCTGCAGAACTTCATCAACACGAACCTGAACACGACGACCGTGAACAACCAGGAAGTCACCTTCAGCGGCGGCCCGCTCAGCGGCACGACGGTTGTGGTTCCGCAGTACACGGGCTATGCCAATGCAGCGTTCCAGGGCATCACGGCTGTGCGCAGCAACATCAACTCGAACTACAACGCCCTGGCGGCAGAGCTCCAGAACCATACTCTGCGCAGCGTGCAGTTTGACGTCAACTATACGTTCTCGCATGCCCTGGACTTCGCCCAGACCAATAGCACCACGACGACCTCCACTGAAGGCTGGCTGAATCCGTATGCGGCGGCGCGTACTAACTATGGCAACGCCAACACCAACGTTCCCAACCGGCTGGCCGGGTATGTGCTCTACACACTCCCCAAGTTCGCACGGACGGGAAGCTGGGTGAGTTATCTCGCGAATGGCTGGAGCGTCAACGACAGCTTCCAGCTCCAGAGCGGGTTGCCCTACTCGGCTGCCCTGCAGGGGTCGCGCTTCAACTCGATTCAGCCTTCGGCCCTCACCGGCTGGTACGGCGCGGGTGTGGCGTCTTACTTCCCACTGATGGGACGCAACAGCTTCCGCTACAACCGCGTGATGGTGGATGATCTCCGCGTCCAGAAGCAGATCAGCTTCACGGACCGCTACAACCTGGTGCTGCTGGCCAATGTCTTCAATTTGGCCAACCACCAGAACTGGAGCGCAGTGAACGGCACCATGTACAACGTAGGCACGGCGGCTTCGCTGGCGGCTACCTCAGGTACCTGCACGACCAATCCGCTGGCATCGGGCTGCGTCACCACGCTGACCTATGTCTCAGCCTTCGGTACGCCGAGCAGCACCAACAACAGCGGCTTCCTTTACACGCCGCGGCAGATTGAAATCGGAGCGAAGTTCAACTTCTAATCCGGTTCGATCCTGAAACGCCTGAGGGCGGCAACTTCGGTTGCCGCCCTTGTTCTTTGGCGGCGTGAGCGCGCGCACTTCCCATCACACGCAATTCGCGGTACTCTGCTTGCAATTCTCAGCACACGTTTGTGTCCGCTTCTGCGGACAGGCCCGTCTCTCCCCTGCTGCAGCATCTCGCTCCGCGCTCACCGCGCCGGGCGCAGTAGGAGGAACCGCGCTTGGGTTATCGCGCTGCAGGGTGGAGAGCAGCAGCCGCACTACTGCCCTGCGCACTCTTCTTTTCGCACAGCCTGCACGCGCAAGCTAAGCCGGATGCCGTCACGGAGCCGTCTCCACCCGCTGTGGCTGCGCAGATTGCACAGCCGGAGATCAACGCGCTGCCTTCCGACGGGCGCGATGTGTCCAGCCTTGCGCTGCTCCTTCCGGGCACGGCGCCGGAAGCATCGGGCCGCGGGCTGATCTCCTTTCGTGGCCTGTCGCCCATCCTGAATAACAACCTGGTCGATGGCGGCAATGAGAATCAGGAGTTCTTCGCCTCGGGCCGCGGACGCGCGCGCGCTGCCTTCACCTTCAGCCAGGAGGCGGTGCGCGAATTTCGACTCATCAACGGAAACGCTGCGCAGTTCAGCGGGCCTGCGGGCAGCGTCGTGAACGTCGTCAGCCGCGCGGGCAACCACACGCTGCACGGCTCGGCTATTTACACGCTGCGCGACAGCAATCTCGGCGCCATCAATCCGTACGCCAGCGTCACGTCGTTCAATACAGCAACAAACACCTCTGCGAGTGGACTGGTGAAGCCCACCGACGTGCGCCAGCAGGCGGGCGGCTCCATCAGCGGGCCGCTCACGGAGCGCGCTGCCGTCTTCGGGGGAGGCCTCTACTTTTTCTACGCATTCGATCTGCAGCACCGCAACTTCCCCGCGTACGCCACGCCGCAGAGCCCTGATTTCTATGCGCTGATCGCGAATCAGGCCGCGCTGCTGAAGAACAATCGCGGCCTCACCACGGCGCAGATTAACAACGCGATGGGTTATCTCAGCGGATTGGGCGGCGTGGTGCCACGGCTCGGCAACGAGACGGTGAATTTTCCGAAGCTTGATTGGGTGCGCGGCCGCCAGCGCATCAGCGCGCAGTACAACCGGATGCGGTGGAACTCGCCCGCCGGCGTGCAGACACAGGGTGTGGTGGCGCGCGGAGCCGCCAGCTTCGGCAACGACTTTACGAAGGTTGATTCAGGCATGGTGCGCTGGCAGATGAGCTTTGGGCCGCGTCTGACGAACGAACTCCGCGCGCAACTCAGCCGTGACTTTGAGTCGGAGATTGCACAGACGCCGCTGCCGCAGGAGCCGGCAACCGGTCCCGGCGGCTTCTCGCCGCAAATCCAGATCGCGCCCGACGGCTTCACCTTCGGCACGCCGCGCACCATGAACCGGCAGGCGTATCCGGATGAGCGCCGCTGGGAGTTTGCTGACCAGTTGCTGCTGTTGCGCGGACATCATCAGATAGCGGTGGGCGCAGGCTACAGCATGGTGCGCGAACGCATCAGCAACCTGCTGGATGAAGAGGGCAGCTACTCGTATTCGCCGCGCCTGCTGCTATCGAATGGACTGGGCCAGCCGAACGGCCTCGCCGACTGGATCACTGACTTCAACTTCAGCGCCAGCAGCTATCCCAGCGGCGGCTGCCCCAAGGTGGAGGGCGGCAGCCTTCACTACTTCTGCTTCCGAGACTTCACCCAGGGATTCGGCCCCCACGATACGCGCTTTACGCTGCGGCAGTGGTCAGGCTTTGCGCAGGATGAGTGGCAGATATTGCGGCGGGTGCATGTGAGTTTCGGCGTGCGCTATGAACTGGAGCAGATGCCCGCGGCGCAGCTTCCAAACGCTGCGCTGGACAATATATTTGGTGCCATCGGGCGCACCAGCAGCCTGCCCGTCGACCGTAATAATTTCGCTCCGCGGCTGGGCATCGCGTGGAGTCCCGGCGGCAAAGGGCGCAGCGTGATTCGTGCGGGCTACGGCGTCTTTTATGGGCGGGTGGCAGGGGCGACGGTACGCAGCGCGCTGATGAATACGGCAGTGGCCAGCGGCGGTCTGCCCAGCAGCGCATTTCATATCCGCATCACGCCCAATACTGAAGTTGGCTGCGGTACGGCGGGCACGACTCCGTGCAGTTGCCCGCCAGGCAGCGGCGGCTTTGGTTATCCGTGCACCTTCTCTACGCTGCCGGTCGGCGTGCCTGCCGTGACGGATACGACTTCCACCGCATTCTTTGACCACGGCTTCCGCCTGCCCCTGATCCAGGAGGGCGACTTTACGCTGGAGCAGGAGTTCGCGGCCCATACGACCTTTACCGTGGCGTACCTGATGAGCCTGAGCCGGCAGCTGCCGAACTTCGTGGACGTAAACATCGCGCCTTCCACCGGCAGGGCGGAGTTTCAATCGCAGGGCGGCCCGTTTGATGGGCAAACGTTCTTCGTGCCGCAATACACGGCGCGGGTGAACGCCGCATTTGGTCCGGTGACGGACATACTCTCCAACGTGAATGGAAGCTACAACGCACTGGCGCTGGAGTTGCGTAAGAAGCTGCAGCCCGGCGTGGAGATGCGCGTGCACTGGACGTGGGCCAAGGCACTGGATTTCGGCCAGAACAGCGTGGCGGGCTTGGAGGAGAACGCGCAGTTTGACCCCTTCCAGGTGCGGTATGACAAAGCGCGGTCGTTGCTGAATGTGCCGCACCGCCTGGTCGTCAGCATGGTGCTCGCGCCCCGGGTTTCGCCTGCACATCGCTGGCTGCGGGGGGCAGTGAACGGCTGGCAGGTTGCGCCGGTCTTCACCCAGACCAGCGGGCGGCCCTACAGTTATCTGATCCGCGGCGGCAGCGAGTTGAACGGCGGGCGGCAGAGCATCAATGGCTCCGGCGGCTGGACCTATCTGCCCACGGTCGGGCGGAACACCCTGCGGCTGCCGGACACAACGAATCTGGATCTGCGCGTGGGCCGTACGGGTACGGTCGCCGGGCGCGTACGGCTGACCGTGTCGGCGGATCTCTTCAATGCCCTGAACCACACCAATTATTCGCGGGTGAACACGACCGCCTACGATGTGGGTACGACCACCGCCGGGGTGACGCAACTGGTCTTTCAGAGCGCGGCCGTCAATCCCGTCACGCCCTTTGGCCAGTACACCGGCGCGGTCACCACGCTGACGCACGAGCGGCAGGTGCAGTTCACCCTGCGCGCGGAGTTTTAACGGAATTCAAGCCGGAACTTGCATGGCCACCGTGCCACGAAGCGCAAAGCCTGCATCCTACGAACTATGCAAGGCCAGTCGCGCCCAGAGTAAGCCAACTTCAGACGAACATAACCAATCTGCCGGACGAGCAGAGAGATACATCCATGATTCTTATGCACCCCGGCTGCTTTCTTGTCGGTCTTATCCTTTTTCTGTCGGCCATCGGATTGCCGCTCCCTGCATCGATTGCGCTTCTGCTCGCGGGCGCCGCGGTGGCGCATCACGCGCTCAATCCTGTGGCCATCGTGCTTACCTCCATTGGAGCCGCCTTTCTGGGTGATTCGCTGCTCTTCATCGGCGGGCGCTATGCGGGCTGGTGGCTGCTGGCGGCTATCTGCCGCATGTCGGTCAATCTGGAATCCTGCATCTTCAGTTCGGCGGATTATTTCTACCGGCGCGGCGCGCGCACCATTCTCTTCGCCAAGTTTGTGCCCGGCCTCGGGGCCATGGCCGCACCGCTGGCCGGCAGTCTGAAGATGCGTTACAGCCGCTTCGCCCGCCTGGATCTTTTCAACGTTTCGGCCTACTGCGCGGTGTGGCTGGCGGCGGGATTCTTTCTGAACCGCTTCATCACGCAGGTGGAAACTGCGGTAGCGACCGCCGGGCACCTGTTGCTGATCGTCGTGGTGTTGCTGCTGGTGGTTTATGTGGGATTCATTGCCGCTGCCAGCGTGAGTGCGCGCCGCTACCGCGGGCTGGAGCGCGTGGCCGTGGCAGATGTAGCTATGCGAATGGCAGAGCGCAATCTGGATCGCCTGGTGGTGATTGCCGATGTTCGCAGCCACGGCTACTACGACCCCGGCATGTTGCGCATCAAAAATTCCATCCGGCTGGAGCCGAACCGATTGCTCAATGAATTTGCCGCGTTGCGCGAGTTCATGCAGCCGGAGTGCGAGATATTTGTGTACTGCAGCTGCGCGCGCGAATCCACCAGCGCCCGCGTGGCCCACCAGCTTGCGCAGCAGGATTGCAAGGTGAAGATCATTGAAGGCGGGCTGAAGGCATGGGTGAAGGGCGGCTACCCGGTAGAGCCTGTTCCGGCGGGCGACGTGGAGCACCTGCCGCGCTTCGAATAGTGCCTGCGCCCTTTCGAATAGTTCTTGCACAAAACGCCGTTCATCCTTCCATGCCGGATTTCGGCTAGTATTGCATCATCTTTCGGCGGCCATCATCTAAAGAGTTGTAAGCCATCAGCCGCCATACATCAGGAGAAATAAGCTATGCATTCGCACGGATATGCAGCACAGTCCAGCACCACACCGCTTGAGCCGTTTAAATTCGAGCGCCGCGAACCCGGCCCGGCGGACATTGTGATCGAAATCAAATTCTGCGGCGTCTGCCACTCTGACATTCACCAGACGCGCGACGAATGGGGCGGCGCGATCTTCCCCATGGTTCCGGGCCATGAAATCGTGGGCGAAGTGACCGCCGTGGGCGCGCAGGTCACCAAGTTCAAGGTCGGCGATCTGGCCGGCGTCGGCTGCATGGTGGATTCATGCGGGCACTGCGAGCAATGCAGCGCAGGAGACGAACAATTCTGCCGGAACGGCACGGTCTTCACCTACAACAGCAAGCACAAGGACGGCAGCCTGGCGCAGGGCGGTTACTCCAACAACCTGGTGGTGACGGAGGCGTTCGCGCTGAAGCTCTCACCCAAGCTGGATCTGGCTGCCACTGCACCGCTGCTCTGCGCGGGCATCACCACGTACTCGCCGATCAAGGCGGCGGGTGTTAAGCCAGGGCAGAAGGTGGGCGTGGTCGGCCTGGGCGGACTGGGCCACATGGGCCTGAAGTTTGCGCACGCGTTTGGCGCGAAGGTGACGCAGTTCACCACCTCGCTCAGCAAGAAAGACGATGCGCTGCGTCTGGGCGCGGACGAAGTCATCCTTTCAAAAGACCCGAAGGCAATGGCCGCTGCAGCCGGAAGCTTTGATTTCATTCTGGATACAGTCTCTGCGCCGCACGATATGGACCAGTACCTCGCGCTGCTGAAGCCGCGCGGACGGTACACCATCGTCGGCGTGCCGGAGAAGCCGATGTCCGTTGCGGCCTTCTCCGTGATCGGTGGAAACAAGAACCTTGGCGGCTCGATGATCGGCGGCATTGCGGAAACGCAGGAGATGCTGGACTACTGCGCGGAGCACGGCATCGTGTCAGACATCGAACTGATTCCGATGCAGAAGATCAACGAAGCGTATACCCGCGTGGTCAAGAGCGATGTGAAGTACCGCTTTGTGATTGATATGAAGAGTTTGAAGGGATAAGGCTAATGGTTTTCATTACTGAATAGCTTTTCAACTTCGCTACGACTTATCCCTTTTGCTGCAAGCAATTCCCACATGGCTTGTCGATTGAACGCGGCATACCAGCAGTCTGGTTGCTCAGCTGTGACGTTGTAAACCATCACGCTTCCTCTACCATTTGCTAGAGTATTGGCACTGTACCAGACAAAACTTGCAGATCGGCTGAAATCCTGGACGCGCCTCCGAAGATTTTCCTCGCTATGCCGTTTCTCTATACCGTGAGGCAATGCAGGTAGCGGCGCTTCTATGTAATCATCACTCGTTCTGATGTAAGACCATTGGGCCATGATCCTATTGGGGGTGAACGGGGGGAATGTAAGCTTCTCTTGATACGACTCTGCTTTCACCGTGTCATACCTTTCCATTGGGGTGTTAGAAGCAATCAAGCCATAACCAGAAAAATTTAGCCATTTATGGTCAAACCAATTGTCGATCTGAATTATCCAGAATGTTTCTGGATTGCGATGATCCAAGACACTTCCCACAAGTGAATTTAGCAGCTCGATAAAGAGGGGATCATCCGTCTCCCCGACTGTAAGTTGAATCGGCATACAGGCATTATCCAATAAACAATGCCATTGTGTGCGGGCTAAAGCCGCACCTACCCAAAGCCTCGGTAGAATAGAAGAGATGGCCTTTTCTGAACATTTTGACGTACTGGTGGTGGGCGCCGGTCATGCGGGCTGTGAGGCGGCAGTGGCCTCTGCGCGCATGGGTCTGCGCACTGCCATCTTTACGCTGAATCTTGATCTGATTGCCCAGATGAGCTGCAACCCGGCCATTGGCGGCATCGCCAAGGGACACCTGGTGCGCGAGGTGGACGCGCTGGGCGGCGTAATGGGCGAGGTGGCGGACGCGGTCGGCATCCAGTTCCGGTTGCTGAATACGTCGCGCGGGCCGGCGGTGTGGTCGCCGCGCGCGCAGTGCGACAAGGCGCTCTACCGCGTGAAGATGCGCGAGATGCTGGAGGCGCAGCCGAATCTGTTCATCAAGCAGGCTGAGGTGGTGGATCTCATCGTCGAAGGCGCCGGTGAAGAGAAAACAGCAGATTCCGGCGTTCATCACCCCACCGATCAAAGATCGGCGGGGACCCCGATTCGCCGGAATGACAAACAAAAAACAAATACTGAGGTCCTTCGCTACGCTCAGGATGACGGGCAAAAAAGAATTGTGCGCGGGGTGAAGCTGCGCGATGGCCGCGTGATCTTGGCCGAGGCTGTGATCGTCACCACGGGCACTTTCCTGAATGGATTGATCCACTGTGGGGAGCAGCAGTACACGGCGGGGCGCAGCGGCGAACCGGCGGCGGTGCTGCTGGGCGAATCGCTCAAGAAGCTGGGACTGCGCGAGTGCCGCCTGAAGACGGGAACGCCGCCGCGGCTCGATGGCCGCACCATTGACTGGAGCCAGTTTGAAGAGCAGCCGGGCGATGCCGATCCAACCCCGTTCAGCTTTCGGTCTTTGAAGAATCCCAGGTCTCAGAGTCGAGACCTGGGGCACCCGCAAGTCAGCGAGTCAGCGAGTCAGCACGCGAGCGGGAGCTGGCAGCCGCCGCAGCGGCAGATCAGCTGCCACATCGCCTACACCACGCCGGAGACGCTGCGGCTGATTCGCGAAAACGTGCATCGCTCGCCGATGTTCAGCGGGCAGATTGAAGGCATCGGGCCGCGCTACTGCCCGTCGATTGAAGACAAGATCGTGCGCTTCCCCGATAAGACGCAGCACCAGTTTTTTCTGGAGCCGGAGGGGCTGAACACGCATGAGGTCTACATCAACGGCATGAGCACATCGCTGCCGATGGAGATTCAGAGCGCCATGGTGCGCTCCATCCGCGGGCTGGAGAACGCGGAGATGCTGCGGCCCGGCTATGCGATTGAATATGATGCAATCGACCCGACGGAGCTGGATCGCACGCTGCGCGTGAAGAGTATCGCGCGGCTGTATCTTGCGGGGCAGATCAACGGCACCTCCGGCTATGAAGAGGCGGCGTGTCAGGGGCTGATGGCCGGCATCAACGCCGCCCGCAGCGTGCGCGGAGAAACACCTTTCACGCTGGACCGTACGGAGGCCTACATTGGCGTGCTGATTGACGACCTGATCAGCAAGGGAACCAATGAGCCGTACCGCATGTTCACCTCGCGCGCAGAGTTCCGGCTGCATCTGCGCATTGACAATGCAGACCGCCGCCTGACGCCGCATGGCCGCGCGCTGGGCCTGATCGACGATGCTGCCTGGGCAGAATACGAAGCGAAGCAGCAACGCGCCGCGTGGCTGGAAAAAATGCTGGAGCAGCGAGTCAGCGGCACGGCCAGTCAGCAGGTCAGCGAGATCGTGGGGATGGATGCAACAGCGGTGAAGCAGCAGACGTGGGCGCAACTGCTGCGGCGGCCAGAGGTGACGATTGAGTTGCTGCTGCCCGCATTGCGTGCGTTGATTGTGGAACAGAGCGCGGGCATTCCCTGCTTTGATGGCTTTCGCGAGACGCTTCAGAATTCGCCGTGCGCACAGCACCGCAATGAACTGAAGACGGTGGAGACGGAGATCAAGTTCTCCGGCTACCTGCAGCAGCAGCGGCGCAGCATGGAGCGGATGAAGCAGGCGGAGCAGCGCGAGATACCGGAGTGGTTCGATTATGCCGGCATCAGCGGCCTTTCGCGCGAGATGCAGGAGAAGCTCGGCCGCGTGCGCCCGCAGACGCTGGGGCAGGCCAGCGGCATTCCCGGTGTTACTCCGGCAGCAGTTTCGCTCATCAATATTTTTATTGAGATTCAGGCGCGGAAGCAGACGGCGTAGCGCAGCTGTGACGGAAATATTCCAGGCATATCCTCAAATTTCAAAAGTGTCATTCTGAGCGGAGTCGAAGAATCCAGACAAGTCTCACATCACCCATACATCCGCAAGCTTCCGCTGCGCCAATGCTCGAAGCTTTCCGGCCAGGAACTTTCTAGCTGCGTAGACCGGGCAATCAACCTCGGGATTCTTCGCGCGCCGCGCTCAGAATGACACCTTCTTTATTTGGCTCGGCTACTGTACGGCTACGGTGCCGGGTGCCCCATTCATCGCGCTTCTGCGATGCGTGGAACATTCGTGCAAAGCGCGAACTGCTCATTCTTCCGGTTCCCCTCACCAAAGTTGATTCGAGTCATTCTGAGCGAGCGCAGCGAGTCGAAGAATCCAGACAAATTTCACGCTATCCATGCAGCCGCAGGCTTCCGCTGCACCAATGCCCCAGAGCTTTCCGGTTAGAAACTTTCAGAGGGTGTGGGTTGTGCAAGCACCTTCGGGATTCTTCGCGCGCCGCGCTCAGAATGACACCTTCCACAATTGATCCGGGTACGAGCAGCATTCACTGCGTGATCTGCCCTTCGGCGTCGTCCGTGGGCGAATCCATCTCGTCGTCGAAGCCCTCGCGGAGCCGCTCCAAGAAGTCATCCATGTCAATGGTGTCGTCCTGCATGGCATGGGCGTTGGCGATGTGCTGGGCCAGGTCGGCCAGCATCATGCCCCAGTAGGACGGGTCGTCCCACACGCCGGTGCGGATGCTGACGTGCTGATTCTGCTCCGCGATCCACACGCGGATCAGCTCGAAGCTGGTTTTGTCGCGCTGGGCGACCGGCGGAATATCCAGGAACTTGTTAGCGGCCATTTGGTTAGAGGGTCCTTTGCTGTGGGCTGGAACTAGAATATGCCCGCTTTTGCACCCTATCCACAGGTATCCACAAAATCCTCTGCGGATTTCCCTGTCGCGCGGGGCTATCCTGACCAAGTTCCCTCGTGCAGCCACTGCCCTGAAATTGCGACAATAGAAATGCAGTTGCGCGTTCAACCGATATGGCATCCATACCTTACATCCTCGATCAGCAGCAGGGCCGCCCCGAATCCGTACAGGCTGAGGTGACCATCCTCGGCGCCATGCTGCTGGAGCCGCTGGCGATTCTGGATGCGACCATGAAGTTGCAGTCCGACGATTTTTCGCTGGACTCGCACCGCCGCATCTATGCCGCCATGCTGCATCTGCAGGAGCTGGGCCAGGCCGTCGACCTCATCACGGTGGGCGAGGAGCTGCGCAAGCGCAAGGAGATTGAGGCAGTCGGCGGGCCGGCATATCTGGCATCGCTCACGGAAGGGCTGCCCCGCAATCTCAGCGTAGAAAACTACGTTCGCATTGTGAAGGACAAGAGCCTGCTGCGGCAGCTGATGAGCGTGTGCGATCTCGGCATGACGCAGGCCGCCGACCAGAGCCAGGACGCCATCTCCGTGCTCAATGAGGTGGAGCAGCGGCTGATGGATATTTCGGAGTCGGCCGTTAGCGGCAGCTTCTCCAGCATCTCTACCATCGTTGCGAATTCCTTCGGCTCCATCGACCAGCTCTACGAACAGGGCCGCGAGATCACCGGTCTGGAGACGCACTATCTTGAGTTTGACCGCATGACCAGCGGCCTGCAGCAGTCGGAACTGATCATCATCGCGGCGCGCCCTTCCATGGGCAAAACGGCGTGGGCAATTAATATCGCGCAGAACTCCGCGGTGAAAGACGGCAAGGTGGTGGCCGTCTTCTCGCTGGAAATGTCAAAGGAATCGCTGCTGCGACGCATGCTGGCGTCTGAGGCGCTGGTGAACTCGCGCAAGATCCAGACCGGTTTTCTGCCGCGCGAAGATCGCGGCAAGCTGGTCAACGCGCTGGGCAGGCTGACGGAATCGAAGCTGTTCATTGACGATACCCCCGGCATCACGCTGGCGGAGATGCGCGCCAAGGCGCGGCGGCTGCAGCAGCAGGAAAAAGGGCTGGACCTCATCGTGATCGACTACCTGCAGTTGATGTCTGCCAGCAGTAATGGGCCGGGCGCCAAGCGCTACGAGAATCGCACGCAGGAAGTCTCGGCCATCTCGCGCGGGCTGAAGGCGCTGGCCAAGGAGATGCGCGTGCCGGTGATCGCGCTCTCGCAGCTCAGCCGCGGCAGTGAGCAGCGCGCCGGCGACAAGAAGCCCCTGCTGAGCGATCTGCGCGAGTCGGGCTCCATTGAGCAGGATGCGGACGTGGTGGCCTTCATCCACCGCGACAGCTACTACAACAAGGATGAGAACGGCGAAGAAGATCCTGATTCCAAGGGCAAGGCCGAGATCATCATCGCCAAGCAGCGCAACGGGCCGACCGGCAGCGTGCATCTGGCGTGGCTGGCAGACTATACCCGCTTTGAAAACCTCGGCAGCTCCGACGGCTCGCCCAGCTATTAGCTCCCCGGCACGCGCTTATGATGGATAAGACACGTTGAAAGTGAGCGGGCGGATGGCATGGGAAGAAAAGCAGCCGGTATGGGCAGAGATATCGCTCCCGCGGCTGGTTGAAAATCTGCACACAATGCAAAAACAGGCTGGGGACGCAGAGCTGCTGGCTGTGGTGAAGGCCGATGCCTACGGCCACGGCGCTGTGCCGTGCGCTCTGGCGCTGGCGAAGGCCGGTGTGCAGTGGCTGGGCGTGACCTGCGCTGCTGAGGGCGCTGCCGTGCGCGCCGCGCTGCAGCAGCAAAAGCTCTCCGCCAGAATCCTGCTGATGCGCAGTCTCTTCGCGTGCGATGCTGAAGCCGCGCTGCGTGCGGGGCTTACTGCTGCCATCTCCGATCTGGCTGCGTTCGATGCGTTGCAGGCCGCCGCATCGCGGCTCGGACTGAAGAGTGTTGCCGTACACGTGGAGATTGATAGCGGCATGACGCGGCAGGGCATATCGCCGGAGGATCTGCCTGAGTTGCTGGCGCGCTTTGCGGCGGGCTCGGCGCTGCAGCTCGAAGGCGTGATGACGCACTTCGCCTCGGCGGAAGAGGCTGCTTCGCCGCAGAATCTGGCGCAGGTCGAGCGGCTGGCGAATGCGCTGGCGCAGATTCGTGCGGCGGGTCTGCAACCGCGGTGGTTACATGCGGGCAGCACGTCCACGCTGGATGCTGGCGTTGCCATGCCTGCGCTGCGCAAGCTGGCGGCAAGCTGCGGCACACGGCTGATGTGCCGCCCCGGCATTGGTCTGTACGGCTATGCCATGGCGCTTACCGGTGCCGCACCGCGCGTCCGCGCAGAGCTCAAGCCGGTGCTCGCGTGGAAGACGCGCATTCTTGCGCTGCGGCAGTGCGCTGCGGGCGCGAAAGTCGGATACAACGGCACGTTCGTCGCGGACACCCCGCGCACCCTGGCGCTGCTGCCGGTTGGATATGCTGACGGCCTGCGCCGCGAGCTCTCCAGCGCGGGCGAGGTGCTCATCGCGGGCAGGCGCGCGCGCATCGTGGGTCGCATCTCCATGGATGTGGCGAGCGTGGATGTGACGGATATTCCCGAGGCGGCGGTCGGCGGCGAAGTGGTGATCCTGGGCGAACAGGGCGGCGAAACGATTACCGCAGACGACCACGCGCGCATCGCCGGAACGATCTCCTACGAAATTCTCTGCGGCATCGGCAAGCGCGTGCCGCGGTGCTACTAGAAACAAGACTCAGCACGGATGACGCGGAAAAGTGCGGATTGCCACGGATTTAAAACAAAAGGGAACTTAAAGCGATTGAATGGATTTTAAAAGAGAAACATTTACTGGTTTTATCCGTATTGATCCACGTCTTCCGTGTCATCCGTGCTGAGTTCTTTGTGATGCGAAACCTTGTTGCCGCTTAGTTGCTATCCTTGAAAGATGCTTTCCAAGCTTTACAGCAAGTGGATGTACGCGTGGGAGACGGCCCTGACCACGCGCGATACCAACCGCATCGTGCGCCCGCTGGAGTGGGGTTTTGAGTGGCTGAGCGACTTCAGCGCAACCGCGAGTCAGCGGGTCAGCGAGTCAGCAGGTCAGCAGGACGGTAATCTTGCCGCGATGGTTGCGGTGAATCAAGAGATCGTCCGCCGCAGCGAAGAGTTTTATGGCTACACTACGCCCACTGATTTCCGCATCGAGATGCGCTACCCGCAGCTCTTCCCCACCAATGTGCGGCCGGAGACGCTGGCTGAAGCCGCTGCGATGGAGGCTGAAGCCGAGGCGGGCAAGCTGCAGCCCGCGGAGTTTCTGCGCTTCACCTCTGCTGTGACCACGCCCTACCCGGAGAATGATCAGGTGAATGCGCGCTGGTATCCGGCGCGGCCCGAATCGCAGGCAGGCAAACCGAAGCAGGCCATCATCGTGATGCCGCAGTGGAACGCTGACGCTATCAGCCACAATGTGCTGTGCGAGATGTTCAACAGCTTCGGCGTGTCGGCCCTGCGGCTCTCCAAGCCATACCATGACATCCGCCGCCCCGCGGAACTGGAGCGGTCAGACTATGCGATGAGCGCGAACATTGGGCGCACCATGTCCGCCTGCCGCCAGGCGGTGGTGGATATTCGCAGTTGCATTGACTGGCTGCAGGCGCAGGGCTATGAACAGTTTGGCGTGCTGGGTACGAGCCTGGGCTCCTGCTACGCATTCATCGCCGCGGCGCACGATCCGCGCCTGCGCGTCTGCGCCTTCAACCACGCCTCGACGTACACCGGCGATGTGGCATGGGCGGGGCAGAGCACTCGGCACGTCCGCGCTGCATTTGAGGATGCCGGGCTGACGCAGGACGATGTGCGCGCCGTGTGGCTGGCGCTCAGCCCCATGGCGTATATGCAGAAGTTCGCCGAGCATCCCAAGCGCGTGCTCGTGGTCCATGCGCGCTACGACCTTACCTTTCCGCTGGAGTACTCGCTGGACGTGCTGAAGAACTTTGATCGGCTGGGCGTGGATTATGTGTCCAAAGTGCTGCCCTGCGGCCACTACACCACGGGCGAGTGGCCGTATAAGTACATTGACGGCTGGTACCTCAGCTCGTTTGTGTATAGCGCGTACAAGCGACTGGCGCAGGGCCAATAGCCTATACTGTCGCAAATCCAGAAACACAGCGTTGTATGCAGTAGGGAGACTCTGCACGCCATGATTCGTATCGCCGGAAAGAAGAGACAGAGATTTGTACTGCGGGCCCTGTGTGCAATCGCATTGTGGACTGTATGCACCATGGCAGCGCAACCGCTCAGCGCGCAGAGCAAGGCCAGCACCTTCAAGGATGTGGCAGACAAGCCGCCCGCAGGCTGGACACTGGCGGGAAGCAAGCCGGAGAACTACGGCGCCGGCATTGACGGCCAGGCCGTGTTTGAAGATAAGCCCAGCGCCTACCTGAAGGCTACGGTGGCGGATACCGGCGGCTTCGGCACGCTGATGCAGAGCTTCAGCGCGGAGCGGTACCTCGGCAAGAGAATCCGCCTGCACGCGTGGGTGAAAACGATGAACGCCAGCGGCTGGGCGGGCCTGTGGATGCGCGTGGACCAGGGCTCCGTGCCCATCTCCTTTGACAACATGGAATCGCGGCCCATCCGCAACACCACCGGCTGGACCAGCTATGACGTGGTGCTCGATGTGCCGGCGGGTTCCACCGGCATCGCATTCGGCCTTATGCTGACCGGCCCCGGCGAGGTGTGGATGAGCGGCCTGAAGCTGGAGACCGTTGGGCCGGAAGTCGCCATTACCGGCGTGCCCAAGCCTTCGGGTCCGGTGAATCTCGAGTTCCAGAAATAAGCGCTAGAGCATTGCTCTAGATCAGATCCACAAACAGCGGAAAGGTCAGCAGCAGACCCAGACCCAGCAGGATGAAGGCGATGAGGTTCGTGCGCGACAGCCGCACGGTCTTGCCGCGCCACGCCACGGCCAGCGCCACCCACACCGCGAGCCACACCAGCAGTGCCAGCGTCGTCACGCCAGAGAGCGGCCCGCTGGGGCGATAGAAGCTCATGTGGCTTTTGAATGCGACCGATTTGTCAGCCCACGCGCTGAGCACTCCCAACGCAAAGCAGCCAATGCCCCCGGCCAGTATGGTGGCTGCGCCCGGGCCGTTCGGTCGTGAAGTCTCGGTTCCGATTTCCTGTGTCTGCATCGCTAGCTCCCGTGCACTATGTGGATGATGTCGCCGCCCTGTACCGGCGCGTATTTATTCAGCATCGCACCAAAGAAGCCGGCAATGCCCGCGGCCACAAACGAGGCCAGCGTAAAGCTCAGCACGGCGTTGCGCAGCGCGGGGTGCTTGCGGATGTCGCGTCCGTACTGGATGAAGACGGCGGCGGCCATGGTGATGGCGATGGGCGTCAGCCACGCCACATGCTCCTTCCATTCCATGCCGAGGTTATGCCAGCCGATGGTTGCCGGACTGGACTTCAGCAGTAGTTGCGGATAGCCCGCCAGATTCACGGTTCCCGGCGGCGCGGCAGCACGATACCACGGGTACAGAATGTAGGTTCCGGTCAGCACCGTGGCCCAGGCCAGCAGCGCCATCGCCACCAGATACCAGCGCAGAAAGCGGTCGCTGATCTGTGGCGGCTGCGGCGCGCAGTAGCGGTAAATCTCCAGCAGCGCGCCCGAGCAGGCGAGCAGGTAGAGCGCGCCGAATCCCATGCCGTGCAGCATGGTCCATAATCCGCGAACCGTTATATCCATGGTGCATTCCTCTTTCTGCTGCAATCTCCGGCGAGTGCCGGTCAATCCTTCTGCGATGCCGCGTCCTTGTCGTCGTCCGCGTTATGGCCCCACGTCCAATACGCGGCCAGGTAGGTGTAGGTTTCCGGATGGCCTTTGATGCTGTGGCCCGCGGCGAACTGCAACTGGAAGTGTTCGGTGAACTCGTAGAAGCCGCCGAGATCGGCCATGGTCGCGTGGCGCACGCCATCCGGATCAACGTTCTCAGCGCCGTGATAGAAGAGCTCGGTGCCCAGCGTCAATTTCTTGCTCAGCTGGCGCTGCAGCAGCCAGCCGGCGAAGGCGGCGTTCTTGTATCCCGGCTCCGTGAAGACCAGCGCGCCCGCGCCGCCATAGGTCGTCCACGGCCCCCAGCTCTTCTGCAGCCAGAGCGGCAGCCGGTACCACGCGCTGCCTACGCCCAACCCGCGATCCGCATTACCGGTGGGCGCTTCGATCATGGGAAAGACGCCGATCTCCGGACGATGCTTCGTCTCTCTGAAAAAGCGATACTTCGCGCCCAGCTCCAGATCGCCGAATCCGGTATTGACCGGGCCGCTATCGGGCGAAAAGCTGGTGACCAGCGGCGCGATGATGTGCAGTTGCAGATTGGGCGCCGCGCCCCAGTTGAATTCAACGGCTGGAGCTGACAGCGCCGTGCCGGTGGTGGAGGTGGTGTCTGACAGGGTGAAGAGGTAGGCCTCGTAGTGGTGCAGGGGCACGGGATCGGGATCGTCGGTCTGGAAGGGCGGCCCGGCAAGCGCGGTGGCGGACGCGCAGAGCAGCGTGCAGGCAGTGGCCAGTATCCAGCGAAAGTGATTCATCGTGTCCCTGTGCGCTTGTGGTCGAGCGAGAACCGTCCTGCGCCGAGCAGCGCGATGGCAATCAGGCCAAGCAACATGCAGAGATCCACGCGCGCCTCGTGCATGGCGGGCCAGAAGCCTTGCTTCATCAAAAGGGGAAGCTTGGTGGTGATGATGGCGACGGCGATATCGATCAGCAGGGGCACGATGGCCAGCGTGGTGAAGAGCCCAAGCAGGAGCAGCAGGCCGCAGACAATCTCCACCGCGCCGACAAAGGGCGCACTGTACTGCGGCCAGGGGATGCCGATCTTTGCAAAGCGTCCCACTCCCAGCAGCTCGGGAAAGAGAAACTTCTGAACGCCTTCGCTCAGAAAGACCCAGCCGACGAGAATGCGCAGCAGCAATACGCCGAGGGAGGTGCGAGGCGACATGGAGACAGATGGGGACATAAAGGCTCCGTAACGCGATGGCATCAGTGTATATCGAAAGTCGATATACGCTGATGCTGCCACAGGGAAGAATTGCAATAAATTAATCTTCTTCGGTGATCTCCTCAAACAGTTCGCGGACCTTCTCTGTGGCTTCAGCCAGCGCGCGGCGGCCTGAGGCGGTAGCGCGGTACATGCGGCGATGGCCCTGCTGGCGGGATAGCAGCAGCCCGCGGCGCTCCATGCTGTGCAGCAGGGGGTAGAGCGTTCCCGGCCCCAGACGGTAGCCGTGGCGGCGCAGTTCCGTCAGCATCTCCAGGCCGAATATGGGCTCCCGGCTGGCGTGATAGAGCACATGCAGCCGCACCAGGCCGGAATAGATATCGCGATAGGCTCCGGGCATAACCCTAGCCTATCGCACTGGAATCCAGGGAAAGCAAGGGCTGCCTATCATTTTGCACAAGGCTTTACAGGGGATGGAGGAGGGAAAATCCATTTTGAAGGGCTGGCCGGGAGGCAGCCGCGATAAAATTAAGCTATGCCGACCAACGTTGCTGAGAATGTCTCCGCCATGAACCTCTCCCTCGCCCAGTCCGATCCCGCCATCGCCGAACAGGTGGCCCATGAAGTGCGCCGCCAGCACGAGGGGCTGGAGATGATCGCCTCAGAGAACTTTGTCAGCCGCGCCGTGCTGGAAGCCGCAGGCACCGTCTTTACCAATAAGTATGCTGAGGGCTATCCCGGCAAGCGCTACTACGGCGGCTGCGAATACGCTGACGTGGTGGAGAATCTGGCGCGCGACCGCGCCAGACAGCTCTTCGGCGCCGAACATGCCAACGTGCAGCCGCACTCCGGTTCGCAGGCCAACGCCGCAGCCTATATGAGCATCATTCAGCCGGGCGACACGCTGCTCGGCCTGGACCTGGCGCATGGCGGCCATCTGACGCACGGCCACAAGCTGAATTTCTCCGGCAAGCTATACCGGATCGTTGGCTACCAGGTGCGCAAAGACACTGAAGTGATTGATTACGACGAGCTGGAAGCGCTGGCCCTGCGCGAGAAGCCCAAGGTGATCGTGGGCGGCGGCAGCGCCTATCCGCGCATGTTTGATTTCGCGCGGATGCGCCAGATCGCGGACAAGGCAGGCGCATTCTTCGTGGTGGATATGGCGCACTTCGCCGGTCTGGTGGCGGGCGGCGTGCATCCTTCGCCGGTTCCGTATGCCGATATCGTGATGACCACGACGCACAAGACCCTGCGCGGACCGCGCGCTGGGCTTATTCTCTGCAAAGAGAGCCTCGCCAAGGACGTGGACCGCAGCGTATTCCCCGGCCAGCAGGGCGGCCCGCTCATGCACATTATCGCGGCCAAGGCCGTTGCATTTCAGGAGGCGCTGCAGCCGGAGTTCAAGCAGTACGCGCGCCAGATCGTTGCCAATGCCAAGGTGCTGGCCGAGGCGCTCGCGGGCGAGGGCTTCCGCATCATCAGCGGCGGCACTGATACCCACCTGATGCTGGTGGACGTCTTCAGCAAGGGCATGTTCGGCTCAGAAGCCGAGCACGCGCTGGGCGAGGCAGGCATCACCGTGAACAAGAATGCGATCCCGTACGACGCTAATCCGCCGATGAAGCCGAGCGGCATTCGCGTGGGCACGCCCGCGCTCACCACGCGCGGCATGAAGGAAGCGGAGATGAAGCAGATCGCGGTCTGGATCGCGCAGGCGCTGGAGCACAGAAGCGATGCGGGCAAGCTCGCTACGATTCGCGGCGAAGTGCTGGAGATGGCGGAGAAGTTTCCGCTCTACGGCTGGCTGCGCTAATTACCCGCGGTGAAGTTCAGTGTGCGGCGGAAGCTGACCACGGCCGTCGGCGCGTAGGCCAGCGCATCGTCAATGGGTGTGCCGTCATCGTGCACGCGTACCGGCCAGAACTCCGCCGTCAGCGCATAGGTTACATTGCCGATGAGGCTGGGCAGCAGGCCCAGCTCATTCAGATGGATGGAGTCCAGGCGAATGCCCGATTCCTTTGGAATCGGCTGGCCCGCTCCGGCCTCTTCCGGTGGCGCCATGCCCATGCAGTAGAGCACCGTATGGCCGTTCTGCTCACGCATGCTCAGCCAGCGATACGGATGCTCGCCCACCACCGGCTCGCGCGGCGCGGCGAAGTTCTTGATGTGGACCTCCAGCGTCACATCGGCTCCCAGCGGAAAGCTGACGCCGTTGGCTTTGAGCGAAAGTGCGATGCCGTTGAAGTGGTCGCCGAAGACGCTGCCGGTTGCGGGCTTGTACACGGCCTCATCCGTGGGCGAAGCGTCCGGCGCCCATGAGGCCCGCAGCATGGTGCTCTGCCGCGCCCATCCCCAGGTAAAGTGCGAGATCGTCATCGTGCCGCAGACGCGTGTGTGCAGTGCAACGATCTCGATCGGCGGTCCGTCGTCAGAGAAGGCGAAGCGCATTCCGTCCAGGTTGTGGCAGGTCGCTGGAATCGCATGATGTTTGCCCAGCGTCTGGAGCGTGTTCCAGGTGATGCGCAGGCGCGCCAGCTCCGCGTGGCGCAACACCACCGGGCCGGGGACCGAATCCGGCGTTGCCCCGGGCAGATCGTCTACCGTGAACTGGATGGAGTTGGGCTTGTAGCCGTGGCGGAAGGGATACGAGCCGTAGTTGAAGTCAACGCCGGTCCAATCCAGCGCGCACAGTCCGCCGGAGTTGTAGACCTGCAGCATCAGAATGCGCTGGCCGTCCGCCTCCGCCGGGCTGAAGAACGGCACGATGCTGACGGAGAGATCCACCGTGGCGCAGGGCGGCGGCAGCGCGGCAGAGGGCCGGGCCTGTGCACGGGCAGCACCGGCTGCGGCGCAAAACACGGTGAGCAGGAGCAGAAGTTTGCGCATAATGGCAACGAGTATACGTCTGTGACATTCTTATAGACACCTATGCCCCTGCTTTTGTTTTCACTCTTGCTCGGATTTTTCAACGGCTGCCGCACCATGACGCCGGTCGCGGTGCTCTGCTGGTTTGCCTATGCGGGCCGGTTGCAGAGCGCAGAGACCTGGTTCGCATTTCTTGCGCATCCGTGGGCGGTGGCGCTGTTCACGCTGTGTGCTGCCGGCGAACTGGTGGTAGATAAACTGCCGATGACGCCAAGCCGCCTGCAGGCTCCGTTGTTGCTGGCGCGCCTGTGCGGCGGCGCATTTGTAGGGGCAGTGCTGGGCAGTGTTGTGTTGGCCGCGGCACGTAGCGGCGCCATGCTTGGGGCAAGCGGCGCTCTGCTGGGCGCACTCGCCGGCTACTGGCTGCGCACGCGCACCGTGACGCACTTCAAGCTGCCGGATTACGTGGTCGCTCTGACGGAAGATGCGCTGGTGATCGCAGGGTCTATCGCGGTTGTAGCGTGGGCGATCCGCTATGCAGAGGGCGCTTAGATAGGCGTATTGCATTCAAGCAAACCGCTTCTGCATAAGAGAGGACAACGCGGAAGCCCCATTTGCATATTTAGCGAATCGTGTTATAACAAGTGCATGAACCGTGTTTCTTCAATCCGGTCTTCCTTCCGTTGTTGTTGCTAACCTGCGCGTAGTATCCGCGGGAACCTCCCCATCCCATTCCATCCAATTTTGAATAGCTGCTGACGAGCCATCGTGTGCTTTGTCCTGCTGTCTGCAAACTTCGTGTTTGCTTTCGCAGGCTTGCCCTTGCTGCTCTTCAAGCGGCGAGGAGGCGTATCCATGAAGAAAATCCTTGCAGCACTGCTTTTCCTGGCCCCGGCGCTTTTTGCTCAAACTCCCACGGCATCGCTTAACGGCTATGTCCGCGATACGACGGGCGCGGTCATTGCGCACGCCAGCGTTACAGCTCTCAGTACGGCGACCGGCATCTCGTATACGGTAACCACAAGTGCCGGTGGTGAATACGAACTGGTGCAGCTTCCGCCCGCTGCCTACAGCGTTACCGCCACCGCTCCGGGTTTTCAGTCCGTATCGCAAACCAACGTGGTTCTGCGTGTCGATGAGCGCGGCCGCACAAACTTTGCGCTGAAAATTGGCGCAACGACGGAGAACGTCGAAGTCTCCAGCGAAGCCGCTCTCACTGACACGGGTTCTTCCTCCATCGGCACAGTGATTGAGAACCGCCAGGTAACAGAGCTTCCTCTCAACACGCGCAGCTTCTACTCCTTGCCTCTGCTTGCACCGGGTGTATCATTGCCGGCGCAGAATTCCACCCTGGGCTATCGCGGCGGGTTCAACGTGTCCGGCGCAAAGGAGATATGGAACAGCTTCTCGCTGAATGGCGTGGATGATAACGATGAAGCCATCAATGGCCCAAGCTACCGTCCCAGCGTGGAAGCGATTCAGGAGTTCAAGGTGCTGACTGGCATCTACTCCGCTGAGTACGGACGCACGTCTGGTGGCCAGGTTGTCGTTGTCACCAAGTCCGGCACAAACAAATTTCATGGCGATCTATTTGAGTTTCTTCGCAGCCAGAAACTGGATGCGGACAACTACTTCAACCCCGCAGGTTCTGCGCGCCCGCCGTACCACCGCAATCAGTTCGGCGGCACCTTCGGCGGACCAATTCAGCGGGAGAAAACCTTCTTCTTCGTGAATTACGAGGGGCTGCATCTGCGCCAGCAGATTATCGCGCTCTCCACAGTGCCTACGGATGCGATGGCGGGCATCGCAACGCCGGGTGTCTATGACTTCCGCAGCCTGTTGCAATTGGCGACCCCAATTCACGTCAAAAATCCATTCACCGGGCTGGATTTCTCCACGCCCAACGTGATTGATAACCAGTACCTGAGCACGCTCGGTGTTTCGCTTGCGAGTTTTTATCCGCGCGCAACGCAGGTAACGCCTACGGGCCAGGCTCCGGGCAACAACTACAATTTCTCGGTTCCCAGCACCGAGACAATGAATGAATTCGCGGTCAAGGTAGACCATACCTTCTCGCCGAAAGATTCGCTGGTAGTGAACTACAACTACTTTGACGACCCCACCGTGGTGCCGACGAACAACCAGTGCAACTCGAATAATTTCATCCCCGGCTTTGGTTGCAACGACGGCTTGACGGTGCAGTTGGCGCTCATCGGAGAGACCCATGTCTTCCGCCCGAACCTGTTGAATGATCTGCGGCTCAATTTTGAGCGATTCCGCCAGTCCGGCGTGCAGCAGGATACGAACGCAAACTTCGCGGGCATCCCGGGCGCATCCGCGGGCGACTTCCAGAACAATACCGGCCTGCCTGTAACGGCGGTAACCGGATTCGGTTCGCTCGGCGGGGCATATAACATGCCGCAACAGCGCTTTGACAATACCTATCAACTCATTGATGTGCTGCGCTACACGCGCGGCCATCAGAACATCGCTGCGGGTGTCGATTACCGCCGCACAGACTCCATTGACGCAACCGTTTATTACGGCCGCGGAGCGCTTTCGTTCAACGGGATAGGCAGCGGATACTCCTTTGCCGATCTTCTGCTGGGTGTGCCTTACACCACGCAGCGCGAATACGGTGCACCCACCATGCGGCCTTATCACAACAATCTGGCGCTCTTCGCTCAGAATGACTGGCAGTTCCGGCCCTACCTGACCATCAATGCGGGTCTGCGCTGGGAATACAACTCACCCCTGCGCGATTACTCCAACAATCTCTCCGGCTTCAATGCTTCCAATGGAACCATTACGCTGGCGGGCAGCAACGGCGCGTCCACCGCGCTTTCCAAGGGAGACTTCAACAACCTTGCACCGCGCGTTGGGTTCTCATGGCAACCAACGCATAAGAGCTCCACGGTGGTGCGCGGCGGATATGGCGTGTTCTACAACGTCACCGTTCTGCTGCAGCAATTCGTCAGCGTGCTCAGCCAGTATCCGGTGCGCAACCCTCAGACGTTTACGTCGACGAGCGGCTCCCTCATCACCCTTTCCAATCCATTTCCGGCGGCGAATGCTCCCGGATCACGCACGGCGACGGGCATCAATCCCAACTATGCCACACCCTACATTCATGAGTGGAGCCTGGGCATCCAACAGGCACTCACAAAGAACACGCTGCTGGATTTAGCGTATCTGGGATCGAAGGGCACCAAGCTGCCGACAGAGGTCAATATCAACCAGGCGGTGCTTGGCTCGGGCTCGGTCAACTCGCGCCGTCCGTATCAAACGCCTTACGCCGGGCTAACGTTTGGCAATGTAACCTATCTGCAAACTGAAGGCAATTCGCACTACCATGCTTTGCAGGCAAAGCTACAGCAGAATTATGCGAATGGCTTGTCGTACCTGGTGGCGTACACCTACGGGCGTTCCATTGACGAAGGTCCGGGGGGCAGCGATTCCAGCGGCGATGCGTCCAAGGCACTGCCGCAGAACTCCTATGCACCGCACAGCGAACGCGGCTTGTCAGACTTCGATGTGCGCCACCGGCTGGTCATCAGCCCGGTGTACGATCTTCCGTTCGGCGCCCGGGGCAAATATCTGACCCACGGCATCGGCGCATATCTGGCCGGCGGGTGGCAGGTCTCAAGCATCATCCAATGGCAAACAGGACGGCCGTTCACCGTTTACTACGGAAAGGACAACAGCAATACGGGAGAGAACTCCGACCGTCCGAACGTTGCCCATAACCCGAACAAGAATGCGCCGCATAGCGTAAACCAGTGGTTCAACACCACGGACAATCCGGCGTTTGTTGCGGCTGCGGCCGGCACATTTGGCAACGAAAGCCGCAATGCAATTGAAGGCCCGGGCTATACCGAAGCAGATGTCGCGCTGGCCCGTGCGTTCCCCATCCACCAGAATGTGGCCCTGCACTTCCGTGCAGAGTCATTCAACATCGCGAACCATCCTAACTTCTACAACCCCAACCCCAGCACTGACACCTTTGGCTCCGGCTCCTTCGGCAAGATATCGCAGGCCTTTGATCCGCGCCAGTTGCAGTTTTCACTGAAGTTGCTTTTCTAACCCATCACACAGGAGATAGAACCATGAAATGGATTACCCGTACCGCTCTCGTCGCGCTGTTGCTCGTCGGCTTCACCTCAACCAGCTTGCATGCGCAGCGCAACGATAATGGTGGCCCGCGCACATCGCAGGCCTACTACAAGATCACGCTCGGCCATCAGCAGGAGTGGCTCAGCCTCTACAAGAACTATCACTATCCCATCCTGAAGGAGCTGCAGAAAGAGGGATACATCCAGAGCATCACCGTGTATAAGCGCGACCGTCATCACCTGTCCCCTTCGTGGGATTATGTGCTGCAGATCGTCTGGCGGGACAAAGTGGCGCAGGTGACCGGCGACAGCCCGGAGCTGCTGCATAAACTCTTCCCAGACTGGGCGGATTACCAGAAGAATGAAGCCCGCCGCTGGGAGATCACGCAGGATCACTGGGACGAGGATCTCTCCCCGGTTCCGGTGGACTAACAGAGCACACTGCCAGGTAGATTGAAAACGATGGTCCCGGCGACTGTACAAGCAGTCTCCGGGGCCATACCTGCGTTCAGAGCGCAGAGATTACATCAACATCGCGTTTCTGATAAGCGCTTCCAGGCGCAATCAAGAAAACAATGCGCGTTATTCGTGCTCCGGCTTGTCTGCGCCGTCGGAACGCCCGGCCTGCTGAATATCCAGTGTCTGCGAAAGCTGTTCTTTGCCCAGCGCAGCCTGCGCGTGAACCTCTTCGCCGCGCAGGAAGACCACGCGCACCCTCTCGAGATGCTTTTCGTTGTCCTTCAGAAAGGATTGCAGCAGTTTCTCGTCGCCCACAAGTTCCAGGCACTGCGGCAGCATGGTTGGCTGTATCTCGCCGGAATCCATCGTAAGCTCATGACTATCCAGAAAGCCGCCGATCACGCGGTTCAGCAGCGCCTGCTCAATGCCGTGCTCTTTGGCCTGCTGCAGAAGGTATTCTCCCAGGCTGATCGGGGTAAATCTCTGCCACCAGCTATCGGCACTGCGCATCTGTGATGCGGAGAAGTACAGCCGAAGCACGCGCAGATCGACCGTCGGCGCGCCTTCCAGAAAACCGAAATCGTTAATCTCTTCCAGCGGATTCCAGGGAGCTTCATCGCGCGTCTTGGCCACCAGCGCCAGGGACATGCCTTCGTCTGCCGCACCGCCCGGGTGCTTGCTGCGGCCCACCTTCTGGGAATGGTAGATGCCGGAGTGTCCGGAAAAGATATAGCTGATGATGCAGGCGATGGCCGCATACGCGCCCGCCTCTCCGCCGAAGAGTTCCAGCGCCATGAAGGTGGAAGTGATGGGCGTGTTGGCTGCTCCGGCAAAGACCGCCACAAAACCGATGGCGGCCAGCAGAGACGGCGGCAGGGGCAGTATGTGCGAGAGCGCATTGCCCAGCGTGGCGCCGATGTAGAACAGCGGCGTCACTTCGCCGCCCTTGAAGCCGGTGCCGAGGGTGAAGGAGGTGAAGAGAAACTTGCCGGCGAAATCGTACGATGGCACAATGCGTTGGAAGGATGCGGCGATAGTCGGCAGGCCCAGGCCGATATACTTCGTGGTGCCGAGGGAGAAGACCGCCACCGTGATGACCAGGCCGCCCGCGAAGGATTTCCACGGAGCGGAGGGGATCAGCCGCTTCGATGTGCGCTCCACCGCGTGGGTGGCGTGGGCAAAGGCCATGGCCACCAGCCCGCAGACCAGCCCGGCAGCCATGGAGTACAGGATGCCGCTCAACTTCATGGTGGGGACGGGCGCAATGGCGTAGACCTCGTGGTGAATGTGCCACGAGCGCGTGACCAGGTCGCCGATGAAGGCCGCCAGGAAGCAGGGAGCGATGGCGTCGTAGCTCAGGCTGCCGAAGGCCAGCACTTCAATCCCGAAGATGGCCCCGGCCAGCGGCGTGCCGAAGACGGAGGCGAAGCCCGCGCTGATACCCGCCATCAGCAGGATGCGGCGGTCGCGTGGCAGCATCCGCAGCGGCCGGGTCAGCTGGTCGGCCAGGGACGCGCCGGTCTGGATGGCCGTGCCTTCGCGGCCCACCGAGCCGCCGAAGAGATGGGTGACGAAGGTCGCCAGCAGAATGAGTGGCGTCATCCGCAGCTTCAGCACGGATTTGGGGTCGTGCACTTCTTCCAGAATAAGGTTGTTGCCTGCTTCCACCGAACTGCCAATCCATTGGTACAGGTAGCCGACGGCGAGCCCGGCGGGCGCCAGCAGCAAGATCAGCCAGCGGTGCGATTCGCGGAGGTTGGTGGCGTAGGTGAGCGAAACCAGCAGCAGCGCTGAGGCTGACCCGGCCATGATGCCGACAGCGCTGGAGATTGGAATCCAGCGCAGCAGTTCAAAGAGCAGCCGAAACTGCTCGCCGGAAGACTTCCTGATATTGAATTTAGGCAGACATCCCCCTGTGATCTGGTAGGAGTCATCAGCGCAGAGCGCGGTTCGGGCGGAACCCCATCGCCTGAAGTTGTATGAATTTGAACGTAGCAGGTTGAGGCGGCAGAATCAAATTCTACGGAACCGCAAAAAAAGGATGGCCCCGGCGATCGCTTTCACGATCTCCCGGGGCCACGCGCTCTTGCAGACGGCGTATAAGCCGGATTTTGTCCGGACGCTTGCGCGCCCGGGACGGTCATTCCTCTAGGCGGCACATTACTGGGCCGCTCAAGCAACCTACCCGCAAGTTTCGGCACGCTGCATTACTGCAGCGAATCCGCCTGGGCGCATCGGGCCGATACGCGGCTGCGGTCTGGATCGAACCGCGGCCTCCCTGCCTATTTGGTCTTGCTCCGTGTGGGGTTTACCCTGCCGCCGCCCTTACGAGAAGCGCGGTGCGCTCTTACCGCACCTTTTCACCCTTACCTCAGCCTTGCGGCCGGGGCGGTATATTCTCTGTGGCACTAGCCGTCTGCCACCCTTGAAGGTGGCATCCCGGACGTTATCCGGCACACTGCCCTGCGGAGTCCGGACTTTCCTCCCCCCGTTTCCCTTGCGGTAACCGGGCAGCGACCGTCCGGCCGTCTGCATGGCTCCATTCTACGCGAAGCCGCTGCGCCGCGAATGGCGGCTGAACGGGTAAACTGGAGATTCTTTCCGCTCAACGCTATGGAACTCAAAGAAGCTGCCAAACTCGCACTGCAGTCGCTCTGGGCAAACAAGCTGCGCTCCATCCTGACGCTGCTCGGCGTGGTGATTGGCGTGGCCAGCGTAATTGCTGTGGTCACATTGGTGAACGGCGCCAACCGCTACGTGGCCACCAAGGTGAATCGCTACGGCGCGGATGTGCTGACCGTCTCGCGCATGCCCGCCGTCATCACCAGCTTTGCCGAATATGAGAAGTTCAACAAGCGCCGCTTCATCCTGCTGGATGATTACCGTTTCATCGCGGAAAACTGCCGCCGCTGTGCGCTGGTGGGTGCGCTGCAGACCACGACCGGCTCGGTGGTGTACGGCACGCAATCCAGCACAGACACCAACCTGCGCGGCTACACCTGGACGATGCCGGAGTTGCAGGATCTCAACATCGTGCAGGGTCGCGGCTTCAGTGAAGCCGAGCAGGAACACGCCACGCACGTGGCCATGATCGGCACCGATGTGGAAGAGAATCTGCTGGGCGGCAATCCGCTGGGCAAAGAGATCCGCGTAGACGGCGTGCCCTACACCGTGATCGGGCTGGGCGAAAAGCAGGGCAAGACGCTGGGCCAGAGCCAGGATAACTGGGTCGCGGTCCCCATCACGGCATTCCAGAAGACCTACGGCACCGCCAAGAGCATTACCATCTACGCCAAGGCGGGCGGCGGCGGCTCCGCGCTGGACGCCGCCACCAATGAAGTGGACAGCCTGATGCGTGTACGCCGCCACGATCAGCCGGGAACGGAAGATGACTTCACCGTGAACACCAGCGACACCTTCATCTCGCTGTGGGCCAGCATCAGTTCAGGCTTTGAAACCGTGGCGGTGGCGATTGCGTTTATCTCGCTCATCGTGGGTGGCATTGTGATTATGAACATCATGCTGGTCAGCGTGACGGAGCGGACGCGCGAGATCGGCATCCGCAAGGCGCTGGGCGCGCGGCGGCACGAGATCATGCTGCAGTTTCTGATTGAGTCGGCCACGGTGGCGCTCGCCGGGGGCGTGATTGGTGTAGTGGGCGGCGTGATTGTGGCGCAGGTGGTCACGGCGCTGCTCGGCTTCCCCTCCAGCATCGCTATCTGGAGCGTGCTGCTGGGCCTGCTGATGTCCACCTCAGTGGGTCTATTCTTCGGCGTGTATCCGGCGCGGCAGGCGGCGCGGCTCGACCCCATCGTGGCACTGCGGGCGGAGGCATAGCGCGATGAACACAGGTGAAACCCGGCAGACCCTGCAGATGGCGCTGGACACCCTGCGCGCCAACAAGCTGCGCAGCTCACTTACCATTCTCGGCATCGTGATCGGCGTGATGACCGTCATCACCATCTCCTCCGTCATCAATGGACTGAATGCGAATGTCTCCAGCATGGTGGAGTCCATGGGCACCAATGTGCTCTGGGTCTTCCGCTTCCCCGTGATCGGCGTGCGCCCCACCACGGAGATGCTGACGCGCAAGCAGCTCACCTACGACGATGCGATGGCGATGAAGGACCTGCCGCACGTGGTGGCTGTCTCGCCCTCGCTGCGGTACCAGAACTTCCAGTTCAATGCGGGCAACGTGACCGTGAAATACGGTACGCACAAGGTGGAGAGCACATCGCTGGAAGGCGACACCACCTCATCGCGCGACGTGTACGACTGGCATATCATCAAGGGCCGCTACTTCACGGAGCAGGATGAGCAGCGCAGCGCCAATCTGACCGTACTCGGGTATGACACCGCCAACGATCTCTTTGGGACGGAAGATCCCATCGGCAAGGAAGTAAATATCGAGGGCATGATCTTCACCGTGGTGGGCGTGGTGGACAAGCAGAAGTCACTCTTCGGCGGCGGCAAGAATCCTGACGACAACTTCGCCTACTTCCCCATCACCACCTTTCACAAGCTGCATCCTGAGGTGCTGGACTATTGGATCAGCGCGAAGTTTGACGATCAGAAAAATAAGCAGCTGGTGGAAGACGAGATTCGCGAACTGCTGCGGCGGCGGCGCAAGGTGCGCAACGAAGCCGAGGACAACTTCGCCATTTTCGGCGCCGATTCCATCACCCGCCTGTGGACGGAGATTACCGGCGGCCTCTTCCTGCTGATGTTCGGCCTCTCGTCCGTCGGCCTGCTGGTGGGCGGCGTAGGTGTGATGAACATCATGCTGGTGAGCGTGACGGAGCGAACGCGCGAGATCGGCGTACGCAAGGCGCTGGGTGCGAAGAAGCGCAATATTCTCACGCAGTTCACGCTGGAGGCGATAACGCTCTGCGCCGTGGGCGGGGTGATCGGGGTGGCGGCGGGCGCGGTGATCACGCTGCTGATCCACGCGATCTTCGCCTCCATCCCGGCCTATCTCTCCGCCCTGTGGGTCATCGTTGCCTTTGTCTGTTCGTGCGGAATCGGCCTTATTTTCGGCATCTATCCAGCATGGAAGGCCGCGAATTTGAATCCGATTGACGCTCTGCGCTACGAATAATCCGCTGCGCGTATTGAAAACGATTCACAACTCCGGGACAACATCTGTCCGCCGACTGCCATACACTTGCATGTGTGGACAAATTAGCGATAGCGATTGAAGCGCTCACCACGCTGCTGGCCCTGTGCGGTCTGGGGTACAGTGTGCTGGCGCTGTGGAGCGCGCGCGACTTCGCGCACCGGGCCCGGGGCCATGCAGGTTCTTTGCCGGTTTCTATTCTGAAGCCGGTGAAGGGCGTGGATGCGCGGATGTATGCCGGCTTCGTGAGCCACTGCACCCAGCAGTATCCCGGCGAGTTTGAGATTCTCTTCGGCGTGAGCGATCCGGCAGACCCTGCCGTGGCGATGATCCACCGCCTGCAGGCCGAGTTCCCTCAGCACGACATCCGTCTGATCCAATGCAGCCAGCGGCTGGGCACCAGCGGCAAGGTCAGCAACCTGGCGCAGATGATTCCCCACGCGCGGCACAGCCACTTTCTGGTGAATGACAGCGACATTCTGGTTGGCCCGCACTACCTTGCGCACATCATGGCGGAGTTTGGCCCGAACGTGGGCATGGTCACGGCGCCCTACATTGGCCGCAGCAGCGACCGCCCAGCCGAGCGCACCGTGTGGAGCAAGCTGGAGTCGCTCGGCATTGCGACGGACTTCTTTCCCGGCGTGCTCACGGCGCGCAAGATCGAAAGCGGCATCCACTTCGGGCTGGGTTCCACGCTGGCTTTCTCGCAGCCCGCGCTCACTGCGATTGGCGGTCTGGAGCCGCTGCTGGAATATCTGGCGGACGACTACGAACTCGGCGTCCGCATTGCGCGTGCGGGTTACCAAGTGGTGCTGGCCAATGAAGTGGTGGAGACGGCGGTGCCGAAGTACACGCTGCGCGGGTTCTGGGATCATCAGATGCGCTGGATGCGCAGCACGCGCGATTCGCGCAAGGCCGGTTATGCCGGATTGGTTTGCACCTACGCGCTGCCGTGGGCGCTGCTGACCTGCGTGGCCAGCGGCTTTGCGCTGTGGAGCTTTACCCTGCTCAGCCTGGTCGCGGTGGCGCGCGTCGCGGTGGCGCTTTCGGTTGGGGTTGGAGTCTTGCGCGATGGTCAGGTGCTGCGCGACCTGTGGCTGCTGCCCGTGCGCGACTTTACCAGCCTGCTGCAGTGGGCGTGGAGCTATGCGAACAATATCGTGGTCTGGCGCGGCGAGCGCTTCCGGCTGAAAGACGGCAGGATTTCGCGGGCGTAGTGTATGAAGTGTCATTCTGAGTGAGCGCAGTGAGTCGAAGAATCCAGACAAGGCTTGGGTCGCCCATACATCCCCCGGCTTCCTCTGCACGAATGCCCGAAGCTTTCCGGTTAGGAACTTTCAGGCAGCATGGGGTGGGCAAGTGCCCTCGGGATTCTTCGCGCAAGCGCTCAGAATGACACCATTAAGACAGGGGTTAGGGAGTGAAGACAGGGATTCGGTGTTAGGGGTTAGGAACTAACCTTCTGTCATTCTGACGCTAGAGAGTAGCGAAGCCGGGTGCCCCATTCATCGCGCTTTTGCGATGAGTGAGATATTCGCGCAAAGCGCGAACCGCTTCAGCCCGTTCTCCCTGGCACAAATCCCAACCGTGTCATTCTGAGTGAGCGCAGCGAGTCGAAGAATCCAGACAAGGCTTGCGTCACCCATACATCCCCAGGCTTCCGCTGCGGCGAATGCCCGAAGCTTTCCGGCTAGGAACTTTCAGCTGCATGGGTCGCGCAACTACTCTCGGGATTCTTCGCGCAAGCGCTCAGAATGACACCTTCATTTTGGTTCACGGCTAAATTCCAATAACAATTTGCCGGGTGCCCCATTCATCGCGCTTTTGCGATGAGTGGGATATTCGCGCAAAGCGCGAACCGCTTCAGCCCGTTCTCCCTGGCACAAATCCCAACCGTGTCATTCTGAGTGAGCGCAGCGAGTCGAAGAATCCAGACAAGGCTTGGGTCGCCCATACATTCACAAGCTTCCGCTGCGCGATGCCCGAAGCTTTCCGGTTAGGAACTTTTAGGCAGCATGGGGTGGGCAAGTGCCCTCGGGATTCTTCGCGCAAGCGCTCAGAATGACACCATTAAGACAGGGGTTAGGGAGTGAAGACAGGGATTCGGTGTTAGGGGTTAGGAACTAACCTTCTGTCTTTCTGACGCTAGAGCGTAGCGAAGCGAAAGAATCTGCTTTTCAACGCGCCGGTCGATTGCTGAGAATCTCTTTCCCGCCGCTCATCGCAATCACATACACCTTTCCGGAAAATGGAATAACGTCACGGTCTTCATCGCTGGGGTCATGCCACATAAAAATGCGCTGCGGACCGGCCCATTTGGCGGCGATGCTCTGCGGCGTCTCGAAGATCGGCGGCGCATCTGGAAAGAACGAGCCGTACCAGAGATTCGAGCTGCGGCCGTCCACAATGTGAACGTCGTTGCGCCGCAGATAAAAGCCGAGCGTACTGCCGCTCTCGTATTCGCCGTGGATGGCGATGAGGTCTTGCGGCTGCACCTGCTGCGCGGCGATGGCGTCTGCCAGCTTTTTTGACCCGAGCACGGTGTTGAATGTGGCGAAGGCAAGTTGCACGGCGATGAGGAAGACGATCATCGTGCCGAAGAGAAACGCATTGCCCGCGGCGGAGCGGTTGCGGCGGCGGGCGAGAAAATTGCCGAGCGAGCCCACGGACAAAGCAAGCGCAGTGAGCAGCAGCGGCAGACGGAACATGCCCAGCGCCTGCGCGTTGAGGTCGAGGAAGTGGCCGAGAGAGAGCGCGTAATCGCCGGGATTCTGCTGCAGCAGAGAGGACAGATCGGTCTGCGGCCCCGGCGCCTTGGTGAGCAGAACGAAAGCAGCAGCGGCGAGCGCGCCCAATATGCCGCAAACCAGAATGACAACCGAAATGCGCTTGCCCGTCTGTGCCCACGCAGGGGAACTTTCTTCCTGCGTGAGCCGGTGTGCGATCAGCAGCGCCAGCGCGGGCAGTGCGGGCAGAGCGTAATACTCCTGCCGCGTGGAGAAGCTGAAGAAGAGCATGACGAACGCGGCCCAGAGAGCGAGCAGGAGTTTGGTGCGCTGCGTGCTGTCACCGCGAAGAGTCTCGCGCCAGGAGGAGAGAGAGAAGCAGATCCTTCGGCTGCGCTGCGCTCCGCTCAGGATGACAAACAATTTACTAATTGCTTGAAAGCAATGTGCAATCAGCCATGCGCTCCACGGCATCAGCCATACCAGCAGCAAGCCCCAGAAGAGCCACAGCGGCACCGTATCGTAGTCACGCGGCACGCGCAGATTGAGATAGCGCAGCAGATGCTCGTTGACAAAATAGAACCAGAACCAGCCATGCACATTGCCGAGTGTGGGTTGCGGCACGATCCACGTGGACGGGATAAGCCAGCGCGTGAAGACGATGCCGGCGATGTGCCCCTGCGTCGGATTCCGCAGCCCCGCCAGAATATGCCACGGCGCGGCGATGGCCAGAAACACCACCGCACTCATCGCAGGGTGCAACTGCCGCAGCCGGTGAAGCATGCCGTGCATGCCGCGGGTTGCGAGCAGATACACCAGTGCAACGCCGGCGGGAAAGACAATGCCGATCAGTCCTTTGGTGAGCACATTCAACGCGCAGCAGGCGGCGAAGATGGCGCAATGTCGTCGCAGCGGCGCATCGAACTCCTCCGTGCGCCAGAAGGCATAAAGGCTGAGCGTGATCCACAGGCAGACCAGCACATCGGGAATAATGAAGCGCGTGTACAGAAAGCAGCCCGCCGTGGTGGCCAGTATCATCGCCGCGTAGAAACCGGTCTGCAGGCCGAAGGCGCGGCGGCCAAAGCGATAGACGGCCAGCAGCAGCGCCAGCATGCCCAGCGCCAGCGGCAGACGCGCGGCCCAGTCACGCGCGCCAAAAATCTTGAAGCTCGCGGCCATGCTCCAGTACAGGACCGGCGCCTTCTCCAGGTAGCGGATTCCGTTGGCGTAGAGCGTCACCCAGTCATGCCGCTGCACCATCTCGCGGGCCACCTCGGCGTGCACGGAATCGGCATCGTCCATCAGCGGCGGCGCAAACAGCGTGAAGCTGCCATACAGCAGCAGCCAGGTGGCGAGCAGGGTGAGCAGGTGTCGGCGGACTGTCGATTGTGTTTCCACGCTGGTAGAAGTGTAGCTGCATGTTGCAGAATGAGTGCATGTCTACGCTGACACAGATTCAGGGGTACGGTGTGCCGCCCGCGGCCGAGATGATCTTTGACGACTGGTACCCGGCCCTGCGCAGCGCCGATCTGCGCGGCAAAAGCCTGAGCAAGGCGTTGCTGCTGGGCGTTCCGCTGGTGCTTGGGCGCAAGCGCGACGGCAGCATCTTTGCCATGCGCGACCTCTGCCCGCACCGCGGTATTCCGCTCAGCGCGGGCTGGTTTGATGGCGAGCATGTGACCTGCAAATACCACGGCTGGAGCTTTGAGCCGTGCAGCGGCCAGTGCTCTGCGATCCCCTCGCTCACGCCGGGCGACGAGCTGGATGCGACTAAAATTTACGCCACCGCATACCCCTGCGTGGAGCGCGACGGCTACGCGTGGGTCTACCTGCCCAGTGCGGGCACGGGCCGGCTGCAGGATATGAGCGCGCTGCCGCCAGTGCCGGAGCTGCCGAAGTTCAGCCAGCGGTTTCACACCGCGCATCTCTCGGCGGAGCTGCCCTGCAACGTGGACCACGGCATCATCGGCCTGATGGACCCGGCGCACGGCCCGTTTGTGCACCAGAGCTGGTGGTGGCGCAGCAGCAAGAGTATCCACGAGAAGGCAAAGAATTTTGAGCCCATTGCCGGCGGCTTCCGCATGTCTGCCCACAAACCCAGCTCCAACAGCGCACCCTACAAGCTGCTGGGCGGCGCGCCTGTAACGACCATCGACTTCACCCTGCCGAACCGCCGCTATGAGACCATCCGCGCCGGCAAGCACTGGTTTACCAGCATGACCACGGTCACGCCGGTTACGCCGACAACCTGCCGCATTGATGTGTATGCCGCGTGGAATATTTTGTACTGGGTGCCGCTGGTGCCGCAGATTCTGAAGTTCTTCGCGCGCATCTTTGTGGGGCAGGATGCGCAGACCATGGTGGAGCAGGCAGAGGGCCTGCGGTTTCACCCCGGGCTGATGCTGATTGACGACGCGGACAAGCCGGCGAAGTGGTACTTTGCGCTGAAGCAGTCACGGCTCGAGGGGAAGAACGAGAATCCGCTCAAGGGGCCGGTCACGCTGAGGTGGAGAAGTTAGGCGGACGGGCAGTCTAGCGAAATTTTGAGAGCTGTAAAGCCGATCTACTGTTTTGGATGTGAAGTCAGGACTATCTTTTCACGAATCCCGCCACGATAAATCCCGTTCTGGTTTTGGCGAAATACTGAGATCCCTCGCTGCGCTCAGGATGACGGCGTTATAAATTTTCATAACACCCATCATGGACACAACACATATCATCTCAAGCGTCAGTACAATGCCTGGTGCCCCATTCATCGAAAGTGGTATCAACACATAAGCCTTATGGAATTCATTGATTTATCATGACCGTCATCCTGAGCGAAGCGAGGGATCTCAGTATTTCTCGGCTTTCCGGCGCTGAAACGCAGCTTCATCGAAGGGCTCAGTCGGCTTGCCCCATTCAGCGCTCAGGTCTTTCCAGTCTGGATTGTTTTCGACGATCAGCGCTACTTTTCGAATCCGCAGCCAGCCTTTGAGTTGCTTCTCGCGGGCGATGGCGTCCACGATGCGGCTGTAGGTCTCGTAATAGACCAGCCGATCGACTTTGTAGCGGGATGTGAAACTGTTTTCGAAACGGCCACTTTTGTGTTGGGAGACACGGGCGGCGAACTCAGTTGTGACGCCGATGTAGAGCACCTTGCGGTGGCTGCTCATGATGTACACGTGCGCTGTCTTTTCCATGTGCATCCGTTTCGGGGAAAGACAAATACTGAGATCTTTCCCCTTCGCTTTGCTCAAGGGTCAGGATGACGGTTGGGGAGGTGTTGAAAGTGTAGTCGAAAAGAAAATATTCAGTACAGCGCAGCAGAAGACAAAACTTAGAAGGCCTCCACGCCCTCTTCCACCACAAGCTCTTCCACGGCGATGTTCAGCAAGTGGCCCAGTTGCTTGTAGCTTTCCTTCCACTCCTCGGTCCAGCTGTCGCCGCCGGAGCCGCGCCGCAGCAGGTCATTCCAGATGTTCTGCGCCTGCCAGAAGTTCAGCTCAAAGGGCAGCTTGCGCAGGCTCTCTGCCAGTTGCAGCGCATCTTCCAGGTCGGTGTGCGATTCAAACTCGCCCGCCGTCTCTTCCAGCCGCACCATGGCGCGCTTCATGCGCTGGTCAGCCGCATAGGCAAGCGTCAGTTCGTCGAGTTGCACCTGATCGCTGTTGGCGCGGTCCAGCAGCATCTGGAACCGCTCGCTATCAAAGGAGTCAGCGTTGATGGCGCTGCGCAGACCGGCATTCAGCGCAAAGCCCGCGGCCAGTACCAGCGCGGGCGGCTTGGGCATGCCGGACTCGTTCAGGAAGTGCAGCAGCGACGCGTGATCCTCATAGATGCCGCGGACACCCTGCTCAATCTCCGCCAGCGTTGCGTCAAGAATGGTGCGCAGGATGCGCTGCTGCTCATCAGAAAAGAGTGAGGTGAGTGAGTAGGTGGTGCCACCGAAGAAATGATCAATCAGGCGGATGATCTCCGGCAGGTTGGCGCGGCGGATGGCGGCGCGCACATCGACGGAGAACTTCTCAAAATCCTCGCCGTCGCCCTTTTTGTACGGCTTCACCGCGGCGGAGAGATTCTGATCGCCCAGGTGCAGCACCGCGAAGCTGACCTCTTCTGACTCTTCCGTGATGCGCGAAAGAATCCGCGCGCGGCCCATGGCAACGCGCCCGCGACCGGAGGTGAAGACCTCATACGAGATGCGGTGCACGTTGAAGCAAAAGATGCGGCCTTCTTCCGGATAGCTGCGGAAGACAGAGCTGATGGCGTAGTGCGCGCCCACCTTTTCCAGGTCGATGAACTGCGTCTGCACGTAGCGGCGATAGACCTCAGCGCCGTTGCCTATCTCCGGCAAGTTGCTCTTTGCTTCTGCCAGCAGGCGCAGGAACTCATCTTCCAGCGCCTTGCTCTTATCGCCGAAGAGCTCGCCCGCAAGCTGCAGCACGCGCCCCGCGTAGCCGATGATCTGCACCGTCTCAATACCGGAGATCTCATCAAAGAACCAGCCGCAGCTGGTGTACATCAACTGCGTGTGGCGCTCCAGTTCCATCAGCTCCAGCACGCGGATGCGTTCTTCCGGCGTCAGCGCGGTGGTTGCGTGTTTGCTGAAGAACTTCTGCACAGAAGCGGGCGAGCGATCCAGAATCACATGGATGTACTCATCGCGTGCGGCCCAGAGATCCTTCAGCAGGTGCTCCGCGGCAGCTTCGGCCAGCGGTGCGGTGGCATCGCGCAGATAGTCCAGCGCCTTGCGCAGCGGGCCACGCCACTCCTGGTTCCAGCCGGGCTTGCCGCCGTTGCAGCCGCAGTTGGAGCGCCAGCGCTCCACGCCGTGCGCGCAGCTCCACGAAGTATTTTCTTCCACCACCGCTTCCCAGCGCGGCGGAAAGCGCTCCAGGAATTCGCCGTAGTTGGTCAGCTTCGCCAGCTTCTGGTCCTGAATGTAGTGCAGCGCATAGGAGAGCGCCATCTCCCCATGCTTGTGGTGATGGCCGTAGCTCTCGCCGTCGGTCGCAACGTGCGCCAGTTCGGCCGGCTCAGGATGCTCCGCACCCATCTCATCGTGAAAATCAGCGGCCAGCCGATTGGCAAAATCCTCGCCGGAGTTCAGCAGCCCTTCAAACGCAATGGCGCGCGAGGCAGGGCCATCGTAGAAAAATACGGCGATGCTGCGTCCCTCATCGAGTTCCACGGTGTACGGATGCGTCGGGTTTACGGTGGCGTCGGCGGTGCCGATCCAGCCTTCGCCTTCCTCCACCGCGGTGCCGGACTCGGGCTTGCGGCGTACGCGCGCGCACTGTGCCGGAGCCAGGATGGTGAACCTGATGCCCTCCTGCGCCAGCAGATCCAGCACGCTGCGGTTCACGGCCGTCTCGGCCAGCCACATGCCCTCGGGCTTGCGGCCAAAGCGATGCTCAAAGTCCGCGATGCCCCAGCGAATCTGCGTGCGGGCGTCGCGCTCGCTGGCCAGCGGCATGATGATGTGGTTGTAGACCTGCGCCATGGCGGAGCCGTGGCCGCCGAAACGGCGCTGACTGGTGAAGTCCGCGTCCAGGATCATGCGGTAGCAGCGCGGCGCAAAATCAGCCAGCCAGCTCAGCAGCGTGGGGCCGAAATTAAAGCTCATGCGCGAGTAGTTGTTCACAATGCGCACGATCTCATTCTGCTTGTTTACAATGCGCGATGCGCCGTTGGGCGCGTAGCACTCCGCCGTGATGCGCTCGTTCCAGTCGTGGTACGGCGCGGCAGATTCCTGCACTTCAATGGTCTCAAGCCAGGGATTCTCGCGCGGCGGCTGGTAGAAGTGGCCATGCACGCAGATGTAGCGCTCCGGACCCTTCTTCTGCGGCGGGTCCATCCGCATCGCCTTACGCACGCGCGATTCGTGCAGCGGCTTCGGCTGCGGCTCGGTGCGGCTCGGATTCGGAGAAGCAGCTGGACTGTCAGCGGATGTCTCTGCCATGACACCTTTCAAAGGGGGAGTGGAATCGCGCTGCGATGCAAAAAACAGCGGCGTTCCGTTCCCCTTTGATTTTACCGGTCCTGTCTACACAGCGCGAACAGAGTTGCGCTCCAGCTCTGCCGCGCGGGGAAACAGAATATTGTTTTCCAGGTGAATATGCTGGTGCAGATCCTGCTCAAACTCCTTGAGCGCGGTGTAGTAGCCCACGTAGGTGGGGCATGCGCCAACCGGCGGCGTATAGCTGTTACTCAGGTCTTTAATCTCCGCCAGCAAGGCACCGGCGTCGTCATGCTCTGCCATCATGGTGGCGATGGGCCCGTCTACGCTGCTGAAGCACGCCTTCGGCGCGGCCGTGTTTCCGTTTTGCGCACGCTCCAGTTCAATGATGTAAGGAAACAGGATCGTCTCCTCTTTGGCGAGGTGGCTGGTCAGTTCCGCCGTGAGCAGCGCAACCCGGCGCTGCAGCGCGGGCAGATGCGGCTGCGTGTCTCCGTGGCGATTCACCACCTTCTGTGCCAGCTCGCCCAGGCGGGGCAGCTCTGCGAGTACATAGGCGTGGTGCGTGTGCACGATGTGCCGCACCAGGCGCTCCAGCGAGGCCTGCGTCCAGTCCGTGCCGGCATGGATCGGGATGACGGCGGAGCGCTCCAGCGCTTCCAGCACGGCGCTTATCTCGATATTGGCCGCGCTGCAGGCCTCGGCCAGCGGCTTGCGCCCATTGCAGCAGTAATCAATGCCGAATTTCTCAAACACGCGGATGGATGCGGGCTGCTCCAGTGCGATCTCGCGGACGGTCTGTAGGGTGGTCATGGTGTATCTCCTGTCATCCAACGTAAATGTACTTGTGCGATGTCACAGCGACTTTAGTCACACCCGGCGCGAAAAAATTACAGTCCGCAGAAGTATCTCCAGCGAGTGACTTAAGTCGCTGCGGGGCGCCCGGCGAATCCGTAGCGTGGTGAAGCAGACAAATTCATTTCAAGATTTGAGGGATGGTATTCACTATGTTTTGCTACCAGTGTGAACAGACGGCAAAGGGCGAAGGCTGCCAGACGCTTGGCGTATGCGGCAAAGACGAGACGACGGCGACACTTCAGGATGTGCTGATACACGCGGTCAAGGGCATCTCCAGCTACGCGTACCGCGCGCGCCGGTTCGGCGCGGCTGACCCTGAGATTGACGCCTTCACCATCCAGGCCATCTTCGCCACGCTGACCAATGTGAACTTCGACCCGGAGCGGCTGATGGGGTTGATTCACCAGGCCGTGGAGATGCGCAGCGCAGCACGCAATTTGTATGAGCGTGCCGCCATTGCCGCCGGCGTCGTGCCGGTGGAGTTGGGCGGAGCCGCAGCGTGGCAGCCGGCCCCCACCCTGGATGGTCTGCTGGCGCAGGGGCGGCAGGTGCTGCTGCCCCTGCGCTTCCTGACAGAGACCCGGGAGATCTCAAACCTGCAGGAGCTGGTGATGTACGGCATCAAGGGTGTGGCAGCGTATGCCGTGCATGCACTCGCGTTGGGCGCGGGCGATCCCGCAAGCTTCGCGCAGATCCACGAGATACTGGACTTCCTGACGCATCCCGCACCCACTGCCGAGGAGCTGCTGGGCAAGGCACTGGCCGTGGGCGAGTTGAACTACCGCGTGATGGAGCTGCTGGATAAGGCGCACACTGAGACCTTCGGGCATCCCCAGCCGGCAAAGGTGCGGCTGGGCGCACGCAAGGGCAAAGCGATTCTCGTCTCCGGCCACGACCTGCACGACCTCTACGCGCTGCTGGAGCAGACGCGCGGCCTCGGCATTCAGGTCTACACCCATGGTGAGATGCTGCCCGCTCATGGCTATCCCAGGCTGAAGGAGTACGAGCACCTGGCCGGAAACTACGGCGGCGCGTGGACTGACCAGGCGCACGAGTTCGCTGACTTTCCTGGCGCCGTGTTGATGACCTCCAACTGCATTCAGGAGCCCAAACTGACGTACAAGCACCGCATCTTTACCGCGGGCGCAGTGGCCTGGCCCGGCGTACAGCATATTGCCGATCAGAACTTCGCTCCGGTCATCGCCGCCGCGCTGCAGGCTCCGGGCTTTGCGGAAGATGGTACCGATGAAGAGATCACCGTCGGCTTTGGCCACCATGCCGTGCTCAGCGTTGCGGACCGCGTGATTGCTGCGGTGAAATCAGGTGCGCTGCGGCACTTCTTCCTCATCGGCGGATGCGACGGCGCGCGCTCCGGCCGCAGCTACTACACCGAGCTGGCAGAATCCATTCCGCAGGATTGCATCATCCTCACCCTGGCCTGCGGCAAATTCCGTTTCAACAAGATGGACTTCGGCGAGATTGGCGGCCTGCCGCGGCTGCTGGATATCGGCCAGTGCAACGATACCTACTCCGCGCTGCAGATCGCGCTTGCTCTGGCGAAGGCGTTCGAGTGCGGCGTCAACGACCTGCCGCTCTCGCTGGTGCTCTCCTGGTATGAGCAGAAGGCCGTGGCCGTGCTGCTGACGCTGCTGCATCTTGGCGTGCGCAACATGCGCATCGGGCCCACGCTGCCGGCGTTCCTCTCGCCCGGCGTACTCGCGCTGTTGCAGGAGAAGTACAACCTGATGGCTATCACCAGCGCAGAGGCCGACCTGGCCGCGATGCTGGCATAACGCAGCCGTGCCCGGGGAGAGTTTTCTCCCCGGGCACGGCTCGCGTTTGAGGGATTAGACTTTTTGCATGGGCCCTGAACGTACTGAATTAGCCGCAGTGCTGGAAAAGACGGCGCTCTTCTCCAGCCTGTCAGCGGCAGAGTTGCAGCAACTCGCGGCCCGCACCGTGCGCAAGCGTTTCAGCACCGGCGCACAATTGTTTTCAGAGGGCGACCCCTGCAACGGCTTGCACATCATTGCGCGCGGGCGGGTGCGTATTTTCAAGTCGTCCGTCGGTGGCCGCGAGCAGGTGCTGGCAATCAACACGCCCGGTGAATCCGTGGCCGAGTTGCCGGTGTTTGATGGTGGCGCATATCCGGCGTCGGCTGTGGCGATTGAAGAGGTGGAGATCGCATACATCTCGCGGCACGATTTTCAGGCCTACTGCATGGAACATCCTGAGGTGGCGCTGAAGGTGCTCGCCGTAGTGGGCGCACGCCTGCGCCGCCTGGTGGGAATCATTGAAGAACTCTCGTTCACCACCATCCGCCAGCGGCTGATAGCCGTTCTGGTACGCCTGGCAGAGAGCGACGGCCGGCAGACCGAACAGGGCATTGCGTTCGAGCTGCCGGGCAGCCATCAGGAGTTGGCGAATCAGCTCGGCACCGTGCGTGAGCTGATCTCGCGCAATCTCGCGCGCCTGCAGGCCGAAGGTTTGCTTGCCGTGGACAGCCGCCAGATTGTGGTGACGAACATGCGCGGTCTGCGCGCCTTGCTGACTGCTGCGGGCTAGAGTGTTTTTCCGGAAAGGTCCAGGGAAGGTCTGAACAAGTGATCCGCATTCCCTCAGTGGCTAAAGCCACGGGGGTGGGATTGGACTTGCGGCGGGACTGAAGTCCCGCCCTTTCAAGACAACGGATTTTTTCAGCAGCTTCTGAAGTCCCGCCCTTTCAAAACTGAGACTTATTCAGGGCTTCCCTAATGGCCGTACTCATCCGCGTGCGGCACCAACTGCATGTAGACGTCGCGTGGCACATTGGTCTGCCAGTGTCCGGTGGCCCTCGCCAATCCGATCAGGCCGAAGAAGAGCACCGCAAGCGTAGCGGCCGCATAAGCTGGTCGCACGATGCGGTGATGCCAGGGCAGCGCTGTTTTACGCGGCGGCAGCGCGAATTGCAGCGCGTTCTCTGCAGGGCAGACAGCCACACACTCCATGCAGGCGGTGCACTCCACTGAACGGATGGTCACCAGCTTGTCGACCGGCAGTTGCGACGGGCAGGCGCGGTTGCATTTGCCGCAGTCAATGCAGGCGTCTGCATCGCGGCGAATCTTCACCGGGTTGACGGCGGAGACGATTCCCATCAGCGCGCCGTAGGGACAGAGGAAGCGGCACCAGAAATTCTGAATGAAGACACTGAGCAGCACCAGCGAGCCCAGCACGGAGACGCCGACTACGCTGATCTCGCGGAAGAAGTTCAGCATCTTGACGTCTGCAATGATGCCGAAGGGCGCAGTGAGAAAACTATTCAGCGCTTCGGCTGACATGCTCACCACGATGAAGAGAAAGAAGGCCAGCAGAAGATACTTCAGCCCGCGCAGCGGAAGATCCAGCCAGCGCGGCACCGTCAGATTGCGGCGGAAGAGCTTGCGGCCCAGCTTCCAGAGATACTCTGAGACCGTGCCGACCGGGCACAGCCACGAGCAGAAGCTTTTTTTCAGCAGCAGGCTGCTCAGCAGAAAGAGGGCGGTCAGCGTAAGCGCGGCGGGATGCATGAGCGGCACCCGGCCGGTGACGGCGAAGTACTTCAGGTTCATCAGCCCGGCGATGGGCAGCCAGCCATCCACTCCTGCGGGCCGCGCAAAGTAGCGCGTGTGCCCCTGGCTCTCAAAGTAGCGCGCCCACAGCAGAAACTGCACACCGATCCAGGCGTTCAGCAGAAGGAAGGCGAACTGCACGGCGCGGCGCGTGCGCTGCGATGTGTCAGGCTGGCTGCGGCGGATGAGCTTTTTCTTTGCGGCGGCGGTCGTGTGTGCGGCGGTATCCATACACTCTGAACGATAGCTGCTGCCGCGCCCGTGGCCTATGACTTAGGTCACATCGCCGCCGGGTGACGGTGCAACCTGTTATCCAGCACCCAGAGCACGGCAATTGCGATCCAGTAGGCCGCAATGTCTTTGAGTGAGAAGTGGCGGCCCAGGATCAGCTTGCCCGCCAGCGTCTCGCGAAAGGCTTCCAGCGTGGATTGGTTCACCAGGCGGCTGAGCTCCACCAGCAGCGCCAGCGCGGCGCTGGTCGCAGCCACCGCCGCAGGCTTCAGACGCGGCAGCAGCGCGGCGACCGCCCAGTAGAGGGCGACCGTCCAGAGCACGGAGCCACCGTATTTCCACGCGAAAAACGGGAGTGGAAGATGCCGCCAAAGAAGGCCAGTGGGGATGGTAACCAGGACGATGCTGCTACTGAGGGCGCGGCGGCTTGTTCTTGTCATGGATAGATTTTTTGGCCGGGTGCCCCATTCATCGCGCTTTTGCGATGAGTGGGATATTCGCGCAAAGCGCGAACTGCTTCAGCCCCTTCTCCCTCTGCATTAAATCTCACGAGTCATTCTGAGCGCAGCGCAGCGGAGTCGAAGAATCCAGACAAGGCTTGCATCACCCATCCATTCACAAGCTTCCTCTGCACGAATGCGGGAGCTTTCCGGTCAGGAACTTTCAGGCTTCTGTGCCATCACTGGCGTTATCTGGATTCTTCGCGCAAGCGCTCAGAATGACACGTCATTTTGATTTGCGCCTATTCCCCGTTTGCAGGCTTAGCCAGATCGCAGGCGCGCCACAGATACCAGCTCGCCACCGAACTCCACGGCCCCCACTTTTTGCCGCGCTTCATCATCACCTCCGGCTTCGGCAGCACATTCGGCGTCACCTTGTCCGTTGGTTTCAGCCCGAGGAAGGTCAGCGCGAAGCCCTTGCGCACGCCATAGTCGCCCACCGGAAACACATCCGGGCGGCCCAGGCGGAAGATGAGAAACATCTCCACGCTCCAGCGGCCGATGCCGCGAACCTGGGTCAGGTGCTCGATCAGCGCCTCATTACTCATGCGGCGGGCCGCGGCCATGGTGGGCACCGTGCCGTCCAGTGTCCTGGCGGCCAGATCGCGCAGCGAGAGCTGCTTGTTGGCAGAGAGCCCGGCCCCGCGAAGCTGGTCATTAGGGCAGTCCAGAATATGCTGCGGGCTGGGGTGAACGCCGATGCCGCAGGCCGGATGAAAGCTCTCCAGCATCCGCCGGTGAATGGTGGCCGCCGCCCTGCCGTTCAACTGCTGGTAGACGATGGATTCGGTCAGTGCCTCAAAAGGAGATTGCGCGCCGGCGAGGCGCAGGGTGAAGGGGCCGGCGCGCTCGATGAGGCGACCGAGCTTGGGGTCAGCGGCAGCGAGTTCGCGGCAGGCGAGGTCAATATCGTAGGCCGGTTTGCGGGTGCGGGCTGGGTGCGGGCTGGGCATGTGTGCCAGTGTAGCGCGAGCGACTCAGGGGCGGGTGCCGAGGTTGCTGGAGCCGTTGGAGGTGAGGGTGGTGGGCAGGCCGGCGACGTTTTTGGGGAGGCAGAAACCGCCATTTTCCTGTGAGCAACGTCACAATGTGCGCTAATCGCCAAGGCAATGCGATATCCGTTAATTTTTCCATTGACGAGGCTGATTCGTGTCTGGCATTACACAGAGATGCAATTTCCCCGCGAATGCAGGGGCTGGCGCGGGGTGGGATGAATCCGGTATAAGGTGTGCAGGCGAAAGCCCAGCAATCGTGCACATGAAATAATTTTCAGTGTTCCACATCACTTTTATGTGTGATTTACATCCTGCTATACTTTTCTTCTCGCGAGCCTTTTATCCGGAAAACTTCACAGGCGTCCGCGCAACCGTTGACCGCATTACCATCCGCAGCACCTACTAACCTTTTTTGAATGCAGAGGAAGCAGGAAAGCACTCATGGCGCAAGTATTTGACCGCAGCTCAAACGCGCTGGCTCGTGGGAGCCTGGTCCTGACGGGACTGATCGTAGTTGCGCTGGCGGTGACATTGAACAGTTTGCAGCGCTCACCCTGGGTGACGCGCCAGGGGCAGCGCGCCGATCAGCCGGTGCCGTTCAGCCATAAGCACCACGTGGAAGGCCTTGGCCTGCAGTGCCAGTACTGCCATACGTCGGTTGAGAAATCCAGCTACGCCGGGATTCCTCCCACCAAGACCTGTATGAATTGCCACGCGCAGATCTGGACCAACGCCGATCTGCTGAAGCCGGTACGCGAGAGCTGGGCCACGGGCCAGTCCATCCCCTGGATTCGCGTGCACGATCTGCCGGATTATGTGTACTTCAATCATGAAATTCATGTGAATAAGGGCATTGGCTGCTCCAGCTGCCACGGACGAGTGGACGAGATGCCCATCATGTACCAGGAAAACTCCCTGCAGATGGAGTGGTGCCTGAACTGCCATCGCGATCCGGGTAAGAACCTGCGCCCGACGTCAGAGATCTACAACATGGCCTGGGCCGGCCCGTCAAAGGAGAAGCCGGTCTGGTGCGGAACCACCGGCAAGACCGGCGTTCCCACGGCGCAGATCGTGAACTGCGTGACCAACGACCCCGGCAGCTCGGGCGATCCCGCGGTCGCCATGCTGCAGCAGGGCGCGGATGACAACCGGTCCAATGGCGGCTCCGGCACGCACCTTTCGCCGCACGCCCTGACCGGCGCGGACAAGACCTACAGCGACGTGCCGCCGATCACTATGCCCGTCCCGGTGAGCTACACCGAATTCACCAACCAGACGGATCTGGGCGCGTATCTGACCAGGCAGTATCACATCCGTCCGCCCACCGAGCTGCAGAGCTGCGAGGTATGCCACCGATGACTGCTGCGCGCAGGGCGGACGTAAAGAAGTTAGTTGTGCAAGGTGATGTGATGGATAGCACGCAAAAACCCGTGATTGTTGAGAGTATTGCCCCGGCCCCCGCGCCCAGGCTGACGCTGGCCGATGTGCGCGCCAAGCTGGACGGCAAGACCGGCAAGCGCTACTGGAAGAATCTGGACGAACTGGCGGAGACGCCCGCGTTCCATGCTCTGATGGAAGAAGAGTTTCCCAAGCAGAGCATGGGCGGCACCGGCGAGTGGCTGGATGCAGTTTCGCGCCGCGGCTTTCTGAAGGTGATGGGCGCGTCGTTTGCTCTGGCCGGTCTGGCCGGTTGCACCAAGCAGCCTGACGAGCCCATCTATCCGTACGTGAAGCAGCCGGAAGACCTGATCCTGGGCAAGCCGATGTTCTTCGCGACGGCGCATCCCTTCCCCACGGGCGCCATTCCGGTGCTGGTGAAGTCGGATGCCTTCCGCCCGATCAAAATTGAGGGTAATCCCGAGCACCCGATGTCAAAGGGCAAGTCGGACGCGATGACCCAGGCGACCCTGCTCGGCCTGTACGATCCGGACCGCTCGCAACACGTGATTCACCGCGGCATGACGAGCGATTTCTCCACCTTCCAGACCAACTTCGTCTCGAATATGGCGGCGAAGAAGGGCAGCGGCGCAGGGGTGTACTTCCTGAGCGAGACCATCACCTCGCCCACGCTGGCCAGCCAGTGGAAGCAGGTGCAGGCGGCGTATCCGCAGGCGAAGCTGGTGCAGTATGACGCCGTGAACCGCGATGCTGCCATGGCTGCATCCAAAGCTGTTTTTGGCGATTTCGTAGACGCGCAGTACAAGCTGGAAGCGGCTGACGTCATCCTCTCGCTGGATGCGGACTTCCTCTCCGGCATCACGCACCCCGGCTTCCTCACGCTGGCGGCGGCGTATGCGGCGCGGCATCGCTATGAAGCGGGCAAGACCATGAACCGGCTGTACGTGGTGGAGAGCATGCCCACGACAACCGGTTTCAAGGCAGAGCACCGTCTGGGGCTGAAGCCCAGCGACCTGGCGGCGTTTGCGCAGGCGCTCGCTGGCGGCGGCACGCTGGCCGATCCGGCAGCGCAGAAGTTTGCCGCGGGACTGCTGGCCGATCTCAAGCAGAATGCAGGCCGCTGTGTGGTGATTCCGGGTGAACAGGCTCCGGCATCGGTTCATGCCGCCGCGCACATGCTGAATGCGCAGCTCGGCAACGTGGGCAAGACCGTGATCTACACCGAGACGGTGAATCCGCTGCCTAGCATTCAGGGTGATGATCTGAAGTCTCTGGTGGCGGACATGGCCGCGGGCAAGGTGGAGTGGCTGATCGTGCTTGGCGCGAATCCGCTCTACGATGCACCGGTCGACCTGAATTTTGAAGCGCTGTATGCCAAGGTGCCGAACACGGTGCATCTGGGCATGTATGTGGATGAGACGGGCGAAGCCTCGCAGTGGCACATCAACAAAGCGCACTACCTGGAGAGCTGGTCTGACGCGCGCACCTATGACGGCACGCTGTCGATTGTGCAGCCCATGATCTCGCCGCTCTACGACGGTGTGAGCGCGCACCAGATTCTGCAGATTCTGCTGGATGCGCCCGGGCTGAGCGCCATGTCAGCCGTTGCTGCCAACGCCAGGCCGTACACCAAGGACGATCTCGGCTGGCGCAAGGCTCTGCACTCCGGCTGGGTTGACGGCACGGCCTTTGCACCCAAAACAGTTTCCCCGCGGGCATCCACTCTGCCGGCGACTTCCCCCGCCGGCGGAATGGAAATTTCCTTCCGCCCTGATACCGGCCTGTACGACGGCCGTTTTGCGAACATCGGCTGGCTGCAGGAGACGCCGCGCCAGATCACCAATCTCTCGTGGGACAACGCCGCGCTGATGAGCCTGGAGACGATGGCCGCGCTCAAGCTGGAAGAGTCCGATGTGGTGGAGTTGAAGTTGAATGGCCGCACGGTCAAGGCTCCGGTGCTGATGGTTCCGGGACATCCTGACAATGCGATCACGGTTCACCTGGGCAGCGGGCACCGCACCGGCGGCCGCGTCAGCGCGGGAGTCGGCTTCAATGCCTACCTGATCCGCACCAGCGACGCGCCGCTCTCGGCTGCGAATCTTCAGGTGCGCAAGGTGGATACCGGCTACGACATCTGCGTGACCAAGGTGCACAACATTGAGCACCGCGACAGCTTTGCGCAGCACGATCTGGAGCGGCCCGAGTCAGACAAGGAAGGCGTCTACTCGCTCGCCGGACATGAGGCGATGGAGCGTTCCATCATCCGCTATGCGACGCTGGCCGAGGTCAAGGAGAATCCTAATTTCGCCCATGAAGGCGGCGCCAGCGGCACGCTGATCAACAAGGTTGGCTATGCCGCGCAGGGCGAGAAGCAGGGCAGCGACGAGACCTTCTTCCCGACCACGTGGGACTACAAGAAGCCGGAAGCATCGACCGGCGGCGCGACGATTCAGAACGCCTGGGGCATGGCAATCGACCTGAACTCCTGCATCGGCTGCAATGCCTGCATTGTGAGCTGCTATGCGGAGAACAATATTCCGGTCGTGGGCCGCGAACAGGTGAAGATTGGCCGCAACATGCAGTGGATCCGCATCGATACGTACTTCGAAGGCGACCTGCATGCGCCCAAGGCGCACTTCCAGCCGATGACCTGCCAGCACTGCGAGAACGCGGGCTGCGAGCAGGTCTGCCCGGTGGGCGCCACGGTGCATACGCCGGAAGGCATCAACACCATGGTCTACAACCGCTGCGTCGGCACGCGGTATTGCAGCAATAACTGCCCGTACAAGGTGCGCCGCTTCAACTTCCTGCTGTACTCGGACTACGAGACGGAGAGCCTGAAGTTCATGCGCAACCCTGACGTCAGCGTGCGTTCGCGCGGCGTGATGGAGAAGTGCAGCTACTGCGTGCAGCGCATTGAAGCCGTGAAGATCGAAGCGGACAAGGAAAACCGCGCCATCCGCGACGGTGAGATCGTGACCGCCTGCCAGCAGGCATGCCCGACCGACGCGATTGTCTTCGGCAACATCAATGATGCTTCCAGCGCCGTGGCAAAGCGCAAGGCGGAAGAGCGCGATTACCAGGTGCTTGCTGACCTGAACTACCGTCCGCGTACCACGTATACGGCGGGCGTGATCAACCCGAATCCGGAGCTGGCATAATGGCGACCAAACCCACCACCGTCGACCCGATGATCGACCCAAAGACCGGCGAGTATGCCGTGATCGCGCCGGGGCACAGCTTCCGCTCGGTGACGGAGAAGATCGCCGGGGTTGTGCTGAGCGGCGATACCCATATGGCATGGTTCGGCGGCGTACTGTTTGCCGCCAGCGTGGCTTGCCTGTTCGTCATCGCGGTGACCTGGCTGGTGCTGAAGGGCGTCGGCATCTGGGGCATCACCATGCCGGGTGCCTGGGGCTTCGCCATTATCAATTTTGTGTGGTGGATCGGTATCGGCCACGCCGGCACGCTGATCTCGGCTATTCTGCTGCTGTTCAAGCAGACGTGGCGCAACTCCATCAACCGTTTCGCTGAGGCGATGACGATCTTCGCCGTGGTCTGCGCGGGCATGTTCCCGCTGCTGCACGTTGGCCGTCCATGGCTGGGTTACTGGCTCTTCCCGTATCCCAACACCATGAACATCTGGCCGCAGTTCCGCTCGCCGCTGGCGTGGGACGTGTTCGCGGTTTCGACGTACGCATCCATCTCGGTGGTCTTCTGGTACATCGGCATGATCCCCGACTTCGGCACCCTGCGCGATCGGGCCACGCTGCCGTTCGCCAAGTGGTTCTACGGTATGCTGGCGCTGGGCTGGCGCGGATCGACGCGTCACTGGATGCGTTATGAGACGGCGTCGCTGCTGCTGGCCGGTCTCTCCACGCCGCTGGTGCTCTCGGTGCACACCGTCATCAGCTTTGACTTCGCCGTGGCCGCACTGGCCGGATGGCATACCACCATCTTCCCGCCGTACTTTGTCGCGGGCGCAATCTACTCCGGCTTCGCCATGGTGCTCACGCTGGCCATTCCGATCCGCAAGTTCTACCACATGGAAGATCTGGTCACGGAGCGCCATCTGGACAACATGGCGAAGGTCATGCTCGGGACCGGTCTGATCGTGGCCTACGGCTACGGCATGGAAGTCTTCATGAGCTGGTACTCGGCCAGCCACTGGGAGTTCTTCATGATGTGGAACCGCATGTTCGGCCCCATGGGCTGGGCATACTGGATTCTGATCCTGACGAACATCACCATTCCACTGACCACGCTCTGGTCGCGCAAGCTGCGGGTGAATGTGACCTACCTGTTCATTCTGTCCATCATTGTGAACATCGGCATGTGGTTTGAGCGTTTCGTCATCGTCGTCACCTCGCTCTACCGTGATTACCTGCCGTCCAGCTGGGGCACGTACCGCGCCACGCGTTGGGATTATCTGACCTTCATCGGCACGTGGGGCCTGTTCACCACGCTCTTCCTTCTCTTCGTCCGCTTCCTGCCGATGATCCCGATGTCTGAGATCCGCATGATGCTGCCGCAGACCAGGATTGAACCCAAGGGCCCAGATGCCGAGACCGTGATTGAGGAGACCGTCTAATGCCTGTCCGCGAAGGAATCTACGGCTTGCTGGCGGAGTTTGATACGCCCTCCGCGCTGGTGCACGCGACGGAAGCTGCGCGCGACGCCGGCTACCGCCGTATGGACTGCTACACCCCCTATCCCGTGGAAGAGTGCGCCACCGCGCTGGACTTCCACAAGAACCGCGTTCCCCTGCTGTGCCTGGTGGGCGGCGTGATGGGTCTGCTCACGGCATTTCTGATGGAGACATGGATCTCGGTGTGGTCGTATCCGCTGAACATCGCCGGGCGTCCGCTCTTCAGCTGGCCCGCGTTCATCATTCCGGCGTATGAGTGGACGATTCTGTTTGCGGGCTTCTCTGCCGCTCTAGGCATGATTGCGTTGAATGGTATGCCGCAGCTCTATCATCCAGTCTTCAATGCGCCGAGCTTTCGCAATGGCGCAACGACCGATAAATTCTTCCTCTGCCTGGAAGCTGACGATCCGCGTTTCTCGCTGGACGGAACGCGCAGCTTCCTGGAGCAGCAGAAGCCCATCAGCGTGGTGGAGGTCAACCACTAATGCAGGGAACAGGGATCAGGCAACAGGGAACAGGAAAGAGCATGGAGATGCTGAAAAAAATCGTGCTGCTCGGCGCGCTGGCCGGTATCAGCCTGGCGGCCGCAGGCTGCCGGCAGGACATGCAGAATCAGCCGAAGTTCTTTCCCCAGCGCAGCACCACCTTCTACCCGGATGGACGCTCCGCGCGCCCGCAGGTTGAGGGCACGGTGGCGCGCGGCCAGTTGCATGAAGACAGCTACTTCTACACTGGCCTGGTGAACGGCAAAGAGGGCGATCTGATGCCCTTTCCTGTCACCATGACCGTATTGCAGCGCGGGCAGGAGCGGTTCAATACCTACTGCAGCGCCTGCCACTCGCGCGTGGGCAATGGCGAAGGCATGATCGTGCAGCGCGGTTATAAGCCTGCGGCGAACTTTCACCAGGGTCGCCTGCTGGCTGCTCCGCTGGGCCACTTCTTCTACGTGATGAGTAATGGCTACGGCGCCATGCCGGACTACGCCGCGCAGCTCACCCCGGCAGACCGCTGGGCCGTGGTCGCCTACATTCGCGCGCTGCAGTTGAGCCAGAATGCGACACCGGCAGATATTGCCCCGGGCCAGCACGCGCAGAAGCTGTCAGACATCGCGGAACACAGTGGTCTGCCCGCAAGCTTCGCGGATGAGTGGGCGATGCCCGCAACCGCGGTCTACGGCACGCCCAACGGCACTGACAATGCAATTCTTCCCGCCGTCACGCCGGGGAAACCCGCAGCATCGCCGGCCGCTGGAACGCCGGCCAAGGGCCTGTCACCGGTTACGCCGAAGGCAACGCCGCAATCGCGCTAAGGCACAGAGTTTAGGCAGTACAACAGTTTTGCTGAAGGAATAAAGGCCAGATAAACGCATGGCAAACGGACACGAACTCGAACATCACGACGGCCACCACCACGGCCCCCGGCCCATGCCGGCCACGCTCGCCGCGCCTGAGATCGTACTGGCGTGGCGCAAGCGCGCGATCGCGGTTGCGCTGCTTACCGGCATCGGCTCCTTCCTCGCCTTCGGCTTCACGCATGAGGGCCGCAACCATCTGCTGCGCGCCTATCTGATGGGCTACATGACCTGCTTCGGCTTTGCCGGCGGCGGTCTTGCGCTGCTCATGCTGCAGCATGTCTCCGGCGGCAAGTGGGGTCTGCTGCTGCGCCGTCCTCTGGAAGCCATGTCGCGCACCCTGCCGCTGGTGGCGCTGATGTTCATTCCCATCGCCATCTTTGAGAAGCATCTCTACCAGTGGGCCATGTATCCCACGGTGGACGCGGTGAAGGCCGCGCTGGCAAACCATGAGATTGACCTGGAACATGCGCTGGTGATCAATGCCAAGCGCGCCATGCTCAGCCCGCTGCATGTCGGCGTCATCACCATCGTCATCTTCGTTGTGCTGATCGCGTTCATGTACCTGCTGAACACGTGGTCGCTGCAGCGCGATGCTGACCCCGCCGCCGGAACCCAGGCGAGCTATGACCGCTGGCGCACACGGTTCGAGAATCTCTCCGGCCCCGGCATCCTGATCTACGTTGTCCTGCTCACGGCGGGCGCCATCTGCTGGATCAAGTCGCTGGACATCACCTGGTACTCGTCCATCTGGGGTCTGCAGTTCCTGGTGGCGCAGGGATACGCCGTGCTGGCGCTGGGCATTCTCTCGGTCATCAAGCTCTCAAAGTTTGAGCCGATGAAGACCTTCCTGCGCAAGACGGAACAGCACGACCTGGGCAAGCTGGCCTTTGCCTTCGTGATGCTGAACATCTACCTGACCTTCGCGGAGTTCCTCATCATCTGGTCAGGCAATGTGCCCGACGAGATTCCGTGGTATCTGCACCGCATCTATGGCGGCTGGTGGACCATCTGCTCGCTCGACTTCATCTGCCACTGGGTGATTCCGTTCTGCCTGCTGCTCTCGCGCGATCTGAAGCGCAACAAGCAGAAGATGGTGTGGCTGGCGAGCTTCATGATCTTTGCGCGCGCGCTGGATATGTTCTGGCTGATTGAGCCGAACTTCCCGGATGCGGCCGGCAACCTGCACATCGCCGGCAACGTCGGCATACTGGCCTACATCACCGTACCCATGTGCGTGATGGCGGTGTGGGCCACGTACTATCTGACCCAGCTCAAGGCGCGACCGTTGATTGCCACCAACGATCCGCATGTAGAAGAGATTCTGGAGCCTGAACATGCACACTAACGATCACGAGCATAAGCCGCACGTTGTGGACCCGGAGCATCCGGGGTACGAGACGACTGACATCAACGTCGGCGGCATCATTGTGTTTCTGGCAGGCCTCGCCGGCTTTGTGCTCATCTTCTTCGTCTTCTGCTTCGGCATGGGCAAGGTGATTAACCAGGCGCTGCTCAAGCAGGATGGCCCCACCGACCGCTGGCACCAGCAGGAGCAGGGCGGCAAGCTGCAGAATCTCGCCAGTAATCCGCAGATGCAGCAGGAGGAATTGCACGCGTTGACCACGCAGTTCCCGCAGCCGCGGCTGCAGATGGATGACGGCAACCAGGATACTGCTGACCTGCACGCGCGCGAGGATCTGTTGCTGGATAATTACAGCTACGTGAACGGCAAGCCCGGCGCAGTGCGCATTCCCATTGACCGCGCCATGCAGCTCATCGCGCAGCGCGGTCTGCCCACGGCGCCGCAGGCCGCGGCCACGGCAGAGATGACGGGCGCAAATGCTCCTGTGGTGCAGGCGCCGCTCACTGATGGTTTTGCCCGCACCGGCTATGAGCTGGATCAGATTGAAGCGCGCGCCGAGAAGATGAAGTACGCCAGCAACCAGTAAGCAGAGAGAAGGAACCGCAATGCGCAGCACCGGCACAATTCGAGATCACGGAACGGCAAGTTACCTTAGCCGGCTGACGGGCGCGCTGCTCTGCGCCCTTCTGCTCTCCGTGTTCGCCTTGCCGGCCGCAGCGCAGGTCACCAGCTATGGCGACAAGGCCATGGGCGACCAGCACGGAGACGAACTGCCGCAGGTGCTGAAGAAGGTTCAGGTCACGCAGCACCTGAACCAGCAGCTTCCGCTGGACGCGAGCTTTGTAGACGATACCGGCAAGACCGTGACCCTGGGCAGCTACTTCGGTAAGAAGCCGGTCATGCTCTCCATGGTCTATTACAACTGCCCCATGCTCTGCTCAGAGGAGCTTGACGGCATGGCCAGCGCGCTGGAGATGGTGCATCTCGTCCCCGGCAAGGATTTCAATATCGTGGTCATCAGCATTGACCCCAGTGAGACGCCCGCGCTCGCTGCATCGAAGAAGGCATACTACCTGAAGCGCTACGGGCATCCGGAGACCGCCGACGGCTGGCACTTCCTGACCGGCCAGCGCCCCGCGATCGACGCCGTGGCAGACGCGGTTGGATTCGGTTATGTGCGCGTCCCCGGGCCGGACGGCAAGCTCTCGCAGTTTGCGCACGCCAGCTCCATTGAGCTGGTCACCACGCAGGGCCGCGTGGCGCAGTACTACCTCGGCGTGGAGTATTCGCCCAAAGACATTCTGCTGGGCTTGATTGAAGCCTCCGGCAACAAGATTGGATCGCCGGTAGCGAATATTCTGACCTACTGCTACCACTACGATCCGCAGACCAACAAGCATTCGCTGGTAGTGGCGCGCGTGGTGCAGATGGGCGGCATGGTCACCGTGGCTACGCTTGGCGGCTTTATGTTTGTGATGTTCCGTCGCGATATTCGTCTTGGGCGCGACCATTCGGCAGAGCTTTCAAATTCAGAACGTCCCGGCCATACCGGCGGTGACGAAAAGCGGAACGGGTAAAGGTAACGATGGGAATTAGTCCAGTTCTATGGCAGTTCTTAATTAAATGGCTGCACGCCTCGGCGCTCTTCCCGGCGGAGGCATCGACCATTGCGCCGTACGCGGACGCACTGTATTTCTTTCTCCTGCTGATGACGCTGGTGGGCACGGTCATCGTGGCCATCCTGCTCCTCACGTTCTCCATCCGCTATCGCGCGGAGAAGAATCCCGTCGCCACGCAGATTGAGGGCTCTACCCTGCTGGAAGCCACGTGGACCATCATCCCGCTGGCGATCTTCCTGGTCTGCTTCGTATGGGGCGCTCTGCTGTACTTCCGCATCTACAATCCGCCGGCCAACGCGATGAACATCTATATCGTAGGCAAGCAGTGGATGTGGAAGGCGGAGCATCCGGGCGGCCAGCATGAGATCAATGCGCTGCACGTTCCCATGGGCAAGCCGGTGCAGCTCACCATGATCTCTCAGGATGTCTTTCACAGCTTCTCCGTGCCGGACTTCCGCGTGAAGCGTGAGGTGATCCCCGGCCGCTACACCACGGTCTGGTTCAATGCCACCACGCCGGGCACGTACCATATCTTCTGCACACAGTACTGCGGCACGCTGCACTCCGGCATGATCGGCGAAGTCACGGTCATGACGCCGGCCGATTATGACAAGTGGACGCAGCAGTCCACCAGCGGCATGTCGCTGGCGCAGAACGGTGAGCGCATCTTCGCCAGCATGGGCTGCAACGCCTGCCACAACGGCACCGCCGCCGCGCGCGGCCCGAATCTCGCCGGCGTCTACGGCTCCAAGCTGCAGCTGACTGACGGCAGCTCGATTCTGGTGGACGAAGCGTACCTGCGCGAGGCCATCCTGAGCCCGTCGCAACACATCACCGCAGGTTATGCGCCGATCATGCCCACGTATCAGGGACAGATCAGCGAAGAGGGCCTGATCGACCTGGTCGAATACCTGAAGAACCTGAACTCCAACTATCGTGTGCAGCAGACGCTGAACACATCGCAATCGAATGCAACGGCGCCTGAAACAGCGCCGGGGGTGAATCCATGAGTACAATTCTGTCCCTTCCGGACCAGCGGACAGCAACGCTGCCCAAAAAGAGCTACCTGAACAATGAGCAGGGGATCCTGAGCTGGCTGCTGACCGGCGACCACAAACGCATTGCGATCCTGTATCTCATTTCGATTACGTTCTTCTTCTTCATCGGGGGAGCCTTCGCCGGCATGATCCGGCTGGAGCTGCTCACGCCGCAGCCTGACCTGGTGGCGTCTGATACGTACAACAAGTTCTTCACCATGCACGGCATCATCATGATCTTCCTCTTCCTGGTGCCGTCGGTTCCGGCCACGCTGGGGAACTTCCTGATTCCCATCATGGTGGGCGCGCGCGATCTCGCCTTCCCCAAGATCAACCTGCTGAGCTGGTACCTCTACATCATCGGCGGCACGCTCACGCTTACCGCGCTGGTGCTGGGCGGTGTGGATACCGGCTGGACCTTCACCACGCCGCTTTCTACTCACTACCTGAACACCCATGTCATCACCGCGGCGACAGCAATCTTTATTGCGGGCTTCAGTTCCATCTTTACCGGGCTGAACTTTATCGTCACCATCCATCGCATGAGAGCGCCGGGCATGTCGTGGTTCCGCCTGCCGCTGTTTGTGTGGTCGAACTACGCAGCCTCGCTGCTGATGGTTCTGGGCACGCCGGTGCTGGCCATCGCCATTGTTCTGGTCGCGCTGGAGCGCACCATCGGCATCGGCATCTTCGATCCCACCAAGGGCGGAGACCCTCTGCTCTTCCAGCATCTCTTCTGGTTTTACTCGCACCCCGCCGTCTACATCATGATTCTGCCGGGCATGGGCGTGATCTCAGAGGTCATCTCCACCTTCAGCCGCAAGCGCATCTTCGGCTATACCGCGGTTGCGTTCTCCTCGGTCGCCATCGCGGTCTTCGGATTCTTCGTGTGGGCGCACCATATGTTCATCATGGGCGTGTCCAACTACTCCGCGCTGGTCTTCAGCCTGCTCACCATGCTGGTGGCGGTGCCCTCGGCCATCAAGACCTTCAACTGGGCCGCGACGCTCTACAAGGGTTCGCTCACCTTTGAGACGCCCATGCTCTACGCCTTCGGCTTCATCGGCCTGTTCACCATCGGCGGACTGACCGGCGTCTTCCTCGGCTCGCTCGGCATGGACATCCATCTCACTGAGACCTACTTCATCGTGGCGCACTTCCACTTCGTGATGGTGGGCGGCATGTTGATGGCGTTCCTCGCGGGCATCCACTTCTGGTGGCCCAAGCTCACCGGGCGCATGTATCCGGAATCGCTCTCCAAGCTGGCCGCCGTGACCACGTTCATCGGCTTCATTCTCACGTTCATGCCGCAGTTCATCCTGGGTTATCTCGGAATGCCGCGCCGCTACCACGCGTATCCGCCGGAGTTCCAGGTGCTGAATGTACTCTCCACCGCGGGCGCAACCGTGCTGGGCGTGGGCTACATGCTGCCGCTGCTCTACCTGGGCTGGTCGTTGAAGTACGGTGCGATTGCAGGCGACAATCCCTGGCAGGCCACGGGCCTGGAGTGGACTATTCCGTCGCCACCGCCTACTGAAAACTTTGCCACCATTCCAATCGTGGACTATGAGGCATATGACTACGAGCGTCTCGCAAAAATGAAGAAGCACGAGGTAACGACCGTTGGATAATCAAGCGATCGTACACACAGAAGAGCATGTATCGCTGCCCCAGCACCGTCATCACTTTGAGACGGAAGAGCAGCAGCGCGAAGCCGCGACCTTCGGCATGTGGCTCTTCCTGCTGACGGAGATCATGTTCTTCGGCGGTATGTTCATGGCATACCTGCTCTACCGCAACTGGTATTACGATGCCTTCGTTGCCGGCAGCAATACGCTCAGCATCCCGCTCGGCACTACCAACACCGCGGTCCTCATCGGTTCCGGCTTCATGATGGCCCTGGCGGTGTGGGCGGCGGAGATGCGCAAGAAGTCGCTGCTGGTGCTCTTCCTCATTATTACTACGCTGCTGGGCACGGTCTTCCTCGGCATCAAGTACGTGGAGTACAAGGAGAAGTTTGAGCTGCGCCACGTTCCCGGCGCCAACTTTGACATCTCGCAGTTTGTGAATCCGCCGAAGGATGCACGCGATCAGCAGCATCTTGCACCGGACATGGCGCACAAGACTGAGGTTTATTTCTCGCTCTACTTCGCCATGACGGGCATGCACGCCCTGCACATGATCATCGGCATCGGCCTGCTGATCTGGCTCATCGCCAGGGCGCAACGCGGAGCTTTCACCAATGGCTACGTCGCGCCCATAGAAAACTTTGCGCTCTACTGGCACTTCGTCGATATCATCTGGCTCTTTCTTTTTCCCTTGCTCTATCTGATCAATATTCATCCGATGCGCTGACGCCGGAGGCACTGCTATGTCTGAACACCATCACGATCCCATGAACGTAACCAACCCGGAGCATGACGAGCACCACATCGTCAGTCCGCTGCAGTATCTTCTGGTCTTCGCCACGCTCATCGTCTTCACTGGAATCACCGTGGCGGCTGCGTATGTTGATCTCGGTCTCTTCAATCCTGTGATCGCGCTGGCCATTGCGTGTTTCAAGGCGTGCATCGTCATCCTCTTCTTCATGCACGTGAAGTACAGCTCGCGCCTGGTCAAGATGACGGTCGGCGCAGGCTTCTTCACCTTCCTGATCCTGGTCACTATGTCGCTGACGGATTACATGAGCCGCGCGTGGGGCCGCTGGTAGACTTCGCAATCTGCACCGGCAATGCGGCCCGCGGGCCGCATTTTTGCTGTACGAAAACATACCGCGGTGTAGAGTAAGCCATGCCCCAGCCGCTTCCCGTCGCACTGCAAAGCCTGAGCGAAGACCCGCGCGTCACCATCCGCCGTGCAGGCGCGCCCCGGCCCGGCGGCAAATGCGTCCTCTACTGGATGCAGCGCTCGCAGCGCGGGCGCGACAATCACGCCGTGGATATCGCCGTGCATGCGGCCAATGCGCTGGGTCTGCCGCTGGTGGTGTACTTCGCGGCCATTGCCAACTTTCCCAGCGCGAATCTGCGCCACTATGTATTTCTCAATCAGGGCCTGCCGGATATTGAGGAAGATCTCGCCGCGCGCAATATCAGCTTTGTCATGCGCCGTCATCCGCGGGAGTCGCACGAGCAGATGATCGCTGACGTGGATGCCGCGCTGCTGATTGGCGATGAGAATCCAACCCGCGGGCCGGAGCGCTGGAGGCAGATCCTGGCTGAGCGTGTCTCTATTCCCTTCTGGACGGTGGATGCGGATGTGGTCATTCCCTCCGCCCAGATCGTGAAGGCACAGTACGGCGCCTATACCATTCGCCCGCGGCTCTACCGCCTGCTGTCGGATTACCTTCACCCCTGCGAAAATCCTTCAGCGCAACACGCCTGGCAGCGTCCTGTAAATTTCCATGCAGATTCGGTCCACGATGACATTACCGCCGGCTGGTCCGGTCTCGACCGCAGCGTGCCGCCGGTTGCAGCGTGGCACGGCGGCAGCCATGCCGCCCTCGCTCGCCTCCAGCACTTCACTGAAAACCTTCTGCCCACATACGAGCGCGACCGCAATCATCCTGAGCTGGATGGAACGTCCATGCTGTCACCCTGGCTGCACTTCGGTCACATCGGCCCGCTCACCATCGCGCTGGCCGTGAACGATGCCGCGCGCAAGAATCCCGCACTCACTCCGGCGCGCGATAGCTTCTTCAACGAGTTGATCGCGTGGCGCGAGCTGGCGGTGAACTTTGTGAAGTATTGCGGCGACTATGACAATCCCAACTGCGCGGAGAACTGGGCGCGACTGACCATTGCAGAGCATGCGTGTGACGAGCGAGAGCATCTCTACTCGCTCGCCCAGCTGGAACGTGCTGAGACCGGCGACGAGCTGTGGAATGCCGCGCAGTTGCAGATGGTTCACTTCGGCTGGATGCACAACTCTATGCGGATGTACTGGGCGAAAAAGATACTGGAGTGGACGCCGGACGTGGCCTCGGCCATGCGCCACGCCATCTATTTAAATGACAAATACTTCCTCGATGGCCGTGACCCCAGCGGCTACGCCGGAATCGCATGGTCCATGGTGGGGAAGTTTGACCGGCCCTGGTTCGACCGGCCCATCTTCGGCAAGATCCGCTATATGTCCGGCGCGTCCACCGGCAAAAAGTTCAAATCAAAGGAATACATCCGGCAGATGCAGGCCCTCGCCCATGACGGACGGCAGGCCGGCATCTTCTCGTCCTACTGAGCGGTCACGGGCGTTGATTTGCCCACGGCGCGCACGGCCTGATCCACCACCACATACAGCAGCTGATCGTGATCGGCCTTCGCCTTCTCCTTGATCAGTTGTCCAAAGCGAACACCGTCTGCATGGTTGTCGGGCAACACCAGGTCGCGCTTCTGCGCGGAGTATTCTGCCAGCACCTTCACCATATCGAAAAACCTGGCCTCGTCCTTATTGCTGGCCATCCATGCTTCGTGTACGGTCATGGGCAACAACTGCTCGACCGTCCACTCCGAGTTGGCGGTCGCATGGCCAGCCGAGCGCCCTGTAACCACCGGTTGTTTCTGCAGCGCATCAGGCGAAGCCGTCTGCGCCATCGCCGGCAGCGCCAGCGCACACGGAACGATACAAAGTGCTGCCATTCGTGCAAGATTCTTCATGATCACGTCTCCTTGAAACTCTCTGAAATCCAAAATCCGGCTCTACCGGTGGTCGTAACGTTCATCCCGGTTTTGTTGTGCATTCGCGCCCAGTGCCGCTCCAATGCCCGCACCCGCTGCGCCTCCAATGATGGCGCCCTTTGCGCCGCCGCCAAAAGCCAGCCCCAGCACGGCACCGCCCACGCCGCCGATGGCAGCGCCTTTACCCGGGCCAATCCCGCCGTGGTGGTCCTCGTAGCGGTAGCTGTCGTGGCCATGATCATAATGGCCACCGTGCCCGCCCTCGCGAACCCCGCCGTAGAACTGGTCGTGATCGTGATGATCGTAATCGTGATATTGCGCCGCTGCCGGCAGTGCAAGTGCACATGCCAGCGGAGCGAGCAGCAGAATTTTTGCACGCAGCATACATCGACCTGCTTTCCGGCCCCAGCGAAGTTGCTTCACTCCTGTGGCCTGCTCGGTTAGATGCACGGCTCGCTCTCGTGTTGGCCGTGAATCCCGGAAATCGACCCCGCCAAAGCACTATTTGCAGGCACTTGATATGGTAAGAAGCGATGGCACGATATCTGGTTACCGGAGCGGCAGGCTTCATCGGCTCCTCGCTGGTTGCGGCGCTGGTAGAGCGGGGGGAGACCGTGCGCGCGCTGGACAACTTCTCCACCGGCAAGCGCAGCAATCTCGCCCCCTACTGGCATGCTGAAAATTTGCACGATGCAATCGAGCTGCGCGAAGCCGACCTGCGCGATGCGGATGCAGTCGCCTCAGCGTGCGAAGGCATCGACGTGATTCTGCACCAGGGCGCGCTGCCCAGTGTGCCGCGCTCGGTGAAGGCTCCGCGGCCCAGCCATGAATCGAATATTGACGGCACCTTCAATCTGCTGGAAGGCGCGCGCGCCGCCGGAGTCCGCCGCGTCGTGTATGCGGCATCGTCTTCTGCTTATGGCAATCAGCCGGGCTTTCCGCGCGTGGAGACGATGGCGCCGCAGCCGCTCTCACCCTACGCCGTGCAGAAGCTGATGGGGCAGTACTACATGCAGAGTTACTGGCACGTCTACGGCATGGAGACGGTGTGCCTGCGCTACTTCAACATCTTCGGCCCGCGGCAGGTGCCGGACTCGCCCTACTCCGGCGTGATGGCAAAGTTCATCCTGCAGATGCTGCGCGGCGAGACGCCGACCATCCTGGGTGACGGTGAGCAGGCGCGCGACTTCACCTACATCACCAATGCAGTGCAGGCCAATCTGCTGGCCGCCACGGCGCCGGCGGAGCGCGTAGCGGGCCAGATCTTCAATATTGCCTGCGGAGAACGCCATACGCTCAATGAGACCTATGCGGTGATCGCCGGCCTGCTCGGCTTTCCGCATCCGCCGCAGTACGGGCCGGAGCGCGCGGGCGACGTGCGCATCTCGCTGGCTGACATCAGCGCCGCGCGCGCAGCCTTCGGCTACGACCCGCAGGTAAAGTTTGCTGAGGGCCTGCGTCTTACCGTGGACTGGTATCGTCAGCAGTTTGAGCGCGAAGCGGAACACGCTGCCGCAGCCGCCGCCGACTGGCAGAGCGGCAAATGCAAAGGATGCAACTGAAATCATGAGTGACGCCGCAGAAACGATCTGGAAGCAGCGCGCTGACGAACGCACCCTGCGCATCGGCATCATCGGCCTGGGCTATGTCGGCTTGCCGCTGGCGCTGCTCTTTCTGGAGAAGAGATTTCGCGTTACCGGCTTTGATGTGGACGCAAAAAAAATCGCCACGCTCAACGCCGGCGGCTCCTACATCTACCGCATTGAGCCGGCGAAGATCGCTCATGCCCTGAGCCTGGGCTTCCGGGCCACGGCAGACTTCGCTTCTATCGCCGAGCAGGACGCTGTGCTCATCTGCGTGCCCACGCCGCTGGGCGCGGAACACACGCCGGACCTCACCGCCATTCTCGCCACGCTGCAGGAGATTGCTCCGCATCTGCATAGCGGTCAGCTCGTCGTGCTGGAGAGCACCACGTATCCCGGCACCACCACGGAGATCGTGGTTCCGCAGATTGAAGCCGCCGGGCATACCGTGGCGCGCGAGGGCGCAGACCACGGCGTGCTGGTTGCCTTCTCGCCGGAGCGCGAAGACCCCGGCAACACGCAGATTGCGCGCAGTGAGATTCCGAAGGTGATCGGCGGCATCAGCCGCGGCGCGGCAGCCGCGGCGGCAGCGGTGTATGGCAGCATCTTCAGCCGCACCGTACGCGTCTCCACGCCGGAGGCAGCGGAGATGACCAAGCTGCTGGAGAACATCTACCGCAATGTGAACATCGCGCTGGTCAATGAGCTGAAGCTGCTCTGCCTGCGCATGGGTATTGATGTGTGGGAGGTGATTGACGCGGCTGCCACGAAGCCCTTCGGCTTCCAGCCCTTCTATCCCGGTCCGGGGCTGGGCGGCCACTGCATCCCGGTTGACCCGTTCTACCTGAGCTGGCGCGCGCGGCAGTTCGGCTTCAACACGCGCTTTATCGAGCTCGCGGGCGAAGTGAACGAGGCCATGCCGCAGCATGTGGTGGACACGGTGGCAGCGGCCCTGGCTGCTCGCGGCGTCAAGATGGATGCAGCAAAAATTCTCGTGCTCGGCATCGCGTACAAGAAAGATGTCGATGACCTGCGCGAATCGCCCGCCCTCATCGTGATTGAAAAGCTGCGCCGCGCGGGCGCCGCCGTCTGCTACAACGATCCTTACTTCGCCCGCGTGGGCAGCGGCCGCAAGTACGACCTGCAGATGGATTCCGCCCCGCTCACCGGCCTGGGCAAGTATGACTGCGTCCTCATCATCACGGACCACAGCTCCTACGATTTCGGCAGCATCGTGGCGGAAGCCAAGCTGGTGGTCGACACGCGCAATGCCACCCGCGGCATCGTGTCAGAGAAGATCGTACGTTGCTAATGCAGGCGCGAACTGCACCCATCGGCTGAGTCATTCTGAGCGAAGCCGCGGAGCGGCGCAGTCGAAGAATCCAGAGAGTCTTTATTAACCCATACCGCCAAAGAGCTTCTCAACCACGACAGCCGTTCCTTCTCCCCCTGCAATCGCAATAGGCGCGCGCCGCCCGCACTTGCACTTTTCCTGCGCCGGGCTGAAGATGAATCAACTCTTCCTCACATCTTCGGTTCGCTGGTCGTGCCGTGTCGATTGTTGGGAAAGTTCCGGCCTTGCAACACTTCGCCGCACACTGTTGCGTCCTTCTTCTCCTGCTTGTTCCCTTCATCCCTGGCCGCGCTCAGCAGTCAGGCGCCCAGGCCTTCCTCGCCGGACGCAGTATCTCCGGGCAATCTGCCGCCCGCAGCCGGATGCAGGCGCGCGCTGCTCTCACCCCGCTCGGCTCCTTCAGCAGCACCTGGCAATCCATCGGCCCCGCACAGATCGTCAGCCCCGCCTTCGGCAATCTCACAGGCCGCATCACCGGCATCGCGCTGGACCCGGCAGACGCCACCGGCAATACCGTCTACGTTGCCACGACCGGCGGCGGGGTGTGGAAGAGCGTGAATGCCGCGGGATCGGCGGCCAGTGTCGTCTTCACGCCACTCACGGATACGCTGCCGGTCTTCAACGGCACGTCAGCCATCGCCTCGCTCAGCATCGGCGCGGTCACGGTGCAGCCCGGCGGTACGGGCGTTGTGCTCGCCGGCACGGGCGATCCCAATGACGCGCTGGACTCCTACTACGGCAGCGGGCTGCTGCGTTCAACGGACGGTGGGCTGACCTGGTCGCTCATCGCCGGCTCGCACGATGGCGTGGCCGGCAACCACTCCTTCCTCGGCGAAGCCTTTGCGGGTTTTGCCTGGAGCACGTCCACTCCCGGTCTCGTCGTCGCTGCAGTATCGCAGGCCGCAGAATCAGCGCTGAGCAATGCGACGGTGACTGACGCCAGCGTGCACGGCCTCTTCTACTCGACAGACAGCGGCGCGACCTGGCAGATCGCCACCGTGAACGACGGCAGTCAGGTGGTGCAGTCGGCGCAGTCAAACTACTCCGGCTACGATGGCAACGCGGCCACCGCCGTGGTCTGGAATCCGGTGCGCCAGCGGTTTTACGCGGCGGTGCGCTCCCACGGCTACTACCAGTCGGCTGACGGGGTGAACTGGACGCGGCTGGCGAACCAGCCCGGTACGGCGCTCACCACGGCGAACTGTCCCGCCGATCCCAATGCTGTGGGCAGTGCAACCTGCCCCATCTTTCGCGGCGCGCTGGCGGTGAACGCACTCACCGGAGACACGTTTGCCTTCAGCGTCGATGCCAACGGCGTCGACCAGGGCCTTTGGCAGGATGCCTGCGCGCTGAGCGGCAGCAACTGCTCCAGCAGCACCGTCGCCTTCGGCACGCGGCTGGCGACCACGGCGTTGCAGAGCTCCGGCTCCGTCATCGCGCAGGGTACATACAATCTCGCGCTCTCGGCGGTGCCCAGCGGAACGGATACGCTGCTCTTTGCCGGCACGCAGGAGCTCTTTCGCTGCTCGCTGGTCGCGGGTTGCGCCTGGCGCAATACCACCAACGCGGTCAATGGATGCGCCACGCCCGCGGGCGTCGCGCCCGCGCAGCACGCCATCGGGGCAGCGGGCCATCTGCTCTACTTCGGCAACGACGGTGGGCTTTGGCGCTCGACCGACGCAGTGAACCAGCAGGGTACGGCGTGCAATGCGGCAGACGCCGCCCACTTTCAGAATCTCAACAGCGGTCTCGGCTCGCTGGCGGAGATTGTGCACTTCTCGCCCTCGCCGGTAGATGGCAATACGTTTCTCGCCGGGCTGGGCGCGCTGGGCTCGGTTGCCACTGCGGCAGCGTCTTCACCCTGGCTGCAGATCGCCACGGGCGAAGGCGGCTATAACGCCATCGATCCGGTGAATCCGCTCAACTGGTATGCCACTACGGGCGCAGGCGTGCACATCAGCCCATGCACGGCGGGAAGCGCGTGTACCGCTGCAAATTTTTCCGGCCAGCCCGCCATCGGCGCTGCGCAGACCGCGAACGACGCCTCGCTCCTTGACCCGCCGTTCCTGCTTGATCCCGGCGCGCCGTCGAATCTCATCACCGCCACGTGCCGCGTATGGCGCGGCCCAGCCGCCGGCGGCGCGCTCTGGTCCGCCTCCAACCTGCTCTCCGGCTTTCTGGATAGCCTGCCGGAGCCGCAGTGCATCGCGGCCAATGGCATGGTGCGTTCGCTGGCAGCCGGCGGCCCGGTGAATGGCGGCGGCAGCGCGCAGCATGTTGGTTCGCAGGTGCTCTACGCAGGCTTCGCCGGGCTGCTGGATGGCGGCGGCCTGCATGGCGGCCACATCTTCGCCACCACTTCGGCGCAGACCGCGACCAGCACCACCGCGTGGACCGATCTCTGGGCTTCGCCCGTCACCAACGATCCCGCCAACAATCGCAGTGCGGGCAATGCGCAGTTCAACCCCGGCCAGTTTGATATCTCCAGCGTCACGGTCGACACGCATGACGCGACCGGCGCCACCGTCTACGCCACGGTGATGGGCTTCAGCGGCAACGGCGTCAGCGAGCCGCACGTCTACCGCTCGACGGACTTCGGCGCGCACTGGGCCAACATCAGCAGCAACCTGCCCAACGCTCCGGCCAACAGCGTGCTGGTTGACCCTGATAGCGCGAACACGGTGTATGTTGCGATGGACACCGGCGTCTACGCCACCACAGCAGTCTCCACCTGCGCCACGGCCACGGTGAACTGCTGGAGCGTGATGGGCGCTGGGTTGCCCAATGCACCGGTCACGCAGCTGGCCGCGTCTACCGGCGCAGCAGCAGGCGCGTGGACGGGTATGCTGCTCGCAGGCACCTATGGCCGCGGCATCTGGCAGGTTCCTCTGCTCAGCGCAACCGCCGTGCAGCAGACCGCTCCGGCGATTCAGCTCTCGCCCGCGTCACTGAGCTTCCCCGCACAGCAGGCGCAGACGGCCAGCGCCGCCCAGACCATCACTGTCACTAACTCCGGCACCGCCGCGCTGCTTATCTCGCAGATCGTCGCTACGGGCGACTTCACGGAAACGGACAACTGTTCCGCCGCGCTGGCACCAGCCGCGAACTGCGCCGTGCAGGTCACGTTTCTGCCCAGTATGGCGGGTGCGCGCAACGGCATACTCACGCTGTATGCGAATGTGAGCGGCGGCCAGGCCACAGCTTCGCTGAGCGGTACGGGCCTCGCCCCGGCGGCCATCACGCTTTCTCCCTCGGCGATCTCATTCAGCGGCGTCACGCTGATCGGCGCGAGCTCGGCTCCCATGAACCTCACGCTGACCAACACCGGCGGCATGGCGACTGCACTCGCCGCGCCCACCATGACGGGCGATTTCTCCGTCAGCAACAACACCTGCGGCACCGCGCTCGCGGCCAATAGCGCCTGCGCGATCGCGCTGGTATTTACGCCTGCCGCCGCGGGTACACGCAGCGGCAGCTTCTCCATTACAGACAGCGTCGGCACGCAGACTGCCGCGCTCAGCGGCACCGGCGCTGCGCCCGCGACGGATACCATCGCGCCGCCCTCGCTCACCTTCGCAGCGCAGACGGTGGGCACCGCCAGCACGGCACAACAGATCATCCTCACCAACACCGGTGGCGTTGCACTCACGCTCATCGCTACCGCTGTTTCAGGTGATTTCACCGCGGTCAACAACTGCGGCAACTCCCTAGCGGCCAACAGCTCCTGCGCAATCAGCGTGGCTTTCCTCCCTGTCAGCACGGGCAGCCGCAGCGGCACCCTCAGCATCACTGACGTGAACCGGACGCAGACCGTCGCGCTCAGCGGCACCGGCATAGCGCCCGCCAGCGTCTCGCTCACCCCGCTGCGGATGGACTTCGGTTCTGTCGGCGCCGGTCTCGCATCCGCGGTGCAGGCCATCACGCTCACCAACAACGGCGGCTCGCCGCTCACCATCTACGGTATCGCCGCCAGCGCAGAGTTCTCGCTTACCTCCAATACCTGCCCCGCCACGCTCGCGGCCAATGCAGCCTGTGTGCTCTCCATCAGCTTTGTGCCTGCGGGCACCGGCCTCCGCAGCGGCACGCTCACCGTGACTGACGGCGCCTCCGGCTCACCGCAGATCGTGCCCCTGACCGGCGTCGGCGTGGATTTTGCGCTCGTGCCCGGCGGTGTCTCCACCCAGACCATCAGCGGCAGCGGAGCCACGGCGGGCTATGCGCTGCTGCTGACTCCGGCGGCAGGCATCTCCGGCGCGGCGGCGGTCACCTGCAGCGGAGCGCCGCTCAGCTCGACCTGTACCGTCTCGCCCGCCACGGTCGATCTCTCCGCCGCGACCACGCTCATCCAGATCAACTTCACCACCGCCACCAAACACAGCGCGCCCTCGCCGGTGCTTCCGGCGCTGCTGCTGGCCCCACTCGCCCTCCTGCTGGCCCGCAAACGCATGCGCGGATTAGCCGCCTGCAGCCTCCTCCTGCTCTGCCTCCTGACCGCCGGATGCATGGTCGGCCGCCTCATCCCGGCGGGTGTCGGCACGACCGGCGGCGGCATTCCCACGGTGCCCGGAACCTATACCCTCACGGTCACCGCGCGCGACAGCGTCTCCCTGGCGCAGCACAGCGTTCCGCTGACCGTGATTATCCAGTGATAGCCCCGGCAACTCGCCTGCCTGTAACCACGGCTGAGTACCCCGGGCCGCCGCCCTGCCAATTCATCTCCCAATTGCAGTAAGCTGACTGAGCGTTTGAGATTCGCATCTGCCGCAGGCGAACAGGAGCGCAGACGCGCGTGATGGTGACGTTGGTAAAGGAGAAAGCATGAACGAAGCAGCGCAACCTCGCGCTCTTTTTTTGGATCGCGATGGCGTGATCAATGAAGAGGTCGGCTACCTGGTACACGCCAAAGACGCGCGCTTTACCGCGGGGCTGTTCTCGCTTTGCCGCGCGGCGCAATCCCTGGGCTACAAGCTGATCGTGGTCACCAATCAGGCCGGCATTGCGCGCGGCTACTACTCTGAAGAGCAGTATCAGACGCTGATGCAGTGGATGCGCGAGCGCCTGCAGCGCGAAGGCATCACGCTGGACGCCGTGTACCATTGCCCCGATCATCCTGATTTTCCCGTTTCTACCTTCAAGTGCCCCGCCGACTGGCGCAAGCCCGGCCCCGGCATGCTGCTGGAAGCCCAGCGCGTCTTCAACCTGGACATGGCCGCGTCCCTCTTCGTCGGCGACCGCTGCTCTGACGTAGAGGCCGGCAACGCGGCCAGGGTGGGCAAAGTGTTCATGCTGCGCGGCGTGGAGATTGCCGAGTGCGACGGTGAGTATGAGGCGGTGGATCATCTGCACGAAGTGGAGCGCTGGCTGACGGCCCGCGGCTAGTGTCCTGAGTCAGAAGTTCACTTTATATACCCTGTCATTCTGACGCTAGAGCGTAGCGAAGCGGAAGAATCTGCTTCTCAAGGATTTGTACCCCGGAGAACCCCGTTGATTTGTTCAACGAACTTCGGACTCACCACACGAGAGCCATTTCCGGAAAATGCTCTAAAGAGGTGTCAGGGCGCGCTGAGAGGTAAAATCAGAACCATCGATGGCACCCAGGCCTCCACAGAGACTGTTTGGCGCACCCCCTGAGCGCATGCGCGATGTGCTGCGCGGCGCACTGGGCCGGTCGCTCGCCTCTATGGCAGAAGAAGACCGCATCGCCGCTGCGTGGCCCGTCGCCTGCGGCCAGAAACTGGCTGAGCGGACCCGCATCCTCAGCTTTGCCGATGGCGTACTCGCTGTGGAAGTGGCAGATTCTGCATGGCTGAAGCAGATGCGCAGCCTGAGCGAAAAGCTGAAGGCCGAGCTGCGCAGTATCGCTGGAGTGGCCGTGACCGATATACTTTTTACACTGCCTTCTACAGCCGCGGAGAGACATCGAGCGAGATCATGAGCGAAAACACTATCAGCGTAACCCTGGATGACGTCCGCCGCGTGGCCGAGCTGGCGAACCTTGACCTGACCAGCGAAGAGGAGCCGCGCATGCAGCGCGATCTGAACGCGATTCTGGGCCACATCGCCACCCTCAGCGAGCTGGACACAGCAGACGTGCCGCCCATGGCCCAGGTGGCAGATATTCTGGGCGACCAGGTAAAGGCCAGCGTGGAAGCGTTGCGGCCCGATGTGGTGCGCCCTTCTCTGGACCGTGCAGTAGTGATGGCAGAGGCGCCGGAGACGGACAACGTCTTCTTCAAGGTGCCCAAGGTGATTGAAAGGTAATGGCTGTGCCAATGAATCTCGAAACCCTTACGATTGACGGCGTACGCGATGCAATCGCTGCGAAGACCAGCACCGCCACGCAGATTGCGCAGGCGCACTACGACCGCATCGCCGCGGAAGACGGCAAGATCAACGCCTTCCTGGCGCTGAGCAATGAGCGCGCGCTGGCGCAGGCCGCCCGCATTGACGCGCTCGCCGCCAAGGGTGAGCCCCTGCCGCCGCTGGCCGGCGTGCCCATCGCCATCAAGGACGTGCTCACCATGAAGGGTTCGCCCGCCACCGCGGGCTCCAAAATACTGCAAGGCTACGAGCCGCCCTACGATTGCACCGCCGTGGCGCGGCTGGAAGCAGCGGGCGCGGTTCTGCTGGGCAAGCTGAACTGCGATGAGTTTGCCATGGGCTCTTCCAATGAGAACTCCGCCTACGGCCCGGTGCACAATCCGCGCGCGCTTGACCGCGTACCCGGCGGCTCCAGCGGTGGCTCTGCGGCTGCGGTTGCTGCGGGCTTTGCCGTGGGCACGCTGGGCACGGATACGGGCGGCTCCATCCGCCAGCCCGCTGCTTTCTGCGGAGTGGTCGGCATGTTGCCCACCTACAGCCGCGTCTCGCGCTACGGCCTGATCGCGTTCGCGTCTTCGCTTGACCGCATCGGCCCCTTCACCCACACCGTGCGCGACACCGCCACCATGCTGCAGATCACCGCGGGCTACGATCCGCTGGATGCCACCAGCTCACGCCGCGATGTGTCCGATTACGTGGCCGCCACAAAGAAGCCCGTCGCCGGCCTGCGCATCGGCGTGCCCGATGAGTATTTTGAAGAAGGTCTGGAGCCGGAGATTCGCGCCGCCGTCGAGAAGACCATTGCGCAGCTCAAGGACCAGGGCTGCGCGATCAAGCGCATCAGCCTGCCGCACACCCGCTATGCCGTGCCCACATACTATGTGGTCGCTACGGCGGAAGCTTCTGCGAATCTCGCCCGCTTTGACGGCGTGCGCTACGGCCTGCGCGCGGATGACAGCACGCTCTCCAGCATGTACCGCAAGACGCGCGACCTTGGTTTCGGCGCGGAGGTGAAGCGCCGCATTCTGCTGGGCACCTACGTGCTGAGCGCGGGCTACTACGACGCGTACTACCGCAAGGCGCAGCAGGTCCGTATGCTGCTGGCGCGCGACTTCCTCACCGCATTTTCTGATGTGGATGCGATTGTGACGCCAATGACGCCGACGCCGCCTTTCAAGATCGGTGAAAAAAGCGACGACCCCGTCGCAATGTACCTGGCGGATATTTACACCGTGGCCGCCAGCCTCGCCGGCATCTGCGGCATCTCCGTCCCCTGCGGCCAGACGAAGGATAAGCTGCCCATCGGCGTGCAGATTCTCGGCAAACACTTTGGCGAAGAGACGATCCTGCAGGTCGCGCAGGCCGTGGAGCAGGCGCAGCAGTAGACGTTCGTGAAAGCATCGATTGAGAAGCAGATTCTTCGCCTGCGGCTCAGAATGACAGGGTATAAAAATAAACTTCAAAACCTGTCATTCTGAGCGCAGCGAAGAATCTGCTTTACCAACCGCACGTTGAGCCGCAATCGCTTATCCAGCTACGATCGCAATTCCCGCGTCATCCGCGGCTTTCACCACGCCCTCGCGGTCGAAGATTAGGGTGCGCTCCGCTTCCAGCGCGAGGCAGGTTGCGCCCGCGCGCTGCATGGTTTCAATCGTCGCCACACCAATCACCGGCACATCGAATCGCATATCCTGCTTGGGCTTGGCCACCTTCACCACGGTCAGACGTCGCTCCAGCGTAGAAGCTTCGCCCTCCAGCGTGCGGAAGAGCGCGCCCGCGCGTTCGATGGTAGCGTCGGTTCCCTCCATCGCTTCGACGGCGACGCAGGCCTGGCCGGCGATCACGACGGTCTGGCCGAGATCGAATGCGGCGATGCCCGCGGCGACGCTGCGACCATAGGCGATGTCTTTCAATTCGTTTTCATCAGGAGCGCGCTGCGTCAGCACGCCTGCCTTCGCCAGCAGCGGCTCGAGGTAGGTGGTGGAAGAGATCAGCTCAATGCCTTCGTCGCCCAGCACCTTCGCCACCGCGCCCAGCAGCATGTCCGTATTGCGGGTGTGCAGATTCAGCAGCAGCTTCGCCAGCCGCCAATCTGGCCGGATGCTGCTGAAGATCTGCTTGTGCTTCACCTGCCCGGCCATCACCGCCTGCTTCACGCCCGCGGCCTGAAAGGTTTCGATGAGTTTTGAAAGCTCGCCGAGCGAGAGCCAGTGCACGCGCACACCGCTGTCGCGCGCGGCGATGGCGTCCATCTCAGCATCGGTCTCTTCCTTGATCGCGGCCACGACAACGTTTAACCCACGCGCCCGCGCCGCTTCCAGCAGAAGAAAAGGAAAGCGTCCGTTGCCGGCAATCAGGCCGAGTTTGGTTTGCGGTTCGCTCATGAGATGGCCGCTCCGTACCGCTAAGCGGCTTGAATCTTTACACGCACTCTGCAGCCGAGAGCGGTAGCAATATTTACCAGGGCATCGAGGGAGAAGCGCTCAATGCGTCCGCGCAAAAGCTCGTTCATCCGTGGCTGGGTGATTCGGCATTGTTTGGCCGCTTCGGCCTGGGTCCAGCCATTCTTCTTCACGATCTCCGCGATCTGGATCATCAGGTCGGAGCGGGCGGTGAGGTTAGCGGCTTCTTCGGGGGTGTCGGCGAGTGCGTCCCATACACTGGCGAAACGTTGCGGCTTTTTCATGGCTTGCTCCTTTGCTGCTGCAAGGCTTTGAGACGTTCCCGGGCCACGCCGATATCGCGCTGTGCCGTGGCCTGAGTCTTTTTTTCGAAAGCGTGGAGGACGTAGACTGCATCTTTCAACCGTGCGATATAGATCACGCGGAAGGTTCCTTCGCCTTCCCAGATGCGCAATTCCTGTACTCCAGGTCCAACGGTCGGCATTGGCTTACAGTCTATGGGTTCCAAACCTTGCTGAACCCGGCGCAATTCAAAACCTGCTTTTCGCCGGGGCATGTTCGGGAAATCTCTGTAGCTGTTTCAGGGAGTTACCCAGAAACTCAATCTCTTTCATTGCGAATGAGCATATATCGGTACCGATATAAAATCAACCGGCCTACTTGATCACGCCGCGTTCGCTTGCTGCAACAAACTCCGCAAGATACTGTACGCGGTCGCCGAACTCGCCCGTGGCCAGCTTTGCGCGGATCGCTTCCAGCGCCTGCGTAGTATTGTGCTTTCCGCCGGTCAGCAGACGGTACGCGCTGCGCAACTGCTTCAACTCGTCCGGGGTAAAGCCGCGCCGTTCCAGGCCAACCTTGTTCAGCCCGTACGCATGATTGTTGCGCTCAATGCAGGTGAGTGAGTACGGCAGCACATCCTGCGTGATGGTGGTGCCGCCGCCGATGTACGAGTATGAACCGATGCGGCAGAACTGATGCACCGGGCACAGCGCGCCAACTACGGCATAATCCTCCACCGTCACATGGCCTGCAAGCGTCGCGGCGTTGGCCAGGATGCAGCCGTTGCCGATGTGCGAATCGTGCCCGATGTGCACGTAGGCCATGATCAGGCAGCCGCTGCCCACGGTCGTCAGCCCGCCGCCGCCCACGGTTCCCCGGGAGATGGTGACAGACTCGCGAATGTCTGTGTTGTCGCCGATGGTGCAGCGCGTCGGCTCACCCCTGTACTTCAGGTCCTGCGGCGGAATCCCGACACAGGCAAACGGATGCACCGTGCAGCCCGCGCCCAGCGTGGTATGGCCGTCCAGCACTACGTGCGAGATCAGCACGCATCCTTCACCCAGCACTACATTCGCGCCCACCGTGCAGAACGGGCCGACGGTGCAGCTATCCGGGACAACAGCCGTGGGCGCAACAAGAGCGGTCGGATGAATCGTCATACTGTGTCTTACTCGCTATGCGTTGAAGTTGCCTTCTTCTTCCTCTTCAATGCCGTAGCGGCGCAGCAGGTTCGGAAGGTTCTGTGAGAATGCAGAGCGCGGCATCACCGTATCGCATCCGGCTTCCACTGCCTTGGCCTTCAGGTCGCCCTGCAGGTGCGAGAGGAATCCGATGATGGATGTTTTGCGCTTGAACTTGGTTTTCAGCTTCGGGATCAGCGTAAGCGGCTTTGCGTTCGCGTTGTTCAGATCGAATACGATGAGCGCCGGATGATCCGTCTCGCCCGCATCCGTCAGCGTGGCCAGGCTGTCCTTGTCATTCTTCAGGAAAGCCACCTTCACGCCCAGCTTGCGCGCCGTCTCCTGGATCTTCGCCAGAAAGAACAGGTCGTCAATGAAGCAGTAGATGTGGGTCTCGGCATTCTCCGGAACTGCGGGAATCACTTCGCGCGTACCCAGGTTGAAGTTCACCTGCGAATCGCCGCCGCCGTTGTTGCGGGAGTGGCTGCGGTGGCTGCCATTGCCGTTGTGATTGCCGTGAATCTCAATGGTCGAGGGCGGAGAGTCAGCATAGTTGCCGATGCCGTCGCGGTAGCTGTGGTCCATCGGGCCCACAAAGCTGCGCGGACCCTTCTGCTTGCCGCGCCGCTGCTGGCGGCCGCCGCCATTGCCATTGCCAATCTGGTTGCCGGGGTTTGGATTGCCTCCGCCCTGGCCGCCGGAACGGAATTTCTTCTTCTTCCAGCGCTTGGTGGGGCCGGTGCCGTTGGAGATGCTCTGTCCGGGCTCAACCGTGGCCTGGATGGTGCTGACGCCACCGCCCTCGCCGGCTTCACCGGTCTGGGGAGCGCCGGCTGCCACACCCGGCTTCTTGTTGCGCTTGCGCCGGCGCCGCCGGCTGCTCTTGGACTGGCCCTGTCCGGGCGAACCCTGCTGTGATGGGGGAGGAATCTGCGGCGGTATCTCCGCCGAAGAGAAATCCTGCTGCTCTGAGGTCATGCTTGCACTTCCCTTATGTACTGCCGTGGCCGGATTTGCTGGCCGTTCTGACGAGACTTCTGATTCTTTCCTGCTCCTCAAACGCACGTCACCGCCAGCCGCATCGCTTGGATGCGGCCGTTAGGAGAACTGCCCGGAATTCTGCGGAGGATGAATCTGTCTCAAAAGTTCTACTCGAATGAACTGCTGTATTGCGTGTCTCAAGACGCCGCGCTGGTCCCCATCGGAACAACGAACCTCTGCATCGAGCCCACTGGTTCTACCTATGCTGATGCTAAAACCCGTTTCGTTGTTGTAAGTGTGTGCGTGGCGAAGCATTCGGCGAGCCGGCTTGCGAGCACTTCAAAAAGGTAAGCGCGCTCTCAGCTCTGGCTTCAGCCCTGTCGTCAGGACAACACTGATACTACTCTGGCAGCTTGCCTTTGCGCAAGTTGAATTCTGCACAAAAATCTGTGCAGATCCCCGGTTGGGGGGCAATTTGGTTGGTTTTGAAAGGGACGAGCTTCAGCTCGTCCGAAAAATCACACTCAACATTGCGGGCTTTAGCCCCGGAGGGGATTGCCTCCGCGGCTGAAGCCGCCTTCCGTAAGCGAGGCTCCCGGCGCGGCTCAAGCCGCGCCCTTTCAAAACAAACTGATCCACTATTAGAATTCGATGCGCCTGCATCCCTGGAAAAGTCCTTTATCCGCAAAGGCTTATCCAGCCTCTTGCAAAAGCCGCAGACACGCAAAAGCCGTCATCCAGTGGACGACGGCTCAGATTGCGAATGGCCTGTCACGGCCTCCCAAAGATCGTCCCGCGAAAACCTGCTATCGTCTGGCGTGGCTGCTCCAACTTGGGAACAACATCATCACCGGACCAGCCGGAACGGTATATATAAAGCAATTAGCCTGCCAAACTGCCAGCCATTGAGAATCATCGACTTGCTCACCGCCGCCGGCGCTTTCTGCTGCAAGAACTGTAGGTTGCTACGCAATAAATCCCGAAAAATGTAGATTTCCCGGCAATTTACTTGCTCTACCGCTGGCACTCCGGGCAAAAATGCGTGCTCCGCCCGCCGACCGTAATCCGCCGGATCGCCGTTCCGCAGACCCGGCAAGGCTCGCCCGTGCGCTGGTAGACCTTGTGCTCAATCTGAAAATACCCCTGCCGCCCCTCGGCATCCACGTAATCTGACACTGACGAGCCGCCCAGCTTGATGGCGCGCTTCAGCACCGCTTTCAGTGCGGCGTTCAGTTTGCTCAGCTCCGCCCGGGTCAGCCGCCTCGCTTGCCGCTTTGGCCGGATGCCCGCCCGGAACAGGCTCTCATCGGCATAGATGTTGCCCACGCCGTGCAGCAGCTTCTGGTTCAACAGCGCAGCCTTGATCGGCGTCTTGCGGCCGTGGAAGAGCGCGAGGAAGGCTTCCGTGCCGATGGTGAGCGGCTCCTGCCCCGGTCCGCCGTACGTCTGCGCGCTCACGGAGATGCGCCCAAAGCGCCGCGGGTCCACAAACCGCATCTCCCGGCCCGATTCCAGCGTGGCCACCAGGTGCGTGTGTGCCGGGCGCTCTACGGCGGGGTCGGCCACCAGCAACCGGCCGGTCATGCCCAGGTGGATCAGACATTGCGCGGCGCTGCCCTCCGGGCGCTGCAGGTCACAGACCACGGTCTTGCCCACGCGATGCACGCGCAGGATCTTGCTGCCCGTCAGCACCGTTTCAATTTCAGATTGCGGCGATTTGAACGTCTGCGGCTTGCCGCTCATCCACACCACGCGGATGGCGTCGCCCGCCACGCGCGCGTTCACGCCGTTCGCAATGGTTTCGACCTCAGGAAGCTCCGGCATCTATTCAGAATAAGCCCGGCGGCAAAACCCATCGTGCCGCAGCGCTGTTTTTTTCGGGATGTGTGGCCGACTGAGACTTCTAGATCAAGCCGCTTGCAGGCTCTATGCGGTGACGGTGAAACTGTGCCAGCACCCACGCGGGCGGCGCGATCAGCAGCTCAGAATGCTTCTTGCCCATCGCCATATTCAGCGTCTGCTCATGCTTGTCACGCAGCACGGTCACGGCGATGCGCTTGGTGTGGCTATTCTGGATGGCTTGCAGCCAGTCGGCCTTGGTGGCAACCGGCTTGCCGTTCACGCGTGTGACCACATCACCCGCCAGCAGACCGGCGGCAGCTGCGGGGCTGTCCCCGTCCACGCTCTTCACCAGCAGGCCGATGCCGGGTTGAGCGCCGAAGAACTGCGCCAGCTGCGGGCCCAGCACATCCAGCATGGCGCCGGTATAAGAGGAGCTGATGATGGCCGGACCCATGAAGCCGAAGCCCAGGTGCGGCTGCTCGGCGGCGGGCGGCGGGGCCTGCGGGCCGTCCATCGGGTCGGGGATGGAGGCGTCGTCGGGCGGCGGCTCCGGCACGGCGAAGTGTTGCTCCCATGCCTGGCGAGCCACTTCGTCGCGGTCGCCCAGCTGTACAGAGAGCTTCTTCGTCTGCCCGTCGCGGTTGTAGACGAAGCTCACCACCCGGCCGGCGGGCGTCTCGCGCAACATGCGGCGCAACTGCTCCTCGCCCTCCACAGCCTGTCCATTCATCTGCAGGATGACGTCGTTCTCACGCAGGCCGGCCTTGATGGCGGGGCCGTCATGGTCAATCATGCAGATCTCCGCGCCGCGCGCTGATTTCAGCTTCAGCTGTTTGGCGCGTTCGTCGGTTACATCCCGAATGTCTACGCCGAGGTATCCCTGCGTGCTGTGCGTGACGGCGGGCATCAGACCGTGCCCGGCGATGACGCTTCTGCCCGGCGCAGCGAACGCTGACACACTGAGCGCGGCCAGCGCCAGTGCGCCCGCTGCCAGCTTGATACGGATCGTGCCTGTCTGCGTCGTGCTCATTGGATGTCTGACACCTGCTGCAACATGCTGCGCGAGGCGGTGCGAATGTACGGATTCTGGTCCTGCGTGGAGACGGTGTGCATTACCTGGCGCACGCTGGAATCAGCCTGTACCGGCTGCAGCAGATTGATAGCAGGACCACGAACGTTGGCGTTGGCATCATGCACCAGCGTTTCCAGCACAGCGTCGCGCACCTGCATATCGTTGGAGACGTAGGGTTGCAGTCCTTCCAGCGCCTTCATGCGCACGGCGGGACTCTTGTCATAGCGCAGCGAAACCATCAGCGCTTTGCGCACGTCGGTGCCGTCCAGCCCATTGCCGCAGTCCCCCGATTTGCATTGGTCGGCCAGCAGGCTCACAGAGTTGGCGCGTACATCGTTGTCGGCACGATTCTGCGTGGCCAGCATCAGCAGCTGCTTAATCTGCGGATCGTTCATGGTGCCCTGAATGCTCTCCGGCACCACGCGGTTGTAGTTCACCTGCACCAGGTCTGAGTCCGGCGTCTGCACAATGCCGCTCACGCTGGCGACTGCGCCGCTGAGCGAACTGGAAAGGATCACGGGAGTCCTGGGGCGCGGCGCATGGTCGCTCTGGTAGCGCGCGGCGACTCCGCCGCCCAGAAAGCTGACGCCCACCAGCAGCGCCGTCAGCACGGGCGCGGTGCGGACCGTACCGGCCCAGTGAAACCACCCGGCCAGGATGCGGCTGCCCAGGCTGCGCGCGGGCATCGTGTCCAGCGCTTCATCCAGCGCCACGCGGGCGCGGGCCACCAGATTGGGCGAGGGCTCCAGCACCGGCGAGAGCGACATCACGTTCTGCAGCGCCTGCACGCCCTGCAGCTCGTGGCGGCAGCTATCGCATTCTGCCAGATGCTGTTCCAGCTCCGGGGTGAACTGGTCTTCCAGCTCCCCGTAGGCGTAAAGAACGATCTTTGGTTGTGCTACTTCGCATTTCATAGTGCGTACCTCTGTGCCTGCCTGAATCTCGTGCCTTGTGTTGCCCGGGGCTTTGCGCCCTCTCGTCTTGAAGCGGGTGCAAAATCCTATGTTCGTGCCGATGCCAGTTTCGCCCGCAGCTTGCGCGTGGCGCGGAAGAGGGTGTTCTTCGCTGTCTCTTCCGTGGTGCTGAGCATCTCGCCGATGGTGCGCAGACGGAGCCCCTGGTAGTGCTTCAACTCAAAGACCATGCGCTCACGCGGCGTCAGCGCCTCCAGCGCCTCAGCAATGCTGGCCGCCAGCATCTTGCGCTCCAGCTCCTTCGCCGGATTCGCCATCGCCCGGCCGTCCGAGAGGTTTGAGAGCAGGTCATGCTCTTCGCCGCTCGCGTCCACCACGGTGGAGGAGTCTTCCCGCCGTGACTTCCGCCGCCGCAACTGGTCCAGGCAGAGGTTGGTCACGATGCGGTACATCCACGTGTAGAACGAACACTCGAAGCGGAAGTTATTCAGGTGGCGGTAGGCCTTGATGAAAGCCTCCTGATGCACATCCTGTGCGTCCTGCTCCGAACCGAGCATGTGCATTGCCAGCCGCAGCACGGGCTGGTCATACCGGCGCACCAGCGCGTCGAAGGCCGGGCGCGAGCCCTTTTGCGCTTCGCGAATAAACTCCGCGTCTTCAATCCGCTGCTGGGCGCGCTCTTCGTTCTGCTGCGCAGTGCGCTTGCTGCCCGTCACACGGTCTGCTGCTACCCGGTTCCCCATCGCTGGGGAAGATTCTACCGAGGAAATGGCAGACGTGCGTACCAGGCCCTGTATTCCGCCCGCAGCGCCAGGTACGGCCATCTGCAGGGCATTCGCTTCACTCATGTTGAACTCCCCGTCGGGAACTCTGAATCGATCCACTTAGAAAGACTCCGCAGCCGCGGAAAAGGTAAGCCAAAACCAGGCTTTTCCGGTGAGAGAATTCACCGGGGCGAATCCGGTACACTGCACTCCATGCCGTCTTCTACCCGCACCACGCAATCCGGGCTCTTCGCCACTGCTGCCAGCCCCGCCGCCGGGGAGTGGATTACCGCCCACTGCGACGGCGGCGCGCGCGGCAATCCCGGGCCGGCCGGCTTCGGCGTCTACATCCAGGGGCCGCAGGGCATGGTGCTGGCCGAGTTGAGCGAGTTCATCGGCTTCAAGACCAATAACGTAGCGGAGTACTCCGGCCTGCTGGCCGCACTGGATTTTGCCTTGCAGAACGGCCACAAGCATCTCCGCGTCATCTCCGATTCTGAGCTGATGGTGAAGCAAATTCTGGGCCGCTACAAGGTGGCCAGCCCCGACCTGCGCCCGCTCTTTGACGAAGCAAAGCGCCGCATCGCCAAGCTGGATGGCTTCCACATTGAGCACGCCCTGCGCGCCAAAAATAAGCAGGCTGACCGGCTGGCCAACCTGGCGATGGATCGCGGCATGGGCAAACGCACACCCACCACGGCCACGCCCTATCCGAATGCAGAGAAGCCGCTGAAGGGATTTGTGAAGGGTGGCGTCGTGCATCTGCTGGAGGGCGAACTGCCCGAAGGCGTATTCGTCACCGTGCGCCGCGCCACACAGGATTAACTGAGCGGCAGGATGAGAAAGGAAACACCATGGAAAAGAAGATTGAAGTCGCTACGAAACAGGCTCCCGCGGCCATTGGCCCGTATTCTCAGGCAGTCCGCATCGGCGATCTGCTCTTCACCTCGGGCCAGATTCCCATCGATCCCGCTACCGGGCAGATGATCGAAGGCGGTATTGAGGCGCAGACCACGCGCGTGCTGCAGAATCTGAAGGCTGTGCTCGACGCTGCGGGCGCGGAGTTTGCCGGCGTGGTGAAGACGACCGTCTTCCTGAAGGACCTCGGCGACTTTGCGGCGATGAACGCCATCTATGCGCAGTACTTCGCACCCGAAGGCGTGGTGGCTCCGGCGCGGAGCACGGTGCAGGTGGCCGCACTGCCCAAGGACGCGCTGGTCGAGATCGATATCGTCGCGAAGATCTAGTGCCGCGCGCGGCAGAAGCATTCCGGCGCGAGCGGCATCTAAACGCAGCAGGAGATTCCCATGAGCGAGAACAAGGTGCGAGTGCAGAAGACGGATGCGGAGTGGCGCGCCATCCTGAGCCCGGAACAGTATCGCGTGATGCGCGAGAAGGGCACCGAGCCGCCGTTCAGCGGCACACTGAACAAGAACTACGACGACGGCATCTACCGCTGCGGCGCCTGCAATGCGGAGCTGTTTACCGCGGATACGAAGTTTGATTCGGGCTGCGGCTGGCCCAGCTTCTTTCTGCCCATCACGCCGGAGGCCATCGTGGAGCATGAAGACACCAGCCACGGCATGAGGCGCATTGAAGTAATCTGCGCCAACTGCGGCGCGCATCTGGGTCACGTCTTCCCCGACGGCCCAAAGCCGACCGGTCTGCGCTACTGCATCAACTCGGTCTCACTGGATTTCGAGAAGAAGTAGACCTTTTCACCTATCCCAACACTGTCATCCCGAGCGAAGCCGAGGGACCTGCTTTTCTCTTCACTCTCCCAACACTGTCATCCCGAGCGAAGCCGAGGGACCTGCTTTTCTCTTCACTCTCCCAACACTGTCATCCCGAGCGAAGTCGAGGGACCTGCTTTTCTTTCCCTCTCCCAACACTGTCATCCCGAGCGAAGCCGAGGGACCTGCTTTTCTCTCCCTCTCCCAACACTGTCATCCCGAGCGAAGCCGAGGGACCTGCTTTTCTCTCATACAACCGCAAGTGTTATGCTGGCGCACATCCGAATGCGCGAGCATATTTACTTCGTTTACATTGTGGCCAGCAAATCACGAACGCTCTATGTCGGTGTAACCAGCGACCTATCTGCTCGGATGTTTCAGCACAAAGAAGGCAGATTTGAAGGTTTCACCAAGACATATAAATGCCATCGGTTAGTCTATTTTGAGCAATGGGGCGAGATTACAAGTGCGATCAGCCGCGAGAAACAGATCAAGCGCTGGGCGCGTGCCAAGAAGATATTCCTGATTGAGCTGGACAATCCCACATGGGAAGACCTGAGCGCGGACTGGCATCGCTAACAGCAGGTCCCTCCGCTACGCTTCGCTCCGGTCGGGATGACAGAGTTGGGGAGGGAGGAAGAGAAAGCAAGTCGTCCCTCGGCTACGCTCGGGATGACAGTATTTTTATGGTGGGGAAAGAAATACAAAGGCCCTGCACATAGAAAAGCCCCAACTCGATGAGCCGGGGCTTTTATTGCGAAAAAATGTTGGCCGGAATTTAGGCTTTTGCGGCGACGGCGACGCGAACGGGGGCCTTGAGGACCTTGCCGCCCTTGATGCAGGTGGTGCAGACGCGGATGCGCTTGTTTACGCCGTTCACTGACGACTTCACCGGCTGCAGGTTCACGTTCCAGCGGCGGCGGGTGGTGTTGTTCGCGTGAGAGATGTTGTTGCCGAACTGCGGGCCTTTGCCGCAAAGATCGCATACCTGTGCCATTGACGTTGCTCCGGTTCCGTTGTGTACGGATGAATTTGCGCAGTGGGAGAGGAATCCGAAGACTCAAACTCGCTTTCGACCCCCGCCACCCCACAAGGGGGCAGGGCCTGCTGCTGAGTATCCAGAATACCTGATTTTCCACCGACAATGCAATCAGGGCTTATTTTGGGTCGTGGGTCAGATTTGGCTTTGAAAGGGCGCGGCTTGAGCCGCGCCGGGAGTTTCGCTTTACGGAAGGCGGCTTCAGCCGCTGAGGCAATCCCTCCGGAGCTAAAGCCCGCAATACTTTGGCCTGATTTTTCGGACGAGCTGAAGCTCGTCCCTTTCAAAGCAAACCCAACTGACCCACTACCTTACTTTGGAGCCGCAAGCAGGGGGCCGAGACGCTCCAGATGGTTCAGGTCGTGGCCCGCGATGACCTCCAGCAGGTCGCGCACTATGCCCGTGCCCAGTTCGGGATGGGTATAGGGGGCGGCGAGGTCGTCCGCGCCCAGGCTCTGGATGAGGAGCATGTTCCAGTTGCGCAGGGTCACGTAGGTGGAGAGCGCGGTGGGCGCGTCGCAGGGCGCATAGTGTTTGGCCCAGAGGTCCTGGTCAAAGGGCTGCGCCGTGATCGGCCCGGCCAGCGCCTGGCGCAGGCGAAAGCCGAAGGCGATCTCGCAATCGGCGAGATGAGCCAGAATTTCGCGCAGGCTCCACTTGCCGGGCGCGGGGGGCTGGTTCAGGCGGGCGAGTCCGGCCTGGTCTGCCAGCAGCGGCGCAATGTGGGCATACACAATGGACGGGGTGGCGGCCATCACCTTGACTGGGTCGCGGTCGCCGAGGCAGTGCGCGTAGGGATTTTCCATGCGTCTTATCGTATCTGCCGCCGCACACCTGCGACAATGGTTGCTCGTGAGTACGCAGATACAGTTGGGCTCATCGCCTTCCCGCTTCAAGGCGCCACGCGCCATCTTCTGGACGGCGCTGGCCGTGCGCCTGGCCTACATCCTGCTGGCGCATACCTATCATGTGCGCGCGGCGGGAGACCACTTCCAGTTCGGCTGGGAGATGGGGCGCATCGCGCGCGCGCTGGTTACGGGCTACGGCTATTCCGATCCGTTCACCGGACACACCGGGCCAAGCGCCTGGGTTCCGCCGCTCTACACCTTTCTGATCGCCGCGGTCTTCAAGCTCTTTGGCGTATACACGGCTGCGTCGGCGCTGGTGCTGCTGGCGCTGAATGCGGTCTTCTCCGCCGTGACCGCGGTGCTGGTCTTCGAGATTGGTGCGCGCTGCTTTGGCCGGCAGAACGGTCTGTGGGCAGCGTGGCTGTGGGCGCTGCATCCGGCGGCCATGCAGTATGCGGTGCGCTGGATATGGGAGATGACGCTCACCACCATGCTCTTTACCGCCGTGGTGGTGCTGGCGCTGCGCATGCGCGGAGTGGCCGAGGAGGGCGCGGATCGCCGCGACCTGCAGACGCTGGCGCGGTGGGAGCTATTCGGCCTGCTGTGGGGGCTGATTGCGCTGAGTAATCCGTCGCTGCTGCTCTTTTTGCCCTTCTGCGCGCTGTGGACGCTGTGGCACGCGCCCCACGGCGTGCAGGCGCTGCGCCGCGCTCTGGTGGGTGCGCTGCTATGCTGCGTGATCGTCGCGCCGTGGACCTATCGCAACTGGAAGGTCTTCCACGCCTTCGTGCCGTTGCGCAGCAATCTGGGCGCGGAGCTGGCGCTGGGCGACGGGCCGGACGCGATGGGCTTCCTGATGGAGTACAACCACCCCATGCAGTCCGCGAAGCAGTTGCGGGAGTACACCGAGCTGGGCGAACTGAAGTATTCGCGGATGCGCGGCGAGCAGGCAAAGGCGGCGATCCGGGCCAATCCCGCGCACTTTCTGGCAATCTCGGCCAAGCGGTTCTACTTCTTCTGGTGGAGCGTGCCGCAGCCCTTTGAGCGGCACCCGGCGCAGGAGTATGCGCGCGAGGTCTCGTACTGCTTCCTCTCACTGGCGGGCCTGATGGGGCTGGCGCTGGCGCTGCGGCGCAGAATGCCGGCGGCAGGACTGTTCGCCTGGGCGTTTCTGCTGCTGCCGCTCACCTACTACTTCATCACCGTGCACGCACGGTTTCGGCACCCGCTGGAACCGCTGATCTGGGTGCTGGGGGTGTACTTATTTGAGAATGCGCGGCTGCGGTTCCGAGTGGATTGATTGCCGGGAAGGATTTCGTGGCAGTGTCATTCTGAGCGGAGCACAGCGGAGTCGAAGAATCCAGAAGGTCTTTATTGGCCCATGCTGCCATAAGCTTCCGCTGCGGGACTGCCTGGATTCCAGGTTAGGAACTCTGAAGCTGCGTTCCGAACAAAATACTGTCGGATTCTTCGGCTGCGCTCAGAATGACTCTTTCAAGAGATAGCAATCTAGGCGGCGATGCGGGGCTTGATCTTTGTCAGTTCGGCGGTGTGGGCGGTGCGGAGGTCGTAGTCGTTCTGGAGGTTGAGCCAGAACTGGGCGGGGAGGCCGAAGTAGATGCCGAGGCGAAGGGCGGTGTCTGCCGAGATGGAGCGCTTGCCGCGCACGACGTCGTTGATGCGGGGCAGCGGGACGTGCAGCTCCTTGGCCAGGCGATAGGCGGTGAGGCCCATCGGCAGCATGAACTCGGTGCGGAGGATGTCTCCGGGATGGACGGCGAATGGCTGGGACATGTTTCTTCTCTTATTCGGTGGGGAGATGTGTAGATAATTCTATCCCGCATTGTGCGCGTAGTTGAGGAAAGAGTACCGTAGGGGCTAAAGAGGATGCTGAAAAGTCGTCGCTTTGAAAGGGCGGGACTTCAGTCCCGCCGTAACCTCAATCGCTCGAATGCGGCTTGAGCCGCTGAGGGACTATTCCCGGAGAGGACTGACTTTTTCAGCACCCTCTAAAGCCCCATTTCAATTCATGCAGCTTGCCGTGCGGGTTGAAACCCGCACTCCCCCGGCTGAAGCCGGGGGCTTAAGCGAGGCAACTGCTGCCAGCAGATGTTAACACTTGAAACAAAATGCCCTAAACCTTGATCTGGGGCACCCGGGAGAGGGACAGCACCGGAAGTGGTGCAAGGGGTGAGTTTGCAAGGTTGTAATTGACCAAACGGCTGGGAAACGCTACACTTTTTAAGTTTGGCGATACAGCCCATCCTGCTTATGCGGGGTGCAGTGGAAAGCGGCTGGACCGAAACGCGGAAGAGAGCGGTTCTGGTCTGGTTGAAGGCGCGAGGTCAGCGCTATTCCGGTATAGCCCCACTCAGTTTTGAAAAGGATTTGCGCATAGGCCGTGGTTTTTCACGCCCTGAAAGCGCTGGAGGTTTGCATGTACGCAGTGATTCGCACAGGTGGTAAGCAGTATCGCGTGGCTCCGGGCGACGTGGTGAAGATCGAGAAGACGGGCGCGGAAAGCGGCGCGGACATTGAGTTTGCTGACGTGGTTGCCATCTCCGGCTCTGAGGGCAAGTTTGAGCAGGAGCTCAAGGGCGCCAAGGTGACGGCGTCCGTCGTGGGCGAAGGCCGCGGCGACAAGATCCTGGTCTTCCATTACAAGCGCAAGAAGCAGTACAAGAAGCTGCAGGGTCATCGCCAGGCATTCGTGCAGGTGAAGATCAACGAGATTCTGGTGGGCGGCAAGAGTTTGAAGGCGTAAACGGGCATTCGCAGCGCAAGGGCGAAAAGCAGATTCTTCGCTGCGCTCAGAATGACAGAGTTTTGAGATTGCAAGGTTTTTGGAAAAGATTGAATTTACGGCAGGGCTGGGTTGGTAAAATGCGGCGGGCCGATACGAGGGTAGAGAAATGGCACATAAAAAAGGCTTAGGAAGTTCCAAAAACGGTCGCGATTCCAATGCACAGCGGCTGGGCGTGAAGGTGTTTGGCGGACAGACCGTGACCGGTGGCTCGATCATCGTGCGGCAGCGTGGAACCCCGCTGAAGGCCGGCCTGAACGTGGGCCGCGGCAAGGACGACACCCTCTTCGCCAAGGTGGACGGCGTGGTCAAGTTTGTGGACCGCGGACGCACCGGGCGCTTTGTGGCTGTCGAGCCCGTAACCGCCTAAAAATTCGCACGTATTCGTGCTGCGAAAAGCCCTCATTTTGAGGGTTTTTTCGTGCTTAAAATGCGTCTTTTTTAGTGATAAAATAGAGTTACGAAAAGATCCTGTATGCGGCCCGTAATTGCACTATTTTTGGTGCAGAAAATGGACCGCGACAGTCGAATTTTCGAATCGCTTTTGACCGACTTGGAGCTTCATGGCAGCGAAAGAGACAGTCCCCTCTGATACCGCACTTCTCGACGTCCCCACCGATTCGCCGAAGGGCAAGTCTCCCAAGAACGCTCCGACCTACACCGGCGACAATATCAAGATTCTGGAAGGGCTGGAGGCTGTGCGCCTGCGCCCGGCCATGTATATCGGCTCGACCGGCGAGATGGGCCTGCACCACCTGGTGTATGAGGTGGTCGATAACTCGGTAGACGAAGTGCTGGCGGGTTATGCCACGCGCGTAGACGTCGTCATTCACCTGGACAACTCCATCACCGTGGTCGATGACGGCCGCGGCATTCCGGTGGACATGATGGACACGCCGACGGGCGAGCGTATGCCCGCGGTGCAGGTGGTGCTGACCAAGCTACATGCGGGCGGCAAGTTCGATGCGTCGAACTACAAGGTATCGGGCGGCCTGCACGGCGTAGGTGTGAGCTGTGTGAATGCGCTGGCAGAGCAGTTTGAGGTGGAGGTCTGGCGCGACGGGCACACCTATGAGCAGGAGTATTCCAAGGGCGCGCCGACAACGGAGCTGAAGCAGACGGGCAGCAGCAAGAAGCGCGGCACGAAGATCCACTTTCTGCCGGACCGCGGCATCTTCACCGTAACCGAGTACAACGCGGACACGCTGGCGCAGCGCCTGCGGCAGCTTGCGTACCTGAACAAGGGGCTGGAGATCACGCTGACGGACGAGCGCACCGCTGATGCCAAGACCGGCGAAGCGAAGCGGCAGGAGTTCAAGTACGTTGGCGGCATTTCCGAGTTCATCAAGCACCTGAACAAGGGCAAGGCGGTGCTGCACGACAAGCCGATCTACATTGAGAGCGAGCGCGACACCACGGTGATGGAGATCGCGCTGCAGTACAACGACGGCTACTCCGAGAATGTATTCAGCTTTGCGAACAACATCAATACGGTGGACGGCGGCACGCATCTGTCAGGATTCCGCACGGCGCTGACGCGCACCATCAACGCGGCGGGGCAGTCGCTGGGGCTGTTCAAGGACGTGAAGGAAAATCTCTCCGGCGACGATGTGCGCGAGGGGCTGGTGGCCGTGGTGAGCGTGAAGCTGCCGCAGCCGCAGTTTGAAGGCCAGACCAAGGGCAAGCTGAACTCGGATATTTCGGGCGCCGTGCAGCAGGTGGTGAACGAGAAGCTGGGTATGTTCCTGGAGCAGAATCCGACGGTGGCCCGCCGCATCATCAACAAGGCGATTGAAGCGGCGCGCGCCCGCGAGGCAGCCCGCAAAGCGCGTGATCTGACGCGGCGCAAGGGCGCGCTGGACGGCGGCGGTCTGCCGGGCAAGCTGGCGGATTGCAGTGAGCGTTCGCCGGAGCGCTGCGAGCTTTACCTGGTCGAGGGTGAATCGGCCGGCGGCACGGCCAAGCAGGGCCGCGACCGGCGCTTCCAGGCGATCCTGCCGCTGAAGGGCAAGATCCTGAACGTGGAGAAGGCGCGCTACGACAAGATGCTGGGCCACGAAGAAATCCGGGCGATGATCACGGCGCTGGGCGCGGGAATCGGCAAGGAAGATTTCGATCCGGCGAAGCTGCGCTACGGCAAGCTGATACTGATGACCGATGCTGACGTGGACGGATCGCATATTCGCACGCTGCTGCTTACGTTCTTCTTCCGCCACATGACGGAGCTGATTAAGCGCGGGCACGTGTACATTGCGCAGCCGCCGCTGTACCGCATCAAGAAGGGCAAGTTTGAGCAGTACATCAAAGATGACCGCGAGTTTGTGAAGGTGATGGTGAAGCGCGCGTCTGACGGCATGATCGTGCGCTACGGCGAGAACGCGGCACACCTTGAAGGCGCGGAGCTGACGAAGTTCATGACGCAGCTCAACGAGTTCCTGGGGTACTACGAGAAGGTGGACAAGCGTCTGCGCAACGACGATGTGACCACCGCGCTCTGCAAGCTGGATATGGCGAAGCGGGCAGATTTTGAAGGCACGCCGGAGGCTGTGCCCGCGAAGATCAAGACGCTGCATGACGCGCTGGAGAAGATGCAGAAGCTGCATCAGTTCAAGGGCGTGCACGACCCCGTGTTCGACGAAGAGCACCAGACGTATTCGGTGACGTTCATTGACGCGCAGGGCTCAGAGCGGCGCGTGGACTGGGCGCTGGCCTCGTCGCCCGAGTACCGGCAGATGATGTCAAAGTATGGGCAGATTCAGGACCAACTGCAGCCACCGTTCCTGATTGAGTATGCGAAGAAGGACGCCAAGGCCGTAGCCGAGGAGGCTGAGGACGAGGGCGAGACGGCGGAGACTGCGCTTCCGGACGACGCCGAGGCAACGGTGAATGCCGTGTCCGCCAAGCCGGCGAAGCAATCCAAAGCGAAGGCCAATGCCGAACCGATGGAGAAGAAGACGCCGCGTGAACTGTTTGAGTACGTGATCGAGCAGGGGCGCAAGGAGTACCAGGTGCAGCGCTACAAGGGCCTGGGCGAGATGACCTCAACGCAACTGTGGGAGACCACGATGGATCCGGAGAAGCGCACGCTGCTGCGGGTGAAGCTGGAAGACATCGCGGCGACGGAGCTTATCTTTACGACGCTGATGGGCGAAGATGTGGAGTCGCGCCGGAAGTTTATTGAAGAAAATGCGCTGGATGTGAAGAACCTGGACATCTAGTGCTGCGGTGCTACGCGCACGGCGGGAAGCTCGCTTCGCGAGCAAATGCAGGCTCGCGATGCTCGCAGAGACAAAAGCAAGGGCGGCTCCGGAGACGGGGCCGTTTTGCTTTTTGCGATGAGTGGACAGCCAGTGTATTAAGTGCAGCGAGCCAGCAGGTCAGCGGGTCAGCGGGTCAGCAGGTCAGCAGGTCAGCGAAAAACGAAGGTGTCATTCTGAGCGGAGCGTAGCGGAGCCGAAGAATCCAGAGGGTGTTTGTACACCTGATGCAGCCTGAAAGTTCCTGACCGGAAGGCCCGGGCATTGGTGCTGCGGAAGCTTGCGGATGTATGGGTGGCGTGAGGTTTGTCTGGATTCTTCGACTCCGCTACGCTTCGCTCAGAATGACTCAGATTAGATTTTGATGCCAGGGAGAAGTGGCGGGAGCGGTTCGCGCTTTGCGCGAATGAAAGATGCGCCCGTATGACTTCTGTACTGGATAACAAACAAAAGAGAATGCGAGAAGCAGATTCTTCGCTGCGCTGGGAATGACAAAGTATAAAAGTTGGCGGTAGATCGAAGACAACGGCCTTTCTGGGGTTGGCTTTCTTGCAGCGATAAAGGCAAATACTGAGATCCTTCGCTTCGCTCAGGATGACGAACAAGCAAAAGCAAAAGCAACAGCAGAAGCAAAAGCAAAACAACAGCAGAAACAACAGCAAAAGCAAAAGCAAAAGCAGAACGACAGCAGAAGCAGGTCCCTCGGCTGCGCTCGGGATGACAAACAAATACAAGGGCAACGACAGAAGCAGATTCTTCGCTGCGCTCAGAATGACAAATCAACTGAAGTATGACAGTTCGAGTGAAGTATGACAGTTCAACTGAAGTATGACAGTCCGAGTGAAGTATGACAGTTCGAGTGAGGTGGAATGACAAGCAGTGCAGGGGTGCTAGGATTCGGCTATGGGTAAGGTGCTGGTTTCGGTTAGGAATCTGGTGAAGGAGTATTCGCGCGAAGGCGGCGGGGTGAGCCGCGTGGTGGACGATGTGTCGTTCGATATCGCGCGGGGCGAGACGCTGGGGCTGGTGGGCGAATCGGGGTCAGGCAAGAGCACGGTGGCGCGGATGGTGCTGCGGCTGATTGAGCCGACGGCGGGCACGGTGCGGTTTGATGGCGTGGATGTGCTTACAGCCGGGCGGGCAGAGATGCAGGCGCTGCGGCAGCGGATGCAGATCGTATTTCAGGATCCCTTTGCGGCGCTGAATCCGCGGATGAGAGTGCGCGAGATTGTGGGCGAGCCGTTTGAAATACACAAGACAGGGAACAGGGAACAGGGAATAGGGAACAGGGAACAGGGAACAGGGAACGACAGGGAACAGGGCACGACAGGGAACAGGGAAGAGGGAGCAGGGAACAGGAAAGACAGGGATGTGCGGGTGGTGGAGCTGCTGCGCGAGGTCGGGCTGGACGGCTCGGCTATGGAGCGCTATCCGCACGAGTTCAGCGGCGGGCAGCGGCAGCGCATCAACATTGCGCGGGCGCTGGCGCTGCGACCGGAGTTCCTGGTGCTGGACGAGCCGGTGAGCGCGCTGGATGTGAGCGTGGGCGCGCAGGTGATCAACCTGCTGCAGCAGCTGCAGCGTTCGCGGGGGATGACGTATCTGTTCATCTCGCACTCGATGCCGCTGGTGCGGTATCTCTCGCAGCGGATCGCGGTGTTGCGCAGCGGGCGGCTGGTGGAGATTGGGGAGTGCGCGCAGGTGTGCGCTGCTCCGCGCGAGGAGTATACGCGGCAGCTGATCGCGGCGACGCCGGTGGTGCTGCGGTGAAGTGAAGCGTACCTCAGCGGCTAAAGCCGCTCTTCAGACAGTGAAGCGATTTTCGTGTGGGCTTTAGAGGGTGCTGAAAAAGTCAGTCCTCTCCGGGAAGAGTGCCTCAGCGGCTCAAGCCGCATTCGAGCGATTGAGGTTACGGCGGGACTGAAGTCCCGCCCTTTCAAAGCGACGACTTTTTCAGCATCCTCTGAAGCCCACATTCCCCCGGCTAAAGCCGGGGGCTTAAGCAAGGCATAAAGGCAACGACAGAAGCAGATTCTTTGCTCCCACCCCGGCAAGCAAGTGCGCTTGCGGGGACCCGTTCGCGACGCTATCCCCCTGATTGCGATGAAACTGAGATGAGGATTGGGCACTCGGAGTGGTGGCGACATGAGATTTTGAGATTCTTCGCTGCGCTCAGAATGACAAGGTTGAAACGAGAATGACAAAGGTTTGAGTAGGCGGCGGAGGGGGTAGCGGCACAATCTACAATAGAAACTGATGCTCCACTTCTTTCATCTGGCGCCACGGTATGAGTTTGCGTGGCTGGTGTTGGCTTCATTCATCGCGGGCGTGATGAATGCGATGGCCGGTGGAGGATCGTTCCTTTCGTTTCCGGCGATGCTGGCGATGGGGGTGCCGCCGATCCAGGCGAACGCGACCAACACGGTGGCGCTGTGGCCGGGGCAGCTGACCAGCGTGACGGCGCTGCGCGACGATCTGCGGCGGGATCTGTTGTTTCCGGTAGTGTCTGCGTCGATCGTGGGCGGGATTGCCGGCGCGGTGGTGCTGCTGAATACGAAACAGATCACGTTTCTGCATATGGTGCCGTGGCTGCTGCTGGTGGCGACGCTGCTGTTTGGCGTGAGCGGGCCGGTGTCGCGCTGGGTGCAGCGGCGGTCGGCGACGCCGCATGTTCCGCGCAAGCCTCATGCGCTGGTGCTGATGTGCGTGCTGCTGCCGGTGTGTTTTTACATCGGGTACTTCGGGGCGGGCGCGGGATTTCTGATCATGAGCGCACTGGCGCTGTTTGGCGTGGAAGAGATGCACGAGCTGAACTCGCTGAAGGTGCTGGCGGCGTGCCTGTCAAACTTGTGCGCGGTACTGACGTTTATTTTGCAGGGCGCGATCATCTGGCACTACTGCCTGATCTCGATGATATTTGCGGCACTGGGTGGATGGCTGGGGGCGCAGTATGCACGGCGCATGAACGCGAATGCGCTGCGGGTGATCGTGGTGGCGACGGGCTGCCTGGTGGCGGCGTATTTCTTCTGGAAGCAGGCGCACGGAGGATGATGCGGAAGACCACGATCGATGGAATTGGCTACCTGGCGGCGGTATGCACGACCATCTCGTTTCTGCCGCAGTTGCTGCGCGTGCTACGGCTGCGGTCAGCGCGCGATATTTCGCTGGGGATGTTTATTTTGTTCTCCACGGGCACGGCGCTGTGGCTGGCGTACGGCCTCTTCGTGCATTCTTGGCCGGTGGCGGGCGCGAATCTGGTGACGTTTGCGCTGTCCATCGCGATCTTAATTTTAAAACTGAAGTATGACGCTGCGTATGACGCAGAACAGATGAAGGATGAACAATGAGCCACGAAGGCATACGGTTTGTGAGCAAGGAAGAGGCCGAGAAGCCGGAGGTGAAGTTGCCGGTTGACGCGGTGACTCCGGCGAAGGTGCGGGTGAAGAAGACGGAAGGCACCGGCATGGAGATCGACTGGAAGGACGGGCACAGGAGCGCGTGGGGATTTGTGTGGCTGCGCGACGCCTGCCCCTGCGCCACCTGCCATGAAGAACGCCAGGCGGAGGGCCGCAAGCCGGGCGAGCCGAAGCAGGCCGCACCGCAGGTGCTGCCCATGTTCAAGCCGCCCGCGCGCCCGCTCACGGTGACTCCGGTGGGGAACTATGCGGTGAAGTTCAAGTGGGACGACGGACACGAGAGCGGGATCTATTCGTGGGAGTATCTGCGAAGGGTTTGCCAGTGCGGGGAGTGCGCGGCGACGTAGACATTTGCGCGCGTCGCGCGGCCCTCGCGTTGCGAGGCTATCCCACCTTAGCGACGATAAAGCTGTCGCGAAGATGGGGCACCCAGATTTGTGGTGACGCGAGCATTTGAGATCCTTCGCGTTGCTCAGGATGACAACAAATGCTGAAGCAGATTCTTCACTTCGCTCAGAATGACAGACTCAACTTGCTCAGGATGACAACAAAAGCTGAAGCAGGAAAGAAAAAGCAGATTCTTCACTTCGTTCAGAATGACAGACTCAACTTCGTTCAGAATGACAAACAAATTTCAGGTGAGGGAGAGGCCGGCGGTGCGGGTGGCTTCAGTGGGCTGGTTTGCTGCCCAGTCTGCTTCGACGATGGCCAATGCTTCTTCCACCGTGGTTGCTACTTTCAGCAGGTTGCGGTTCTTGCCGCGGAACATGCCTTCGCCGGCGATGTATTCCATGAAGTCGAGGAGTTTGTCGTAGTAGCCGGCTGCGTTGAGGAAGAGGCAGGGCTTGGTGTGGATGTTGAGCTGAGCCCAGGTCATGGCTTCGAAGATCTCTTCAAAGGTGCCGATGCCGCCGGGCAGGGCGATGAAGGCGTCTGACTTTGACGCGATGAGGGCTTTGCGCGCGTGCATGCTGGGCACGATGTGCAGCTCAGTAATGCCGCGGTGGGTGATCTCGACCTTCTCCAGCACGTGAGGGATGACGCCGATGACGCGGCCTCCGGCGGCGAGTGCGCCTTCAGCGAGCGCGCCCATCAGGCCGACCTGCGCGCCTCCGTAGACGGTGCCGTAGCCGCGCTGGGCGAGCGCGCGGCCCATCTCTTTGGCGACTTCGCGGTAGATGGGGCGGTTGCCGTCGGCCGAGGCGCAGTAGATGGCGATGTTCTTTTCGGTTTGCATGAGTGAACTCAGGATATCCGAAACGCAGGGCGATACACTTAAGAGATGGCTGAAGGGGGGTGTAAATAGTCCCTCAGGGGCTAAAGCCCCTTTTGGGGGGCTGGACGTTTTCGTGCGGGCTGAAGCCCGCGCTCCCCCGGCTGAAGCCGGGGGCTTAAGCAAGGCGAGAAGCAAAGGCAAAAGCAAAGGCAAAAGCAAAGGCGAGAAGCAAAGGCAACAACAAAAGCAAAAGCAAAGGCGAAAAGCAAAGGCAAAGGCGAAAGGCAAAGGCAAAGGCGAAAGGCAAAGGCAGAGGCGAAAAGCAAAGGCAGAGGCGAAAAGCAGATCCTTCGCTGCGCTCAGGATGACAAATGTTTGTTTAGGTTGCCAAACATTTGCTGCGCTCAGGATGACAAATAGTTGTTTAGGTTGCCAAACATTTGCAGTGCTCAGGATGACAAATAGTTGTTCAGGACAATAAGCAGTTGTAGCTATTTATTCAGAACAACAAACACCTGTAGCGCTCAGGATGACCAAAAGGTTGGGATTGGAAATTTTTAGCGATTTGGGTGAGGGAAGAGCGTCGGGATTCTTCGCCTTTGGCTCAGAATGACACCTTCTTTTTAGAGTTAAGTTTCGTAGTTCAGTTCGGAGTTATTGGGTGCATCATCTTCTGGAAAAAATGAATCCGCAGCAGCGCGAAGGCGTGGAGGCGGTGGACGGGCCGGTGCTGATCCTGGCGGGGGCGGGGTCGGGCAAGACGCGCGTCATCACGCATCGCATTGCGTACCTGATTGACGTGAAGGGCGTCGCGCCGGACTCCATTCTGGCAGTGACCTTCACCAATAAGGCGGCGAAGGAGATGGCGGAGCGCGTGGACCGGCTGATCGGGCAGAGCACGCTGGCGCGGTCGGTGCTGGCCACGTTTCACTCGTTCTGCGTGCGCACGCTGCGGCGCGATGTGGAGGCGCTGCGGGTGAACGGCGTGGGGCTGACGAAGGACTTCGCCATCTACGACGAGAACGATCAGCAGGCGGTGGTGAAGCAGGCCATGCGGCGCATGGGCATTGATGATAAGCAGCTGAAGCCGCGCGTGGTGCTGGGCAAGATCTCATGGGCGAAGAATCACATGATCGATCCGCAGGAGTTTTTTCTGAACTCGGCGAATCCGCAGGATGAGAAGATCGCGCACATCTTTGAGGCGTACCGCAAGGAGCTGGCGAAGGCGAACGCGGTGGACTTTGACGACCTGCTGCTGGAGACGGTGCGGCTGCTGAAGGGCGTGGGTGAGGTGCGCGAGCGCTATAACCGGCGCTACAAATATCTGCTGATCGATGAGTACCAGGACACGAACCGGCCGCAGTATGAGCTGATGAAGCTGCTGAGCGGCAGCCACCACAACGTGTGCGTGGTGGGCGATGAAGACCAGAGCATCTATAGCTGGCGCGGCGCGGACATCAAGAACATCCTGGAGTTCGAGAAGGATTTTCCTGAGGTCAAGACGATCCGGCTGGAGCAGAACTACCGGTCAACGGAGATGATCCTGGAAGGCGCGAGCGCGGTGGTGCGGAACAATACGCAGCGCAAGGGCAAGGAGCTGTGGACGGCGCGCGAAGGCGGCGCGAAGATCGGCTACTACGAAGCTCCGGACGGCGAGAATGAAGCGCTGTTCGTGGCGGACCGCATTGCGACGTATCTGCGTGAGGCGGGGCAGAGCCAGATTGAGCCGAAGTGCGCGGTGCTGTACCGGACGAATTCGCAGTCGCGGCTGGTGGAAGAGGCGCTGCGCCGCTACAACACGCAGTACACCATGGTGGGCGGCTTCTCATTCTACGAACGCGCCGAGATCAAGGACATGCTCAGCTATCTGAAGCTGGTGCAGAACCCGAATGACTCGATCGCGCTGGCGCGGTCAATCAATACGCCGGCGCGCGGCATCGGCAAGACGACGCTGGAGACGATTGAGCGGCTGGCTCTGGAGACGGGGCTCAGCACATGGGACGCGGTGCAGCGCGCGATTGCGCAGCGGCTGCTGCCGCAGCGGGCATTGACCGCGCTGGAAGGATTCGTGCGGCTGATTACAGATGCACGCGCGATGATGGCCCCGGGATTCGCGGAGAAGCTGCAGGAGGAAGTGCAGGGAACAGGGAACGAAGGACAGGGAACAGGGAACAGGGAACAGGGAACAGGGGAAGACAGAGACACAGGTGCAGAAGACGAGAGCTTCAACTTCGGGTTTGATTTCAACCCGGAAGAGGAAGTGGCGGATGCGGCGGATGCGGGATTCAATCCGGAGGAATTTACGGCGGCGGGGGCGGAGTCAACGCAGTTCGATCCGGCGCAGTTGAATGCGGCACAGTTCAATCCGTTTGCAGTGAACACGGCGGCGAAGAAGAATTCCGCAGCGAAGAATATGGCGAAGCCTGCGGCAGCGCCGGCAGAGAAGGTGGAGGCGGTCGAAGGCTTCCGCGCGCCGGGGGGTGCGGCGAGTTTGCCGGAGCTGATTAAATTCCTGAACGACCGCAGCGGCTATCTGCGCGCGCTGGAAGATGAGGGCACTCCGGAGGCCTTCTCGCGCATTGAGAATTTAAAGGAACTGGCCAATGCAGCGCAGGATGCGCAGGCGCGCGGCGAGACGCTGGCGGATTTTCTGGATCACGCCGCGCTGGTGAGCGATGTGGATGCATACAACGCCGACGCGCGGGTGACGCTGATGAGCCTGCACGCGGCCAAGGGCCTGGAGTTCCCACTGGTGTTCCTTACCGGAATGGAAGAGGGTCTGTTCCCGCACTCGCGCACGCTGACCGATCCCACGCAGCTCGAAGAGGAGCGGCGGCTCTGCTATGTGGGCATGACGCGGGCGATGGATACGCTGATCATGACGCGGGCGCGGTATCGCCGGCGTTACGGAAACGACATGCCGGAGCAGAGCCTGCCATCGCGGTTTCTGGAGGAGATTCCGGCGCACCTGATGGAGGATATGGGCAGTCCGCGCGATACCGGCGCGAGTTACGGCGGGAGCTATGGCGGCGGATACGGAGGCGGCAACCGCTACGGCCAGAATCGGTATGGAAAGCGGCGGGACGAGGACGGCGGCGAGCGGCATTACAGCTATGAGGACGAGGACCAGAGCGCGGCGGATAGCGATGGGCCGCGGACGGCGGCGAAGAGTCCGCTGCAGTTTGGGGCGCACCGCGCGGCGAAACAGGGCAATTCTATTGACAATATCGCGAGCTTCTTCGGGGCGCGCGGCGGCGCGGCGATCAGGAGCGGGCGGCCAAAGCTGGAAGTTGAGGAGCCTACGGGTAAGACCGGCATGAAGACCGGAACCCGGGTGCGCCACCCGAAGTATGGCGAGGGAGTGGTCTTCCGGCGCGAAGGAGACGGGGAAGACGCCAAGATTACAGTACAATTTACACATCACGGTGTTAAGAAGCTGGTGGAGAAGTTTGCCCAGTTAGAGCGCCTGTAAATATTTTTAGGAAGAAGTCTGGAGAGCAGGAAGATGGCAAACACAAAGAGCATTACCGATAAGATCGAGCGCAAGAAGGTGAAGCGCACCGCACGCAAGGCAGCCGCCCCCAAGGGCCCCCGCACCGGAGCACGCGGCGAGAACAAGGCGAAGGTCAAGAAGGCTTCGCGCGGACAGGCCAAGCGCAAGTAGGTGCTACGGTGCTGCGCCCTTCGCTATGCTGCGAGGGCAGGCTCCCGGCGAATCGCGCGCGTTGCGCACAAAGACAAGAGCGGGCCTTCGGGTCCGCTCTTTTTGCTTTGGCGGAGGATGAAAAAGAAGAAGGTGTCATTCTGAGCGCAGCCGAAGAATCCAGAAGGCATTTGTTTTACCCATACGGCTTGAAGGTTCCTGACTGGAAAGCTCGGGCTTTGGTGCAGCGGTGCTTGTGGAGGTGTGGGTAGCGTGAGAGTTGTCTGGATTCTTCGACTGCGCTCAGAATGACTCGGACTGAGTATGTGAAGAAAAGGCAGGCAGGAGCGGTTCGCGCTCTGCGCGAATGTCCCACTCATCGCGCTTTTGCGATGAATGGGGCACCCGCGGTGTGGGACGCCGGTAGTGTGGTAGAGAAGCAGATTCCGCATTCTGAGCAGCGCGAAGGAGGCGGAATGACAAATAAAAACAAATGCAAAAGCAGATTCCGCCGCTGCGCTGCGGAATGACAAAAAATACTGCGGAATGAGAAAGCAAAAATAAACTGTGGAATGACAAGCAGGGTTGCTGAGAAGAGGACGGAAGCCGCGGCTCGTTCAGCAAAATACTGAGATCCTTCGCAAAAGCGCTCAGGATGACGGCGTTTGCTTAGGACGACGGGTGTTGCTCAGGATGACGGAGTTCGCCCTGGATGACGGCGTTTGCTCAGGATGACGGTGTTCGCTCAGGATGATGGTGTTCGCTCGGGATGATGGCGTTTGCTCAGGATGACGGGTGTTGCTCAGGATGACGGCGTTCGCCCTGGATGACGGGGATAAAGAGGCATACGCGAAGGCGGGGCTTCTGCGGCGGCGTATTCTGGAGAGAGATGGCGAGACGGGAACAAGAGATTGATGCACGGGAGTGGCTGCGGAAGCTGCCCAAGGCGGAGTTGCATCTGCATCTGGAAGGCACGGTGACGCCGGAGACGTTGCTGCTGCTGAGCAAGCGGCACGACGCCGAGCCGCTGACCGCGGAGCAGGCGAAGGCGCTGTACACGTACGAGAATTTTCTCGGCTTCCTGCAGTCGTTCAAAGGGGTGACGCAGCGGCTCTGCACGCCGGACGATTACGAGCTGGTGACCTACGAGATGATGCGCGCGCTGGGTGCGCAGGGTGTGCGCCATGCCGAGGTGTATATCTCCTTCGGCATCATCTACTACTGGAAGAAGCAAGAGGTAGAGCCGTATGTGGAGGCGATTGAGCGCGGGCGGGTGCGCGGCGAGAAGGATTTCGGCGTGAGCGTGCTGTGGCTGATCGATGCGGTGCGGCACTTTGGCGCGGAGGATGCGGCGCGCGTCTTTCGCAAGGCGGCGGAGCTGCGGGAGAAGTATCCCAGCATCGTGGGCATTGGGATTGGCGGCGATGAGGCGCGCGGGCCGGCGGATCTCTTCCGCGAGCTGTATGCCGAGGCGAAGGCGGCGGGGCTGCGGCTGACGGCGCACGCGGGCGAATCGGTGGGGCCGGAGAGCATCTGGTCAGCGATCAATATCGGCGCGGAGAGGCTGGGGCACGCCCTGGCGGCGCAGCATGACGCGGAGCTGATGGAGGTGCTGGCGGAGCGGCAGATCGTGCTGGAGCTTTGCCCGACGAGTAATGTGCGCACGGGTTGTTGCGGCACCCTGGAGGAGCATCCGCTGCGCGAGTATTTTGACTGCGGGCTGATGGTGACGCTGAACTCGGACGACCCGCCCATGTTCGGCAGCGACCTGCTGGGCGAGTATGTGCTGGCGCACGAGCAGTTTGGCTTCACGCTGGAACAGATGCGGGAGCTGGCAGCGAACTCCGTTGAGGCCAGTTTTCTGCCGGTGGAGCGCAAGCTGGAGTTGCTGGCGCAGGTTGAGCAGTACGATTGGTAAACTGGATAACGAACCTGGAGAATTAACATCTAAAGAGTGTGGTTCTTTTGTGGGATGGGCGGGCTGTAACAGGACTGGGATATGATTTGTGGCAAGAACAAGACGAACAAAGCGGATGTGGAGACAGTGCAATCCGCTGGCAGGGGGAAGAAGGGCCGGATGAAAACACTGAAGACAATTGGGTGGATCTCTGTGGGGCTGGGCGCGGTGGCGGCGGGATTGATCGCGGGGCGCGAGCTGCAGAAGCGGTATAAGTTCAACCGCAGGACGCCGTATGACTACTTTGCCCACGCCGGTGACGAGATGACGGACGTGGAGTTCAGCGTCGGGATCTAAAGCTTTGTGAAGTGAGAAAAGGCCCTCGATCTTTCGAGGGCCTTTTTGTTGGTCAGCGAGTCGGCTGGTCAGCAAGCCAGAGAAAAGACACCGGCGGGAGGCAAGTGTCATTCTGAGCGGAGCCGCAGGCGGAGTCGAAGAATCCAGAGGGTTTCTGTTGGATGGATGCTGTCTGAAAGTTCCTAACCGGAAAGCTCCGGAGATTGGTGCGGCGGAAACCCGCGGATGCATGGGTGGCGTGAAGCTCGTCTGGATTCTTCGGCTCCGCTGCGCTGCGCTCAGAATGACTTGGTTTGGGATATTGGCAGCGGAAACAGAAAGACCCGGCGGGATGCCGGGCCCTTCTGTTTGTGGCGGACGTGACGTGGGCGGGAGCGTCGCCGCTTTGCGGCGATGTCCCACTCATCACGATGAAGCTGTGATGAATGGGGCACCCGGTCGTTGCACTGCGGAATGACAAACAAAGGCGAAAGCGGGAAGCAGATTCTTCGCGCAAAGGCGCGCTCAGAATGACAAATCAAAAAAAGGCGCGCTCAGAATGGCAAATCCCAAAAAAGGCACGCCCAGAGTGACAAATCAAAAAACAGCAGGCTCGACGTTTAAGTCGGACCTGCTGTTTTTTTGGGAACCATTGCGGGGATTAGTTGGACGCGAGTTGGCGGAGGACGTATTGCAGGATGCCGCCGTGCTGGTAGTAGAGGATCTCCTGCGGGGTGTCGATGCGGACGGTGGCGATGAAGCGCATGACTTCGCCGTTTGCTGACTTCGCGTGGACGGTGATTTTTTTGCCGTTGACGAACTTGGAGTCGAGCATGGCGGCGAGGCCGGGGATGTCGTAGACCTCTTCGCCGGTGAGCATCAGCTTCTCTGCGCTGTCGCCCGCTTCAAACTGCAGCGGCACAATGCCCATGCCGACGAGGTTGGAGCGATGGATACGCTCGTAGCTTTCGGCGATGACGGCGCGCACGCCCAGCAGGCGCGTGCCTTTGGCGGCCCAGTCGCGCGAGCTGCCGGAGCCGTACTCTTTGCCTGCGAGGATGATGAGCGGCGTGTTGCGCTCGGCATACTGGATGCTGGCATCGTAGATGGACATGCCCTCGCCTTCGGGCAGAAGGCGAGTGACGCCGCCTTCGGTGCCCGGCGCGAGTTTGTTGCGCAGGCGCACGTTGGCGAAGGTGCCGCGCACCATGACTTCGTGATTGCCGCGGCGCGAACCGTAGCTGTTGAAGTCAGCGGGCTTCACGCCGTGCTCGACCAGGTACTTGCCGGCGGGGCCGTTCAGCTTGATGGAGCCTGCGGGCGAGATATGATCGGTGGTCACGCTATCGCCCAGCACGGCGAGCACGCGCGCGCCGGTGATGTCCGTAACAGCATCGGGCTTGGCGGGCATGCCGTCAAAGTACGGCGCTTTGCGGATGTAGGTTGAGTCCTGCTCCCAGCCGTAGACCTTGCCGGTGGGGACGGCGAGCTTCTGCCAGTTGGCATCGCCGTCAGAGATGGTGGAGTACTCCTTGTGGAACATGGCGGTATCAATGGAGCTGGCCAGCGTCTCAGAGACCTCCTGCTGCGTGGGCCAGATGTCCTTCAGGAAAACGGGCTGGCCGTCTTTGCCGGTGCCGAGCGCGTCTTTCTCGAAGTCGTGGCCGATGCGGCCAGCGAGCGCGTAGGCGACGACCAGCGGCGGCGACATGAGATAGTTGGCGCGGACCTCAGGCGAGATGCGGCCTTCGAAGTTGCGATTGCCGCTGAGCACGCTGACGGCCACGAGCGAATGATCTTCAATGGACTTGGAGACGTCAGTGGGCAGCGGGCCGGAGTTGCCGATGCAGGTGGTGCAGCCGTAGCCCACGGTCTGGAAGCCGAGTGCGTCCATGTAGCCGTTCAGGCCAGCCTTCTCGTAGTAGTCGGTCACCACGCGGCTGCCGGGAGCGAGCGATGTCTTGACCCAGGGCGGCGTGCGCAGGCCCTTCTGCACAGCCTTCTTCGCCAGCAGACCGGCGGCAAGCATCACCGAAGGGTTGCTGGTGTTGGTGCAGCTGGTGATGGCGGCGATGACGATGCTGCCGTGATCGAGATACTTGTCCACGTCCACGCCGTAGCGGGCTTTGACGGAGGTGTGCAGGCCGTCGGGATCGGGCGCGCCCTCGCTGGAGGTGATGTTGCCGCCCTTGGAGGCGTGGCCGCCTTCGCCTTCCCAGCCGATGACCTGGCGGGCGGCGGCGCGGTTGGCATTGGGGCCGAGCAGGCTGGGCAGCGCCTTGGCAAAGCTGGGGCCGGTCTGCGAGAGCAGAACGCGGTCCTGCGGACGCTTGGGGCCGGCGACGCTGGGCTCCACGGTGGCGAGATCGAGCGAGAGCGTGGTGGAGTAGTCCGCCTCAGGCGCGTCCGGTGTGTGGAACATGCCCTGGGTCTTGTAGTAATCCTCGACGAGCTGGATCTGATCGGCGCTGCGGCCGGTGAGCTTCAGGTAGCGCAGGGTCTCCGCATCGACGGGGAAGATGCCGCAGGTCGCGCCGTATTCGGGGGCCATGTTGGAGATGGTGGCGCGGTCGGCGAGAGCGAGCTCGCTGATGCCGGCACCGTAGAACTCGACGAACTTGCCGACGACGCCGAGCTTGCGCAACATTTCGGTGATGGTGAGGACTAGATCAGTGGCGGTGGTGCCTTCGCGCAGCTTGCCGGTGAGTTTGAATCCGATGACCTGCGGCACCAGCATGGAGACGGGCTGGCCGAGCATGGCAGCCTCGGCTTCAATGCCGCCGACGCCCCAGCCGAGGACGCCGAGGCCGTTGACCATGGTGGTGTGGCTGTCTGTGCCGACCAGCGTGTCAGGATACGCGGCGGTGATACCGCCGGGCTGGGGTGCAGTGAAGACGACGCGGGCGAGATACTCGAGATTGACCTGGTGACAGATGCCCATGCCGGGCGGCACGGCAGAGAAGTTGCGGAAGGCGGTCTGGCCCCACTTGAGGAAGGCATAGCGCTCGCGGTTGCGGGTGAACTCCAGAGCGGAGTTGAAGGCGTAGCTGTTGGCGGTGCCGAACTCATCCACCTGCACGGAGTGGTCGATGACCAGCTCGGCGGGCTGGAGCGGGTTGATCTTGTCGGGGTCGCCGCCGAGGAGCTTCATGGCGTCGCGCATGGCGGCGAGATCGACGATGCAGGGAACGCCGGTGAAATCCTGCATGAGCACGCGGGCGGGCATGTAGGCGATCTCGGTGTCGGGCTCGGCCTTGGCGTCCCAGTGGGCGAGGAATTCAATGTCTTTGGCGGTGACGGTCTTGCCGTCTTCCTGGCGGAGGAGGTTCTCCAGCAGGATGCGCAGGGAGAAGGGCAGGCGCGCGAGGTTCACGTTCTTCAGCGCGTCAAGGCGGAAGATCTCATAGTTCTTGCCGCCGGAGGTGAGTGTGGCTTTGGAGCCGAAGGAGTTCACGTTGCTCATCTTGAAGTATCCTCTGCGCACTGGGCGCGGTAGTGCCGCCGGCGCAGTGGCGCGGCGGGGAGTGCTATGGGGAGCGTGTTCGCCGAGAGCGGGAGAGAAGCAGATTCTTCCGCTTCGCTACGCTCAAGCGTCAGAATGACAAAAACAAATGCTCAGGATGACAGAACAGATGGATCGGGTGACAAATATATACGCAGGCCGGCCTGTAAGGGAATGGGCTGCGGCTGGTTAGGAACGGCCACGGTCCGGGCGGCCGCGACGGAAGCGCTTGATGACTCCGGCGGAGGGACGAACAGCCTGTCGGGGATGGCGCGGCAGCTTCACCCCAACAGTGTAACGCCGCGTAGGCAGCGGGCGGAAGAGCCGGAGCAGGGGAAATCTGCATCTTATGGTCTGGACAACTGCGGCAACGGAACCGGGTTTGGATGTACAGTTCTGGGGTAGACATTTTGGGGTCGAGAGTACGAGGGAATGAAATGACGAAGCGGAACGCAACTGCAACGATCGCAATGATGCTGGGTTTGCTGGCAGTGGGATGCCACCGCAATGTGTCAGCGCAGAACCAGGCGAATGGGCTGGGGCCGGACCCGGCGGCGGCCAACATGGCTCCTGTGGATGACAGCCAGGCCGCACAGCAGGGAGTTGCTCCAGCCGGACAGGGGACCAACGAGGCGATTACCGCGGCGCAGACGGCTTCGCCGAACGACCAGCAGCCGACGGATCAAGGCTACGGCAACGACCAGGCGGTCGATCAGGGGCAGCAGGCGCTGGACAACGGCGATTATGACGACGCAGAAGCCGAGACGGACCAGACGCCGCCGCCGCTGCCCGATTACTCGCAGCCGCCGATTCCCGGGGACGGATATATGTGGACGCCGGGTTACTGGGCGTGGGCTCCGGCGGGGTACTACTGGGTGCCGGGCACATGGGTGATGCCGCCCTACCAGGGCGCACTTTGGACGCCCTGCTACTGGGGATGGCGCGGTGGCCGTTACTACTTCTATCGCGGATACTGGGGTCCCTACATCGGCTACTACGGCGGCATCAACTACGGCTTTGGATATGGTGGCCGCGGCTATGAGGGAGGCTACTGGCGCGACCATCGCTTCTACTACAACCGCGCGGTGAACAATATCCGTGTTACCAACATCACGAACGTGTACGTGCATAACGTGACGGTGGTGAACACGCGGCGCGTGAGCTACAACGGGCCGGGCGGTGCGAACTTGCGGCCAGTCCCGGCGGAGCTGGCGGCCATGCGGCGGAACCGCGTGGCTCCAATGACCACGCAGATCCAGGCGCAACACGCCGCGGCGCAGAACCGCGCGCAGTTTGCCAGGGTCAACAATGGGCGACCAGCGGAGATGACGGCGGCGCGCCCGCTGCCCGCGGACCGCGAGACGCGGCCCATGCCGCCGGCCCGCATTCCAACGCCGCAACAAAGGCCGGTTCCGGGAGTCGGCGCTGGTCAGCCGCATCCGCAGAGCGTGCAGCAGCGTCCGGGGCAGCCGCAGAACTTCGCACGGCCAACGCCGGGGCAGCCGATGAGCCGTCCGGCACCGGGGAATCCGGGCCAGCAGCCGGGACAGCAGAGGCCGGAGAATCTTGCACGGCCAACGCCGCAACAGCCAGAGCAACGACCGGTTCCGCAACAGCGGCAGGAGCAGTTCAACCGGCCCGCGCCTGCACAACCGGAGCAGGCACGGCCTTCCGCTCCGCAGCAGAACATGGCACGGCCCACGCCGCAACCGCAGCAGCGGCCGGAGCAGTTCAACCGGCCAACTCCCCAGCCGGAACAGCGCCCTGCGCCGCAGCCGATGGCACGGCCAACGCCCCAGCCAGAACAGCGCCCCGTACCGCAGCCGATGGCACGTCCTACGCCGCAACCCGCGGCCCGGCCCGCACCGCAACCGCGGCCTGCGCCCCAGGCTCGCCCGGCTCCTCCACCGCGGCCTGCGCCTGCGCCGCATCCGGCACCCGCTCCGCAGCAGAACAAGGATGAGCATCCGCACTAGAGGTGGAGAGGAAGAAAGATGCGCAGCTTTGGCTGCGCATTTTTTATGGGAGCGGCAGAGCGAGTTGGCGGCGGTGCAGCGGAAGCTCTTTGGCGGCAGGGGCGTGTGGAAGGCGTCTGGATTCTTCGACTCCGCTGCTCCACCCCAGCGAATCAAGTGCCATTCGCTGGGGACCCCGGTTTTCCACCCCAGCGAATCAAGTTCCATTCGCTGGGGACCCCGGCTGCGCTGCGCTCAGAATGACTCAGTGGTTGCTTCCGTCCGCTGCGGTCAGAATGACTCAGTGCTTGCTTCCATCCGCTGCGGTCAGAATGACTCAGTGCTTGCTTCCGTCCGCTGCGCTCAGAATGACTCAGTGCTTGCTCCCGTCCGCGGCGCTCAGAATGACTCAGGAACCGGTTTCCGTTTGCTGCAACTTTTTGAATACAACTGGGTTTATTTGCATAGGGTTACTGATAGGTTAACAGTACCGAGGTGGTCACTTTCCGAAAGGCTTTCCATCCCCTAGGCTTAAACATGCTCTGTTGCTCCGCGGCCTCCGGTCATCTGACTATGTGCCGCATTTTGAAGAATCCGCTGTGCCGAACGGCCGCTGTTGCGGTTGCGCTGGTGCTGGGCCTGACGCTGCCGGCCTCTGCCAGAACAACGGCCCGGCCGGAGCAGCACCCGGCGCACCATGCCGCCGCCGCGCCGCAGAAGACCGCCGCCGCGAAGAAGGCCGCTCCTGCAAAAACTGAAGCCAAAGCAGCCGGACATAGCGCCCACGCGAAGGCTGTTCCCGTGAAGGCCGCTGCGCCCAGAGAGACCAGGGCCAGCCGCACCCACTCGCGCCACGAGATCGCCCGGGCCAAGGCCGCACCCGCAGTCGACAAGCCCACCGCAGCAGACTTTGAAGCCGCCCAGCGCGTTCACGCATGGGAGGCCAGCCAACACGGCGCCGCCGCGCCTGCAGCTTCCACCCTGCCGCCCACGCCCACTTCAGCCGCCGCTGCGCATGGGCAGAAGGCCACCGCCGCTGATTTCGTCAAGGCCGCGCAGCCGCAGAGCGTGAACACACCGCCCGCAGAGGTATCGCCCGCACCCCGGCAGACACGCGGTTCCGCGCGCGCCGCCCGTGCGCAGAAGAATCCGCCGCCGCCGCTCAACGCCGCCGTGGCAAAGATGTTGCCCGGCGCCCAAGCGGAGACCACGCCCGCGCAGGCTGCTGCCGGGGCGCAGGTCTCTGTGATGCTGGCGCCGGCCATGGTGCCCATGCTCTATGACAAGCGCGGCCGCGTGATTATGCCTGCCGCACTGAAGGGCTCGCACGAGATTCTTGTTCATCAGAACGAGATGGCCGACTCGGAAGGGCTGGATCGCATTCAGGATGACGCCGACCTGAACCGCAAGGTGGCGAACCATCAACTGGTGGGCATTCCGGCCAGTTCCATGCTGCATGTGGATGAGCGTCTGCCGGAGAATCGCCGTTACTGCCGCCCCTGGGTGGCGCAGTTCCTGAGCGACATGGCGCGTGCCCACTATGCGCGCTTCCACACGCCGCTGCAGGTGAACTCGGCCGTGCGCACGGTGGAGTTTCAGGACCGGTTGCGCCGCACCAATGGCAACGCCGCGCCGTCTGAGGGCGACACCGCCTCGCCGCACTTGACGGGCTTCGCCGTGGACATCGCCAAGAAGCCGCTTTCGAATACTGAAATCGCATGGATGCGCGGCTATCTGCTGCCGCTGGAGCAGCAGGGCAAGATTGACGTGGAGGAGGAGTTTCAGCAGGCCTGCTTCCACATGAGCGTCTACCAGAAGTACCTGCCGGGCGGTCCCTCGCCCCGCCGCAGCCAGCCGCCGGATACCAGTGGAAATATTCTGGCCACACGCTTGCGGTAACGGTTGCCGCGCAAAGACAAAAGCCACGGCGGTTGCCGTGGCTTTTTTGCCTGCAAAATAATTTCTGAAAACGTCTTGGCACAGTCCTGCATGAGGGACTAGAGTATGTGCCGCAATTCCCCAGGGTGCAGCAATGACCGGTAGCCCGGCGCTTTGATGCGCGGCGATCCGTGCGCTGCACGCGCCCTCTGGCTGTGCAAGGAGGAGTGATGAAACTTCATTTGGAGCAAGTGATCCCGGTCATGTTGATTGCGGCGGAGCGTCCGCTGCACAACGAGTGGTCGGCAGCGGAACCGGTATGCAGAGAGCAGATGACCCACATTGCCGAGGAGATTGCGGTGATCCAGGCGCAGCACGCGTCCGCCTGGATGGGCCGCGATGATTCCCGCGATGCGCTGCATGTTGTGCGGGAGAGAGCGGTGACGCGCCTGGCGGAGCTCAAGGGCGTGGACCACGCGAAGGCAGAGTTCGCAGTGGATTACGCGCTGTATGCGGTCAACGGCATCGTGAACCAGGCCGTGGGTTTTCATCTGATCGAGTAGTTCATTTCCGTTTGTCATCCTGAGCAACGCGAAGGATCTCAGTATTTCGCTGGGCGGGAGCGGTCGCCGCTGCGCGGCGATGCAGAAGCAGGTCCCTCCGCTGCGCATCGCCAAGGGCGCGATGCTCCGGTCGGGATGACAGAGTTTGGGGGCGGGTGAGGGCAGACAGAAAAGCCACGGCGATTGCCGTGGCCTATTGCTGATGGTGATGAGTGAAGCTTACTCGTCCCACTTCCTGAAGACGAGGGAGCCGTTGGTGCCGCCGAAGCCGAAGGAGTTCGACAGCGCGTACTTGATCTTCGCGGGCTGTGGCTTGTTGGGGACGTAGTTCAGCCGGCACTGTGGGTCGAGCTCTTCAATGTTCATCGTCGGCGGAGCCATCTCGTGGAGCATGGCGAGAATGGTGATGCCGGCTTCCAGTCCGCCCGCGCCGCCCAGCAGGTGGCCGGTCATGGACTTGGTGGAACTGACCAGCAGCTTGCCGCTGGTGGCGTGTTCGCCGAAGACATTTTCGATCGCTTTCGATTCCATCGCATCGCCCAGCGGAGTGGAGGTGGCGTGCGCGTTCACATAGTCAATCTTGTCCGGCGTGATGCCTGCAACCTTGAGCGCCGCGTTCATGGCGCGGAGGCAGCCTTCGCCTTCGGGAGCCATGCCGGTCATGTGGAACGCATCGGCGCTCATGCCGTAGCCGATGACTTCGGCCAGGATCTTTGCGCCGCGCGCCCTGGCAAACTCCAGCTCTTCCAGGATCAGAATGCCCGCGCCTTCGCCCACCACAAAGCCGTCGCGATCCTTGTCAAAGGGGCGGCAGGCGTGAGTGGGGTCGTCATTGCGGACGGAGAGCGCGCGCATGGCGGCGAATCCGCCAACGCCCATGGGCGTGATGGCTGCTTCGGTGCCGCCCGCGATCATCGCATCCGCGTCGCCGCGCTGGATGATGCGGAAAGCATCGCCGATGGAGTGGGCCGATGAGGTGCAGGCCGTCGCGGTGGCTTCGTTGGGGCCGCGCGCGCCGTAGCGGATACTGACGTGGCCGGCGGCGAGGTTGACGATAGAGGCGGGGATGAAGAAGGGAGAGATCTTGCGCGGGCCGCCCTGCATCAGGGCCGTGTGCTCGCGTTCAATCACGTCGAATCCGCCGATGCCGGAGCCGATGTGCACGCCCACGCGGTCGCCAATCTCCGGGCCGCCAATTTTCAGGCCGGAGTGTTCCATGGCTTCCTGCGCGGCGGCCAGGGCGAAGTGGATGAAGCGCCCCATCTTGCGGGACTCCTTCTTCTCCACGAACTTCAGCACATCGAAGTTCTTCACCTCAGCCGCAAAGCGGACGGAGTGGCCGGTGAGATCGAAGCTGGTGATCTCCGCCATGCCGCTTTTGCCCGCCATCAGCCCTTGCCAGAGCTCCGGCGCCGTGTTGCCCACGCCGCAGAGCAGGCCCAGTCCCGTTACTACCACCCGCCGTTGCAAGATTACTTGCCGCCCTTCTGGTGCTTTTCGATGTAGTCCACCGCGTCCTTCACGGTCTTGATCTTCTCGGCGTCCTCATCCGGAATCTGGATGTCGAAGGCTTCCTCAAACTGCATCACCAGCTCTACGACGTCGAGCGAATCCGCGCCGAGGTCTTCCTGGAACGATGCGCCCGGGGTCACTTCGGCCTCATCCACCTGCAACTGCTCCACGATAATCTGCTTCACTTTTTCATCAACTGCTGCCATTGCGAATCTCCTGTAAAAAGCAAAAATTTCAAAACATTACTGCAAAAACCTGCAAACACGGCAGGCCAGCGGGCCGGCACTGCGGGGAATTCGCCAGCGGCCAAAAACAAGCCGCAAAACTCAAGCATACTGGTGGCCTTCTGGAGTGTAAAGCAAAGGGCGGTTCAATGTTCGGAGAATGAATACTATTCAGATTCTTCGGTCTCGGCAGCCAGCAGCGGAGCCACGCCCGCGATCTCCTCAAATGCCAGCAGGGCGGGCGATTCCGGAGCCTCCAGGCTGCTTACATTTCTGAGGGCGCGATTGATGGTTTTGGTCTTTCCGCCAATATCGCGGAGGGTATTCTGCACGGTACCTACCTGCTTTTCTACCCGGTCCATCAGCCCGCCGAACTTCTCAAACTCGTTCTTCGCGGCAGAGAGCACGCGCCATACCTCATCCCCCTTCTTCTGGATGGCGAGCGTATGGAAGCCCATCTGGAAGCTGGTCAGGATCGCCATGAAGGTAGACGGCCCGGCGATGGTGACGCGGCACTTGCCCTGAATCTCTGCCTGCAGACCCGGACGGCGCACCACTTCAGCATAAAGATTCTCCGTCGGCAGAAACATGATGGCGTGCGGCAAAGTGGCTGGCGGGTCAATATATTTCTCACAGATTCGCTTGCCCTCGGTGCGAATGGCGCGCTCGAATGCCGCGCCGGCCTTCGCAATCTCCTCTGGAATGGCCGAATCATACGCCTGCTCCAGCCGCTCCCAGTCTTCCTGCGGAAACTTGGAGTCAATCGCCAGCAGCATCGGCTCTTCGCCTTCGCCATTGGGGAACTTCAGCGCATACTCTACTGTCTCCAGCGTGCCGGGCTTGATGCGCGCGTTCTTTACATACTGCTCCGGCGAGAACATCTGCTCAATCTGCTGGCCCAGCAGGAACTCGCCCACCACGCCGCGCGCCTTCACATTGGACAGCACGCGTTTCAGATCGCCCACGCCCGTGGCCAGCTCCTTCATCTCGCCCAGCCCGGTCTGTACCTTGCCAAGCTGGTCCGTGACCATGCCGAAGCTCTCCGTCAGGCGCGTCTGCAGGGTAGTCTGCAGCTTCTCGTCGACGGTCTCGCGCATCTGCTCCAGTTTCTTTTCGTTGTCTGCACTCATCTTCGCCAGAGACTGCGCGTTGCTGGCAGAGAGATCAGAAAATTTCTGGTTCAGCGATTCACGCAGCTCCGTCTGCTGCGTGGCTGTCTCGCTGGCAGAGGAAACCAGCCGCTGGGTGAGTGCATCCAGCCGCTCATTTACGGCACGGCGAAGTTCGCTTGCGCTGGCAGCATTATCCGTACGGAAGTCCGCCAGTCCCTGATTCAGCGTCGCTCCCAGAGTGTTCACGTTGCCGGTAATCTCAGCGCGCAGCTCTGCAAAGGCCTTGGTGCCGGCATCGCGAGACTGCTGTGCGCTCTCGCTCGCTTCCGTGCGCATGCGGGAGAGGGAATCGTTGAGGTGCGTATCGGTCGCGGCGGTCCGCGCCTCCAGCCGCGCCATGGCATCAGGCAATTGTGCCAGCCGCGGATCAGCCGACGGCGGCGCACTCTTGCGCAGTAGCAATGCAATCAGCAGAAGCAGCAGAACGGCTTGAAGGGCGAGGATCAGGATCAGCATGGCATTACTCTCAAAAAATAAGCTTCGGCTCGAAACATAGTGGAGACCCTCGGCATGGACCGGGTGACGGCGAAATACAGGGGTCCTTCACTGCGTTCAGGATGACGGCGTTAAAACAAACAGCGGTGAAACGCAGTTACCTCAGCCGCCAGAATACATCTTTCGCTATTCTTTCGCTTGAAGAATCGCATCCGCAATCGCGGTCGCTTCCACGGCCGGGCGGACGTCATGCACGCGGAGGATGCTTGCTCCGGCCAGTATCGCGGCGGTATGCGCGGCCAGCGTGGCGTGGACGCGGCTCTTCGCGCTGGCGTCCTCGCCGGTGCGCGCCTCCACGGCCCGCACCAGGAAGCTCTTGCGCGAGGCCCCGGCCAGCAACGGATAGCCCAGCGTGCTCAGTTCGCTGAAGCCTGCGAGCAAGGAGTAGTTGGCCATGCCGATTTTGCCGAAGCCGAAGCCGGGGTCGAGCACCAGGTTTGCGTGGGGGATGCCGGCGGTGAGCGCAGCGGCGGCGCGGTCTGCTAGTTCGCGGTAGACGAGGGGAACGACCTCTTGCTGTGCGAGGGGTGGGAGGGCGGCCCATTCGTCAGGGCGGCCGCGGGTGTGCATGAGGACGATGCCGCAGGCGAGCTGGGCGCAGGTGGCGGCCATGTCCTCATCCCAGAGGAAGCCGCTGACGTCGTTGACGATCTCGGCTCCGGCGGCGACGGCGAGACGGGCGGTTTCAGCGCGGTAGGTGTCAACGGAGAGGATGGTATCTGGCGCCGCGGCGAGGATGGCTTCGATGACGCCGAGGACGCGCTGCTGCTCCTTGTGGGCGGCGACGGGGGCGCGCTTGCCGGGGCGGGTGGACTCGCCGCCGATGTCGATGAGGTCCGCACCTTCTTCCAGCATGGTCAGCGCGCGGGCCACGGCCTTCTCCGGCGCGAGATACTGGCCGCCGTCAGAGAAGGAGTCAGGCGTTACGTTGAGCACGCCCATGACGAGGGTGCGCGCGCCGAGAGAGAGCGAGCGGGTGCGCAGTTTCCATTCGTGATGCGGGCGTGGAGCGAAGGCCATGGTCTTGATTGTAGAGCGGTGATAGACTCCGGCGCATGGTGATAGGGCGAAAGCGCGGGTGGAACGGGGTGGCGCGCGGGTGCGCGGCGGTGGTTTTGGCGGTGGCGTTTGCGGTGCCGGGGGCGTGGGGGCAGCACATACATGCTTCGGCGCGGAGGCACCATAAGGTCACGCTGGCGGCGTCCATCCATAAGCTGCTGGCCGAGCCAAAGGTGGAGGGCGCGCACTGGGGAATTTCAGTGACGCGGATGGATGGCACGCCGGTGTATGCGCTGAATGATGACAAATTGTTTCAGCCGGCTTCGAATGTGAAGTTGTTTACGACGGCGGCGGCGCTGGGACTGGTGGGTGGCGACAAGACGTGGAAGACCACGGCGCGGGTCGATGGGTATATGGCTGGTACCAAAACAGCGAAAGGTGACGTAACGATTTTTGGCGATGGAGATGCGTATCTTTCCGACCGGCCAGTACCGTACAACGTAAAGACAGAGACCTTTACCCCAACCCTCGCCGTGCTGGATAGCATGGCCACGCAACTCGCCAAAAGCCTCATTCAGTCTGGAATTACAACGGTGGATGGCGATGTTATTGGCGAAAGCCTCTATGCGTGGCAGCCCTATGGCGAGGGGTGGAACAACGATGATCTGGCCTGGGGCTATGGCGCACCTGTGAGCGGGCTGGTAGTGAACGATAACCAACTGCAACTGACGGTAACGCCGGGTCCCCGACGCGGACCGCAAACTACATTGACGCTTGCACCCGACATGCCCTATTACACGATTGAGAACAAGGTGGTAACGGGGGAAGCGAAGTCGGCGACTGTAATCGAAGTGGAGCGAACGGAGCGAGCGTTACGGATTACAGGCTCAATTGCTATAGATGCGCCATCGGATATTGAGCAGATCGCCATTGGCGATCCGGAAGCTTATGTGGCGATGGCCTTCAAGATTTTTCTGGAGCAGCATGGCATCACTGTAACCGGCAAATCCCGGAGTCAACATAGCTACGCTCTAAACAACCTTAGTACGCGCGAGACGATTCGTGAGCCGCTTGATCTGGAGGAGATGAAAGTGGCTGGGCCGCCAATCGTGGATTCTATGCAGATGTGTGGGAGTGGGTGTGATCGGTCAGGAAAAAACTGTTTTGACTCCTGCGCTACACTTCCGCGGGAGTTGGCTTATGTTCAACATGAATCGCCGCAGTTGATTGATGACGTCGTCATCACAAACAAAGTCAGTCAGAATTTGCATGCCGAATTACTGCTGCGCAAGCTGGCTGAATGGCCATTCGTCTATGAGCGGGGAAAGATGACGTTTGCTCAAGGCGCGCGCCGTGTGCGGCAGTTTGCTGTCAATGCAGGCGTGGGGGCGGATGATTTTTATTTTGTGGATGGCTCTGGGTTATCGACGTACGATGTGGCGACGCCGCGGGCATTCACGACGCTGCTGCGCTATGCGGTGGGGCAGCCGTGGGAGGCGGACTGGAAGGCTTCACTGCCCGTCGGTGGAGTGGATGGGACGCTGGAGCATCGGTTCACTGAGGCTCCGCTGAAGGGCAAGGTGTTTGCGAAGACGGGAACGCTTTCAGAGGATCGCGCGCTGAGCGGGTACCTGGTGTGCGCGAGCGGGAAGACGGTGGTGTTTTCTATTCTGGTGGGGAACCATCTGCCGGGCTCGCATGAGGACCGTGAGGTGATGGACAAGATCGTGGCGGCGATTGCGGCGGCGAATTGAAAGCAGCTTGAACCACGGATTTCACGGAGTTGCACGGATAAAACGTAAGGGCTTCAATCCGTGTTGCTCCGTGAAAATCCGTGGTGATGGCCTTCTTCTCACACCTATGCGGTGAATGCGACAATAGGAACGTGAAGAAGCTCTTCGTAATAACTGCCGCGCTGGGGCTGGCTGTAGCTGCTGCCGGATGCCGGTCGGTGCCGCCGCCTATGCCGCTGGAACAGTTGAACGCGCGGCAGATGCAGGGATATCGCGTCTACCAATCGGCCTGCGCCAGTTGCCACTACGACCGCAAGACCGGCGATCTGCACGGACCCAGCCTGCTGGGGATGTATAAGAAGCCGTACCTGCCCAGCGGCGCTCCGGCCAACGACGATCGCGTCACCGAGGCCATTGTTCACGGGCACAATATGATGCCTCCTATTCCGCTGGACGATCAGCAGATGCAGGACCTGATGGCCTACATGCACACCCTATGAGCGAAAACTCTTCGATTCCGCCGGTGGAGGCAAAGACCAAAGGCATGCTGCTGCCGGGCGTGGCTGCGATCTCTTTGTGGATGCTCGTGGTCGCTCTGATGGGCGCTTTCGCTGTGCTCAATCACCGCGTTCCCCGCCATATGGGGCTGTTTCTGGTTCTACCGGTTTGCACGCTAATCGTCGCTGGCGTGTTTGGCCTGCTGCGCATGCGGCGTTGGGGTTGGGCTCTAACGCTGGGCGGTGTGCTGGCAGTTTCGCTGTGGTGCTTTCTGATGTTTCGGCTGTCACACTTCCCACAATCGTTGATCATGGGACTGCTCCACATGCTTTTCTTCCTGTACCTGGTGCGGGGGGAAGTGCGGGAGCGGCTGCGGTGATCAAATTCGACCGTGGAGAGGGGATTATGGAATCTTCAAAAATAATCAATCTGGACGGTGTCTGGTTTGATGCCGCTAAGCTGGAGAAACAATTGCTGGCTGCTCTACAGACTGAGGAGTTTGAAATTACGCCGGAAGAACTCGAGAGCAGGAATTTTGAAGACCTGCTTCGGGAAAAGACGGCGGAGATAGAGTTGCGCCGACTCAAGGCTACAGAGGGTGCTGAATAAGCCCTCCTCTTCCCCGGGAATAGTCCCTCAGTGGCTAAAGCCACACTGAGAAGATTGGGCTATGGCGGGACTGAAGTCCCGCCCTTTCAAAACGGCGACCATTTTCAAAACGGCGACCATTTCCAAATCAGCGATCATTGATCATTTCACGATGCCTCTATTTTTCAATAGCTTCTGGTTCTGCCCCTTTCAAAATGGCGACCATTTTCACGAAGCTAAGACTTTTTCCTGTTGGTATGAAGATTTGTGGTGGCACTCAAAAGCAGATTCCGCGCGCTGCGCTTCGGAATGACAAACAAATGGGTTTGAATGACAAACAAATGGGTTTGAATGACAAACAAAGAGTTTGAATGACAAACAAATGGGTTTAACGAAGCGCTCTACACCAACAGAAAAGAAGCGCCATATACCAACAGAAATTTTGCCCACAGGAGTTTTCAGCCGCTTCTGACGCCCTCCCTTTCGGGGTGAATGCCTCTTCGCGGGTACAATTTAACCGTGGCCTCAATTCCCCAAGTCGACAGCTCCAGCCTGATCCAGATCGATCTGGCGCCCAAAGTGCGCGCGCCCAAGCCGCTCTGGCTGAAGGCCAAGGCACCGGTGGGCGAGACCTACCATTCGCTCAAGAAGCTGGCCCGCAGCCAGGGGCTGCATACGGTGTGCGAGAGCGCGCAGTGCCCCAACATCGGCGAGTGCTGGAACCAGAAGTCTGCCACCTTCATGATGCTGGGCAACCTGTGTACGCGGCGCTGCGGATTCTGCGCGGTGCAAAAGGGCAAGCTGGAGCCGATTGACCGCACTGAGCCGGGGCGCGTGGCCTTTGCCGTGGCTGAGCTTGGTCTGCGCCACGCCGTCATCACCAGTGTGAACCGCGACGACGACAACAGGGGCGCGGCGGAGATGTTCGTCGAGGTCATCCGCGAGATTCACGCGCTCACCGGCCGCGATGGCAAGGAACCCTGCCGCGTGGAGGTGCTGACGCCGGACTTTCAGGGGCTGGAGGAGTGCATCCGCCTGGTGGTGGAGGCGAAGCCGGAGATTCTGAACCACAATATCGAGACGGTGCCGCGGCTGTATGGCGTGGCGAAGTCCGGCGGGCGCTATGAGCGCAGCCTGCGCTTTCTGGAGTTTGCCAAGGAGCTGAATCAGCGGCAGGTCACCAAGACGGGCATCATCGTGGGGCTGGGCGAGGAGATGCACGAGCTGATCGCCGTCTTCCGCGATCTGGCCGACCGCAAGGTGGATATTCTGACGATTGGGCAGTACCTGCGCCCCTCGAAGGACCATCTGCCGATGTCGCGGTACTACACGCCGGATGAGTTCGCCTTCCTGAAGCATGAGGCGCTGGCGATGGGCTTCAAGCATGTGGAGAGCGGGCCGCTGGTGCGGTCAAGCTATCACGCGCAGGAACAGGCTGAGAGCACCGGGCTGGCGTAAGAGCAAGTACGAGGTCAGTAAATGAAATTGCTAAGAAATATCTGTATTTCTCTTCTAGCTGCCCTGTTAGCAATCGTAGCCAGTTTCTGGCCGCTCATTTACCTTTCAGCGCGATATTTTGATTGGAAATACCCTCATGATGGACAAAATGGCCTTGGTGCTCTCGTAGTGGGAGTTTTCGGTTCTCCCTTCATTGGTGTATTTATTGGCGCGATTATATTTCTTTGGCTGAGGCATCGTGAGCACCAGCGGTCTACGGCGGTTAGCTCCTCTACGCAAGAGAAGGTAACACCCGATATTGGTTAGCTCGTACATCGTCTAAAATAAAGCGTTCGCAAGAAGTAGGAGAAAAGCATGGCATCGGCAATGATCAGTATTCCGGCACTCAAGAGCACGTATTTTGATATGACGGCGCGTATGGAGAAGGCGGTGGAAGGCTTCCGCGCGCAACTGGTGGCGGTACGCACGGGGCGCGCTAATGTACACATGCTGGACCCCGTCCGGGTGGACGCATACGGCACACTGATGACGCTCTCGCAGGTCGCCACGGTGCACGCGGCGGAGGGTCAGCTGATCACCGTCACGCCGTACGATCCTTCGCTGATTAAAGAGATTGAGAAGGCCATTGTGGAGGCCAACATCGGCCTGAATCCGCAGAACGACGGCAAGCTCATCCGGCTGCCGGTGCCGCCCATGAACGAAGAGCGCCGCAAGGACACGGTGAAGCACCTGAACAAGGTGCTGGAGGACCATCGCACCGCGATCCGCAACATTCGCCGCGAAGGCAATGACGGCATCAAGAAGGCCGTGAAGGACAAGCTGATCTCTGCCGACGAGGAGAAGCGCGCGAGCGAAGAGGTGCAGCAGATCACAGACACTGAGATCAAGCGCATTGAAGAGATGTTCAAGGCGAAAGAAAAAGAAGTGATGACGGTCTGACTGCTGCGGTCCTGCGCGGACGGCGGGATGCGCGCTTTGCGCAAAGGCAAATGCGGGGGCGGGCTTTCTGGCTCGCCTTTTGCTTTATGGGGGGATTGCCCTCAGGGGCTAAAGCCCCAGTTCAATTTATGCCGCTTGCCGTGCAGGCTGAAGCCTGCACTCCCCCGGCTAAAGCCGGGGGCTTAATCCCAGCAACAGCTCAGAGGCTTAATCCCAGCAACAGTTAAACGCTAGGTGCAACTGTTCTCTCCGGATTTGCTTTTGGCGAAATAGAATAGAGCTATGGCGACGCGTACTGTACATGCCGTGTGTTCGCATGATTGTCCGGACTCCTGCGCCGTGCTGGTGACGGTGGATGAGCTGACGGGGCGGGCTACGCGGGTGCAAGGCGATCCCAGTCATCCGGTGACGCGGGGATTTTTGTGCGGCAAGGTGGCGAAGTATCTGGACCGGGTGTATTCGCCGGACCGGTTGCTGTACCCCATGCGCCGCCGCGCAGGCGTGGCCAAGGGGCCGGTGCAGCAGAGTGAGATGGAGGCGGTCTTTGAGCGCGTCTCGTGGGACGAGGCGCTGGACGAGATCGCCGCAAAATTAAAAAACATCAGCGATGCGTTCGGGCCGGAGAGCATTCTGCCCTACTCCTACGCGGGGACGATTGGGCAGCTGGGCTACGGCTCCATGGACCGCCGGTTTTTTCACCGGCTGGGCGCATCGCAGCTTGACCGGACGATCTGTTCCAGCACGGGCGGCGCGGCCTTCAACTCCGTTTACGGCGTCCGCATGGGCATTGCGCCGCAGGACTTCCGCCATGCCAGGCTGATCATCGCGTGGGGCGCGAACATCCACGGCAACAACGTGCACCTGTGGCCGTTTATTGAAGAGGCGCGGCGCAACGGCGCGAAGCTGGTCGTGATTGATCCCTACAAGACGCGCACGGCGGCGCTGGCTGACTGGCACATCGCCATCAACCCGGGCAGCGATGCTGCGCTGGCGATGGCGATGATGCATGTGATCCTGCGCGAGGGGCTCGAGAACAAGGCGTATATCGCGGCGAATACGCACGGCTTCGCGCAGCTTGCGGAGCATGTGAAGCAGTACACGCCGGAGAGGTCTGCGGCCGCGACCGGCATGACCGCGGGAGACATCGAGCGGCTGGCGCGCATGTATGCAGCGGCAAAGCCTGCGGCGATCCGGCTGAACTACGGCATCCAGCGGCAGGAGAATGGCGGTGCGGCGGCGCGTGCCGTGGCCATGCTGCCGTTGCTGACGGGCGCGTGGATGCAGCGTGGTGGCGGCGTAGTGCTCTCCACCAGCGGCGCGTTTCCGTTCAACTCGAAGGCGCTGCAGATGCCGGAGCTGATGCTGGCCAGCCCGCTGGGGCGCGAAGCGCGCGTGGTGAATATGTCCGTGCTGGGCGAGGCGCTGACGGTGCTTGGCGCGCGCGCGGGCGATGGGCCGCCGGTGAAGGCGCTGTTCGTCTACAACTGCAATCCGGCGGCGGTCTCGCCCAACCAGACGGCGGTATTGCGCGGGATGCAGCGCGAAGATCTCTTCACCGTGGTGCATGAACAATTTCTGACGGACACGGCGGATTACGCGGACATTCTGCTGCCTGCGCCGTCATTTCTGGAAGTGAAGGATGTGCAGGGAGCCTACGGGCACTACTTCATGCAGCTCTCGCAGCCGGCCATTGCGCCGCTGGGTGAATCGCAGCCGAACTGGTGGGTCTTTGGCCAGCTTGCGCAGCGCATGGGGTTCACGGAGAGCTGCTTCCGCGACACGGCGGACGAGTTGATTGACGCCGCGCTGAGTGGGAACGCAGCGGGCATAACGCGTGAGCAGCTGGAGCGCACACCCAGCATCTCCGTCGCCGCAGAAGATGCTCTGCCGTTCAGCGATGCAAGCTGGTTCCGCACGCCGAGCGGCCGCGGCGAATTTTATTCTGATGCGCTGGCGGCTGCCGGGCAGGATGCTCTACCGGTCTTCCGCGCGCCGGTAGAGTCGCGACACGGCGGCGGCGAACAAATTTTTCCGCTGGAGATGCTGCCGCGCAAGGCCGATAACTGGATGAACTCAACCTTTGCGAATATTCCCACGCACCAGGGCATGGAGCGCAGGACGCTGGGCATTCTGGAGATGCATGCGGACGATGCCGCGCCGAGAGGTATCCGGGAGGGCGAGCTGGTGGAGGTATGGAACGACCGCGGCAGTGTGCTTTTGCGGGCGCATATCAACGGTTCTGTACGCCCCGGCGTGGTGGCAGCGGCGCTGGGTTGGAGTAAGCTGACAGCAGACGGTAAAGGCGTAAATGTGCTCACTTCCGAGCGATTAAATGACCTTGCCGGGGGGCCTACGTTCTATTCCACCCTGGTGGAAGCACGGAAAGCAGGATGAGCGATTTCGAAGGTTGAGTCAAATACTTGTTGCTGCAAGGAAAAGCAAGATGAAGGCACAGCAGGATGTGGAGTGGGACAAGCTGAAACGAGAAATAAGACTCGCAGCGCGAAAGGCTGGGTACCTCAGGGGCTGAAGCCCCGCCTCCTTGTTCCGTGCGGACTAAAGTCCGCACTCCCCCGGCTGAAGCCGGGGGCTTAAGCAAGGCATTTCGAGCAAGACTAAGCAAGGCATTTCGAGCAAGACTAAGCAAGGCATTTCGAGCAAGACTAAGCAAGGCATTTCGAGCAAGACTAAGCAAGACATTC